>Ga0079224_100008615_pt1 | contig 13835 bp, 9 predicted proteins | sample Stecom2015_FD_80414 | JGI IMG/M metagenome (GOLD analysis project Ga0079224, IMG submission 80414) | Agricultural soil microbial communities from Utah to study Nitrogen management - Steer compost 2015 | ecosystem: Environmental > Terrestrial > Soil > Agricultural land | place: USA: Utah... | reverse complement strand
GGGGGGGCTGCGTCGGTCGCTTCCGACGCAGCCGCCGCGCGGTGCGAAGGGCGAACCCGCTCCCGGCGAGCGTGTTCCAGCGAGCGCTCGCCGAGCGCGACTCGTCAGTAGCTCTTCGCGAACACGACGCGCTGGGAGCTTTCGCCGCCGCAGACGACGCAGCGACCGGGCTCGTGGACGCGCCCGGCGCGCGCGCCGTCGATGTCGCCGAGCGGGACGCAACGGATCGTCACCTTGAGCGAGTCTTTGATCTCGGCCTCGCACGCGGCGTTGCCGCAGAAGTGAGCCAGCGCGAAGCCCCCGTGAATCTCGGGCTTCTCCGCGTTCTTCGGCGTGAAGAAGGCGTCGAACGCGGCGCGGTCGTCGATCGCGTGCGTGTGCGCGTCGCGGAACGCGAGCGCCCGCTCGAGCAGTCCGCGCTGCATGGCTTCGAGCAGCTCGGGGACGCGGCGAGGCAGGTCGGCGAACGGGATGTTTTCCTTCTCGCGGGGTCCGCGATCGCGCCGCGCGAGCATCGCCGTGCCCCCCGCGACGTCGCGCGGGCCGATCTCGATCCGGAGAGGGATGCCCTTCTTGATCCACTCCCACTGCTTGTCGCCGCCGCCGATGTCGCGGAGGTCGGTCTCCACCTCGATCGGGCGCCCGCCGAAGCTCGCGCCGCGCAGGCTCGCCGCGAGCCGCTCGATGGCCTCGAGGATGGGAGCGCGCGTGTCGTCGCCGCGGAACACCGGCCAGATCACGACGTGGGCGGGCGCGAGCCGCGGCGGAACCACGAGCCCGTCGTCATCCGCGTGGGTCATGATCAGGCCGCCGACGAGGCGCGTGGAGACACCCCACGACGTCGTCCAGGCGAGCTGCTGCTGCCCGGCGGCATCGAGGAATCGAATCCCGCTGGCCCGCGCGAAATTCTGGCCGAGGAAGTGCGACGTGCCCGCCTGCAGCGCCTTTCGGTCCTGCATCATGGCCTCGATGCTGTAGGTGTCGACGGCGCCGGGGAACCGCTCGCTGTCCGTCTTCCGCCCGCGGACCACGGGCATGGCCATGTGGTTCTCCGCGAAGTCCGCGTACACGTCGAGCATCCGCCGTGTTTCCTCCACGGCGTCCTCCGCGGTCGCGTGCACGGTGTGGCCCTCCTGCCAGAGGAACTCCGCCGTGCGCAGGAAGAGCCGCGTGCGAAGCTCCCAGCGCACGACGTTCGCCCACTGGTTGATGAGCAACGGCAGATCCCGATAGCTCTGCACCCACTGCGCGAACGCGGCACCGATGATCGTCTCCGACGTGGGCCGCACGATGAGCGGCTCCTCGAGGCGCGCCTCCGGGTCGGGGACGAGCCCGCCCTCTTTGCCGGCGACGAGCCGGTGGTGGGTGACCACCGCGCATTCCTTCGCGAAACCCTCGACGTGCTCGGCTTCCTTCTCGAGGAACGACTTGGGGGTGAACAGCGGGAAGTAGGCGTTCTTGTGTCCGGTCGCCTTGAACATCCCGTCCAGCGCGCGCTGGATGTTCTCCCAGATCGCGTAGCCCCACGGCTTGATGACCATGCACCCGCGCACCGGCGAGTTCTCGGCGAGATCGGCTGCCCGAACGACCTGCTGGTACCATTCGGCGTAGTCCTCGACGCGAGTGGGAGAAATGGCGGACTTCTGAGTTGCGGGCTTGGCCACGAAGATCTCCGAAGAGGCCCGTATACCCGTTTGCGTCCGCGACACAAGGGCGCCCCTCCGGGCGCGGGGCCCATGAGCCCGTGGGGGGAGGGCGGGTGCCCGCCGCGAGCGGTGGCACGAAATCCCGCCACCGTGCTACGACGCGGGGCGTGGGCTCCCTTGGTTCCATCCTCGCGCTCGGGTTCTTGCTCGGCCTTCGCCACGCCACGGACGCCGATCACGTGGTCGCCGTCGGGGCGATCGCGTCCCGCGAGCGGTCGGTGCGCGCCGCGCTGCTGATCGGAGCGACCTGGGGGTTCGGCCACGCGCTCACGGTGTTGCTCGTGGGTAGCGCGATCGTCCTGCTCGGGGTCGTGATCCCGCCGCGCGTGGGGCTCGGCATGGAGTTCTCGGTGGCGCTCATGCTGATTGGCCTCGGCGCGCTCAATCTCGGTGGGGTCTCCGCGAGGGCGGCGGAGCTTCCGCGCGAACCGTCGCGACCGCGCGCGGCGCTGCTCCGCTCTCTCGGCGTCGGCGTCGTGCACGGGCTCGCGGGCTCGGCGGCCGTTGCGCTGCTCGTGCTCGCGACCACGGCAGACTCGTGGGTCGCGCTGCCGTACCTCGGGCTCTTCGGGCTCGGCACGATCGTAGGGATGACCGCGCTGACGTCGCTGTTGGCGCTTCCGGCCGCATGGGCCGCCGAGCGATCCGCCTGGCTGCGCCGCACCGTCGTGCGCGCTGCGGGGCTCTTGAGCGTGGTCGTGGGCCTCACGCTCGCCTACCGCGTGGGGATCGTCGAAGGGCTGTTCCTGGCCGCGCGCTGAACGCGGACCGTTCTCGTCACCGCTTCTTGCGGGGCTTGCGTGGGATGGGGTGGCTGTGCGGTTCCGCGTGCGTGTGCGACGAAGCTCCGCGGGCACGGCCGTTCTCCGCGCGCTGTTCGGCGAAGAGCTCGAGCGTGCCGTGGAGCACTCCGCGCGTCGCGATCAGGCGGTCGGCGGCGGCGCGCAGCGCATCCGCTCGCCCGCGCACGACGATGACCTCGAGGCAGCGATCGGCGTCGAGGTGCACGTGCATCGTCGAGTGCACCTTGTCGCCGAGCTCGTGCTGCATCTCCGTGAGGCGCTCGGTGACGTCGCGCACGTGGTGGTCGTACACGATGGTGAGGGTTCCAACGGCCTGAACGGGCTTCTGGACGAGCGTCCGCACCACCTCGGCGCGCGCCAGGTCGCTCAACACCGCGGAGCGGGTGCTGCCGCGCTCGCGCACGACTTCGTCGAGCTGGTGGAGCAGCATGCGTTCCATGGTGACGCCGAAGCGACTGAGGTCCGAGCTCATACGAAGGAGATCTCCCGGCGCGACGCCCCGCGCGGGGCGAGGCGCGGGCGGAGTATACCGCTCGACGTCGTTCGCGGGTGAGTGGCATGCTCGGCTCTGGATGCTCCCGCACGCCTGGATTTCCGCGTCCCGAACGAGGAAGCTCGAAATCTCGGGGTAAGCGGGGAACGAGGAAGCGCTCCCCATGAAGCCCCATTCGCTCCCGAGCCGAGTCACGCGCCGGAGCCTGCTTCGCGCGGGGGCGGCGTTGGCCGTGCCGCTCGTCGGGTGCGGCTCCGAGGACGATGCGGACACGCGCGTGCAGCTCCACACGCGCATCGAGCTCGACCGGGAAGCGTGGGACGAGTTCACGATCACCTCGGGAGATCGCGTGCGGCTCGAGCGCGCCGTTCTCGGCCTCGGTGCGCTCTATTACGGAGGCGCGTTCGAGGACGAGGTGGCTTCGCGTTCGCCCGGGAGGCTCGAGCGGTTGCTCGGAGCGCTCGTTCCGTCGGCGCACGCGCATCCGGGTCATTTCTCGACCGGCTCGGTGCTCGGCCAATGGCTCGGCCCGCGCGCGCTCGACTTCTCCGAGGCGCCGCTCGAGCTCCCCGGTGGGCAAGGCCTGATGGGCAGCTACAGCATCGGCCAGGTCGTTTACGCGCCGCTCGAAGGGAACGACCCGTTCGCATACACGATCCCGATCGCTAGCCTCGATGCCGTGGCCGTGCGTGAAGACGGAGAGGTCCCGTTTCGCGTCGCCGCAACCCTCGAGGACGTGTGGCCGCACGCGCCAGAAGGCACCGTGCACGACTGCCGCTTCGAGGCCGCGGAGGTGAGCGGCGACGGAACCGTCGTCGTCCGGGTCGATCCGCGCGTGTGGCTCGAAACCGCCGAGCTCGCCGAGCTCGGGCCCTCCGACGATCGCCTCGACCTCGGTTCGAACACGCAGGTAGGGCGCGCGTTCGCGCTCGGTCTCGCCCAATCGTTCGCGTACACGTTCTTCTTCGAGGGTTAGCGGTTCGAGTCGCATGCCTTCGCGGTGGGAGCCGGGGCTCGAAAAAAAAAAACGAGAGGCGACCGACGGGGCGGGAGGTGCGTCGAATTCGAAATCGGTCTTTACGATTCGGAACCTCGGTGCGACGCACCACGGATCACCCAACGTCACCGTGTTCGTGGGGCCGCTCGGTTCTTCGCTATGGACACTGGCCGAATTTCGTGTGTCGCCGGCGTAATTGTCGGGCGCGGCTGAATTCCGCCGTGTCTGCTCGTCGCCGCGAGTGTCTCGGTTCGAGTCTGGAGCCCGAGTGGGGCGCGAGCGCGTGTATGTGAGCTCGTGGAGGGAATACTCGCCGATCCGGAAATTTCGGTTGCCGCAGCGCGCGCTCAGAGCAAGATGTGGAGTGATGTTTGGTCGTCTCCGGCGACCCACCTCCCTTCTGGGTGTGGTCACCATCGGTGTCGTGCTCCCTGCCTGTTCCGGCGGGGAAATCGTTGATTCGGATCCGTCCGATCCGTCGGGCAGCGAGACCGGAGGGGCCGCTGCGACCGGAGGCTCGGGCGTGGGCGGTACGGCGGGCGCTCCACCCCAGGGAGTGATGGGCGGGACCGCGGGGGTGCCCAACGGCCAAGGTGGAGCCGGGGCGAACGGCGGCTCCGTCGGAACCGGCGGCTCGAGCCCGCCGCCCAACGGCGGCACTGCTGGAACCGCTCCCACGCCGACCGGGTATTTGCCCGCGCGCATTCGCCGGCTCAGCAACGCGGAGTACGACGCCTCGATCCGGGCGCTCCTCGGTCTCGACGGCTCGCCGTCGTCCGAGTTCGATTTCCCGCCGGATGCGCGCCAGGACGGCTTCTCGCTGAACGACGCTCAGCGCGTGGACTCGGTGGTCGCCCGTCAGCTCGCGGCGTCCGCCGAGGCGATCGCCGCCGAGGTGAAGGCGCGCGCGCTCGAGCTCGCGCCGTGCTCCGATCCGCAGCCGGGTGAGGCCTGCGCGCGGGCGTTCATCGAATCGTTCGGGAAGCGCGTCTACCGACGCGCGCTCACCGTGGAGGAGATCGACGGCCCGGATCTCAACGATGGGCTGCTCGACATGTACCGGCTCGGCGCCGAGGGCGCGACGTACGCGGACGGCATCGAGCTCGTCGTTCGCGCCATGCTGCAGTCGGCGGGCTTCCTGTATCTCACCGAGCTCGGCGAGGGGACGGCCGCGCCGGGCACCGTCGTTTCGCTCACGCCCGACGAGACCGCGGCCTCGCTCGCGTTCATCGTCACGGGGGCTCCGCCCGACGACGCGCTCCTCGCGGCTGCGGCCGCCGGTGATCTCGCGACGCCGGAAGGGCGTGCGCGCGAGGTCGAGCGGCTGCTCGCGCCGAACGGTCCCGCGCGCGAGCGCTTGATCCGCGTGATCAGCGAGTGGCTCGGGATCGATCGCATCGAAAAGACGGCGAAGGACTCGAACGTGTATCCCGGGTTCGACGCCATTCGCGATCCGCTGCGCCGCGAGAGTCAGGATTTCATCACCCACGTGCTCTGGGGCTCGACGGCGACGGTGCCCGAGCTCCTCGCGGCGGACTTCACGTATTCCGAGGGCCCGCTGCCCCAGCCGCTCGCGCAATACTACGGCGTCGGGAGCGCCTCCGGCCGCATCCCGCTCGCGAACCGCCGCGGCATCCTCAACCAGGGCGCGTTCCTGTCCGTTTACGCGCACGCGCACGAGAGCGCTCCGGTGCTCCGTGGCGTGGCCGTGGGGCGCCGCGTTTTGTGTGAGCCCGTCCCGAGCCCGACGGAGCTCAACATCGTCGTGGTGCCGCCGGTGCCGGACCCGACGAAGACCACGCGGGAGCGCTTCGCCATCCACGCGACGGACTCGGAGTGCCAGGGCTGCCATCGCGTGATCGATTCGATCGGGTTCAGCTTCGAGCAGTACGACGGCATGGGTCAGTTCCGCACGCACGAGGGCGACAACCCCGTCGACAGCTCCGTCACGATCGATTTCGGGAAGTCGTACGACGGCAGCTACGCGAATAGCGACGAGCTCGCCACGGCGATCGCCACCATGCCCGAGGTTCGGGCGTGCTTCGCTCGCCATCTGTTCCGCGCTTCTGCCGGGCGCAGCGACGCGGCGGCCCTCGCCGTCGAGGAAGCGTTCCTGAGCGCGTGGTCCGCCATGCCCGAAGCCGACCAGAGCAATATCTTGAAGACCTTGATCGCCTTCGCAGAGCACCCGCTCTTCACCCAACGGATGGTCACGCAATGAAACGATCGAGCCGCCGCACGTTCCTTCGAGCCGTCGGCGCGGGCTTCGCCGCGCTTCCGTGCTTCCGGCTTGTCGAAAACTCCTTCGCCCAGTCCATGGGTGAGGCCCTGCCGCTCAAGTTCGTGACCATCTATCACCCGCACGGCGTCGCCGCGGAGCACTGGGTGCGGCGTTCCACGGACACCGAGACGAACTTCGATCTGAAGTTCGAGAACTCGTCCCTCACGCCGTTCGACGATCCGGGGACGTACGGCAAGAGCTTCAAGGACAAGATCATCGTGATCGAGGGCATCGATCTGATCTCGAGCGCCAACGGTCACGACACGGCGGGCACCATCCTCACGGGCAGCCGCATCGGGGGTGAGCTCAAGCCGAAGAACATCTCGCTCGATCAGTACCTCGCCGTCGAGAAGGGCCTGGGGAACGCCACGCCCGTCACCAGCGTCGCGCTCGCGGTCGGAACGAAGGAGCTGAAGTCGGGTGAAGCGCTCTCGTACGGGCCGGGAGGCGAGCCGCTCTCGAAGATCATCGACCCCGTCAAGGCATACGAGCTTTTGCTCGCGGGCGCGTCCGGAGGAGGGATGCCGGATCCCGCCGCGGAGCGAGCGCGCCGGCTCGGGCAAGGCGTGCTCGATTTCGTCCGCGCCGACGTGAACCGGCTGCGCTCGCGGCTCGGCAGCACCGAGCGCGAGAAGCTCGATCAGCACCTGAGCGCCCTCTCGGATCTCGAGAAGCGCCTCTCCGGTCCGGCCACGGGGGGCGGGGGCGGCGCGGTGTCGTGCAGCGCCACGGCGCCGTCCTCCTTCCCCAAGCTCGAGCGCTACAACGGCGGCGAGCCGTACTTCGACGCGATCACGGACGCCCACATCGACGTGCTCGCGCAGGCGCTCGCCTGCGACGTGACGCGCTTCGCGACGCTGTTCCTGAACGACCTGTCCTACGACGGCAATCCGCTCGGGCTCCCGGCGGACAATCACGGGTCGGTCGCGCACACGTACAGCGGCTCATCGGTCGGCACCAACGGCAACCCCGTGGGCGGGGGCGACCCGTCGACGTGGCTCCCGCTCGCCAAGTTCAACCGCTACAGTTACTCCAAGGTCGCGCGGCTCATGCAGCGCCTCGACGAGCTGGGCGTGCTCGACAGCACGCTGATTTACGTGTCGAGCGACATGGGAAATCCGGCGCTCCACAGCACGCGCAACGTGCCGACCGTGCTCGCCGGCGGAGCGAACGGGAAGTTCCGTATGGGGCGGCGCATCAAGCTCACCCCCGACTGCCCGGAGAGCAATCTCTGGTGCAGCGAGAACGATGCGGTCTTCCAGGGCGTCACGAACAACCACCTCCTGATCTCGATCGCGAACGCGTTCGGCGTGGAGCTGAACGAGTTCGGCGACCAGCCCGACCCCAAGTTGAACACCGGTCCGCTCAGCGAGCTCGCCTGAACCGCGTCGCACCCCGGCCGAGCTCGATGCCGGGTCGATTCGATCGGTACGAAGCTTGCTAGCTTGCGCCTTATGGCGCCCGGGCTCCGACTCACGAGCGTGCTCTCGCTCGTCGCTTTGCTGGCGGCGTGCGGCGGGACTCGGGAGGCGCCGGTTCGGTCGCCGACGCGTGATTACCCGCCGCCCCCGCCGACGACCACGGACGGTCGCGGAGTGGGTGCCGACGGCGTGTACCCGGCAGACCGACTCCAGGAAGGTCCCCGCGTGGGAACGGAGCAGGAGCTCGGGCCCGGGTGGCGTCTGGACGAAGAGAAGCGTCCCCGTTTCGATCCCGATCGCCGCGGCGGCGGCTCCGTCGAGGGCGAGGGCACGGAGCCGACTGGCGGCTCACACGGCGCCGGCTCTGTCGGGCACTGACGTCCAGCCGCGAAGGTCAGGCTGATTCAGCCGGGGACTCGGCTTTGCCGCCGTCGAGGCCGAGACCGCGGCTTTTGCGTGTCGTCACCGCCGAGACCGCGGCTTTTGCGCGCCGTCACGGCACTTCGATCCCGCAGGCGCACTCGAAGAACGCGACGGCGAGCTCCGAGGGGGTCTGCATGCCGCCCCCCGCCATTTCCCACTCCGACGTGCAGACGTTGGACACGCCCTCGTCGCGCTTGACGCACATCGGGTCGGCATCGGTGCCGCAGTTCGGGTGCTCCTGCAAACACGCGACGAGAGAACCGCAGCGGTTCACACAGTCGCCGCCGTCGTTGGTCGGACACGCTTCCTCACAGGATTCGTCCGCGCAGCTCGGGGCCGTCCAGTCACAGCCGTCCGGAGGGGGCGGGTCACCGCCCGTTCCGCCCTCGCCCAAGGTGCCTCCGCTGCCGTCGGCACCTCCGCTCGCCGGCTCCCCACCGTCGCCGGCGAACGAGTCGCCGCCGTTCGGCGTCATTCCGCCGGATCCCTCGCCGGCAGTGCCGCCCTGCGCGGCGCCGCCTTGCGTCGCACCGCCTTGCGCTTCGCCACCGAGCCCGGAGCTTCCCCCCACGTCCGAGCCGCCTCCTGCGCTGGTCGCGCCACCGCTCGGTGTGCCGCCGGTCGTGCCCCCCATGCCGTCTCCGCCCTCGGAAGGAGCGCCACCAAGTGGGCTCGAGCCCCCAGTGCCACCGCTCGTGCCCCCGCTCGTCGAGCTGCCGCCGGCTCCTCCCTGCGCGCCTCCGCTTCCGCCCATCGTGCCGCCGGAGGCCGGTCCGCTGCCACCCTCGGGGGGTTGTCCCCCGGCGCTGTCCCCACCTCGATTGTCCCGGTCCATCGAATCGTCGGTAACGGCTTTTGCACAGGCTCCCGTCGTCAGGAGCAGAGCGGCGAGATGAGGAGAGAATCGAGTGAGAAGCAGACGACAGGAAGATCGGATCATGAGGGCGCTACCTGACAGTACCGGCCCGATACGCATCGGCCCCGGGCTCCGGGCGAGCGAGAGGCGCGATCCCTGGCGGCCCCAAAGGCCGGATCCGCTGTTCTTCCCAGCGGGTCGAGACGCCTGGATTCGCACTTCTGAGCCAAGTCCCTAGTTTCCTTCGTTCCGCGATCGCCGTCCAACGAGAAAACGGCCGTCTCGGGAACCGATGCCGCGTCCTCTGGTGGACCCGGGCAAGCGCCCCCAACGGTCGCTCGCGTCGCGAAATTCACTTAGCGCGACAACACCCGAGATCTGCGGAAAACAGAGCCGAGCAAAGTGCCCGCGTGGGGAGGGGCCCCGCCGAGTTCACCTCGGCGGGGAGTGGCGGCACGAGCCGCCCCTGCGAGAAGGGCCAGAACGCCGATCCGTCAAACGGATCGGCGTTCTAGAGCGACAAACGGTTAGGAACGCGCCGAGATATGCGGAAAACTGCGTCGGACAGAGTGCCCGCGTGGGGAGGGGCCCCGCCGAGTTCACCTCGGCGAGGAGGGGCGGCGCGTGCCGCCCCTACGAAACGAGGCCAGAACGCCGATCCGTCAAACGGATCGGCGTTCTAGTCGCCGACCCACGCTTTTCGGCCGCCTTCGCGTCCGTCGTGTTCGCAGCGCGCGGCGTCCGCGCTGCGCGGCGCACGCCGATTCAGCCGAAATCCGCCGGGCCCCGGATCCGCCCCCGCGCCTTCCCCCGGAGTCGAGACTTGGCGAGGCATGGGCGCCCGTTCAGTCGCGCCGAGCGCGAAGGTCTGCGTGATTCGGATCGGTGCGATTCGAACGATCGCGAGAATCGATCATCCAAGCCCGGGTTCGATTGCCGATGTGGGGCGCGCGATATAGGATGTGGGACTCGTATGTCGCGTCTCGGGATTGCTGCGTTTGGGTGGACGTTCTCCGCCCTTTTGGTGCTTCCTCAGTGTGGCTCGGATCCCGAGCTGATAACGCCGGGCAATCCGGGAAACGGAGGAATTCCGGGAACTAGCCTCGGTGGCGTCGGCGGTCGCAGCGGCGGCGGCCAGCCGCCGGTCCACACCGGCGGCCGCACCACCAAGCCCGGGGATGCCGGCGGCACGGGCGACGGCGGCGCTTGCACCGACTGCGAGCCTTCGGAGCGTCTGTGCGGGAACGGCGAGCTCGACGAGGACGAGGGCGAGGAGTGCGACGACGGCAATGCCCGAGCCGGTGACGGCTGCAGCGGAATTTGCACGCTGGAGCCGAACTACGAGTGTCCGGAGCCAGGAGAGCGCTGTGTCTCCACGCTCCGCTGCGGCGACGGCGTGCTCGGCGGCCAGGAGCACTGCGACGACGGCAACGACGACTCCGGGGACGGTTGCTCGGACGAGTGCGTCGTGGAGCCCGGGTGGGGGTGCGCCAAGCCGGGCGAGCCCTGCCGGCCCGTGCAAACGGCGGAGTGCGGCGACGGCGTGGTGAACGCCGGCGAGCTCTGCGACGACGGAAACACGAACCCGGACGACGGCTGCACGGACGAGTGCGAGGTCACGCCGGGCTACACGTGCAGCACCGCCGGCGAGCCGTGCGTGCTGACGGACTTCTGTGGTGACGGCGAGGTCACGCTCGTTCTGGGAGAGCAGTGCGACGACGGCAACGACGAGGGCGGCGATGGCTGCAGCTCTCAGTGTCGCATCGAGGCGAACTATCGCTGCCCCGAGCCCGGGGAGCCGTGCGTGTCCACGGTGGTGTGCGGCGATCGCCGCGTCGAGGGCGACGAGACCTGCGACGACGGGGACGACCCGCCGAGGAGCGGCGACGGCTGCTCCGCGAGCTGTGAGCTCGAGGAGGGCTGGGAATGTCCCCCCGGCGCGGCGTGCCGGCCCATTTGCGGGGACGGAATCATCGCCGGACGCGAGCAGTGCGACGACGGCGGTGTGGACGACATGGACGGCTGCTCGGCGCTCTGTCAGCTCGAGCCGGGCTGGGCGTGCTCCGGCGAGCCGAGTGACTGCAAGGAAACCGTCTGCGGCGACGGCGTTCGCGAAGGGCTCGAGCCGTGCGACGACGGGAACAACGATCTGGGCGACGGCTGCACGCCCTTCTGCGAGCTCGAGCCCGACTGCAGCGAGGGCGAGTGCGTCTCCGCCTGCGGCGATGGCATCCGCCTGCCGAGTGACGACGAGGAGTGCGACGACGGCAACACCGTGTCGGGTGATGGCTGCAGCAAGGACTGCAAGCTCGAGCCGAACTCGGGCTACGAATGCGAGGACGAGCCGATCGCGAACGATACGATCGAGCTTCCGCTCGTGATTCGCGATTTCCGCGCCCGAACGAGGGAAGAGGACGAGCCGGCTGGCTTCCCCGCGGGGCATCCCGATTTCGAGCAGCAGGTCATTGCCACCTCGCAGGGTCTCGTCCTCACGACCCTCGATGCGGACGGCAAGCCCCGGCGCAACGCGATTCCTCCCGAGCCGGTGGTGATCATTCCCATCGGGGGCACCTCCCCGGGCGTCATCACCAGCGACGACAGCTTCTTCGACTGGTATCGCGACTCGGATCGCAACACGACCATCCTGCAGCGCATGGTGCTCGAGCGCCGGCAGGACGGCTCGTACGAGTTCGATCGTCCGGACGACCTCGATGATCCGACGGACGGATTCTTCCCGATCGACGACGACGGGTTCGGCGTCGACGGCAGCACGCCCGCGCGTAATTTCCATTTCACGAGCGAGGTCCGCTACTGGTTCGAGTTCCGCGGCGGCGAAGTGCTGAACTTCCGCGGCGACGACGACGTATGGGTGTTCATCAAGGGTCAGCTCGCGCTCGACCTCGGCGGCGTGCACTCGGCGCTCGAAGGCACGATGACCCTCCAGCCAAACGGTCGCGCGAGGACGACGACGGAGGTCCACGAGACCCGCACGGAGACCGAGACCGTCGACGGGGAGCTCGATCTGGATCTCGAAGAGGGCAAGGTCTACGAGATCGTCGTTTTCCAGGCCGAGCGCCACACCTCGGAGTCGAGCTATCGCCTCACGCTCACGGGGTTCAACGCCGACCGGACCGTTTGCCGGCCCGAGTGCGGCAACGGCATCGTGACGCCCGACGAGGCGTGCGACGACGGCACGAACGACGGCCGCCACGGCACCTGCAACCCGGACTGCACCCTCGCGCCGTACTGCGGTGACGGTCAGGTGAACGGCCCGGAGGAGTGCGACATCGGGCTCAACATCGACGTGTACGCGACGACGCCCGATGCGTGCGCACCGGGCTGCGTGAAGCCGCCGTACTGCGGCGACGGCGAGGTTCAGGGAGCCTTCGAAGCGTGCGACGCGGGAGAGGACAACGCTCCGGACGCCTACGGGGAGACGGGGTGCACCGATCTGTGCCGACCCGCTCCGTACTGTGGCGACAAGCGCGTGGACGAGGAGTTCGGCGAGGTCTGCGACGACGGTCCCGACAATGGCAGCGGTCTGCCCGGCTCCTGTGAAGCGGGTTGCGGCGGTCGCGTTCCGCTTCCGACCTGTGGGGACGGCAACATCGACGACGGCGAGCAGTGCGACGAGGGCGACGAGAACGGGATGGAAGGCGGGGTCTGCGACGCGCTTTGCCGATGGATGTGCGGCAACGGCATCAAGGATCCCGGTGAGGACTGCGACGACGGCGTCAACGACGGCACGTACGGGACGTGCAACGACGACTGCACGCTCGCGCCGTACTGTGGAGACGGGAAGACGAACGGCCCCGAGCAGTGCGACGACGGCGACGACAACGAAGAAGACCCCTACGGCAAAGACGCGTGCAGCACGAGCTGCCAGCGCGCTCCGTACTGCGGTGACGGGCGCGTTCAAGAACGCTTCGACGAGGAATGCGACGGAGGACGGGGCTGCGGCTCCGACTGCCGATCCATCATTCCGGAGTGAAAGAGGCTTTACGAACGGGAGCGTGCCGTTCCCGCGAAAGCACGATTTTCTTCGGTTTCGTCGGGAAACCCGCGCCGCCCGGGTGGGGAAGTCCAGGGCGGCGCTCCGAAGCAGTCAGCGACTTTTCATGCTACGCGTTCAGCGAGAGGTCGGACGGATGGCTTCGTTCGCACGCTGCATTTCCTTGTTGAGCTGTTCGATGGCGCTCGCTGGGCTCGGATGCTCGTCGAGCTCCGAGGGCGGTCGGGGCCGTCCCCAGCCTGGCCCCAATCCCACTGGAACGCCGACGGTTCCGACGTCCCCAACCACGCCCGGGACGTCGATGCCTCCGCCGATCGTGAACCCGGTGACGCCGCCCATGGTGCCGCAAGCCGGGGAGATGCCGCAGCCGACCTGCACGGCAGACTGCACGGATTTCCCCGAGGCTCCGATCTTCGAAGCCGGTGTCCCGAACGATGCGCCCGCCCTGTTCGGCGCGCCCGACTCCTTCGGAGGGCCGGCGCCCTGCGTTCTCGAGCCGGAGCTCTCGTCGGGTGACTCGCCTGGGGCGCTGATTCCACCGAACTGGTTGCGTCCGCGCTTCCGCTTCACGGCCAGCGGTGACTTGTTCGAGATCCGGATCCAGAGCCCGGTGCAGCGTCACGATCTCGTCGCGTACACGAAGAGCACGACGTGGACGATGCCCGCGATGATCTGGCAGGCCGCCGCGCCGAACAACGCGGGCTTGCCGATGACGGTGACGATCCGATCCATTCGGAGCAATTCACCCGGAACGCCGAGCGGGGTTCGCGGCGACATCCTGATCGCGCCGGTCAATGCCGTCGGCAGCATGGTGTTTTGGACCGTCAACAGCGCCGCCGTGGG
>Ga0079224_100008612_pt1 | contig 13836 bp, 10 predicted proteins | sample Stecom2015_FD_80414 | JGI IMG/M metagenome (GOLD analysis project Ga0079224, IMG submission 80414) | Agricultural soil microbial communities from Utah to study Nitrogen management - Steer compost 2015 | ecosystem: Environmental > Terrestrial > Soil > Agricultural land | place: USA: Utah... | reverse complement strand
GGCGGCGTTCATGCCGCTGGTGGGGCGGCTGCGGCCGTTCCCCTTGAATCGGCGAAGCCACCGCAAACTGCTCGTGGTCGCCGGCCGGGTCGCGATCCTCGGCGGGCGCAACATCGGCGACGAGTACCTCACCGACCGCATCCTCGGCGGCACGATGCCCTGGCTCGACGTGATGGCGCAGGTCACAGGCCCGGTGGTCGGCCGTCTGCACCGCGCGTTCGTCGAGGACTGGTGCCACGCGACCGAGGAGGACCTCAGCGAGGCGCGCTACTTCCCACGCGTGCCGCCGGCGGGGCAGGACCGGGTCGGCGTGGTCGACACGGGGCCCGACGCCCCGAGCAACCGTCTGGGGCTCGTGCTCCTGCAGTTGATCGCCGCGGCGCGCCAGCGGCTCGACATCTGCACGCCCTACCTGATCCCCTCGCCCACGGTGCTCGCCGCGCTCGAGCTGGCCGTCCGGCGTGGCGTGCGCGTGCGCCTGCACACGAACGGCCGGCCGGTGGAGAACTGGCTCCTGTACCGCGCGCAGCGCAGCTACTACGCCGAACTGCTCGCTGCCGGCGTCGAGCTCTGGGAGAGCCGGCACGCCTACAACCACAGCAAGATGATCCTGGTCGACCGGCGCTACCTCGGCATCGGCAGCCCGAACCTCGACCGGCGGAGCGCGGAACTCAACTTCGAGATCGCGATCGTCGCGACCCGCTCGCGCGCGATGCGCGACGCGTCCGATCTGTTCGAGCGCCGCCTGCGCACCGCCGAGCGCGTCACCGCGGCGCCGTCGCGCAGCTTGCTCGACGGCTTGTGCCGGCTCGCGAGCCCGCTGCTGTGAGACCCGCGGCGGTCAGAAGCCCTGCAGCGATCCGCCCCAGGAGCGCAGGCCGCGGTCCAGCTCGCGCTCGCGCGGCTCGATGAATCCGCCGAGGGTCGGCTCGAAGCGGATGAAGAACGAGGTCTCGTCGCGCAGGTTGTCGTAGACGATCCCGATCCGCGCGGTCCAGTCCAGGTCGTGCCGTGCCAGCGAGGCGAAGTAGTTGAGCGTGTCGTCGCGGTCGAGGTCGTAGCTGGTCCCGGCGACCGCTTCCCAGCGGTGCCACAAGGTGGTGTTGATCGCGCCGAGCAGGACGCCGTCGCGGGTGCGGTCCTCGCGGTACTCGACCATCCAGTGCACGCCGGCCAACGGGCCGAAGTGCGTGCCGACGTTGAATGTGCGGTTCTCGTGGCGCGGCGCGTCGTACTCGCCCTCGACGAACAACCGCCAGTTCGGCACCGGCCAGTCGAGGCCCGGGCGCAGGATCAGCTCGTACTCGGTCAGGCCGAGCAGCTCGCCGTCGTTGTCGCGGTCGCGGATCGGCTTGAAGTTCTGCGCGAGGTCGAGCCAAATCGGTTCCTCGATCTCCGCGGTGCCGTCGCCGCCCTGCACGCTGGTCAGCACCCGGTTGAGCAGGCCGACACGCACGGTGACGTCCTCGTCGAGCGCGTCGACCGCGTCGAACTGGAATACGTCGGCCGGGTCGCGGCCGACCGCGGCGCGGTGCAAGAACGCCACCTCGGGGTGGACCACGTGCCGCACCGCGCGCCCGCCTTCCGTCGCCGGCCGCCACGTGCGCGACAGGCGTGTGCCGGCGCGCACGCCGCCGCCCCAGCTCCAGCGCGCGACGTCGTCGCCGTCGGGGCTGTCGTCGTACCAGGTCACCCGGCCGAACAGGAACGGGCGCACGTGGAGGGGGCCGACGAGGAACGGCGCGGCCAGTTCGACCTCGTGGTCGAAGCGCAGCGCCTCCTCGTCGGCCGGCGACGGCGCCAGGCGGTCGTAGTCGAAGCGCAGCACGCCGGCGCTCGCCGAGGTGGTGAGCAGGAGCGGCACGCCGTTGGCGATCTCGAACAGCGGCTCGGAGAACAGGTCGAAGGTGCCGAGCGGTCGCTCCTCCAGGAAGCGCGGCGCGAGTGTGCGGTCGTCGCGGTACGCGATCCCGTCCAGCTCGAACCGGCCGGAAACCGTCGCGATCCAGTTGTCCCGCGCGTGGCGCAGGAACGCGCGGGTCTCCGGCAGCTCGGTCTCCATCCACTCGCTCTGGAAGAACTCGGGGTAGACCGCCGGATCGCTGGCGGTGAACAGCTCGAGGTCGAGCGCGGTGTGTTCGCCGAGGAACACGCGGTTCTCGCTGCGCAGCAGGCGGCGGTCGCGCTCGGTGATGAAGCCGCCGTCGAGGTCGACCTGGATCGGGCCGCGGTTGCGCCCCTGGTCGTCGAGCACGAACGCGCGCGTGCGGCCGCGGTACAGCGTGCCGCCGCGGTAGGCGAGTTCGCCTTCGAGCGGCACGCCGCGATCCTGGTTGAAGCCGATCGCGGCGCGCCACTGGCCGCGGAACTCCTCGGCGGCGTCGCCGGTGAGCGCCTCGTGCAGCGCGCCGCCGGTCCGGTTCCAGGTGCCGCCGAGGCGGACCTCGGTGCGGAAGCCCTCTTCGCTGCCGTAGCCGCCCGAGATGCCCTTCAGCGGGATCGGCGGCTCCTGGCTGGTGAAGAAGTCGATGTCGGGTAACGCGGTGATCTCGACGCCGTGCACGAGGAGGCGGTTGTCGCGCCCGCGCACCTCCAGCTCGTCGCCGCGCTCGATCACCTCGACCTCGCCGGCGACGAACTCGAAGTGCGGTTCGCCCGCGATCGAGGTGGTCACCGACACGTCGCGCCCGGTGATCCGCGGGCCCTGGCGGACGAGGCGTTCGCCGCGCAGCGTGACCATGCGCGTCTGGCCGGTTTCCGGGTCGCGGCTCGGCAGGCGCAGCACCGCACCGCGGACCACCATGCGGTCGTCGAGCGCGGAGAGGTAGAGCGAGTCGGCCTGCAACACCTCGACGCCGTCGTGCAGGACGGTGACCCCGCCCTCGAGGAACATCGAGCGCACGATGCCGAGGAACGCCTCGCGTCCGCTCGGCGCGCGCACGTCCGCGCGCGGCGGCGGGCGGTGCGCCGCGGCCGCGAGGAACGCGCCGAGGCGACGTTCCAGCTCGGCCTGGTCGGCGACCCGGCGCGGGTCGGGAGCCGGCACCGTGCGGCGCGGATACGGCCCGTCGTCGCGCTGCATCGCGGTGCGCGCCGCGTCGACGTCGTGCTCCAGCACGCCGCTTCCGGCGAAGATCTCGGTGCCGCCGCGGCGCAGTTTCACCCCGCGCAGGAACGTCCAGGTCGCGACGTCGCCCGCGCCCGGCCCGGAGGGCAGGCCGCTGGTCTCCATGTAACCGACGTCGACGTGCCAGCCGGACGGCTCGAGGAGTGCCTTCTGCCCGTCACCCTGACCGGGAAGGGCGGCGGCCAGCGCGGCCGCCACCGCTGCGATGCATGCCCTCCGCCTCCGACCGCCGACCGCCCCCCTCCGGCTCATCGCACCTCCCGCGCCGTCTGCGCGTCGCCATACCACACCCGGACCGCGTAGGTCGTGTAATCCAGTTCGACGTGGTGCCCGGTCATCCGGGCGCCGTCGACCTCCGCGAACGCGACGCCGCGCCGGCCGCCGTTCAGTTCGGCGACCTGGTGGCGCAGGTCGAGGCGCAGCGCGTGCGCGCCACCGGTGACCCGCGGCGAGCTGAACCGCACGTCGCCGGTCGCGACGACGTCGGTGACCGCGCCGGCGGCGTCGCGCGCCATCGTCAGGCCATCGGCCAACACGGTCAGCGACGGCGGCGACCCTTCCGCCTCGTCGCCGAGTACGCGGACTGGACCGAGGAACGCGACCTGGCGCGCCTCGACGGCGACGGAACCGCGGCAGTAGACGGTCAGCTCGCGCACGGCGAGGCCGTCGCCGTCCCCGCGCTGCCGCGGCGCGGCGTTGAGGCGCACGGAAGCCTCCCCGCTCCGCCCGGGCAGCAGCTTCGCGCGCAGCTCGCCGCCTTCCTGCGCGAGCGCGATCCGGCGTCCGCGCCCGTGCACGATCTGCTCGGGCCCGGCGACGCGCACGGTGGCCGGCTCGCCGACCAGCAGGCCGCGGCCGCCGCCCTCGGCCAGGGTCAACCACAGCTCATCGCCTTCGCCGTCGTGCCGCGCGGCGGAGTCCGCGGGATCCTCGCTGGTGAACCGCGCGGCGCCGCGCACGTGCACGACCCGCGTGCGCCAGTCGGCCGCGAACACGACGCGCGCCGGCGCCGGCAGGAAGCTTGCGTGCCAGCGCAGCGGCGCGGCCGGGGCGAGCCCGGGCAGCACCTCGACCAGGTCGCCGTCCAGGTCGATCGCGAGCGGCGGGCCGTCGCGCCGCGCGAGGCTCGCGCGCATCCCGGCGCCGCCGCGGGCGCGCACGGTGCCGGCGTCGCCTTCCGCGGTCAGCTCGACCACGTCGCCGAACGTCTCGCCGCGGTCGCCGGCGCGGACGCGCGCCGGCGCCCCGTGGAGGAAGAAGCGGCGACCGTCGTCGCTCTCGATGCGCGTCGCCTCGCCGACTGCCTCGCCTTCGCGCAGCGAGCCTTCGAGCAGGCAGCGCGCACCGGTCGCCACGATCCGGCTGACCCGCTCGCCGTCGAGCCGCGCGGTGAGTTCGCCGATGCCGCGCAGCGTCCCCTGCGGCACGGTGACCACGCCGTCCTCGCTCGGGCTGCGCAGCGTCACCGCGGCGGTCGCGCCCGTCGCCTCCGTCGTCTGGTGCAGCTCACAGCGGCCGTGCCCCTCGATCGCGAGCGTGCCGCCGCGGCGCACCGCGAAGCGGCTCGGCTGCCCGGCGTGCAGGCCGAGCACCACCTGACGCGCGCCGGCCGATTCGTGCAGGACGAGCCCGTCCTCGCTTTCGAGCGTGCCGCCGTCGCCGGGCAGCGTCGCCCGGACGCTGCCGTCGGCGCGCAGCGACGCGGCGCTGCCGGTGCCGCGCACGAGGAGCATCCCGCGGCTCGCGGCCAGCGCCACCGGCCCGCCGTCGGCCGCAGCGTCGACCGTCGACGACCCGGCGCAGCTGAGGATGCGGTCGAAGCGCGGGCCGAGCGCGCCGCGTGGGAAGCCGAGCGGCCCGATCCACGGGTGCAGCACGTCGGCGATCGGCACGAGGTGGATGCGCTGCTCGCTGCGCAGCAGCGAGCGCCGGCCGTCGGTCTCGATCGTCGCGAACGGCGACCCCGACGCGGTGAGGCGCGCGATCCCGCCGCCCGCGTCGGCGACGACGTCGATGCGCCGGCACTCGAGCCGGGCCTCGCGCGCATCCAAGAGCGCCGGCGCGCCGTGCAGCACGAGCCAGTGCCAGAGCGCGCCGGCGTCGCCGTCCGCGCTTCGTGTGCGGCGCAGGCCCGCGCGCAACTCGTCGCCGCGCGCGCGCACGCCGCCGCCGCTCTGCGCGAGATCGACGGTCACGCCGTCGCGCAGCACGAGCAGGCCGCTGCCGTCGGGCTGCTCGGTGAACGCGAGCGTGCCGCGCGCCGCGATTGCCGTGCGCCCGTCGTCGCTGTGCAGGCGCGGCTCGGCGAGCACGCGCACCTCGACCGGCCCGTCCGCCTCGCCGCCGGGCACGGTCGCGAGCAGGCCCTTCCCCGTGACCATCGCCGGCTGGTCGCCCTCGATGCGCAGGGTGAAGGGTTCGTCCGGCGCGGTGCGCAGCACCGAGCCCTTTTCCGTGGTGCGCAGGCGGGCGCGCGCGACCGCGAGCGACATCGGCGTGCCGCCCGCGCCGGGCAGCGTGCCGAAGGTCGCGTCGGTGAACTCCATCTCGCGATCCTCGTGGATCGTGGGCCGGCCGCGCGCGTCGCGCTCGATCTCGACGAGCACCGACTTCGCGCGCAGCATGCCGGAGCGCTCGGCGGACGGCTCGGCCGGCGGCGCGCCGCGCACGAGGCGATAGAGCGTGACGGTGACGTCGCTCAGCTCCATCAGGTTGTCGGCCTCGGGCCGCGCGCGCGAGTCGCGCGCGTGCAGGGAGTACTTGGGCAGCAGGAGGCGGGTGCCGTCCGCCAGCGCGATCTCGCGGGTCGGCTCCACCGCGAACTCGCCCTCGATCGAGAAGGTGAGCGTCGGTCCGTCGGCCTGCGGGCGCACGTCGATCCCGCCGCGCTGCGGTTCGCGCGCGGGCGCGGCCTCCGCGCTGCGCGCCGCGGAGAACGCGGCGTCGCCGCGTGCCCACCACAGGGCGGCGAACCCCAGGGCGAGCAGCGCGACGAACAGCAGCAGGCGACGGATCACGCTCGGCCCCCGCCCTGGACCAGCGACTCCCATTGCCGGCGGGCGCGGAGCAGCAGCTCGACGACCTCGCGCAGGGCGCCGAACCCCCCGGGCGCCGAGGTGACGTAGTGCGCCGCGGCGCGCACCTCCTCGCGTCCGTTGGGAACGCTGACCGCGAAGCCGACGCGACGCATCACCGGCAGGTCGAGCAGGTCGTCGCCGACGTAGGCGACCGCCTCGGCGGGCAGCCCGCGCCGGCGCAGGATGTCTTCGACCACCGCGAGCTTGTCGGCGCAGCGCAGCCACACCTCGTGCACGCCCAGCTCGCGCGCCCGCTCTTCGACGATCTTGCTGCCGCGGCCCGAGACGAACCCGGACAGGCCGCCGCAGCGGTGCCAGTAGACCAGCCCGGCACCGTCGTGCACGTGGAAGGTCTTCAGCTCGCGGCCTTCGCCGTCGAAGTGGATCCGCCCGTCGGTCAGCACGCCGTCGACATCGGTGATCAGCATGCGGATCGCGCCGAGGTCGGCACAGGGTCGGCCGTGCGCTGCCATCGGTCAGCCGATGCGCAAGTGGAGCAGGTCCTGCACGTCGAGCAGACCGCACAGGATGCCGTCCGCGTCGACGACCGGGAGCTGGTCGATGTGCGCCTGGTGCAGGAAGGCGAGCGCTTCGGTCGCGTAGCAGTCGGTCCCGATCGAGCGCGGGTTGCGCGTCATCACGTCCTCGATCGGGATCGAGCGCACCGACTCGCGCCCGCTGTCGAGCAGCCGGCGCAGGTCGCCGTCGGTGAAGAACCCGACCAGGCGGCCGTCGCCGTCGACGATGCTCGTCGCGCCCGGTCGGCCCGGCGTCTTGGTCATCACGTGCACGGCGTGCAGCACGGTGACGTCCGGACCCAGGCGCAGGACTGGGTTGCGTTCGCCGACGCGCATCAGCTCGCCGACCTTCATCAGGCGCCGGCCGAGGTCGCCGCCGGGATGGAACCGCGCGAAGTCCGCCGGACCGAAGTTGCGCCCTTCCTGCACGACCAGGGCGAGGGCGTCGCCGAGCGCCAGCATCGCGGTCGTCGACGCCGACGGCGCGAGCTTGAACGAGCCGGCCTCGGCGATCTCGCCGGTCTCCAGCACCATGTGCGCGTGCCGGCCGAGACTCGACGAGCGGCTCTGCGTCATCGCGACGATCGGCACGCCGACCGCCTTGACCGGGCCGAGCAGGCGCAGGACTTCTTCGGTCTCGCCCGACTTGGACAGGGCGAGCAGCAGGTCGCCCTCGACCACCCGCCCGAGGTCGCCGTGGATGGCCTCGGCGGGGTGCAGGAAAATGGACGGGGTTCCGGTCGAGGCGAGGGTCACCGAGATCTTCTCCGCGACCTTGCCCGCCTTGCCCATGCCCGCGGTCACGACGCGCCCGCGCAGGGCGAGGATGGCGTCGACGACGCGCAGGAAGTCCTCGTCGAGGTGCTCCGCGACGCTGCGCACGGCGGCGGCCTCCTGGTCGAGGATTTCGCGGGCGCGCACGAGGCGTGGGTCCATGTGCCGGCAGATTAGAGCGGGCGCGCGCCCGGGTCCCGGATTTGCTCGCGGTTGCTGCCGCCCGCCGCACGGACCGGCGGTCGCCCCGACCGAGCCTGTTGCCGGGACACCGCCGCTGCGCCGTATCGCTTTCCACCGCGCCGGGCTAAGCTGCGTGCGATGACGTTCCGGGTCGACCTCCCCGTCTACTCGGGTCCGATGGACCTGCTCCTGCACCTCATCAAGGAGCGCGAGGTCGATGTCCACGACATCCCGATCGCCCTGATCCTGTCGGACTACCTGAAGCACCTCGCGGTCATCCAGGCGCTCGACCTCGGCGACGTCGGCGAGTTCGTGGTGATGGCGAGCACGCTGATGGAGATCAAGTCGCCCGAGCTGCTGCCGCGCGAAGAGATTTCGATCGAGACCGAGCTCGACCCGCGCGACGACCTGATCCGCCAGCTCCTCGAATACAAGCAGTACCGCGACCTGTCCCGGCGCCTCGAACGCCTGGCCCAGCGCCGCGCGCGGCAGGTCAATCCGTGGGTGCCGGTCGACCCCGCGGCGACCAGGGAAGCCGCCGAAGCGGACGACGACGTCGACCTCGGCGACATCGACATCTGGACGCTGACCGCGGCGTTCGCGAAGCTGCTGGAGGAGACCGGGCAGGACTTCACCCTGCACTTCGGCGTCGAGCGCAAGGACGTCCGCTACTACGCCGCGCAACTCCTGGAGCGCACCAAGGGCAAGGGCGAGGTCCGGTTCGAGACGCTGTTCGACCGCAGCGAGGGGCGGATGGGCCTGATCGGCACGTTCACCGCGATGCTGGAGCTGATGAAGCAGGGTTACCTGCGCGCGCACCAGGAGCAGTGCTTCGGCGACATCCTGGTCGTGTTCGTCGGCGACGAGGACGCGACGGTCGACGACATCCTGCCGCCCGACGTGGTGCTCGACGCGCCGCACCACGCGCCTCCGGACCCGGGCCTCAACTGACCCGCGCGGCGGGTTCGGCCCGCGCCGGTCAGATCACCGGCGCGCCGTCCGGCGGGCAGGGGCACAGCGCCGCCTCGTACGCGCGGGCCAGCGCTTCGCCGTCCGCCGCGGCGAACGCGGCCTCGTCCTCGTAGCAGAAGCGGCCCCACAGCTCGGCGCAGCCGAGCGGCGCCGGGAAGTGCGGCGCCGGCGTCTCGCGGCGGCGCGGCACGAACCACGTCGTGTCGCCGTCGCTGACCAGGTTCGCCGCCGGCGTCGCGCGCAGCGCGAGCAGGCGTGCGGCAGCGCGCGCCCGATCGGCGCGTGCTCCGCGCACGCCGAGCACGAGGCCCGGGAACGGCGCGGCCAGACGCACGAAGTCGACCCCCGGCCACTGCCCGTCGGCGATCCGCGCGCCGTCGACCCGGACCGTCGGCAGCGCGCTCAGGAAGGGCAGGCGCTCGCCGACCACGTGCACGTGCGCGCGCGGTTGCGTCGCCGCGGCGCCGATCGTGTTGAGCAACGCGCTGCCGTGGGGCTCCGCGATGCCGAACGCCAGGTCGAGGAGGGCGGCGCTCGCCTCACGGCCGGCGGCGGTGCTCCACAAGATCCCCGCCTGCACGGCGAAGGGGTAACGGTTCGGGGTCAGCGCTGCGTCGCCGTCGCGCCAGAGCACTTCGCGCGCGAGGATCGCAGGCGCGCGGTCCGTGAGCACGAGCGGAGGAGTGGGCGGCCGGCGTCGCGCCCGGTCGGGAAGCCACCACAACTCGACCGCGCTGCCGAACAGTCGGATCGTGCGCCGGGCAGCGGGCTGCGCGGAAGGCAGCGGCCAGGCGGCGAGCGGCATCACACGCGGCGATTGTTCGGCGCGCGCGGGCGCGGACAAGCGGACGACTCGCACGCGCCGTGCGCGGCCCCGCGCGTTTGCAGGTCCGCCCGCCGTGCGCTACCGTCTTTCCCCAGAGTCTTGTCTCGCGGGCGGGCTCCCGGTCCTGCCCGCTGTCCCCGAGCGAACCCCCTTGAAGATCGTCTTCTTCGGCAGCAGCGACTTCGCCCTCCCGACCCTGCGCGCTCTGAAGGAGCACGGCTTCGCTCCGACCCTCGTCGTCACCAAGCCCGACGCCCCCCGGGGGCGCGGCCGCAAGATTTACCCCGCGGAGGTCGGGGTGGAGGCCAGGGAGCTGGAGCTCGAGGTCGCTCAGCCGGAGGATCCCAACTCGGAGGAGTTCCGCGCCCAGCTCGCTGCCCTGAAGCCCGACATCGCCGTGGTCGTCAGCTTCGGCTGCAAATTCAGCACCGAGCTGCTCTCGATCCCCAGGCACGGCTGCATCAACGCGCACGCCTCGCTGCTGCCGCTGTACCGCGGCGCCGCCCCGATCCAGCACGCCATCCGCGACGGGCAGACCAAGACCGGGATCTCGATCATGCGGATGAACGAGGAGCTGGACGCGGGCGACGTCATGCTGCAGGAGGAGACGCCGATTTTGCCGCGCGAGACCGCCGGGCAGCTGCGCGAACGCCTCGCCGACCTCGCCGGCAAGACGATGGTGCGCGCGCTGGAGCTGATCGCGGCGAACAAGGCGGAGTTCGAGCCGCAGGATCCGACCAAGGCGACGCGCGCGCCGGCGGTGCAGAAGGCGGACGGCGTGATCAGTTGGAGCATGCCGGCGCACGACATCGACCTGCTGGTCCGCGCGATGACGCCCAAGCCCGGGGCGCAGACCCGACTCGGCGCCAAGCGCTACATCGTGATGGAAGGCGAGGTCGAGCAGGATCTGTACGGGCTCGGCGTGCCGGGCCTCGTCCAGTCCGCCGGCGAGGAAGGGATCCGGGTGTGCACCGGCAAGGAGCTGTACCGGATCATCCGCATCAAGCCGGAGAACGGCCGCAACATGACCGCGGGTGAGTTCGTGCGCGGCCACGCGATGCCGCCCGACGCGCGGTTCGGGTGAGCGCGCAAGAGGCTCGGCGGGGGCCCTGCCGGCGCATGGCGGGGCCACGGAATCCGGACGAAGCCCGCGCGCGGCGGTCCGGCCTCGGGCTGCCGGCGACCGGGCGCTCGACGTGGGCTGCCGACGTGTGCGCGCGCGTGGTGCAGGTTCCGGCGCGCGCGGAGACGCCGCGCCTCGCGAGCCGTCGTGGTGCCCGACGCTGAGTCGGTGCGCGCCGGCGGCGAGCGCGACGGCGTGGGGGCGGCGCGGTGGCGCGCGTTCACCGCGCTGGTGGCGGTCGAGCGCGGCAAGGCGGCGCGGCTGCGCACCGCCCTGCGCCTCGACGACCTGGCGGCGCGCGACCGCGCCCTCGGCCTCGAGCTGAGCGCGGGCGTCGAGCGGCGAAGGATCACCATCGACGCCCTCCTGCTGCCGTTCACCGCGCGCGGGATCCTGCCCGACGACCCGTTCGTGCGCACGGCCCTGCGCCTCGGCGCGTACCAGGTGCTGTGGCTGCCGCGGATCCCCGTGCGCGCGGCGGTGCACGGCGCGGTGGGCCTGCTGCGCCGCCAGCGACCGCTGGTCAATGCCCTGCTCCGCCGGCTCGCGGCATCGATCGTCGAGCGCGCCGCGGATCCGACGCAGCCGCGCACGGAGTTCGCGTTGCCCCCCGCGGGCGAGACGCCGCGCGCGCTCGTCCTGCCGCGCGCGGCGCTCCCCGACCCGGTCGCGGACCCCATCGGTCATGTCGGGGTGCTCCACGGCCTGCCCGCCGACCTCGTCGGCCGCTGGTTCGCTGCGTTCGGCGCGGAACGGGCCGCGGCCGTCGCCGCCGCGTCGGCGGAGCCGGCGGGGGTGACCCTGCGCGTGCAACCGGCGCGCGGCGACGCGGCGGCCCTGCAGCGCGCGCTCGCCGCCGAAGGCGTGCTCACCGAGCCGCTCGCCGGCGGGCGGTTCCTGCGCCTGCGCGACGTGCAGGGCACGTCGCCGTTCTCCACCGAGGCCTACCGCGAGGGTCGATTCAGCGTGCAGGACCCGACCGCGTTCGCGGCGGCTGCGGCGCTCGCGCCGGAGCCGGGCGAGACGCTGCTGGACCTGTGCGCCGCACCCGGCGGGAAGGCGACCGCGCTCGCCGAGCTGCTCCGCGGACGCGGCAGGGTGTTCGCCTACGACCCCGACGCGGCCCGCCTGCGCCTGGTCGAGGAGGCGCGCCGCCGCCTCGGGCTCGAAGACGTGCTGCAGGTCGTCGGCGACCTCGCGTCGGTGCCCGAACGCTGCGACGGCGTACTCGCCGACGTGCCCTGCTCGAACACCGGCGTGCTCGCGCGCCGTGTGGAAGTGCGCCGCCGGTCGATCGCCGAAAGCATCGCGCGCGTCGTCCCGGAGCAGCGCGCGCTGCTCGCGACCGCCCTGGCACGCACGCGCCCGGGCGGGCGCGTGGTCTACTCGACCTGCAGCCTGGAGCCGGAGGAGAACCGCGGGGTCGTCGAGGCCGTGCTCGCGGCGCACCCCGGCGTCGTGCTGGTTGCCGAGCAGACGACCCTTCCGGCCGCCGGCGAGCACGACGGCGGCTACTTGGCCGTGCTCCGCACGCCGCCGGCGGGGTAGCGTCGGAGCGCGGATGCTCCTCGGCTACAACACGAACGGCCTGCGCGACCATCGTCTCGAGGACGCCCTGCGTCTGCTCGCCGACCACGGCTACCAGGCGGTTGCGCTCACCCTCGACGTGGGACACCTCGACCCGCTGCGCTGCACTGCGGCCGAGGTCGGCGCGGTCGCTGCGCTTCTCACGCAGCTCGGGCTGGAGGCGGTGATCGAGACCGGCGCGCGCTTCGTGCTCGACCCCTGGCACAAGCACGAGCCGACGCTCATGACCCGCGATCCGGCCGCGCGCGCGCGCCGACTCGACTTCTACGCGCGCTGCGCGCGGATTGGCGCCGACCTCGGCGCGCGCACGCTGTCGTTCTGGACGGGGACCGACCGCGGCCCGGAGCGCGACCGACAAGCCTGGCTGCTCGAAGGCGTCGCACGGACATGCGAGGTGGTGCGCGCCCACGGGCTCGTGCCGGCGCTGGAGCCCGAGCCGGGCATGGCGGTCGAGACGTGCGCCGACTACGAGGCCGTCGCCGCGCGCCTCGGACGGGAGGCGCCGGCCCTGTGCCTCGACGTCGGCCACCTCTACGTCACCGGCGAGGGCGACCCCGCGCAGGTGATCGAGCGCCACGCGGCGCGCCTGCGCCAGGTGCATCTGGAGGACATGCGGCGCGGGTGGCACGAGCACCTGCCGCCGGGCGAAGGCGACGTCGACTTCACCGCCGTGCGCCGCGCGCTGGAACACGCCGGCTACCGGTTCGCGGTGTGCTTCGAGCTGTCGCGCTCGTCGCACGCCGGTCCGGACATGGTGCGTCGCTGCCGCGCGGCGTGGGACGCGGCGCGCCCCGCCTTCGGGTGAAGGTTCGATGCGCGCGCGCGGTGCGGCTGCGATGCTGCGCATGCGGCCGGCACAAGGTGCGCGCGTCAGCGCAGGCGGTCGAGCAGTTCGCGCAGCGCCGTTTCCGCCGCGCGCGCGTGCTCCTGCAGCGCCCGCACCATCTCGGGGACGTCGGTGGTCTCCTTCGAGCGGCAGGCGTTCTGCACGCGGTCACACAGCGACTGGACTTCGACCGCGCCGAGATTGCCCGCGGAGCCCTTGAGGGAGTGCGCCGCGCGCTCGACCGCCTCCCAGTCGCCGGCCGACGTGCCGCGCGTGATCGCCTCGATCTTGCCCGGGCTGTCGGCCAGGTACATCTCGATCAGGTCGACGAGCAGCTCCGGATCGCCGTCCTCGCTGAGCGCCATCAGCTCGTCGATCACTTCCATGTTCAGCGTTCCGGTCATGCGGTTCCCCCCCGGGCCGTGTCCGTCATGGTCTATCGGCGCGCTGCCGTGGCGTCTTGACGCGCCGGTGCGCGCCGCCGGCCAACGCACCATGCCGCGGGGGCGACGACCGTGCGCGGTCCGAGACCGGAGGTGCGCGCCGGCGGTGAACCTCGCCCGTTCGGCGGGCCGCCGGCCGCGACGGCATCAGGCGCGCGCTCGCGGGGCGCAGCGCGGCCGCGACGCGGCCACGACTGCGCGGCACGCGCCCGAACGGGTCAGTCGGCGAGTGCGATCTCGCGGACGCGCTCCTCGCTGAGCAGCGCCTTGCTCGCCTTGCCCGCCTCCAGCACGCGCTTCACGCGCGCGTCGGTGACCTCGATCCCGAGCCGCTCGAGCACCCAGATGACGTTGCTCGTGCCGCACATCGTACCGACGCT
>Ga0079224_100008611_pt1 | contig 13836 bp, 14 predicted proteins | sample Stecom2015_FD_80414 | JGI IMG/M metagenome (GOLD analysis project Ga0079224, IMG submission 80414) | Agricultural soil microbial communities from Utah to study Nitrogen management - Steer compost 2015 | ecosystem: Environmental > Terrestrial > Soil > Agricultural land | place: USA: Utah... | reverse complement strand
TGCCTTTATAAAGGCCTTTCATTGCTTCTTCCTTGAAGCGCTCAAAATCAAATTCCTCTTTTTCCATTTGCTGTGTCTAATATAAAAATTCTTTATTTGACACAGTTTACTTTACACCCTCGATTTTGGTTAAAGGCATAAATCATAGATTGGCAAAAGTATTCTGTTTTAACTAGTTTATTTGATTTTTTCAAACTCGAAAGGTATTTCTATTTCTTCGTTAGCTATTTTAGCTTTCAGTGTTTCCCCTTCAGACCAATACCGAATTCTTTTTGGAAAGTCAATAGAGTCATTTGCACAAACGAATTCATTATTTTTTAGTTCAATCATTCGGAATCTTGTTGCTTCTTTATCATCCGGCATTTTAACAAATAAATTCCATTGCCCATTCGATTCAATTAAGTCCATTTTCTCTTGGCTTATTGTGTCACCTTTTTGCATTGTAAATCCAATTCCCGAATACTCGGTTGGACTCATTTTCTTCCAATTTTCAAAAGTCTCTTTTCCGGCTTCTTCATGAAGTCTTTTCCAGTTTCCAATTAAGAAATCTAAATTTTCAGTAACTTTTGTTTCGGCTTCTGTGTTCTTAGCTTGATTAGTCTGTGTATTCTGATTACAGGATAAAACCAAAATTGAAATCAGTAAAATAAATATTCTTTTCATACAATAAACTTTTTGTATTAAATATACTACTCTTATAAATAGTTGTATGTTTAAATCGCTAAATTTTTCTTTAGTATAAGAATAAAAAGTTATTCCTTATCTCCCAAACCTAAACCACTCACTTAGTAAATGCTTTTTGCCTTTCAGCCAGAGCGAAACCATTTCCATTCCCGTTACGGAAAATGTAATGCCATTGCCCCCGAAACCACAGACGAAATACGAGTTTTTAAAATCCTTATGTTCGCCAATATAAGGCAGTCCGTCTTTAGTTTCTCCAAAAGTTCCTGCCCAAGCAAAATCGGGTTGAAACGGAACGTGAGGCAGATATTTCTCAAACGATTTGACGAGTTTCTGTTCCTTTTTGTTAATTAAGGCATCTCGTTTTTGTGGGTTTCGGAACTCCTCGTCTTCGCCGCCAATAAGCATTCGCCCATCATCGGTAGTGCGAAGATAGATGTAAGGATCTGCTGTATTCCAAATCAGAATGTCTTTGTATTTCCTGCTCTGCTCAAGCATTACTTCCGAAACAATCGCATAAGTGCTGATAAGGTCAACGAACTTCTCCTTTATCATAGTGTCGCTCTCGTAACCCACACAATACACAATCTTTTTGCATTTGAGAGTCGCACCTCTACTCAGGGTTACAAGGTTGTGTCGAGGATTATATTGCACGTCCGTAAGCTCGGTGCGGTCATATATCTGCAATCCTTTCTTTTGGTTATAGACTAGAATTTCGTGTACGAGCATAAACGCGTCCACACTGGCACCCTGTTTGGAAAGGATGCCTCCGTAGGTTTTCTGCACACCGTATTTCTTTTCGATTTCATCGGCTTCGAGCCATTTTACGTCAAAGCCTGCTTTTTTTCGCGCTTCAAATTCTTTTTTCAATCCGTCCACATCTTTTTTGTATGCCGAAAAATACAGCGAGTCTTTTTTGCGAAAGCCAGCTTTGGATTTAATCTTTCTGGCTACTTCACCCAAATCGTCTATGGCTTTGGAACAAGCGTGATAACTCGCCACAGCTCCTTTTTCTCCGACCATCTCTATCAATTCGTGCAAAGGCGTATCAATCTCGTACTGCAACATAGACGTCGTGGCAGATGAACTACCGTTTGAGATTTCACGCTTGTCAATCAGAATAGTTTTGTATCCGTCCTGAATGCACTGATGTGCTATCAATGATCCTGTAATACCTCCTCCCACTATTAAAACCTCGCATTCCGTATCTTCTTTCAGTGAAGGGAAGGACTGTATTAAACCGTTTTTGATTAGCCAAAATGGCTCATTTGATTTTATGTCCATAGCGTTATGATTTTTGTAAAATTTTTGTTTCTTCGCTAATTTTCTTTTCCTTCCAACCCGATAAATTGGGTTGGAAGGAAGAAAGTCTTTCAATTATGCCGGTACTTTTCTTGGCTTTTCACGTTCCCATACACGGTGTCCTTTCATTACATGAATAAAATCTTTCACTAAATTATCTGAACTTTCAAATATAACACCTGCATCTTTTTCGATAAAGGATTTTTTGGCTAATTCTTCTGCTCCCTTAGCAAATGACAAGGCTTTGCAATGTCGGTAGCCTTCATTTATAAATTGCAGATAATCTGAATTGTCTGAAAGCTTCTGTACAGAATCTCCATCAGGTGTGTAGAACGCATCATAACAAACCGATGCTTCAGTAAGATAAGAATGTTGGATTTCTGTTTCTCCCCCTTCTTTGTACATTATTTTTCCAACATGCGAAGCAATCAGCACAATCTGGGCGCCCTCTTTTTCCAATTGCTTTTTCATCTTATCCACAGATACTTTGCTCACACCTTCATCAACTAGAAATGCCACTTTACGACTTTTAATTGTACCTTCCCCAGCTTTCACCTTCATACTCAAAGCAGCAGATGTTTCCACTTCGGGCTTTTGTGGTTTGATTGGATATTTGGGATGATTATGGCGGGCAAATTTTATAGTCAAGGCATCTAATTCTTTCGGTGGTACTAACCCCAAATTATTCCCCACTTTCTTGGCAAGTGTTTTATCAATCTGATTTAAAATTGCTAATTCGCGTTTGCGTATATCCACATCATTGACTTTTGAAAGCTCAAAACTATAAGCATTGATAATATGCTCCTGTTCTTCGGGACTTTGTGAATTAAAGAATAATCTTGCCTGCGTAAAATGATCGGCAAAAGAAGTGGAACGCGCCCTTACTTTCGATGCTTCTATCGGTTGTCTGTGCGACTGAAAACCTGTTTCGCCTTTCAGCATTGCATGGTATGGACAGCCTTCGGCTTTGCTGTTGGGGAAGTAGCTGACCGCTCCTTTGTTAATATCCATTCTTGAAAAACCGTCTTTTTGATTGTTGTGCTTGCTATTGATAGGACGGTTGATAGGCAGTTCGTGGAAGTTAGGACCTCCTAATCGATAATTCTGCGTATCCATATATGAGAAAATTCTTCCTTGCAGCAGAGGGTCGTCCGAAAAGTCAATGCCGGGAACTAATCTTCCCGGATCGAAAGCAGATTGTTCTGTTTCGGCAAAAAAGTTTTCAGGATTACGGTTAAGTGTCATCGTTCCGATCAACTGAACAGGAACCAATTCTTCGGGAATAATCTTGGTCGGGTCAAGTATATCGAATGAAAACTTCATCTCATCCTCTTCAGCGATAAGTTGTACACCTAAATCCCATTGTGGGAAATCACCATTTTCAATGGCTTCCCATAAATCTCTACGATGAAAATCAGCATCAAAGCCCGAAATTTTTTGCGCTTCGTTCCAAGCTACAGAATGAACACCCAATCTTGGTTTCCAGTGAAATTTTACAAAAGTACCTTTTCCTTTTGCATTCACGAATTTAAACGTATGCACGCCGAAGCCTTCCATCATCCTCAGACTCCTCGGGATTGCCCTGTCTGACATTGCCCACATTACCATGTGCGCAGACTCGGGCATCAGCGAGATGAAATCCCAAAAGGTGTCGTGTGCAGAAGCCGCTTGAGGCATCTCATTGTTTGGTTCTGGCTTTACTGCGTGTACCAAATCTGGGAAATTCATTGCATCCTGAATGAAGAATACCGGAATATTGTTACCTACAAGATCATAGTTACCCTCTTCGGTATAGAATTTTACTGAGAAACCACGTACATCCCTTGCCAGATCAGTTGAACCTTTAAAGCCTGCAACGGTAGAAAATCTTGTAAATACAGGTGTAATCGTTCCTTTCTTAAGAAAGGCTGCAGTTGTGTATTTGGACATATCGGCCGTTGCCTCAAAGACACCATGTGCTCCCGAACCTCTGGCATGAACAACTCTTTCGGGAATACGCTCACGGTCAAAGTGCATTAGCTTATCAAAGAAAATATGATCTTGTTGTAGAGAAGGCCCTCTATCTCCGGCTTTAAGCGTATTGTTATTGTCATACACTGGTACGCCATCATTAGTGGTCATCACTTTGTTAGTGTTATCCACCAAATATTTATCTATATGTGTTGCTTTATTTTTTTTCTGATTTTTCATAGCTGTATTTTAAAAGTTATGAATAAGTGAAATATTATGTCGCAAGTTTAAATAAGAACGCTATAAATTAAGCTCGCCCTCTCTGCCAATATCCAACTGTTGTCCTGACACCGCGCTTGCTACAATTTTCATCAGCGTAACCAGTTTATTGGATTTGTTATCCCAATAGTAAGCGTCAGTGGGGGTTACTTTCAACACACGGATTCGTGAATCTTTTTTGCCTTTTTCGAACCATGCTTCAATCATTTTGTTCCAGTATTTGTCAATCCGTTCCTGGTCTTGTGAGATAACAGCGGTTCCATTGACACTTAGAAAATTGTAATCGCCCACGTGGGCATACAACAAACTAACCTTATTATTTTTCTGGAGGTTACGATAGGTTTCACTTTCCGAGGAAAACAAAAACCAGATATTTCCTCCATCGTCCACTTCCTGTCTACTCATCGGAACTGCATGCGGATAATCACTTTCTGAAGTAAAAGAGCACATCATACTGATGTCAATTTTATCAACCATTTCTTTAACCTTTTCAATGGCTTCCTGATTGTTCAAATTTTCTGTACTCATAGGATTTAATTTTTAGAGGTGAATAAATCGTTACAAATTATTGCTAATAACAATGTTAGATGAATTTGGTTTGATAGGAGAGGAATAATCCAATAAAAAAGAAAACCCCAGAATTTTCATTCTGGGGCTGCTCAAAAAAATAGATTTTATTTATTCAAAGTATTCTTTGATACGTTCAAAGAATGATTTTTCGCTTTTGCCCGGTTGTGGCTTAAAGTTCGCAGAAGTTTTAAATTTTTCCAAAATGCTTCGCTCTTCAGAAGAAACTACTTTCGGGGTCCAGATATTGACGTAAACCAATTGATCGCCTTTGTGATAGGAATTCACTTCTGGAATACCTTTACCTTTCAGACGCAATATTTTACCGCCTTGTGTTCCGGCATCGATTTTTATCTTCGCTTTGCCATCAATCGTAGGCACTTCTACACTTGTACCTAAGGCCGCATCGGCAAAGTTGATGTAAAGATCATAAATAACATTGATCCCATCACGTTTCAATGTCTCGTGTGGTACTTCCTCAATCAGAATTATTAAATCGCCTGGTACACCTCCACGTGCAGCAGCATTTCCTTTGCCACTCATAGATAGTTGCATACCTTCACTAACACCTGCTGGAATGTTGATAGTAATGGTTTCTTCACCTCTTTCCAATCCTTCTCCTTTACAGGTTGTACATTTGGAGGTGATTTCTACACCCTCACCGTTACAAGTAGGACAGGTGCTAGTCGTCTGCATTTGCCCCAAGATGGTGTTCGTTACGCGACGAACAGATCCCGAACCTCCACAAGTGTTACAGGTATGATAGGATGATTTATCTTTGGCTCCGGTGCCATTACATGTATGGCAAGAAACTAATTTATTGACTTTTACTTTTTTCTCAACACCTTTCGCAACCTCTTCTAAGGTTAACTTGACCTTAATACGCAAGTTGGTTCCGCGAGGGGTACGACGACCTCCACCACGTGAACCTCCACCAAAGAAGCTTTCAAATGGATTTCCTCCTCCGCCAAAGATATCACCAAATTGGCTGAATATATCGTCCATATTCATACCGCCTCCACCGAAACCGGACGCAGAATTACCTGCATGACCGAATTGGTCGTAGCGCTGACGTTTCTCTGGATCGCTCAGGACTTCATACGCTTCTGCAGCCTCTTTGAACATCTCTTCGGCTTCATTATCTCCTGGATTTTTATCCGGGTGATATTTAATCGCTAATTTCCTATAAGCCGATTTGATCTCAGCGGCATCCGCATTTTTGGATACACCTAATATGTCGTAATAATCTCTCTTTGCCATTTTCTTATTGACCTATAACCACTTTTGCAAAACGGATAACTTTATCATTCAAAAAGTATCCTTTTTCCACGACATCGATAACTTTATTCTTCAGATCTTCTGTAGGAGCGGGGATAGCTGTTATAGCTTCCTGATATTCCGCATCGAAAGGCTGACCGATAAGGTTTTCCATTTCTTTCAATCCTTCATGTATTAAGGTTTTACGGAACTTCTGGCTAACCAAGTCAAGGCCTTCTTTTACAGCAACAACATCCTGGGCCGTTTCGATTGCTGCCATTGCTCTGTCGAAATCATCCAATACAGGCAATAGTTTCGTCAATACATCTTTGCTTGCTGACTGGATAAGCTCTACTTTTTCACGTGCTGTACGCTTCTTGTAATTATCGAATTCAGCAAATAAGCGTGCATATCTATCTTGTACAAGAGCCAGCTCTTCCTGTAATTTATCTTCAGCAGATACGTTCTCCTCTGTAGTTGGTTGCTCTTGATTCTCTATATTCTCCTCTTGGATATTGTTATTTTCCTGTTCGTTCATCATATCAATTTCGTGTAATTCTAACTCTTCTGTCTGCAGGAACAATTATATTGCCAACCATCCGAAATCGGACAGCCTGTCAGTTTAAACCAAAGGCTTACTAACATAATGACGGTAAAAGGTTGTTCTGTCAGTTTGGAAAGTTAATGTTTGACATCCGATGTTCTCTAATCTTCGGATGCCAAACAATAATTTATATAGATACATTGTCATATAACGCCGTGTCCGCTGTCTTAATGATACGGGCAGGCATATTGCGGATAATCTGATAATCGTGAGTAGCCATCAACACAGCAGTACCTGATGCAGCGATATCACGCAATAACAGCACTATTTCTTCCGAAGTCGCCGGGTCAAGGTTGCCGGTAGGTTCATCGGCAAGAATGATTTCTGGATTGTTTAACAGCGCACGTGCGATGACCACACGCTGTTGCTCTCCACCCGATAGCTCATGTGGCATTTTCCGGAGCTTAGAGCGTAATCCCACTTTCTCCAACACATCCAACATTCGGTTTTCGATAAGACCACGGTCTTTCCAACCAGTAGCTTTTAATGCAAATTCCAAGTTTTTTTCTACAGTTCTGTCATTCAGCAGGTGGAAATCCTGAAAGACAATTCCCAATTTTCTACGTAAGAAGGGAACATCGTTTTCATGAAGTTTTTTAAGATCGAAACCAGCAACCATACCTTCACCACTGGTGATGTACAAATCGCCATAGATTATTTTCAATAAACTACTTTTTCCGGTTCCAGACTGACCAATCAGATAGATGAATTCACCTTGTTGTATGTCCAGGTTTACATGAGAAAGCACCAAGTGCTTTTGTTGGTAAATATCTACGTTTTTAAGCTTTATAACTGTATTTTCTGCCATGATACGTTTTATACATCAATTTTTTTTATCTGCCCGAAAGGCATTTCTTTAACCACCTCCATAATATAGGATGCTTTATCGCCCAAGCCGATCTTCTCCAGCGATTTATCGGGCCGATCGACCCTAAAATATGCTAATAAGGTGAAAGCATCATCCCGTAACTGTACATAATCTGGAATCTTTGCTACGCCCTTTACTTTTATAACATACATATCCAACAAAGTTAGAATTTTTTATCAAACCTTCGCCGTTTTCCCTGATAAACTTTAAGCATTGGCGAAAAGGAAATCCAAGGTATTTACCCCATCTGCATAATCTGTCAAAGCCGGACATTGGCTCTGTCCTAAAGGAAACGTAGGAATATGCGTTTCTATTGCCACCTCACTTACCAAACATTGAATTTTATCTTGCTGTGCATTCAGAGAAGCCATAATAGTCGCTATATCTTCGTATTCTTCATAGAACACAGTAGCCAATGGTGAAGTTAATCGGCCGTCTTCTTTCAGCAATAGAAAACCATTGTCGTAATGCTTATCACCATTGATGAGGTAAATGGATTTGTTGTAGTCATAGTTATTGGCATATTTGTAATGGTCTTTGATATCTTTAAAGTCTTCTATGCCCTCAAAGAATTGCGCTATATCATAACCTTTTGGGATATAAAGCTTAGAAACCGAACGGCAACCCAATCCGAAATAATCAAAAATATCATGTCCCAGTCCTTTAAGAGCTTCTTTGGTTTCCTTGCCATCCAATACTGCTGCAGAATTACGGTTTTTGCGGATGATGTGCGGTTTTTTTCCAAAATAATATTCAAAATACCGCGAGCTGTTGTCACTCCCTGTGGCGATAATAAGGTCAAAGTCTTGTAAACGCTCAGCAATCTGTATCTTGTGTTGAAAGGAGGGGGCGATATGTAGCAGCTTTTTGACAAGAAAATTGGTTAATCCGGCATCATCAGAGGATACTTTTATCTGCGCAGTGAATCCCGAAATAAGCACCGTAAGCAAATCATGAAATCCAACCAGCGGGATATTTCCTGCCAATATCAGACCAACTGTTTTTTCAGTATCCAAATCCGGATAAGCAGATAACCAATTGTTTAGCTTTTCCTCCGTTAAGTTTTGGGCGATAGACTGGATTTGTTTTGTCGTATTTGCGGGAGTATACCATGGATTTTGGATGGAAGCTCGGTGGAGCATTTCGTTTAACTCGGTGGAATCCTGCTGTAAAAACTCGCCCAACGCCACAAAAGCAGCTATTCGTTGTTTCTTTGTCAAAATCTTACTATTTAGAATTATTCTGATATTTTTTTACTGTATCTTTGTTCATCGAAAAATAACTACTGAATTTGTATAGATTATTTTCAGTGGTCGTTACGATTGGACAAAATTAGTTTATTTTATATAATTGTGAGGTTATAAATGGCAATTAAAATTACTGACGAGTGTATAAATTGTGGGGCATGCGAACCAGAATGCCCAAATAATGCAATATATGATGCAGGGGTGCCTTGGAAATTTTCTGACGGTACAGCCTTAGATGGAGTTATTGATTTTGGTGATGGCGTGACATTGGATGCAGCCGCTTCGCAGGAAGCTATTTCTGACGAGGTGTACTATATTGTTTCGGACAAATGTACGGAATGTGTTGGTTTTCACGATGAGCCGCAATGTGCTGCCGTATGTCCGGTAGATTGTTGTGTGGAAGACGAAGAAGTCGTGGAGTCGGAAGAAGAATTGTTAGCCAAAAAAGCTTGGCTACACGCAGAATAATGCGTAAATATGAACAGTAAAGGAAAAGCACCACATTTTGTTGGTGCTTTTTTTATGCGTTAAAACGTATGTCATCCCTGTTTTGCTGTTTTTGCTACCGTTTTGATTCCGTTTTAGATTTGGTTTAAAAAGCTATTTTTATATTTTTGTTTGTTCAACAACATAAAACAAAACTACATGCTAAAAAAACAAGTTGGTTTTATAACCCTTTTTACCGTATCCATTGCCATTATACTTACCTTAATCTACGAATTTAACCTATTCGCCGTGCATCCTAACGTGATGATGGGCGTGCGTTGGGTAGTGGGAGCGGCTATCACGCTTAACGCCATTGTGCGTAAAAACCTAACCACCTGGATATTGACATGTTTGGTTTTAGGTGTCTTCGTAGGATTGGACTTTCCTAACCTCGCCCGAGCCATGCAGCCACTTTCCCAAGGCTTTATCAAATTGGTGAAAACCATTGTTGGTCCGATACTTTTTGCAACATTGGTATTTGGTATTGCAGGTCATTCGGATTTGAAATCAGTAGGACGTATGGCATGGAAGTCTATGCTTTATTTTGTAAGCGCTACTACCTTAGCTATTTTCATTGGTCTAATTGTTATCAACATTACCAAGGCCGGTGTAGGAGTAGATGTGGCAAATATGCCTCATGAAGAACTTCCACAGACATCTACAGTCACGGAATCTGATGCGAGAGCATTGGAGCATATCAGCGAGAATGTACATGGTGTCTATAAATTCAATACCTTCATTCGTGATACTTTTCCAGAAAATATCGTCAAGTCTGTATATGAGAACAAAGTTCTCCAGATAGTAATTTTTGGGGTAATTTTTGGTATTGGTTTGGCCTTGGTAGAGGAGAAGAAAAGAAAGCCTTTGGTTGATTTTACAGAGAGCCTTTCGGAAGCGATGTTTAAGTTTACAAACTTAGTGATGCTTTTTGCACCAATAGGCGTAGGAGCGGCCATGGCCTATACCGTAGGGCATCTGGGGGTAGATATTCTGAAAAACCTCTTCATGTTATTGGGAAGCTTGTACCTGGCTCTAATACTTTTTCTTGGCTGTGTATTACTTCCTATCGCCTTGTTTCTTAAGATACCGATCAAACAATTTATCAGTGCTGTAAAAGAGCCTGTTTCCATCGCCTTTGCAACGACCAGTTCAGATGCTGCGTTGCCGAAAGCGATGAGTGCGATGGAAAAATTTGGAGTACCGCGTAAAATTGTTTCTTTTGTCATCCCAACAGGGTACAGCTTCAATTTAGATGGAACATCACTTTACCTATCATTGGCATCTATATTTGTGGCACAAGCTGCGGGAATCGAGCTGAGTATCGGACAACAATTACTTATTGCCTTTACATTGATGATCACTTCTAAAGGTGTGGCAGCAGTGCCGAGAGCCTCATTAATTGTACTGATTGCAACAGCTGATCAATTTGGTTTACCGACCTTTGTTATTGCAGCAATTTTAGGGATAGACGAGCTTATGGATATGGCACGTACATCGGTAAATGTTATAGGAAACTGTCTGGCAACCGTCGTTGTTGCGAAATGGGAAGGTGAATTTGATGAAGAAGCACCATTCCGAAAAGAAGAAATCGAAGCTTAATTTTAAAAAGTAGTCACATCGTCATTGCGCGGAGGAAGAATGACGACAAAGCAATCTGATGATAACAAAAACGCAGATTGCTTCGTCACTACGCTCCTCGCAATGACGCGTTTTTATTTTATAACGTTAATTTAAGAATCTTTTTAATAGCTTCGCGAATACGGCCCATCCCTTCTTGGCTCTTTAAATCTATTTCGCAGAATGTACTTTCAGTTGCTTTGGAATGCAATACAAGATAATAGATACCAGCTACTAAAACACTCGTAATAGCGCGCAAATCCACATCTTTTCCTTTTAATTGTGTATCAGCTATAGGGAAGAGCTGAGAGCTTAATTTCTCCCGACTTTGCGCCACATGCGACATGATATCCGAATGCTCACTAATTTCCCAAAGGATGGCTTTCTGCATTTCCGTGTTCTCGGAAAAATTCTCCATTTGGTTAAGAAGCATACCCTCTAGAAGACCTCTTATCTCATCTGTGGTTAGATTTTGTTCTATTTTCACGGTGTCTTGTTCAAGAGAAATCCAATAATCTTTCCTTTTGATATAGGTCTCTATCAGATTTTCGACCGATCCAAAATATAAAGTAACGAGTTTCCTATCCACACCTGCAGCCCGAGCTATATTCGCAATGGTAAGTGCTGTGTATCCGCTTTTTTCCAATACCGTTCCTACACCCTGAATCAGCTTGTTCATGGTGCGTTCTTTATTGTTTTTTTCTCCGTTATATATTTTTCTTGCCATTGGGTTATACGAGTTGATTGCCAAAAATAGTGAAAATTTCTTTTCAGTTATAAACTATTTCTGTTAACGTCGCTCATAAACGACCAATTTGTCTTGTGCAATTTTCTCTTCTCTGCAGATTGTTCCTTCAAATGTAGGAGCCTTTATACCTGTTTCCCATTGCTGTGGAGAAATAAATATGCGCGCTTCATCCCAGACTTTGGCATCGATGAAAGATTGTAAAGTTTTTGCACCACCTTCGATGATAATAGACTGTACATCCATAAGATAGAGCTGATAAAGGATGTTTTGTGGAAGGTACAATCCAAAATTTTCCAATTCAATATACTTTATATGTCCCTGCCAATCGGTTTTCACAGCGTTGAAGACAATGGTTTCCGCATCCGAACTAAATATAGCCGAATCTATGGGAAGAGACAAATCGCGGTCTATGAGGATACGTTTCGGGTGTTTGCCTTTCCAAAGCCTAACGGTCAACGATGGGTTATCGACCAGTGCTGTTCGGGTTCCGACGAGGATAGCGTCTTCTTCAGCACGCCATTTGTGGACCAATTGCTTACTGGCATTATTACTGATCCATCTTTGTTCGTTTTCTTCTGGGGCAAATTTGCCATTTTGGGTTTGAGCCCATTTAAGAATAACATAAGGGCGTTGCTGCTGTATACGGGTAAAAAAACGTCGGTTAATATACTTACATTCTTCCTCCAATAGTCCTACTACCGTATCTATCCCAGCCACTTTTAGCTTGCGGATCCCTTCTCCATTCACCTTTGCAAAGATATCCATACAACCTATTACTACTTTTTTGAACCGTAACCGTACAATTAGGTCTGCACATGGCGGTGTCCTGCCAAAATGGGCGCAAGGTTCTAGGCTAACGTACAGTGTCGATTGCTGAAAAAGACAGTTGGCTTCCGTTTCACCATAGCATTGTATCGTATCATTTACGGCATTTACTTCCGCATGCGGACCACCATAGGGGGAGGTATATCCTTCTCCTATAATTTTGTCTTCATGAACAATCACGGCACCCACCATAGGGTTAGGACTCACTGAACTGCCCCCAAGTAGAGCCAGGTCCAAACAGCGCTTCATATACTTCTCATCCTGCGTCATAGTACAAACTTAGTATTTACAAAACAATATCAAAAATAGTATAGGCTTTCGTATGTTTGCGGAATGAGAAAGTATGGAGAAATAGCAGAGCTATATGCGGAAGGATTAAAGGAAATCTACCCGAAAGAGGAAGCGCAACAGCTTTTCTTAATGACTTATTCTCATCTTACCCATAGAAAAAGTGTCTATTTTGGCTTAGATCGTAATCAAGTCGTAGGGGAGGACAAGGAGAGAGGATTTATCCGTATTCTGGAAGAACTCATGACTTCCAGACCTCTGCAACATATTCTCGGAATGGCAGATTTTTATGGTATGCATTTACAGGTCAATGAACATACGCTTATACCCCGACCAGAAACAGAGGAACTGGTCGATTTGATTATCAAACAACATCGACAGGAAAGCACGCTTAGCGTAATAGATATAGGCACTGGTTCTGGCTGTATAGCCATAGCCTTAAAAAAGCATCTGCCACAAGCGGAGATAAGCGCGATGGATATTTCAACAGAGGCAGTCCAATTAGCACGGAAAAATGCTTTGAACCAAGAGGTCGATATAGCAATTATGGAAGCTGATGTATTGGAATGGGATGTTTTTATGCCAGAGGAACTGCAATTTGATGTTGTGGTCAGCAATCCGCCGTATATTACTCCTCAGGAAAAAGAACAGATGCACCGTAATGTTTTACTATTTGAACCGCATACTGCTTTATTCGTGGAGGAGCATGCACCCTTGCTTTTTTATGATGTTATAGCGCAAATGGCAAAAAAACATTTACGTCCCGAAGGAATGTTGTATTTTGAAATTAATCAATATTTAGGAAAAGAAACGGTCGATTTATTGGAGAAAAAGGGGTTTGTGAACGTTCAATTATTGCAGGATATTAATGGCGTAGATCGCATGGTGTGCGCCAGTCAATATTTAAGGTGATTTTTTTGTTCTGAATAACAGTGTTTTAAAAGGTAATCTTAAAAATAAAGCGCAATAGATTTGGTGGAAGTGAACAATTTTTCTACCTTTGCATCACTTCAAACAACGAAGGTTACTTCGAAAAAAGAAGTAGGATTCCGTAGCTCAGCTGGTAGAGCAATACACTTTTAATGTATGGGTCCTGGGTTCGAGTCCCAGCGGGATC
>Ga0079224_100008610_pt1 | contig 13836 bp, 9 predicted proteins | sample Stecom2015_FD_80414 | JGI IMG/M metagenome (GOLD analysis project Ga0079224, IMG submission 80414) | Agricultural soil microbial communities from Utah to study Nitrogen management - Steer compost 2015 | ecosystem: Environmental > Terrestrial > Soil > Agricultural land | place: USA: Utah... | reverse complement strand
CGGCGTCTTGAACTTCCAGAGCTCCTTGCCGTCCTTCGTGCTCACGGCCTTGATATAGCCTTCGAGCGTTCCGTAGAACACGATGTCGCCGGCGGTCGTCAACGCGCCCGACCACACGGAGAAGCGCTCGGGCTTCGACCATACGATCTTGCCGTTCACCGGATCCCACGCGATGAAGTTACCCATGCCGCCGTGGCTGTTCGGCGTCGGATACATCGTCAGCGTGGCGCCGACATACGGTTGTCCCGCCGTGTACTCGACCTCGAACGGCTCATAGGTCATGCAGACGTGATTCGTCGGCACCATAAGCAAGCCCGACTTGCGATCGTAGCTAGCCGGTTGTTGATCCTTCGTGCCGAGTGCCGCGGGGCAGATGTCCTTGACGTTGACGTCCGGGCCCGTCGTGCCGGGCGAGTAGCGCTTGTCGACGACTGGTCGGCCGGTCTTCATGTCGACATGCGTCGCCCAGTTCACCGTCGGGTCGTACTTCTCCGCGACGAGCAGCTCGCCCGTCTCGCGGTTTAGCGTGTACGCGAAGCCGTTGCGATCGAAGTGCACGAGTGCGGGGACCTTCTTGCCCTTGAAGTTGATGTCGATCAGGATGTTCTCGTTGACACCGTCGTAGTCCCACTCATCATGCGGCGTCATCTGATACGCCCACTTCGCCACGCCGGTGTCGAGGTCGCGCGCGAAGATCGTCATCGACCACTTGTTGTCGCCAGGACGTTGCGCCGGATTCCACGTGCCCGGGTTGCCGGTGCCGTAGTAGACCAAGTTGAGCTTCGGATCGTAGGAGAACCAGCCCCAGGTCGTGCCGCCGCCGAGCTTCCATTGCTCGCCTTCCCAGGTCTTGAGCGAAGAGTCCTTGCCGACCGGCGCCATCTTCCCGTTCGTCCACGTCATCGTCTTCTGCGGATCGACGAGAATCTCGTTGTCCGGACCCGTGCTCCACGCGGTCCAAACGCGCTTGCCGGTCTTGATGTCATATGCGATCAAACGGCCGCGCACACCGAACTCGCCGCCCGAGATGCCGGTGATCACCTTGTCTTTGAAGACGTGCGGCGCGTTCGTGTTGGTCTCGCCGATCTTCGGATCGCCGTTCTTGGCGGTCCACACGACTTTGCCGGTGTTCGCATCGAGCGCCACGAGCGTCGTGTCCGCCTGCTGCAAGAAGATCTTGCCGTCGCCGAAGGCGAGCCCCCGATACACTGTGTCACAGCACATGACGGGCACGACACTCGCGTCCTGCTTCGGCTCGTATTTCCACTTGAACGTTTGATCCTTGAGGTTGACCGCGTATACGTTGTTCGGGAACGGCGTATGCACGTACATCGTGTCCCCGATCACGAGCGGAGACCCTTCGTGACCGCGCAACACACCGGTCGACAGCGTCCAGGCGACTTGCAGCCGTCCGACGTTGCCGGCGTTGATCTCCTTGAGCTCGCTGTAGCGGTGATTGGCGTAATCGCCCGCTTGAGCGGCCCAATAGGAGGAGTTCGCCATGGCCTTCTCTAGATCGGGGGCCGCGGCGACATTCGTGGCAGCACCCGCTACGGACGCTGCGATCGCGACTAGAATCAGACGACGCTGAGAGTTCATATCCGTTTCCTCATGCTCACGTGAAATGAGGCCGATGACACATCAAAAGGAGACTATGCATGCCAATGCAATCCCTATGCCACGCTCGAATCGCACTCGCGATGCTTTGTACGTCGGCGCTGTCCTCGATCCCGCTTGCTGCGTATGCCGATCCTGATGCGCACGATTATCCGACGCATATACGCGTCGAGTACGTCCAGGAGTGCATCGTGCAGTCCGGCGGAAAACTCGCGAACTTGTATCAGTGCTCGTGCGTGATAGACGAAATCGCGAAACAATTCACCTACGACGAATACGTAGAGGCATCGACGTTTTCGCGGTACGCCTCGCTCGCGGGCGAGCGCGGCGGGGTGTTTCGAGATCCCGAAGAGGGGCGAGCGAAGGCCAAGCACTTCCGCGACGTCGAGAGCGCCGCCATGAAACGTTGCGGTGTGCCCGAGAAGTGACACCGTGCCACTCACGTGTCAGCTCGGCCACGTTCGGCCCGGGGACATCGCGCGCTGCGGGCGGCCAACGCGCGAGATACCCATTCTTGTCGCCACGGGCGCTCGCAGCGTCAAACGGACGCTCCACCTGCGCCGTCGAGCGCAGGTGGAGCGCTGAGGAGGATTGCCGTCAGTACGCAGCGCCATTGAAACCCCGGAGTCATATCCCTCAGAAGGACAGGTACGCGCCGATGTTGAAGTTGCTGCTGTCGTTCTCGATGCCGTTGTGCGCTTCGGCCGTGACATCCGTGAACTCCGCTAGCAGCGTGAGGTTCTCCGTCAGCGAGTGATACACACCGAGCGTGTACTTCTTGTTCGTCTCGACGAGAGCGGAGGCCGCCTCGCCAGAGGCGAGGTCGAGATTGCTCTCGCCGTAGTTGACCCCGAGCTTCGTAGCGCCGAACTTGTAGGTGATCTGCGCAAGGAAGCCGTCGGAATCGCGCTCGTTGCCCGCGAGGTCATCGCCGAGCAAGAAGAGCGCGGTCGTTCCGATGCCTTCGCCCTGGTAATACCACGCCATGAACTCGAAGCCGCCGAACGTGATCTTGCCGCCGACGTCGAAGCCGAAGCTATCGAAGTCCTGCGCGTCGGTCACGCCCTCGTGCTTCTGGCTGATGAAAGCAGCCGACAGATAGACGGGGCCGTTCGTATACGAGATTTTCCCGTGAAAGCCCGGAGACGACTCCGGTCGGGCATCGTCAGTCGCCGTACCGACCGGCTCGAGCGGATCGAACACGCCGATCGTGAACTTGAAGCCGCTGAAATCCGGCGTCGTGTAGTTGATCTGCGCGAGCCAGTCCGTGTAGATGTAGCCGAGTCCGATCGATCCGAGCGAGGTGTTCGACGGCGTTGCGTAGTTGCCGTTCGCCGCCCCGACGCCCGGCAACGTCATGTCGTTCAGAATGACGTCCGCGCCGAATAGCCCAATGTTGCGGCCGAGCAGGAACGTTCCCATGTTGTCGTTGCCGAAGGTCAGAAATACCTGGCGAATGTCGAGTCCGGTCGTGCCGAGCGCGGTATTGCGGCTCGCCGCACCCTGACCGAGGTTCGGACTGCCATCGTTCGTGCTGATGCCAGGATAGAAGCCGAAGGTCACCGCGAGGTCGTAGCCGTTCTGGGTCGTCGAGGCGCCGATCGCGAGTGCTGCTGGGAGCAAGCCATTGCTGATCGAAGACGTATCGTCTTCGCCGCCAGCGCCGCGGCACGCCAGGCCACCTGCAACCGCTGGGACATTTTCGTCCTCGCAGCTCGCGCGGATGTAATGAACGTTGACGTTTCCGTTCGCCGTGAATTTCCAATCGCCCGCCGTCAGCTCGACGGCCTGTGCCGGTGCGCTCAAGAAAAGCGCCGACAGCACTGCTACAGTTGAACCTGTTGAGATCTCAAGCCCGTGTTTCCGTTGTTTCGCCGGCATGGAACTGCTCCCTGAAGCAGTACCTGTCTTTTCGCCGCAACTATCGCGGGAATCGCCAGGCACGTGGCAAAGTGGATGATGTGGGCGCAGAGCTAACAGCAAGCCGTATGCCAGTGCGGCCGAGCAGGGGTGCGCAGGGCGAACGAAGCGGGTAAACATTGCGCGGAAAGGGAGCCGCGGCGCATCGGCCCGGTGGCTAGGCGCGCATCTCTCGTGCGTGACGCACGTGCAATCCGGCATGAGCGCGCGCGAACCGCGCGTTAGCGCGATTCCGTTGCGCCTTGTACGGATGCCGCGTAAAGGTCGATGCTCCCAGAACGCGCGCTAAAATGTACGATCCGTATGACAGTGTCGCGCGACAAGTGGGACAGGTGATACAGTCAATCCGCTGTCGCGCGCATCGTTTAGAATGCGCGAGTTCCCGCAGGACGGATGCGGGGCGGATAACGAACGGATGCTAGCTAGAGGGTCGTGAACCCTTGAGGCCGGGGGGATGCAGGAATCGACTGCAATACAGCACGCTGCCGATGTGCTGCGCTTCGTGCGCGGAAGCGTTGCGCCTTCGTCGATGCTCAGCACCGCGATCGGAAATTCGTGGCGTCGCTGTGTGGAGGACTACGCCCTCGATCCGGCACGGCGGCAGCCCGCGCCCGTGCTCGATTCAGCGGCGCTGCGCGAGCTGCACGATCGGCACGCCGAGCTCGTGCAGATCGCATCGGCGGAGATCGACTGGCTCTACGAGCACATTGCCGGATCGGGTTATGCGCTTCTGCTCACGGATGCGAGCGGCATCATCCTTTACGAGAAATCCGAACCGACGCTCACCAAGACCTTTCATTCCGCAGGTTTGCTGACCGGCGCCGATTGGAGCGAGCCGTCGCAGGGCACGAACGGGATGGGGACCTGCATCGTCGAGCAGCGCGCGGTCACCGTGCACCTCGCCGAGCACTTTCACGGCTGTCACATCGGGTTGTCGTGCTCGGCCGCGCCCATTTGCGACCCCTCCGGCGCATTGCTCGCGGTGCTCGATGCCTCGACGATGGACGCGCGCGACTCGCGCGTGAGTCAGGCTCACACGATGGCGCTCGTGAATCTCTCGGCGAGGCTGATCGAGAAATGCGTGTTCCTGCGGCATTTCCGCGAGTCGATCATGTTGCGCTTCCATGCGCGCCCGGAGCTGGTGAACCTGCAGCACGACGGCGCACTCGCGCTCGCTGCCGATGCGACGATCATCTCCGCAGATGAAACGGCGATTCGTCTGCTCGGTGCTCGGCACCGCAACGATCTCATCGGACGGCGCATCGACGAAGTCTTCGACGTCCGTTCCGAGGACATTCTCGGCGCGCCGCTCGGCAGCCGCAGCGGGCTCTTGACGTTGCGAGACGCCTATCTTGGGCGACGCTTCTTTGCGAGCGTCGCGCAGGAGAAGGCCGTGACCGCGATGCCCGCGCGAGCTGCACGCCCGACGGCAAGCCAAACCGTCGTGCAAGTTTCACCGCCGCTCGTACGCAAGGACACGCTCAAGCTCGAAGAGCTCGCAGGCAGCGATCCCCAGATGCTGCGCAACGTGCGCAGTGCGCGTCGGGTCGCATCGTCTCGAGTGCCGGTCATGATTCAAGGACCGACGGGCGCGGGTAAGGAAGCGTTTGCACGGGCGCTGCACGCCGCGAGCGGGCGCGCCGATAAGCCGTTCGTCGCGCTCAACTGCGCCGCGATTCCCGAATCCTTGATCGAAAGCGAACTGTTCGGTTACCGGCCAGGCGCTTTCACCGGCGCGCGCAAGGAAGGCATGAAAGGCAAGATCCTGCAGTCTTCCGGCGGCACGCTGTTTCTCGACGAGATCGGCGACATGCCGCTGCTGCTGCAGACGCGGTTGCTTCGAGTGCTCGAAGAACAAGAAGTCGTGCCGCTCGGCTCGGAGACGCCGCTCAAAGTGGACCTGCACGTGATCTGCGCGTCGCATCAGAATCTTCGAGCGATGATCGCTCGCGGGACCTTCCGCGAGGATCTCTACTATCGGCTCAACGGCATCACGCTCGAATTACCGCCGCTCGCGCAGCGCACCGATAAGGAGCGCCTCATTCGCGACTTCCTCGCTGCGGAAACGAGCGATGGACGTCCAGCCGCGATCGAAATGGACGCCTTTCAATGCCTGTTGAGCTATTCGTGGCCCGGCAACATACGCGAGCTCCGCAACGTCATTCGCACGGCGCTCGCAATCTGCGAAGGCGGCGTCGTGCGGTTGAGCGACTTGCCGAGCGAGGTTCGCGAGCAGGTCGCCGGCGCCTCCAGGCAGGTCTCGGCGGATGCGAACGATCCCGAAGCGACCGGCGGCGACACGGGTGCAAGGCTTTGCGGGCCCGATTCGCTCCGAGCCGCGGAACGGGAGGTGCTGCTCGCGGCCATCCGCGAGTGCGGCGGCAATATGTCGCACGCCGCAAAGCGACTCGGGATCAGTCGCAACACCTTGTATCGTCGCTGCAAGCGGCTTGGCTTGGCCGTGCAGCGCGAGCGCCCCGCGTTCTTGAGCTGACCGCTCAACGCGCTTCGCACTCAGCAGCGCGTTGAGCGCATGCGATGCAGGCGGCGGTACGCCTGCTTCCGAACGAACTGCGAACCGCTAGTCACGAATCACTTCCCTCCCTGCTGGCACGCAATCTGCTTGAGTCTGTTCATCGAATGAAGCTCACACGAGCTTCATCGTCACGCGGTATGCGTGTGAGGAAGAGCATGGCGGCAGAAGGCGGCCGGCGGCGGATCACGAAGGGTGTCGGCAAGCGGAAGGCGCCGAGCCCGATCGCCCATGGCCTACAACTCGCGGCGGGCGTGCGGCTCGTGGCCGCCGGGCCGAAGCACAAAGTGGCGATGCTGGTCTACGCCGACGGCAAAGTGCAGCTCAACGAAGGTGCCGTTGCGATCCTGCGCTTGTGCGACGGCTCGCGGACGCTCGAACAAATCGTCAGCGAAGCGGCGCGACGTTCTCCTGACGGCGCACTCGCGGCCGACATCGGCGCATTCCTGGACGCGGCGCGGGCGCGTGGCTGGATCGTCGAAGTCGACCCCGGGGCATCATGAAAATCATGAAAATGGCGCCGTTCGCCGTGGCCGGCGCGTCGAACGCTTGGGGCGCCGGTATCATTCGGCACCATGAGCACACGAGTATTTCTCGCGGCGAGCGCGGCCGCGTCGCTTCTTGTCGCCGGTGAATCTTTCGCGGCCGGCGAACCGGTCGACACCGTCGTCGTCACGGCGACACGCACGCAGCAGCAGAGTTTCCGCACGCCCGCGGCAATCGATGCGATCGACGGCGAGGTCTTTCGAGAGCACAAGTTGCGCGTAAACCTGTCGGAGAGTCTTGGACGCGTGCCAGGCGTCGTCGTGCAAAACCGCCAGAACTACGCTCAGGACCTGCAAGTCTCTTCGCGCGGATTCGGCGCGCGCGCTTCTTTCGGCGTGCGCGGCGTCCGTCTGATCCAAGACGGCATTCCGCTGACGATGCCGGACGGGCAAGGCCAAACGGGATTGTTCGACCTGGACGGCGCTCAGCGCGTCGAGGTGTTGCGCGGGCCGTTCGCGGCGCTGTACGGCAACTCTTCCGGCGGCGTCATTCAGATCGTCACGAGGGATCGGATCGAGAAATCGAGCTTCGAGCTGACGACGACGGCCGGCGAGGACGGTTTCAGACGCTACGGATCGCAATTCGGTGTGCGGCTCGGTCGCGTTGATCTCAGCGGCAATCTTTCGCGGTTCGAGACCGACGGGTACAGAGATCACAGTGCAGCGAAGCGCGATGTTGCGAATCTCCGTATGCGATTCGCGCCCGACGAAGTTTCCTCGCTCACCGCGATCGTGAATGTGCTCGATCAGCCGGACACGCAGGATCCGATCGGTCTGACACGCGAGCAACTGGAGGAGAATCCGCGGCAAGTCGCGCCGAACGCGATCGCGCTCAATACCCGCAAGTCCATTCGTCACGTGCAGGGCGGCGCGTCTTACGAGCGTGCGTTCGGCGAAGACGATCGGCTGCGTATCATGGGCTATTACGGCGACCGCGATCTGGTGCAATACCTCGCGAATCCGAGCGCCGCGCTGACTGGATCGGGCGGCGTCGTGGATCTCGCACGCAAGTTCGGCGGCGGTAGCCTCCAGTGGGACCACGAGGGCGAGCTCGCGGGCGCACCCTACGAGCTGACGGTCGGCGTCGAATACGATCGGATGGAGGAGCGGCGGCGCGGCTTCGTCAACGACGGCGGCCTGCGCGGGGAGCCGCGGCGCGACGAAGACGACACCGTCTATAGCGTCAATCAGTATGTCATCGCGCAATGGCGCCCCGTCTCGCGTTGGGTTTTGTCGGGCGGCGTGCGGCGCAGCGAAGTGCGCTTCGATGTCGACGATCATTTCATCGTCGGACCGAATCCGGACGACAGCGGCAGATTGAGCTACGACAGCACGCAGCCCGTGCTCGGTGTCTTGTTCGAAGCGACACCCAGCGTGAACCTGTTCGTTGCAGCAGGTAGAGCCTTCGAGACGCCGACTTTCGCGGAACTCGCCTATCGACCGGACGGTTCGCCCGGGCTCAATTTCGACCTCGATGCGGCGATCAGCACGAACTACGAGGCTGGTGTCAAAGCGCTCCTCGGCGATGCCGGGCGACTCACCGCGACGCTGTTCCGATCCGATACGAAGGACGACATCGTGACCGGACCGTCGCCGTTCCCTGGCCGGAATACGTTCGTCAACGCGGCGAAAACGCGTCGCGAAGGCGCGGAGCTCGCGCTGCAATACCTCCTTCCGGGCGGCTTCGATTTCGGCACCGCGTACACCTACACGAAGGCGCGCTTCGAAGATTTCGTGAACTTCGCCGGGACGGACTTGAGCGGACGACGCTTGCCGGGCGTGCCGGAACATTCGTTCTATGCCGATGTGAGCTGGGAGCACGCGAGCGGCTTCTCCACCGGGCTCGAAGCGCGTATCACCGGCAAGGTCTATGTCAATGACGCGAACTCGGATGCTGCGGACAGCTACAGCGTGCTCAACTGGCACGCGGGAATGAGACGCGAGCTCGGCGATTGGAGGCTGAACGGGTTCGTGCGCGTCGACAACATCACCGACGAGGACTATGTCGGTTCCGTGATCGTGAACGGTGCCGGCGATCGCTTCTTCGAGCCGGCGCCCGGACGCACCTTCTACGTTGGACTTACGGCCGGTTTCTAACTCGCGGCGCCGTCGCGTGCTTTCCTTATCGCGTCGATGAAGGCGTCGGCGTAGCGCGCGAGCTTCGTCGCACCGACGCCCGAGATCGTGGAGAACGCTTCGTGCGTCGTCGGTTTGCGCTCTGCAATTTGCTTGAGCGTCGCGTCATGGAAGATCACGTAGGGCGGAACGCCATGCTCGACCGCCAAGCGTTTGCGCACTGCACGTAGTGCATCGAACAGCTCGCGGTCGATCGGTCCGGCCGCGCCCTCCTGCGTGCTTCGCAACTCGCCTCGATCCTGGCGCTCGCTCGTGGAGGTGACCTCGACGCCTCGTGTGCCGCGTAGAATCTCCCAGCTCTTCTCGTTCAACGACAGCACGCCGTAGCCGTCCTCGGACTGGCGAACGTCCCCTCTGTGAATCAGCGTTCGGGCGAGCGCACGCCATTCGACGGCGCGCCAGTGCTTGCCGATACCGTATACGCTGAGCGACGCATGACCATTGTCGATGACGCGCTGGGATTGCGAGCCGCGCAATATGTCGATCACGTAGCTCACGCCGAAACGCTCACCGCGCTGCGCGAGCCGCGCGATGCACGATAAGAATTGCTGCGCCTCGATCGTTCGATCCTCGGTTCGGCGCACAGTCGTACAGTTGTCGCATGCGTTGCACGGCGGCGTGAACGTTTCGCCGAAATATGCGAGCTGTACCGCGCGTCGGCATTCCGTCGTTTCGGCATAGCTCAAGACGTCTCGCAGCTGCTGGCGCGCGATACGCTGCTCGTCTTCGAGCGGTTCCTGCGTGGCGGGATCGATTTTTTGCTGGATCAAGAACTCGGCGGTGCGAATGTCGCCTGCGCCGAAGTAGAGAACGCACTCGGCTTCATCGCCGTCTCGACCCGCGCGACCCGATTCCTGATAGTAGCTCTCGAGCGTACGAGGCAGGTCGTAATGAACGACCCAGCGTACGTCGGGCTTGTTGATGCCCATCCCGAATGCAATCGTGGCGACGATGACCCGGGCGTCGTCGTTGATGAATGCTTCCTGATTGTCTCTGCGCTCGTCGGAAGTCAAGCCTGCGTGATAGGGCAGGGCGGCCACTCCGTCCGTGCGCAGCGATTGCGCGAGTTCATCGACGCGCTTACGCGAGAGGCAGTACACGATGCCGGAGCCGATCGAGGCTTTGCAGCGCGCCAAGAGCTCCTGATACGTCCGCTTGGTCTTGGGCCTGACGGAGTAGAAGAGATTGGGCCGATTGAAGCTGGCGATGTGAACCGCGGGGTCTCGCAATGCGAGTTGCCGCATGATGTCCTGCCGCACGCGTGCCGTGGCCGTGGCCGTGAATGCGAGCAACGGAATGGAAGGATGGCGCCGCCGCACGTCTGCGAGCTGGCGATACTCCGGCCGGAAATCGTGCCCCCACTCCGAGACGCAATGCGCTTCGTCGATGACGATCGCGCGGATGCCGGGCGTCTCCGCCATCATCGGCAGCGCACTGCGGAGGAAATCGCCCTGCAGCAGCCGCTCGGGCGCAAGGTAGAGGAGCTTGTATTGGCCGGAACAGGCCGCCGCGATGCGAGCGGCGATCTCCCGTGGGTGCAGGCTCGAGTTGATGTAGGTGGCTTCGATCCCTTGCTCTTCGAGCAAACGGACTTGGTCCTGCATCAACGCGATGAGCGGCGAAACGACGATCGTAAGCCCGCCTCGGAGGACCGCCGGCAATTGAAAACAGAGCGACTTGCCGCCGCCCGTCGGCATGATCGCGAGCACGTCACGCCCATCCAAAATGTCGGAGACGATGGCCTCCTGCCCAGGACGAAATGCATCGAAGCCGAAGTGCCGCTTGAGCGCGGCCGTGAGGTCGGCTCGCGGTGAGCGCGCGACATTACGCTCGTACGACGCTGCCATGTCTTCGTATGCAAAAGGGAAACGAGAAGGGAACTCGGCGCATTATGGCCGAGCGACGCCATCGCGCGGGCGCTATTTCCTGCGAATGGGTCCAGAAACGCGCACGACCCGCATCGATGCGGGCGAGGAGCTCAACGCGTACCGGTCAGACTCTCCATCATGAGTCCGGTGCCGCCCTTGGAGACGTGGGCGACGATGGCCGTGCGACGATGAATCTTCGTGACGACGCCGAGGTTGATGGCGAACGCAAGGTGTACCGTCGCACCTTTCTTGAGACCGAGGTTTTGCGTTTCGATGAACACACCGTTCGCGCTCAAATTGCGAGCGCGGCACAACTTGCCGGCGCGACCTGGAATGGCGACATAGACCGCCGTGCGGGCACGATGACGTGTGTGTAGGCGCCGCTCCATCTTCAACCCCTCGACTTCTCGTTCTTGTTCAAACCGATCGACTCGTTCTGTGGAGAACGCCGACTCATTCTCAGCGCGCTCAGCGCGCGCCATTATGCCGCGCCGCTGCGGTCGTGCGAAAGCCTCACGATGAAGTGTTATGTCGCAATCGACATGCGGATATGATCCTTGAAAATTCTCCTCTCCATGACGAGCCAATTTGCAGATGGATGCGTCGATCTCTTTGACACTGCCGGAGATCCAAGCGGCAGCACGTACGCTCGAGGGACGCACGCTGCGCACGCCTGTCGCGCCGTTGCACGGCATCGAAGCGCAGCGGGAATTCGGACTGGACACGAAGGTTTATTTGAAACTCGAGTTGTTCCAGCTCACCGGAACGTTCAAGGCGCGCGCGGCGCTCCTGAACGCACTGCAGCTTTCTCCGGACGCCCGCGAGCGTGGCGTGACGGCGATCAGCGCGGGCAATCACGCGATTGCAGTGGCCTTTGCCGCGAAGGAAACCGGCACGAGCGCGAAAGTCGTGATGATCGCGAGCGCCAATCCGTTGCGAATCGAGCTGTGCCGCGCATACGGTGCTCAGGTGGAGCTTGCTGAGGATGCGCATCAGGGGTTTGCCCGCGTGGCGGAGCTCGCGCGAGTCGAAGGCCGTGCGTTGATTCACCCTTTCGAGGGCCGTACGACGGCGCTCGGTACCGCGACGCTTGGCCTCGAGCTCTGCGAGCAGCTGCCCGCGCTCGATGCAGCGATCGTCCCCATCGGCGGCGGGGGGTTGTGTGCCGGTGTCGCATCGGCGATCAAGCTCGTGAATCCCGCCTGCCAAGTCTTCGGCGTAGAGCCGTACGGTGCGGACAGTATGTATCGCAGCTTCGAAGCGGGCGAGCCTCGCTCGATCGAGCGCGTCGCGACGATCGCGGACAGCTTGGGCGCGCCTTACGCGCTGCCGATCTCGTTCGAGCTCTGCAGGCGCAACGTCGATGCGCTCGTCCGAGTCTCCGACGACGAGCTGCGCGTTGCGATGCGCTTCTTGCTCCGCAATGCGAAGATTGCGGTCGAGCCGGCGGGTGCGGCGGCAACCGCGGCGCTGCTCGGGCCCTTACGCGAACGCTTGCGCGGCAAGGCGGTCGCGCTCGTCGTGTGCGGCAGCAATATCGACGCGGCGAGCTTCGCGAAGCTGATTGCAGAGTGACGGGTAAGAGAGTGGCGGGTAAGAAAGCGAGCGCGCATGCGCGCGATCTCGGAGGACCAGGCGTGGGTGGGCTGTGATCAAGAACGGGGAGAACGGATCGCGAACGAAGGGTGAGGACCCTCTTGCTCGTCACTCGCGCCACTCGCAACCCATCGGCGTCTTCGACTCGGGCGTCGGCGGTCTCACCGTGCTGCGCGCCTTGCGGGAGCGGCTGCCGGCCGAAGACTTCGTGTATCTCGGCGATACGGCGCGCTTGCCGTACGGGACGAAGAGCGCGCAATCCGTCACGCGGTACTCCCTACAGGCGGCCGAGCTGTTGGTGCGCCAAGGAATCAAGTACTTGGTCGTTGCGTGTAATACGGCTTCCTCCGTTGCGCTCGACGCGCTGCGCAAGCGTTTCGCACCGCTGCCGGTCATGGGCGTGATCGAGCCGGGCGCCGAGGCGGCCTGCGCCGCGACGCGGAGCCAACACATCGCGGTCATCGCGACGGAGGGCACGATCAGGGACAAGGCCTATCAGCGGGCGATCGCGCGGCGCGCGCCGGAGGCCGTCGTCGTCGGCCAAGCATGCTCGTTGTTCGTTGCAATGGCGGAGGAGGGCTGGACGACCGGTCCGATCGTCGAAGCCGTTGCGCGGCGCTATCTGGCTTCGATTTTCGAGCAGCATCCGACCGTGGACACGCTCCTGCTCGGATGCACCCACTTCCCGGTTCTCGCGAGCGCGCTGCGCGAAATCCTTGCGGATCACGTCACCCTCGTCGATTCCGCGCGCACGACCGCGGTCGCGCTCGATCGCGACCTGCAACAGCGGGAGCTAGTGAGCTGCGCAGCGCAGCCCGGCGCGATGCGCTTGTTCGCGACCGACAACGCCGAGCGATTCGCGAAGGTGGGAAGCTTGTTCTTGGGCGAGCGCTTCGGCGCCGAAGACGTCGAGATCGTCGATCTCGTGGAGAGCGAGCGGCTCGGTCCTTGATCCGACGTTAGCGCGCGTTCACGGACCGGCTACTGCCGGCGAGCTCTTCGTAGCATTCGAACCGATTGCGTCCACACAGCTTCGCCGCATAGAGCGCGTGGTCCGCCGCCTCGAGCAGCGCGAGGGTGCTCGGAAATCGATGCTTGGGGGTGTAGGTCGCAACCCCGATCGAGGCCGTAATCCGCATGCCCTGGGCGGCTTCGCCATGATCGAACGCCGATAGTGCGCCGAGCATCCGCTGGGCGACTTGCTTCGCGATTTCTCGATCGGCGCCTGGCAGCACGACCATGAACTCCTCGCCGCTGAATCTGGCCACGAGATCGCTGCCGCGCACGCAAGATTGAAGCACTCGGGCGCAATTTCGCAGCACTTCGTCCCCGACTTGCGTGCCGAAGCGTTCGTTCACGTTCTTGAAGTGATCCAGATCGACGTGAGCGACGCTGAGATCGCGCCCGAAGACGACGGCCTGCGTGAACTCGCGATCGAGCATGCGATCGAGCCAGGCGCGGTTCAAAGCGCCGGTCAGCGCATCGCGTCGGCCGGAATCTTCGGCTTCTTCCGTCCTTGTCAGGAGCACGCTCGTCGTCGCCTGCAGCGCGCTGACTTCCTGGAGCGCGTGGAGGTTGCGCACGGCGAGCAGCTCGCGCGCTTCCGCCAACAGATTTTCGG
>Ga0079224_100008609_pt1 | contig 13837 bp, 12 predicted proteins | sample Stecom2015_FD_80414 | JGI IMG/M metagenome (GOLD analysis project Ga0079224, IMG submission 80414) | Agricultural soil microbial communities from Utah to study Nitrogen management - Steer compost 2015 | ecosystem: Environmental > Terrestrial > Soil > Agricultural land | place: USA: Utah... | reverse complement strand
CGCGCGCGAGGCCGACGTCCTCACCGTCGAAATCGAGAACGTTCCGGCGGCGGCGCTCGAAGCGGCGGCGCGGCATGCGCCGGTCTACCCGCCGCCCGCGGCGATCGAGGCGACGCAGGACCGTCTCGTCGAGAAGGAGCTGTTTCGTTCCGTAGGTATCCCTACGGCTCCCTTCGTCACAGTCACCGGCCGCGCGGATCTCGAGCAGGCCCCCGCATCGCTAGGCCTGCCGCTCGTGCTGAAGACGCGTCGCATGGGCTACGACGGCAGAGGTCAGCGCATCGTCAAGCGCATCGAGGATCTCGCGCCATCGTGGAGCGACCTCGGGGAAGCGCCCTCTATCGCAGAGGCGTGGGTCGACTTCGAGCGCGAGGTGTCCCTCGTCGCGGTGTGCGGGACGCGAAACGAGCGCGCCTACTACCCGCTCTCCGAGAACGTGCATCGAGAAGGCATCCTGCGCACATCGATTGCGCCGTTCGAAGATCCGGCCCTGCAAAAGACGGCCGAAGGCTGGATGGACGCACTGTTCGACCGCCTCGAGTATCGAGGCGTGCTGACCGTCGAGTTCTTCCATGCGAACGGCTCGCTGCTCGCGAACGAACTCGCGCCGCGCGTGCACAACTCCGGCCATTGGACGATCGAAGGGGCGGTGACAAGCCAGTTCGAGAACCATCTGCGAGCCGTGCTCGGCTGGCCGCTCGGCGACACGGCCGCCCGGGGCCATGCGGCGATGGTCAACCTGCTCGGCCGATTGCCGCCGGTCGAGCACCTGCTCGGCCTGTCCGGCGCCCGGATACACCTCTACGGCAAGTCGCCCCGGCCCGCCCGCAAGATCGGGCACTGTACGCTGGTAGATACAGACCGCGGCCGGCTGCTCCAGCGGCTCGAACGGCTTCAGTCCGTGATGCATGTCTCTTAGCGGACTCGCCGTTGTCGAATCTGTCAAACGTTTGTATTAGGCTTCGGGCATAGATATCCGACGGCCCGGAGCTTCCCGTGTCCCTCCGTGGCCCATAAGAAGGGCCTGCCCGGAAAATACGAATCATGTACTGCGAGCTGTTCAAACTTAAGGAACCGCCGTTCCGACTCACGCCGGACCCGCAGTTTCTGTTCGCGAGCAAGCAGCATGCACGCGCCAAAGCGTACATGGAGTCGACGATTTGGCTCGCGGACGGGTTCGTGGTCATCACGGGCGACATCGGGTCGGGCAAGACGACGTTGATCGAGAGCTTCCTGAGCGAGCTTCCCGAGGACGTCGTGCTCGCGCATGTGAACCAGACGCAGCTCTCGCCGGTCGAGTTCCTGCAGGCCTTGCTCGTCGAGTTCGGGTTCCAGCCCTTCCGGATGCGGAAGGTCGAGCTCATGACGATGCTGCGCGACTACATGGTCGAGCAGTACGCGGCCGGCAAGAAGGTGCTGCTGGTCATCGACGAGGCCCAGAACCTGCCGAGGACCGTCCTCGAGGAAGTCAGGATGCTGTCCGGCATCGAGGCGCAAAAGGAGAAGCTGCTGCGCATCATCCTGGCCGGGCAGCCCGAGCTTTCGACGAAGCTCGATTCGCCCCGGCTCGAGCAGCTCACCCAGCGCGTCCGTCTGCGCTTTCATCTCGGCGCCCTGTCGAAGCGAGAGACACGGGAATACGTCCTGCACCGGCTCGACGTCGCCGGCGCAGAGGGGCGGCGTATCTTCACGGACGATGCGCTCGACATGGTCTTTCGCTACTCGGGCGGCGTCCCGAGGCTGACGAACATCATGTGCGATACCGCGATGCTCTGCGCGTTCGCCGAGGAGGTCACGACCGTCGACGTGCGCATGGTGAAAGCTGCCGCCGAGGAGCTCCAATGGGTCGAGTACAGCCAGCGGACGCGTGACCGCACGGGCTCGACGGGGCAGTTCCTCGGCCCCATGTCGGTTTCGCCGGCATCCATCGATCTGTTGTTCCAAGATCAGCTCGTTACTCATCTGACGCTGTCGCCCGGCCGCCTGGTCATCGGGCGCACGGCGGACAACGATCTGCAGATTCGCAGCAAGTTCATCTCCCGGCATCACGCTAAGATCACGACCGATTCGCAACAGAGCGTGATCGAGGATTTGAACAGCACGAACGGGCTTTACCTCGGCACGCAGCGCGTGAAGCAGCACGTCCTCCGGCACGGCGACGTGATCCAGCTCGGCGAGCACAAGCTCGTGTACCGCTCCGGGCAGTCGCGGCTCCGCTCGATCGAGCCGGACCGGTTCACGGAGACGGGGCGCCTCGACGAGTCGTGGGACGATGACGAGTCGCAGGTGAGCACCGATGACGAGAATCGCGAGGTCGATGGAGAAGTCGCGAGCGAGGCTGCCGAGCTCGATTCGGGAGATGACCGCAGTCGCGCCCAGAATGGCAAGGCAGCCGCTCGATCCTCTACTCGCCTGAACGGGCACGAAACGGCGAACGGCAAAGGCTTCGACCAAACCCAGCCCGACGCCGTGAGCGCGAACATCGAGTCACGCGATTCGAGCGACACGATACCGGGAGATGAGGCCGCTCACGGCACGGAGAATGCCGGCAAGCGCTGAGGTAGCTGCCTGTCTCTCTAACTCTAAGCCTGTCGTCTTAGCGCCTGTCGTCGAACGCTTCGCGGCTCCGGCTTGCGCGATAGCCGCGGCGCTTGAGCAGCACGACGAGGCCGCCGGTCAAGCACGTCAGCCCGAGGACCACGAAGACGAGCCCCGCTACGCCGTCGCCGAAGTAAAAGCTCGCGACGAGCCACGCCACGCCGGCGCCCATATAGGCGAACGGCAGTCCTTCATAAAGCCGCTTGTCCAGCCACATGCGTCTCATCGTCCGATCGCTCAGGTGCTGTTCCCCCGAGGGGTGCGTCCGTGCGGGCGCGTGTCCGCCGAGGCACGAGGCGCATTCACTGCCGGCGGCGAAGCTTGCGCTGCGCCTCGAGCATGTGGCGCAAAAGGGAAGGCTCCCATGCGTCGATCGACAGCCGCTTGATCTCGTCCTTCGAAAGGCTGCGGATCGCGGTATCTTCGATCGGCTCGCCGTCCGTCTCTGCGCTCACGCCGGCGTCGGAGTCCGCCGGATTTCGCTTGTCCGCCATCCCTGCCGCGACCTCGAATCTACGAATCGCCCTTGCCGCCGCCGAAGAAGCTCAGCAACCGCGAGAGCAACGAGGGCTCGAGACCATCGACCTCGAGGTCCGCCTCGTTCCGCAACGCGGCGAGCACGGCTTCCTCGTTCGGCTCGAGGATCGGACGCACGAACCCGGGACCGCCCTGTGATTCTTTGAATTCCATGTTCCGCCGGATTCTTCCAACAGCGCTTGCAGCCAACCATAGCCCCGTCCGGCGGGTTTCGCAGTGAATCGAATCACAGGAGCAGCAGCGCGCGGCAGGACATAATCCGCGGCGCACGCTAGAGACGGTTGAAGCTGCGTCAGGCTTCGGTGCCGCCGACCGTCAGCGAATCGATCTTCAGCGTCGGCTGGCCGACGCCGACCGGCACGGACTGCCCGTCCTTGCCGCAGACGCCGATGCCCGGATCGAGCTCGAGGTCGTTGCCGACCATCGAGACGCGCGTCAACACCTCAGGGCCGCTGCCGATCAGCATCGCACCCTTGATCGGCCGGGTCTTCTTGCCCTTCTCGATCAGGTACGCCTCGCTCGCCGAGAACACGAACTTGCCGGACGTGATGTCGACCTGCCCGCCGCCGAAGTTCGGCGCGTAGATGCCGCGGTCGACCGACGCGATGATCTCGTCCGGGTCGCGGTCGCCCGGGAGCATGTACGTGTTCGTCATCCGCGGCATCGGCGCATACGCATAGGACTCGCGGCGGCCGTTGCCGGTCGGTGCCTGCTTCATCAGCCGTGCGTTCAGCTTGTCCTGCATGTAGCCGACGAGCACGCCCTTCTCGATCAGCGTCGTGCACGACGTCGGCGTGCCCTCGTCGTCGATGTTCAGGGAGCCGCGGCGACCTGCGAGCGTACCGTCGTCGACGACCGTGCAACCCTCGGTCGCGACGCGCTCCCCGAGCCGGCCGCTGAACGCGGACGTGCGCTTGCGATTGAAGTCGCCTTCGAGCCCGTGGCCGATGGCCTCGTGCAGCAGCACGCCGGGCCAGCCCGGCCCGAGCACGACCGGCATGTTGCCGGCCGGCGCCTGAACCGCCTCGAGATTCACGTTCGCCTGACGCACGGCCTCGCGAGCGAGCCGCCCGGCGAGGTTGTTGTCGACGATCAGCCCGTAGTCCGCGCGGCCGCCGCCGCCGGCATAGCCCTGCTCGCGGCGTCCGTTCTGCTCGACGATGACGGAGACATTCATCCGGACGAGCGGCCGGACGTCGGCCGCGAGCACGCCTTCCGAAGTGCGGATCAGCACGAGCTCGTAGACGCCGGCGAGGCTGCCGACGACCTGGATCACGCGCGGATCGAGCTTGCGCACGTAGCGGTCGAGATGCGCAAGCAGCTCGACCTTGCGCTCGTCGTCGAGCGTCGGCAGCGGATCGGTCGCGGGATAGAGGCCGTGCCCGCGAACCGGCGCCGAAACCTTCACGCGCCCCTCACCGCCGCTCTTCGCTATGCCGCGCGCGGCCTCGGCCGCGTCGAGCAGCGACTCCGCATCGAGCTGATCGGCATACGCGAAGCCCGTCTTCTCGCCGACGATCGCGCGCACGCCGACGCCCTGATCGATGCTGAAAACGCCTTCCTTGACCTTGCCGTCCTCGACGGCCCAGCTCTCGTAGCGCGTGCTCTGGAAGTAGAGATCGGCGTAGTCGAGGCGCCTCGCCATCAGCTCGCCCATCGCCCGGTCCAGGACGGCGAGATCGAGGCCGGCGGGCTCGAGCAGCCCGCGCTGCACGATCTCGATCGGATCCGCGGCGGGCGCGGCGGCGAGCGGTGCGGTGAATTCTTGAACTTGAATCATGCTTAAAGCTCTCGCCGATGCGTGAGCACCGGAAATTGGTTACGGAGGCGCTCGAGCCCGATCATATCGAGATCGGCAAATACGATACCAGCGCCCTCCTCGCGGCGCGCGAGCACGTCGCCCCAAGGGCCGACGATCATCGAATGGCCGTAAGTCCTGCGGCCGCCCGCGTGCTCGCCCCACTGACCGGCCGCGACGACATATGCGAGCGACTCGATCGCCCGGGCCTGCAGCAGCGGCTGCCAGTGAACCCTGCCGGTCGGCACCGTGAACGCGGCCGGCACGACGACGATTTCGACGCCGAGCACCCCGAGCCGGTGAAACAGCGCGGGGAAGCGCACGTCGTAGCAGATCGTCATGCCGATGCGCCCGAACGGCGTCTCGGCCGCAACGACCCGCTCGCCCGGTGCCGTCGTCGCCGACTCCCGATAGCTCTCGGCCTCCTGGCCCGGGATCGCGACGTCGAACAAGTGAATCTTGTCGTAGTGCGCGGCCACGCTGCCGTCGGGTGCCATCAGGTAGGACCGGGACGACGCACGATCGTTCCTGCCGCGGATCGGCACGGTGCCGCCGACGATCCAGAGCCCGTGCATGCGCGCCTGCTCGGCGAGAAACGCCTGCGCGGGACCGTCGCCGGGCTGTTCCGCCGCCGCGAGCCGCTCGGCGTCATCGGCGCCGAGGAACGAGAAGTTCTCGGGCAGCACCGCGAGCGCCGCCCCGCCTTCGGCCGCGAGCGCGAGCCACCTTCCCGCCTCGGCGAGATTGCGCTCGACGTCGCGCCCGCTCGTCATCTGTATCGCTGCTGCTTTCACATTCGTCCTCGGAAAATGGGTGTTTCGAAAATTGGTGCCTGGCACCAATTTTCTAGCCGCCGCCGTTCGGCAGGTCCGCGCACAGGCGGCCCTGCTCGAGCTGCTCCGCGGTGAGGCGCTCGACCGCGGGCGAGTCCCACGAGCCGGTGACGCAGTACGACGCGCGGCCGATGCCCTTCAACGGCTCCTTGAAGATCCGCGTGAAGATCAAGAGCGCGGCGCCGACGCCGGGGCCGCCGAGCAGCCCGCCGACGGTCGGCAGCATCTTGCCCGGCTCGGCCGTGACGACCGCCTGCTGGCGGTAGTCGCGGTCGCGTAATCCGATGCGCCCGGCGACGCCGATCTCGGCGACCGGTCCCGTCACCTTGAAGTTGTCCGTGTACGCATCGCCGTCGATGATCGTGAAATCCCCGGCGAGCATGTCGAACACGAAGCCCTTGTTGAACACGTCGCGAAAGTCGAGCGCGAGCCGGCGCGGCAGCGCGGTGATGCTCATCAGGCCGACGACTCGCCCGGCGCCGGGGTCGATGTCGAGCAGGCTCCCCTCCTCGAGGCGCAGAGAAAGATCTCCGCCGAGATGCGCCATCCAGTCGTCGGTCGGCGCGCCGGGCCAATAGACGCTGCCGGTGATGTCCGCGGCCTCGCCCGATGCGATCGGCTCGAGCGACAGCTCCGCGAGCGCGGCGGCGACGTCGGTCGCATGCAGATTGAAGGCCAGGCGGGTCGTCTGCCCTTCCGGCCCCGCAAACCAGCCGCCGCTGCCCGAGACGGCGAACGACGCGCTGCGGCTCTCGAACGACTCGAGCCGCAGCCCGAGCGGATCGGAGCGGATGTCTGCGCGAAGCGTGCCGAAGCGGCGCGCGCCGAATCCGAACTCATCGGCGGTCAGGTCGAGACCGAGCAGCCGGCGCGGGTCGGCGCGGCTCGGCGCGCGCGCACCGACGCTCGCGTCCGCGTCAGTGCCCTCGTCTCCCCTTCGCGGAACGAGGTAAAGGCGCTCGAGGTCGGCGACGATCGGGGGCCGTCCGCCAAGATCGCGCGGGACGGTGATCGTGCCTGCGACCGGTCCGCTGTCGATGTCGATGCGCCACTCGTCTTGCATGCGGTCGACGGCCAGGCGAGCGGCGCCGACCTGCTGGCCGAACGCCGTGAAGTCGCCGATATCGAGATCCGCTTCGGCGAAAAGCTCGCCGAGCCCGGATTCGGCGAGGCTCGCGCGTGACGCATTGGCCGAGCCCGGACGCACGAGGGCCGTCCACGCGTCGAAGTCGAGCTTCGACACGCTGCCGTAGACGGCGAGCCCGCCCGCCGCGCGTGCGACCGGCAGCGCGCCGCCGAGCGCGAGCGCCCCGGCTTCGAGCTCGAACCCGTCGTCGGCGGGCGCCATCGACAGCACGAAGCGGCGAGTCGCTCCGACGTGGCCTTGCACGTCGAGCCCGCTTGCGCCGAGCGAGAGCTCGAGCTCGAGACTCGTCGGCTCGCCGGGCGCCTTGCTGAACGGCTCCGGCAGATAGAGCGCGACGCCCGACAGATTCGACGTCACGTTGACCCGAAGCGGCGCGGCCTCGACGGCTCCGCCATCATCGGCGCGCGCTGTCGAAGGCAGCAGCACGCGGCCCCGCCAACGAGTCTGACCGGCGACGAGCGCATCGAGCGGCAGACCGAACGCGGCCACGACCGCACCCGCGGCGACCTCGCCTTCGACGTCGATTCGCGAGCGATACCCGGGCAGACCGGGCGGCGACACGCGGGCGGTGATCGGGCCGTCGAGGAAGATCGCGTCGATGCCTTCGGCCGTCACGACGCCGCCGCTGAAGCCGAGCGTGCCGTCGATCTCCGTGACGGCCGGATCGATGCCGTCGATCGCAAGCGTGCCGTCCGCGATCGCGAGCGTCGCATCGAGCGTGTACGCGCTCATGTCGAGCAGCGGCAACGCGAGGGCGAAGCCGACGCGGCCTTCGCCGGCCGGCGCCTCGACCCGATCGTACCCGGGCCCGAGCTCGCGCGAGATCTGCGGCGCCGTCTTCAGGAACGCGAGCACGTCGTCGAGCGGACCGTGCGTGTCGGCGTCGATCGTCAGCACCGGGCGGCGCAGGTCGGCGATGCCCACCCGCACGTCTTCGCCGACGTTGCGGAGCACGCGGCCGGAGCCGGCGGCCGAGAACGACGCGTTGACGAACTCGATTACGCCGTCGAGGTTCTCGGCGCGCGGCCAATCTCGCGCATAGCCGAGGACGCCGTCCTCGATGTCCGCCGTGACCTCGAACATGCCCTCGCCTGCGTCGAACGGAAAGGCACCGACCGGGCCGACGAACCGCCGCTCGGCGCCGGTGACCCGGCCGCCCTGGACCGAGTCGTCGAGCCACTCGACCGCCCGGCGCGGCATCCTGTGCGCCGGGAAGTAGCGTTTCGCCGCGACGGCGTCGAAAGCGCCGATGTCGCTCGCGAGATCGAGCACGGCGCCGCTGCCGTCGCGCGGCAACGTCAGCTCGAGGCTCGAGCGCACGGTTGCATCCGCGTTCGCGACGACGAGATCGTCGCTGACGACCGTCAGCGCGTCCGCGCCCTCGCGCCACACGATGAGGCCGGTCAGCGTGTCGACGTCGATCGCGGAACGGAACAGCGCGGGCCAATCGAGGCGCGCGTCCTCGGTGTCGAAAGTGACGCGTCCGCTCGTAGAGTCCGCCCGAAGCTCGCCGGAAAGTCCGTCGAATCCGGGCACGGCCGATGACGGCGCGATACCTACCCGCTCGAAGCGCGTGCTGAGCGAGTACTCGTAGCCGTCGTCGCCGCGTCGGACGGCGAGGGAGAGGTCGGCGATGTCCCCGCGCGGATCGAGCTCGAGCCAGCGCCGGGCCCACTCGCTCTCCGTGCGGACGGCCGCGACAGGAGACAGATCCTCGAGCCGCACGAACGTGCTGTCGGCCGTCAGGGCTTCGAGGCCGCCTTCGGCGTCGAGCTCGAGCTCGAGCACGGTATCGGCGTCCGGGGCCCAGGCCCGGCCCGCGCGCGCAACCTCGACGTCGTTCAGCGCGATGCGCCACCCCGCGTCCGTTCGCAGCCACTCGGCCGACGCACCGAGCTGGTCGTAATGCGCGGCGCCGTCGAGCCAGGTCACGTCCGCGAACGACGCATCGAGCATGCCGCGCGTGAAGCGCCCCTCGCTCCAGTCGAGCCAGACCGCGGCGTCGCCGTGCCCGCTCTCGAGCCGGATCGGAAGAGCCGGCAGCGCGGCCGCGAGCTCGACGAGATCGGCATCGGCGACGTCGCCGTAGACACGCCATCCTCCGCCTTGCCCGAAGTCGCCCTGCACCGCGACCTCGACGCGCGCGCCGAGCGCGTCCGGCGCCCGCGCGCGCGCGTCGAGCTCGAGCGTCCTGCCGCCGCGCTCGAGCTCTAGCGCGACGTCCGTGAACGACCAGTTGACGCCGCGGGCCGCGTCCACGTACACGACCCGGCTGTCGCGTACGGCGATCTCGAGCTCCCGCGGCAGGAGCAAGGCGAGGTCCGCGGCCGCGCCGCGGCGCGGCGCGCGCTCGAGCTCGAGGCGTCCGTCCTCGCGGCGCAGCAAAGTGAAATCCGTGCCCTCGAACGTCAGGCGCTTCGCGCGCAGCTCCCGCCGCGCGACGAGAGCCCATGTATCGAGCACGATCGCGGCGCGGCGCGCGGCGAAGAACGGCTGCGTCTCGTTCGGCGCGCGCACGCTCGCCTGATGGAACGTGATCTCCGGCCCGCGCAGGCCGAGGCGCGCATCGAGCCGCTCGAAGCCGAGCCCGATGCCGAGCGACTCCGCCGCCCATTGCTCGACCTGCGTCTGATAGCTCGGCAGGCGCAACAGCGCGATCCGCAGCCCGCCGATGCCGAGCGCGACGACGATGATCGCGACCGCCGCCGCCGCAAGCAGCGCGCGCACGAGACGCTTGATGGCAGAGGGCGCGCTCACATCAGCACGACATCGAACTGATCGGGGGCATACATCGCTTCGCTCTGCAGCCGAATCGGCTTGCCCGTCAGCACCTCGAGCTCGGCGACGCTCGCGGACTCCTCGTCGAGCAGGCGCTCGATGACGTCCGGCCTCGCGAGCACGAGAAGCTCCTGGAAATCGAACTGACGGTGCTGGCGCACGATCTCTCGAAAGATCTCGTAGCAGACGGTCTCCGGCGATTTCACGAAGCCCCTGCCCTCGCAGCTCGGGCACGCCTGGCACAGCACGTGCTCGAGGCTCTCGCGGTTGCGCTTACGGGTCATCTCGACGAGGCCGAGCGGCGAGACGCTCATGATCTGCGTCTTCGCATGATCGTTCGCGAGCCGCGCGCTCAACGCCTGCAGCACCTGATGACGATGCTCCTCCTCGATCATGTCGATGAAGTCGATGATGATGATCCCGCCGAGGTTACGCAGCCGCAGCTGCCGCGCGATCACGACGGCCGCCTCGAGGTTCGTACGGAAGATCGTCTCCTCGAGGTTGCGGTGGCCCACGTACGCGCCCGTGTTCACATCGATCGTCGTCATCGCCTCGGTCTGATCGAAGATCACGTAGCCGCCCGACTTCAGCGCGACCTTGCGGTTGAGCGCGCGGTCGATCTCGTCCTCGATGCCGTAGAGATCGAACAGCGGCCGATCTTCCGAGTAGAGCTCGATCTTCGGCGCGAGATGCGGCATGAAGCGCCCGGCGAAGTCTTTCATGCGCTTGAACTCCTCGGCCGAGTCGACCCGCACGCGCTCGACCTCGGGTCCGAGCAGATCGCGCAGCACGCGCAGCGGCAGCGCGAGATCCTCGTAGACGAGCTCGCCGGGCCCCGCCTTGGCGGCCGCCTCTTCGATCGCCTCCCACAGCTTCTGCAGGAACAACATATCCGCGCGCAGCGCCTCGAGCGACGCGCCTTCCGCGGCCGTGCGGACGATATAGCCGGCTTTCGTCGGCGTCGTGATGATCGAGTCCATCAGGCCTCGCAGCCGCTCGCGCTCGGCCTCGTCCTCGATTCTCGCCGAGATGCCGATCCCGCTGCCCTTCGGCAGCATCACGAGATAGCGCGACGGGATCGTGATGTGCGTCGTGAGGCGCGCGCCTTTCGTGCCGAGCGGATCCTTCAGCACCTGCACGAGCAGCTCGCCGCCCTCGGTCACGAGGTCGCGGATGTTCGGCTCGCCGTTGCGCGCGCCGAGCGCCGCAGCGGACTCGCTCACGATGTCGGACGCGTGCAGAAACGCCGTGCGCTCGAGCCCGACGTCGAGGAACGCGGCCTGCATGCCCGGCAGCACTCGTGAGACGCGCCCGTTGTAGATGTTGCTGATCAGGCCGCGCCGGCTCGCGCGCTCGATGACGATCTCCTGCAGCAAGCCGTTCTCGACGAGCGCCGCGCGCACCTCGCGCGGCGTGACGTTGATCAGTATTTCCTGTTTCACGTGCGCGCCCGGCCTTTCGACCACCAGCCCGGCACGCCGGCGCGCCCGAGCAGGAGCGCCGTCTCGCAGAGCGGCAGCCCCATCACCCCCGAGTAGCTGCCCGAGAGGTGCTCGACGAACACCGCGCCGAAGCCCTGGATGCCGTAGCCTCCTGCCTTGTCGAAAGGCTCGCCCGTTTCACAGTACGCGCGCCGCTCCGCGTCCGTCGTCGGCCGAAATCTCACTTCGCTCGTGCTGACGAGGGTCGAGAGGCCCGCAGCGCCGCGCAGCGAGACGGCGGTCAGCACACGGTGCGTGCGGCCCGACAGCGCCTCGAGCATGGCGACCGCCTCGTCGATCCCGTCCGGCTTGCCGAGCACCCGGCCGTCGAGCACCACGGTCGTGTCCGCGGCGAGGACCGGCCGGCGCGCGTCGGACGTCTCGGCCCACACGGCCTCGGCCTTCGCCTCGGCGAGCCGCCGCACGTAGGCCTCGGGCGGCTCGTCCGGCGCGCGCGTCTCGTCGACCTCGGGCACTCGAACCGCGAACGCCACGCCGATCTGCTCGAGCAGTTCCCGCCGGCGCGGAGAGGCCGATGCAAGGTAGAGGAAATCGTCGCGCATTCAAGCCACTATACGAATTGCCCGGCGGCCGGCATAGTCCACGGCCACGAAAAGTACGGCGCGCGGCAGCGCGCGCGGCTGACGGCCGCGATCGTCGGCGAGCCGTTCACGCGCGGTGATACGGATGTCCGTCGAGGACGCTCGCGGCGCGATAGAGCGCCTCGGCGACGACGACCCGGACGAGCCCGTGCGGCAGGGTCAGCCTCGACAGCGCCCACGACTCGTCCGCTCGCTCCAGGCAGCGAGCCGCGAGCCCGTCCGGGCCGCCGACGAGGAAGCATACGGGGGCGCCCGATTGCCGCCAGCGGCGGAGCCGCTCCGCGAGCTCCATCGTGCTCCAGAGCCCCCCGCGCTCGTCGAGCGCGACGATCCGCGCGTCGCGGGGCACGGCCGCGAGCAGCCGCTCCGCTTCCTGCTCGACGGCCTTCTCGACCGGCCCGGACGCGGACCGGCGCGCGAGCGGCAGCTCGACGAGCTCGATCTTCAGCGGCGCGCGCAGCCGCTTCGCATACTCGAGCCAGCCGTCGTTGACCCACTGGGGTTGACGGCTCGAGACCGTTAGAACGACGAGCCTCATCAGCAGTTTCTCGGCGCACGGGGCGCACGGCCGTCTCGCGGCCGCGCCGGCCGCTATCGCGGCGCTGCACGACTCCGCGGGGCGCGCGTCAGCCGGTCATGCGAGCCCCGCGCTCTCGTCGCGAGCCGAGATGTCCCAAAGGTTCTCGATGTTGTAGAACTCCCGGACGCGCGGAAGCATCACGTGCACGATCGCGTCCGCGAGGTCGACGAGCACCCACTCCCCGGCCTCCTGCCCTTCGACGCCGAGCGGCTCGATTCCCGCTTCCTCGCAGCGCTCGAGCAGGGCATCGGCGATCGCACGCACGTGCCGGTCCGACCGGCCGCTGGCCACGATCATGTGATCCGTCACGGACGTGAGGTGTCTGACGTCGAGATCCGTGACCCGCTCGGCCTTCATGTCGTCGAGCGTGCTGAGGATCAGCCGGATCAGCTCCTCATCCGTCTGCGTCTTCCGTTTCCTTTTCGGCATAGCACTCCGTTTCGAAAATGATGCGTCTGACCGCATCGGGGACCAGATAGCGCGGGTCCTTGCCCGCGCGGACAGCGGCACGCAGGCCGCTGGCCGAGATGTCGAGCTGCGTGACGGGCTCGACGTGTATGCATCCCGCGCGCGCGGACGAGAGCTCGCCCGGATCCGACGTCCGCCGCTCGCGCACGAGCCTGCCGAGCTCGCCGCCGTCCGACAGGCGCGACCCGGGCCGATCGGCGACGACGATATGCGCGAGCTCGAGCAGGGCCGTCCAGCGATGCCATCCCGGCAGCCCGAGGAACGCATCCATGCCGAGCAGCAGGCAGAAGGTCGGCTCCGGAAAGTCGCGCGCGAGGCTCTCGAGCGTGTCGACCGTATACGACGGGCCGGGCCGGTCGAGCTCGCGCCGGTCGACGACGAACCGCGGCTCGTCGGCCACCGCCGCCTCGAGCATCGCGAGGCGCAGCGCGGCCGGAGTCTCTGGAGCGGCCCTGTGCGGCGGGCGGGCAGCCGGTACGAATCTGACCTCGCGGAGCCCGGTTCGTTCGAGCAGCTCGAGCGCGATGCGAAGATGGCCGACGTGGACCGGGTCGAACGTGCCGCCGAACACCCCGACGAGGCTGCCGCCGTTTCGATGCGCGAGCGTCACGCCGCGTGCGGGCTCCGGGCGCGGCCGGGGTCGAGCATCGCCACGACGAGCCGGGTCACGGCATCCCATGGCGGCAGGCCGGGCGCGCCCTTGACGACGGCGTCGAGCTCGACGGCCTGGCCGAGCAGGGCCTCGAGGCCCGCCAAATCGAAGCGCTTCAGCGCGCGCTCGAGCAGCGCGCGGCGTTTCGGCCAGACCCGGTGGCGGGCATATACGCCGTCGAGGCGCTGTCCGCTCGTCGCGGCGAACTTCAAGGCCGTCAGCAACCCGAGCTCCCGTCCAAGCGCCCAGGATACCAGAACGGGCTCGACGCCTTCGGCCCGGAGCCCCGCGAGCACGCGGATCGCGCGCGGCGCATCGCCGGCGAGCACCGCGTCCGTGAGCCGGAACACGTCGAAGCGGGCG
>Ga0079224_100008605_pt1 | contig 13840 bp, 9 predicted proteins | sample Stecom2015_FD_80414 | JGI IMG/M metagenome (GOLD analysis project Ga0079224, IMG submission 80414) | Agricultural soil microbial communities from Utah to study Nitrogen management - Steer compost 2015 | ecosystem: Environmental > Terrestrial > Soil > Agricultural land | place: USA: Utah... | reverse complement strand
GTAAGTATTCCGGCGAAGTATGTAGTCTCGCTTGGGAATGGAGGCAGGTATATGAGGAAAACAATGGTTCTCATTCTACTGGCGTTAGTGTTCGGCACGGTAGGATTGCAGGCGCAGAGCGCCAATGTGGTATGTGGCGACTTGGATGAAGCGGATTGCGCGCTGCTGATTGAGGCACAGGAAAATCTCGCCGGTCTGTCATCCTATGGCGTCAACATTACCGGAGCCGTCTCTATAAGTAATATTCCTGATTTGCCGGGCGACATCAACATTGCGCTGGCCGGAACCGGCGCGATTTCGGGCGATTTATCCGGCATCCACATGTCTCAGGAAGAAGCGATGGCGCTGTCGACCGACCCTGAAGCCGCGTTTGACTTTATAGCGGCGCAGCTTCAGAGCGTCAATGCCGAGGCGCTGGTCACGATTACCCTGCCGGACGAACTGGTGGCGCAGTCGGATGGGCAGCTTCCCGCGGCCATTCCGCTGGAACTGCGTCTGGTTGATGGCGTCGCCTATCTGAATTTCGATGCGCTGCGCGGCGCGCTCGGCCAGCAGGGGGAAAATCTGCCGGCGGGCTGGTACGGGCTTGATCTGCAAGACTTGTTCGAGCGCCTGATGGCGATGAGCGATGCCATGGGCATTGAGCCGATGGATCCGGAAATCGCGGCCCACTTCAGCGATCTCGATCGCATCAGTGAGTTTGTGTCCGTCGAGCGCCTTGACGATACCACGGCTGCGGATGGCACGGAGGTCGCCAGTTTCCATACCGTGATCGACTACGCGGCGTTGATGACCGCTGTCTATGGCGATCCCGCCATGCGCGATCTGCTCGAAGAAGCGATGGCCGAGCAGGGCCAGACGCTGACCGACGAAGAAATGGACCGGATGATCGGCATGATGCAGCAGATATTCCAGGGCGTGACCTTTGAGGTCTTCCAGACAGTGGGTCTGGAGGATCGTCTGCCGCGAAGCGTGCAGGTCACTTTCAACTGGAATCTGCAGCCGATGGTGGACGCCATGATCGAAGCCGGCGAAGGCGATTTGGGGCTGGAAGGCCCGGCGCCCAGATTCAGCCTGAACCTGACGCAGACGTACCGGGACTTCGACCAGATTGATGAGATCATCGCGCCGGAAGACGCGACGATTGTCCCGCTCGATGCGCTCATGAGCGGTATGACTGGCATGTCCGGCATGAGCGAGTTGCAGGCGGCTCCGGCGGAAGATGTGGAAGTGACGCCTACAGCCGCAGGCTGATTTCGGCAATGCCCTCGCAAGCCCCTCAACTCGACCGGGTGAGGGGCTTTTGTTTTGCATCCTGCCCCGTCTGCTTTGCCCGTTCTGCCAACACGGTATAAGATGCTGCCTTGTGCATCGTGCGCCGGTTTGCCGGTTGCTGCTGGTCTGAGGGCTGGTTATCCATGCGTTGTCTCTCCATCGCCGCTATCGTTTTGCTGCTGCTGGCCGGCTGTGCTCCCCAGACAGCCGGGCCGACGCCGGTCGCGGCGCTGCTGGCCCCCAGCCGCATCCTGACGGCGTGGGAAACCGTGCGCGCCGTACCCGACGCCGCCTTTGCCGGCCAGCCGTGGCAATTCATCGGGCAGGCGGGCGACCAGATCCATCTTCAGCTTGAAACGTCCAGCGCGGGCATCACGCTGTCGCTCGAAGGGCCGGACGGCAACGTGATCGACCGGGGCAACGATATTCGCGCGACGCTGGCGACGGCGGGCATCTACACGGCGGTCGTGCGTTTCGCGCCGGGCGAGAGCGCGGCCTACGCGCTGTCTCTGCGCTATACCGACCGGCCCGACCCGTCGCAGCCGACGCTTACGCCGAGCGTCACGCCTTCGCCGACCACCAGCCCGACGCCATCCGCCACGCCCACACCGACGCCGGTCTTTGCCGGACTGGGCGTGCTGGTCGGGCGTATCGCCAACGGCAGCCCGGTCAACGGCGAATTCTCCGGCGGCGACCGCGACCATGTTTACCTGTTTGACGGCGTGAGCGGCCAGTATGCCACGATCCAGATGAGCCGTATCGCCGGGCCGGTCGATCCGTCGATGACGCTCTATGACCCGCAGGGCAACCCGCTGGCCAGCGACGACAACAGCGGCGGTGGCACTACGGCGCTGTTACGCAATATCCTGCTACCGGCCAGCGGCGAGTACATCATCCGCGCGCGCGGTGACGGCGTGGGCGAGTACCGTCTGGGGCTGACGCTGTCGCTGGAGCGCTTGCCGGTGACGCCGAATATCCCGCCGCCGACGCCGACTGCGACGCCGACGGCCACCGCCGAGCCGCGTTCTGATCGCCTGCTCGACCATGTGCCGGTGACAGGCGTGATCGCCCGGCCGGGGGACTTCGCGCGTTATCCGATTGTGGCGCTGGAGGGCGAGGTCTTTACGGTTGGCGTCAGCCCGGTGGGCAGCAGCGGCCTGCGCCCGCGAATCGAGCTGTACAGCCCGTCGGGCGAGCTGGTGCGTCAGGCCAGCGCCAGCCTGTCGAACGCTGCCGGCGACGCGCTCGTTCCGGCGTATCAGGCAGCCGAGTCGGGCACGTATGTCGCTCTAGTGCTTGGCGAAGGCGGCACAACTGGTGAATACATCATCAGCTATGGTCTGGGCGTTTCGCGCGAGAACATTCTGCGCGGGCCGCTTTATGCCGACCAGACGATGACCGGAGACATCGCACGGCGGGGCCTGCGCGACGTCTGGACGGTGTATCTCAACGCGGGCGATGTGATCACGGCGACCGCCAATCCGCAGAGCAGCCTGTTCGACCCGGTGCTGGAGCTGGTTGCGCCGGACGGTTCGATCATCGCGTGGGATGACAACAGCGGCGGCGGTCTGACGCCGCTCATCGGCAGCGCCCGCGCGCCTGTCACCGGCGCGTATCTGCTGCGCGTGGCGGGCGCGAGCGCCGCCAGCAGCGGAGCCTATACGGTCATCTGGCGCTATGTGGCTGCCGCCCCGACCGCCACGCCGCCCGCCGCGACGATTCTGCTGATGTCGGTTGATGACGTCGCGCCGGAGCGCACCTATCTCGACTATCCATTTCAGGGGCTGGCCGGGCAGCGCATTCTGATCCGTGTGACCGCCAGTCCCGGCAGCAGCCTCGACCCGGTCGTCGCGCTGGTCGCGGCCGACGGCACGATACTGGCCCGCGTCGACGATTATGGCGACGACCTCAACCCGGTGCTGGAATACGTGCTGCCCGCTACCGGCACGTATTTCGCCCGCGTCGATGGCTACCAGAGCAGCGGCGCGTTTGAGATGACGATTGAGGCGCTGTACTGAGCCGGGCGTGAGGGGTCTGTTCCACGCCCTCAACAACGCCGCCGCTTTTCCGCCAGCAAATCTGTACAAAGAACGGCGCTCGGCCCCTGATTTCCCTGCTGCGTTTGTGCAGTCTATTCGAACGCCGAAGGTGCTGCCTTAGCGCATGCGCCTCAATCTGCCCGCGTGTGGACGCTTCTGACAGGGCAGCTTGCACAACTGTCAGTTTCTGCCAAAACACGCGCTTTAAGTTTAGGAATTCCAGCGGTGCAAGTGGGAACAGCGGGTTCGTACACTCTTTCACGTGGCGCTTTTAAGCCTGATTGTTCTGTGGAGGAGATCTCATGAACCGACGTTCTCGTTTGCTACGGCGTCTTATCGCCATGGCCCTCGGCACTCTGATACTGGCTGTCTTCGGCACTACGTTCACCTATGCACAGGATGAAGTCGCGGAAGCTCCGGCTGCCGTGGAAGCAGCGGCGGACGAGGCGACGGATCTCGCTGCGGGCCTGGAAGCGCTGCAAGTCTCGATTGACTCGACGTTCGTGTTCGTTGCATCCATGTTTGTCTTTTTCATGCAGGCCGGTTTTGCGTTCCTCGAAGCGGGCATGATCCGCCAGACGGGCGTTGTGAACTCCATGATGGAAAACTTCATGGACGCCGCGATCGGCGGTATTGCCTTCTTTGCGACCGGCTTCGCCCTTGCGCTGGGGACGGACGACGGCTCCGGCCTGTTCGGCACGACCGGCTTTTTCCTGAGCGGCGCGATGGAGTATGTAGACGGCGCGCCGGTTTACGGCACGGGCATTTCGGTCTTTATGCTGTTCTTCTTCCAGTATGCCTTCGCGGCGACGGCGGGCACGATTGCGACTGGCGCGATGGCCGAGCGCACGAACTTCATCACCAAAATCATTTACTCGTTCATCGTCGCCGGTTTCACCTATCCGATCGTCATTCACTGGATCTGGGGCGGCGGCTGGCTGGCGCAGCAGGGCTTCCTCGATTTCGCGGGTAGCGCGGCGGTTCACCTGTCCGGCGGTATGGTCGCGCTGATGGGCGCAATCCTGCTTGGCCCGCGCACGGGCCGCGTGTGGGGCAAACCGCCACGCCCGCATAACCTCGCGTATGCCACGCTCGGCACGATGATCCTGTGGCTTGGCTGGTACGGCTTCAACCCCGGTTCCGCCCTGAGCATGAGCGAGAACGGTTTGGTCGGCCTCGTGGCGGTGAACACCACGCTTGGCGCGGTCGCAGGCGCATTCGTCGCCATGATGTTCGCCTATTTCCGCAGCGGCAAATGGGATCTGGCAGCCAGCCTCAACGGGTCGCTCGCCGGCCTGGTCGCCATCACGGCAGGCTGCGCCTTTGTCGAACCCTGGGCCGCGTTCGTTATCGGCGGTATTGCGGGCGTGCTCGTCCTGCTGTCGGCAGACCTGTTCGAGCGGCTCAGAATTGACGACCCGGCAGGCGCATTCGCCGTCCACGGAACCTGCGGCATCTTCGGCGCGCTCGCCATCGGCATCTTCGGCCAGCCCGAACTGGGCGCGAACGGGCTGCTGCTCGGCGGCGGTATCGCGCAACTGGCAATCCAGTTCACCGGCGTGATTGCGGTCATGCTGTGGATGGGTGCGACTTCGGCGGTCATCTTCGCGGTCTGCAAGGCGCTCGGCATTCTCCGTATTCCCGAGAAAGCCAGCACGGTCGGCATCGACGTTTACGAGCACGGCGCGACCGTGTGGCCCGACATCCTGCCCGTTCCGGGCGAAGGCGCTCTGAGCGTGTCCACCTCCGCAGCCGGCGACTAACAGCGCAGCAGGCACAATTGAGACAACAACAGGGCCGGAACAGCGTTTCCGGCCCTTTCGTTTGCCGCTAAATCGACCGGGCAAGCCGCCTCATTCGTTGGCGGGCTGCCTCAGAAATTCGAGCGTGCGTTCCCACGCCAGCTGCGCCGCCGCCTCGTTAAAAGCGTCCGGGCGCTCCGGCTCGAAGAACCAGTGGCCTGTGCCGCTGTAACGGTAGAACGTCACCGGGCGTCCGGCGCGTTTCAGCGCTTCCTCCAGCGCGTCGATGTCTTCCTGCGCTTCAAACTGGTCTTCTTCGGCGAAATGGCCGAGGTAGGCAGCTCTGGCGTTGCTGAAGTCGAGGCCGGGCCGCGTGCCGTAAAAGACGACGACCGAGCGGACGTGTTCGGGATCGCTCACGGAGAAATCCAGCGCGAAGAACGCGCCCAGCGAGAAGCCGATCACGGCGAGGGGGGCGTCGGGCTGGCCGGTGCGCTGGGCGAGGAACGACGCCGCGGCGGCGACTTCGGCCCGTGGCCGGTCGAGGTTGTCGAACAACGTTTGGCTTAGCCGTTCGGCCTCGGCGATGTCGTCGGTGACCTGACCGTGATACAGGTCTGGCGCGAAGGCGACGAAACCGGCATCCGCCAGCCGGTCACAAACCGCCCTGATGGTATCGTTCAATCCCCACCATGCATGGAGCACCAGCACGGGATTGCCGCTGCCGGTCGGAGGCATGGCGAGGTATCCGTCGGGTTGTTGGGCTGGTGTCATGGCATCTCCTTAGATCGCGTATTGGGGGAACGAAAATCCCATCCGCCCTCCATCCTTTTTCACTGTATGCGCCACACACCGCCGTGTGTGATGGGGGATAGGATGTAATTTGGGGAAGCCTGCAAAAAACACTGTAGTTTTGGAGTCGACTAATTGGAACAGGCGTGCTAGATTTGGCTGAGTAGCGTAAAGGTTAGGGATTTATGTATCTGCGTCGTAAAGTCTTGCTAGGTCTTGTTGAAGCGTTTGGCGGCAGACTTACAGCAACAGACTGCCATAAGCTAATGTTTCTCTTGTGTCAACGTGCTTCACAGAACTACTATGACTTTTTTCCCCATAAGTATGGAGCGTATAGCCTTACGCTAGCCCAAGACAAAATACGGTTAACAACTCTTGGCTTCTTAGCCGCTGGGGACGTGTTTCAGCTCCGTAGTGAGGGTTTTCTATCGAAGTTGGATCAGCGGACCCAAAGTGTGATACGTTCGCTAGTTGCTGAATATGATAATACACGTGGTAGTGCACTGTTGAAGAAGGTCTATGTAGATTATCCGTATTTTGCAATAAAGAGCCAAGTTGCACAACAGATACTTAGCGCGCGTGATTTTGCTCGCGTCACAGATAAAATTAATACTGATAACAGCCCTTGTTTATTTACAATAGGTTATGAAGGTATCACGATTGATCGATATTTAGAAATTTTAATTAATAATAACGTAGCGGCTCTCGTCGATGTACGCAAGAATCCTATCTCAAAAAAATACGGATTCTCAAAATCTCAATTACAGAAGGCTGTACAGATTATTGAAATAGATTACATCCACTTACCTGAGCTAGGAGTGCCATCTCATCTACGGGTAGGTTTGAATACTAAACACGATTATGAGACGTTGTTTGAATACTATGATAGAGAAGTATTGCCAGCGAGACAGGAGGCTTTAAGTAGGCTTCGAAGCGTCATTTTCGAGAAAGAGCGCGTTGCTCTAACTTGTTTCGAGGCATCGCCCTTTTCTTGTCATCGTCATAGGATTGCTCATTACTTTGAGCAAGACAGCAACCTCAATGTGCCGATTGTACATTTGAAGGCATAAGTAACGAGCGAGATCACTATGTACCTTCCTAATGAAATACCAAATGCTCGTGTTCTTATCACTGTTAAAACATATCCCCTTCCTTCGAACAAGTATGAAGAACTAGTTTGTACTGCAGGTATTTTGAGCAACGGCAAATGGATTCGGATTTATCCGATCCCATTTCGCTCGCTACCGTATCAGGAGCAGTATAAAAAGTATAACTGGATTGAACTTGACCTAATTCGGAATAGCAGCGACTTTCGACCCGAAAGCTACCGACCTAAAAATGGAACTGATCAGCGTATTGAGGTTGTTGGCAGGGTCGGCACATCAGATAATTGGCGTGAACGTAAAAACTTGATCCTAAAAGAAGTTTTCGTGTCCATGACTGAATTAATCGATTTGGCAAAAAGCGATCAAAAAAAGTCGCTCGGAACATTGAAGCCCTTAGAAATCGTTGACTTTGTCATAGAAGAAGATGAACGTGAGTGGAAACCGGAATGGATTGACCAGTTCAAACAATTACGTTTGTTTGAAACAGCAGATATAGGACGTAATACAGCACGCGAAGTCATTCGCAAAGTGCCATATAAGTATTCGTATCGCTTCTTATCTAAGGGTGACAATCAGCCGCGTCAACTCATGATCGAAGATTGGGAAATAGGCGCTTTATATTGGAACTGTCTCCAAATATGTGAAGGAGATGAATATTTGGCAAATCAACTAGTACGGCAAAAGTATTTCGATGAGTTTGTTTCACAGAAGGACATCTATTTGTTTTTGGGGACTACAAAAAGATTTCATAATGTGAGTCCAAACCCCTTTGTAATCATCGGTGTATTTTACCCACCTAAGACTAAAGTTACTCAACTTCCGCTCTTCTAGCTCCTATCCTAATGTTTGAGGTCAATTTATTCTCTTGTAAAGAGGATATGTTCTAGGTTCCCTCCACCACCCGCGCCCAGCCCGCCCATAATTCAAACCGTTACGGTTTCCGTTTATAATGGGCCTTACGGCATCTGCTAGCGAGAAAGAAGCGCCCGCATGAACACGCGAAAGCTGCTCGCCCGTCCGCCTTGCTGATCTTCGCACCGCGCTTTAACTAAAGCACGCCCTCCGGCCCCTTGGGCCTGCTTTGCGTTTTCCACCGTTCGTAACAAGCCAACACCGGATGACCTCGACGGCGCCTGACGTTGCCGCGCGTCTGGCACGCGCCGCCGTGCCCGCGCGCCTCCTCGCTGTTTTGTCCCTGTCCCCCAGACAACGCGACAAAACAGGAGGAGAGAATGGAAATCATCCGGGGCAAACACGCCTCGTTTATCGACACGCGCGCGCTGGCCGGGCGCATCGCCGGCTATGACCGCGTGCATCTCGACATCGGCACCGGCGACGGTCGCTATGTGCGCCATCTCGCTCTGGCAAACCCGCGCTGCTTCGTCATCGGCCTCGACGCCGCGCGTGAAAATCTGGCCGCCACCTCGCGCCGCGCGCCGGAAAACGCGCTGTTCGTCATCGCCAACGCCCTGTGCCTGCCGCGTGGGCTGCACGGCCTCGCCGCGTCGATCACGATCAACTTTCCATGGGGCAGCCTGCTGCGCGGCCTGCTGGATGACGATCCGGCGCTGCTGCACGGCCTGACGGCGGTCGCCCGGCCCGGCGCTGGCCTCGATATCCGGTTGAACGCGGGCGCGCTGGCCGAAGCGGGCTGGACGCTGGAGGCGGGTGCGGAGCGCGTTCGCCGGGCGCTGGTATACAGCGGCTTCGACGTTCGCGCCGTGGCCCGGCTGTCCGCGGCGGAACTGAAAGCGCTGCCGGCGACGTGGGCCAAACGCCTCGCCTTTGGCCGCGACCCGCGCGCCGTCTATCTGGGCGCAACGCTGGCGGCTCAGCAGATCGCCATGCCCGCCTGATAACCGCCTCTAAGCCGTACCTCTCATCCCCTGTTTCCTCTCCCGGAATCGGACAGGGGATGAGAGGGCGTCTGCGCTAAAACCGGCTTGGCCCTCGCGGCGTGCGCCCCTCGCCATTGTAGGAAGCGGCGCGTTCGTGAGGGCTGCGGGGCGGTAGTTTATCCTGTCGCAACTTAATAACGTCCTTGATTATAATAATAGGCCTGCGGGTTGCCCATTCCCGCCCGCGCAGACTTGTACCCGCGATAACGACCGGAAGGCAGGTTGCAGTGCCACTCGACGCCGCTTTTGACCAGTTCCCCACGCTCGATACCGACCGCCTGATCCTGCGCGACGTTCGCATGACGGATCTGGAAGCGCTGTTCAGCATCATGTCCGACCGCCGGGTGATGGCGTATTACGGCAGACCGCCGCACCAGACGATCGAGGACACGCGCGCGTGGCTGGAACAGCTTTTGGGGCGCATCGAACGGCGCGAGGCGCTGCGGTGGGCGATTACGCTGCGGGGCAACGACACGCTGATCGGAACCGTCAGCCTGCACAATTTCGGCTCCGGGCGCGTGGAAATCGGTTATGAGCTGAACCCGGCTTACTGGGGGCAGGGCATCATGACCGAGGCCGTCACCGCCGTGCTCAATTACGTCTTCAGCCAGACCGACGTGCATCGCGTGGAAGCGATCATCGACATCCACAACACGGAGTCAAAGGCGCTGCTGGAAAAGCTCGGCTTCACCTACGAGGGCAACCTGCGCCAGCGCTATCCCAGCGACCGCGGCTTTGTCGACGAGCACTATTACGGCCTGCTGCGCGACGAATGGCGCGGTGCAACCACCCCGTAAAACAGGCGCTCCTGCCCGACGATGATTGCAGAACCATGACGTATGTCACTTGGCGACATTGACGATTGTCACGTGTTGATCAGATAGTCTGCCCATAGACTTTATGGCCTCTTACTGCTGACAGGAGGCTATCATGGCAGACTTCCCCAAGGTTCACGCCGTCACTGGTAAGTTTATGGTGCTCCCGCGCGATCACGTTCATGCCTATGTGGTCGAGCTTGAGCACAGCGTCGTCGTCATCGACACGACGCTGGCGTTGTCCAGCGCACGCGACCTGCGCCGTCTGGCCGACTCGACCGGCAAGCCAATCGAGGCCGTGCTGCTCACCCACGGGCATCCCGATCACTATACCGGGCTGGTCGCGTTCGAGGGCGTGCCGAGCTTTGCGTCGCAGGGCTGCGTCGATTTTGCGCGGCGCGAGGACGTGGTTAAAGCTGCCACCGCCAAGCAGTATCTGGGCGATGAATATCCGGACGTGCGCCTGTTCCCGACCGAGCTAGTCCATGACGGGCAGAAGCTGACCTTCGATGGCGTGACGTTTACCTTCACCGACCTCGGCCCCGGCGAGTCGGACAGCGACGGTATGTGGACGATCGAAAAAGATGGGATGAAGCTGGCTTTTGTAGGCGACGCGGTCGCCAATCGCTGTCACTGTTTCTTCCGCGACGGGCACACCGCCGAATGGCTGCGCATCCTCGACCGGCTGGAGCGCGAGTTCGCCTTTGAGGACACGCTGCTTTACATCGGCCATGGCGCGACGCCGTCGACGCTGGAAGCGATCCAATGGCAGCGCGGTTACATTCAGACCTATCTGGCGGCCATGCACGCGCTGGAGGACAAATCCACGCCGGTCAGCCGCGCCAATCAGGAAGCGATCATCGCGGCGATGCAGCGTTACCTGCCTGGCGACGCCACGCTCTTCCTGCTGGATTATGAAATGGACGTTTTTATGGCCGAGTTTTTTGCCGCCAACATGGCCAGCGTGTAAAAGACCTCATCCTGTACTCCTCCCGCTAAAACCGGAATGCGGGTTTTATGAGGGGGAAAGCCTGCTTACCGAGATGTAAAAATTGCTGATGCACTTTCCGGGTCCTCTCCTAAATCTGGCGATTTGGGGGAGGGCCGGGGGTAGTTCCTTTTTCAATGCGTCCAGCACCGCCTGCAGCGCGGCGGTGGCGCTGCTTTGCTTGTTCGCCTCGCGGTCACCAGCCCACACGTGGCGGTCGACGCGCACAATATCCAGCGCGGGAACGACCAGCCCGATATACGTCAGGCCTAAAGGATATATTCGAGCGCGTGGAGAGGTTCTTGCGGGCATGATGTCGTGTAGTCCACAAGGCTTATGGTATTTCTGCCGGGGAGCAGGGTATTTTAGTATTACAGTACATTAAGAGCGCAACGTCGCTGCTGTCTGAGAGGCCCTGACATGAAGTTTGAAGTAACCCAGAGTGAATATTTCTACAGCCGCATGTTGGAAATTGTTGGACAGGCAGATCGCTTCCCATCCGAGCAAATCCCAAAGCTGCGGCAGGTATTTGAAGAGGTGCTTAAAGAGCTGACGGCTGATGAGCCCCAGTATTTTCCGTCCGCGTTCAATCGTCTGACTTTTGTTATCGACCGCGATAGGCTACCCCAACGACTGCAAACGAACATTCACGCGTTTCGGAAACTGGCAAACAAAGTCGTACATGAAAGTATAAACGCCACTGAAGAGGATTACACCCGCTCGCTAAAGTGGCTTGCCGAGTTCATAGCGTATTATTCCACCGTCGCGATTCCCGATGAGTTGCAGCGCCGCTACAGCGGACGGGCCACTGACGTCGTTCCAGCCCCGGTTACTGCGCCAGAACGTCTCCTTCAGGCGCGCGGCGTGATTCTCAGTATTGGCGAGGTTAAACACGCCTCGAATTCTGAGGGCGTTTATTGCACGCTCTTCTGCCGCCTTGAGAAACCCGCCAATCTCGATGCTATTTCAATTATGCTTTGGGACTCGTGGGCAGAGTTTGGCACCTACGCATGGAAGTACGCCACCATTCATGTCACTAATCTTGAGAAAGTTCCCGACAAGGACATTCTCTATCGCACCACTGCGGACAGTTTCGTCATCCTCGAGCCGGACTTTTTGATCGACGCAACAGACATCGCAAACTGCTTCGTCGGCGACGACCCCAATCCCAACGTTCATCTCTTCGGCAAGTTCACCTCATCCACGACAACCTCGGCAATGATTGCCGGAAACATCGTCAACGCGATGTTCGACGATTTAATGAAAGACCCGCACACTGAGCTGGATACCGCATTCAGGCGCGCTGCACGCCAGAACGCACTGCCGATTGCTCTGATCAACAGCGAAGACCCCCGCAGAACCATTCAGGGATTGTATGACAGGGCGGCTGAGCAATACCCGGTCATTCAGAAGGTAGCAAGCTCGTTTACAGGCAAAGCGGTTCAACTCGAACCCTCGTTTCTTTCGGAAAAATACGGGCTTCAGGGGCGGCTCGATTGCCTGATTGAACACAACGAGTCCGGCAGAAAAGATATTATCGAGTTGAAAAGCGGTTCACCGCCGGACTTGAGGCGGGTAATTGCAATAGATGGGCAGCTTATACCGGCAGGAGTATGGGCGAATAACTACGCACAGGCTGTCTGTTATAACCTTTTGCTCAAGTCCGCTTATGGCGACAGGCGTGGTTCGACAAGTATTCTGTATTCACGTGATGCGGGCAGGCCGCTGCGCGATGTCGCCAGCACCCCTGCTGCCGAACGCGCAGTCATTCGCCTCCGCAACCGCCTGACCGCGCTCGAACACGAACTCGCTTATGGCGACGGCAGCGTGCTCGACAACCTGAGCACTGTTCGATTTGGGCCACGAGCCAAATATCAGGAACTCGATCTGGCCGAATGCGAGCGCGTTCTGCGAGAGCTTCAACCCTACGAGCGTAAGTATTTCACCAGCTATGTTGCCTTTGTCAGTCGCGAGCTCATGATGGCGAAGGTCGGCGATGGCGACACACGTGAAGGCAACAGGGGGTTTTCCGCGTTATGGCGAGAGCCGCTGAAGGATAAGCAAAAAGGCTTTACTGCGCTGGCTCCGCTGCGTTTCATCGAGACATCCAAGAAAGGTAGCGATCCTTCCAACCAGAAAACAGTTTGCATATTCGAGCGGCAGGACGGGGATAGCCTTGCTACAGTGTTCCGAGACGGCGATATCGTCGTTTTGTATCCGTATGCTAGAGATGGCAATGCTGCCCCGCTGCGTGGTCAGTTGCTGAAAGGCAACATCAGAAAGCTGTCGAAAGACCGTATCGAAGTTCAGTTGCGCAGCCGCGAGCCGCACGATGACTTTTTCCGGCGGTATGAGAACTGGGTGATCGAACCCGACTTCCTCGAAAGCTCGTTTGATGGGCTTTACCGCTCGCTCTATGACTTTTGCCGCGCGCAGCCTGAGAAGCGTGCTTTGTTGCTCGGCTTGCGCGAGCCTCGCTTTGGCCCTCGCCCCGATTTTGCGCCGAATTACGTTACCGAGAAGCAGCGCCAACTCCTGCGGCAAGCGCTCAGCGCTCGCGATTATTTCCTGCTGCAAGGCCCTCCCGGCACAGGTAAAACCAGCCGGATGCTCCGCGCAATGGTGCACTATCTGTATGACCAGCCCGAAGAAGTGATCGTCCTGCTGGCGTTCACAAACCGGGCGGTGGAAGAAATTTGCAAAGCTGTGCAGGAGGTGTGTGGTGATTTTCTCGTACTTGGTTCAGGATCGGGCGAGAAGTTTCGCGATAACAGGCTGAATACCTTCTCGGAATCGCATAATATTCCAGAAACTGTGCAGCGCATTAAGAACGCTCGCATCGTTGTGTCTACAGTCTCCAGCTTCCTGAACAACCAGCAGCTCGTCGAGTTGAAGCAGTTCACGACGGCGATAGTTGACGAGGCGTCTCAGCTTCTGGACCCGCATCTTGTCGGCCCGCTCTCCAAAATTGACCGTTTCATCCTGATCGGCGACGAGAAACAGCTACCTGCCGTCGTCACCCAAAATCCAGAACGAACCAGGATCTCGGATCCGGACCTCGAACGCCTCGGCGTGAAAGATCTCAGAACTTCCGTCTTTGAACGGTTACTCGAGGCGTGTAAGACTAGAGGCTGGTCGCAGGCGTTTGGGACGCTGACCGAACAGGGGCGCATGCAAGAAGCCAT
>Ga0079224_100008604_pt1 | contig 13840 bp, 13 predicted proteins | sample Stecom2015_FD_80414 | JGI IMG/M metagenome (GOLD analysis project Ga0079224, IMG submission 80414) | Agricultural soil microbial communities from Utah to study Nitrogen management - Steer compost 2015 | ecosystem: Environmental > Terrestrial > Soil > Agricultural land | place: USA: Utah... | reverse complement strand
GGTCCTGCTGCCTGGTTGCGCCCGCACCCTTCCCGGTCGAGGCCGGACGCATGAACCCGCCGGCGTCCTTGCCTGCACCAGCCCGCAGAGCGCGTCGGTCGTCTTCAGCTCCCCCCACAGCGGGCGGCAGTTTCCTCCCGATTTTCGCACCGGCCGTCCTGCTGCGCGACCTTCCGGCCTATGAGGATCGTTTCGTCGACGAGCTGCTCATCGCCGGGGCAGGCCCGCCGCGCGTACAGGATGATTCTGACGCCTGGAGCAAATCCCGCCGGTCGGCCGCTCCGTCACGACCGGGGGCGACCATGAACGTGCCCTTCCTGCGACTCCGACGCAGGAACCATGATTCCCGCGCCCGGAGATTTCCGGCCGGTCCGGCGAGCGGCGGTCCGCCGGTCAGAGACCGGCGGCAAGTTCGCGGTTAGCCGTCTCGAGGAGGCCGAGGACATGCGGCATGAAGCTCCGCCATGCCTCGAGGGTGAAGCGATCCTTCTCCTCGCGGATCAGGACGACGCTGACACTGTCGAAGATCGTGCGCTTGCCGGTGCCGGGAGCGAGGCGCTCGAGGTCGATCGGGCAGCCGGTCGAGAGCAGGGTCGCAGCCTCCTCACCCTCCAGCGAGATGCCGATCTCGCGATCGCCGATGGCCACGAGGCTGTGCGGAGTCGCGGCATAGCGCTCGGCGAAGGCGGCTTCGATCACATGCGCCTCCTCTTCCTCGGCGTGGAGCAGCCATTCGTCCGGCCCGAGGCAGAGGGCACGGCGGCTGCCGAAGGCCGCGATCTCGCCGATCCTCCCGGGAAGCGCGACGCCGAAGGCCTCCGAGGCGACGCCGAGATCCGCGGGGGCGATCCGCAGGCAGAACCGTGCCACCTCGGGCAGGATGCGGATGGCGACCGGGCCGGAGGCGGGCACCGTCGAGCTTTCGGGTCGAAACCGTGCGTAGGCGTCCATCCTTCCCTCCATCAGACCCTCCATCAGAGCTTGATCCGCGTGTTTTCGGGATCGAAGAAGACCGTTCCCGTGACCTTCGCCGTGATCGTGCGGTCCGGCATCGGCACGTGGAGCGTCTCCCCCTCCCGCCCGTGCCCGCCGGCGACGAGCGCGAGCGCGATCGACCGGCCGAGCGTCTCGCTCCAGTAGGAGGAGGTGACATGGCCGAGCATCGTCATCGGCTTCGGCTGGTCGGGATCGGCAACGATCTGCGCCCCCTCCTCGAGCACGACATCCGGCTCGTCGGTGAGCAGGCCCACGAGCTGCTTGCGTCCCGGCGCCACGATGTCGGGACGGGTGAGCGAGCGTTTGCCGACGAAATCGGGCTTCTTCCGGCCCACCGCCCAGCCGAAGCCGGCATCATCGGGCGTCACCGTGCCGTCGGTGTCCTGGCCGACGATGATGTAGCCCTTCTCGGCGCGGAGCACGTGCATGGTCTCGGTGCCATAGGGGCAGATGTCGTATTCCTGCCCCGCCTCCCAGAGCTTCTCCCACAGCGCGCGGCCATGACGGGCCGGCACGTTGATCTCGAAGCCGAGCTCGCCGGTGAAGCTCATCCGGAAGAGCCGCGCCGGGAAGCCGGCCACGGTGCATTCCGCCACCGACATGTGCGGGAAGGCCTCGTCCGACATGTCCTGCCCCTCGACGAAGGGCGCGAGGAGATTGCGCGCATTCGGGCCGTTGAGGGCGATCGTCGCCCATTGCTCGGTGGTCGAGGTGACCCAGACCCGCAGATCCGGCCATTCCGTCTGGAGATAGTCCTCCATCATGCCGAGCACCCGCGCGGCACCGCCCGTCGTGGTAGTGACATGGAACCTGTCGTTCGAAAGCCGCCCGATCACGCCGTCGTCGCGGATGTAGCCGTCCTCGCCGAGGAGCAGGCCATATCGGCAGCGGCCGGCGGCGAGCTTGGTCCACGGGTTCGTGTACATGCGGTTCATGAACTCGACCGCGTCCGGCCCCGCGACCTCGATCTTGCCAAGCGTAGAGGCGTCGAAGATGCCGACCGAGGCCCGGGTCATCCGGCATTCGCGGGCGACGGCTGCGCGCATGTCCTCGTTGCCGCGCGGGAAATACCGCGCCCGGCGCCACAGGCTCACCGGCTCGTAGACCGCGCCATGCTCCTCGGCCCAGGAGTCGATCGGCGTCTTGCGCGTCACCTCGAAATGGCTGCCGCGATGATAGCCCGCGAAGGCGCCGAAGGTGGTCGGCGTGTAGGGCGGGCGGAAGGTGGTCAGTCCCACCTGCGGCGGCGCCTTGCCCACCGCGTCGGCGGCGATGGCGAGGCCGTTCATGTTCGACATCTTGCCCTGGTCGGTCGCCATGCCGTTGGTCGTGTAGCGTTTCACATGCTCGATCGACCGCATGCCCTCGCGCACGGCAAGACGGATGTCCTTGGCGGTGACGTCGTTCTGGAAGTCGATGAAGGCCCGCGCCCGGCCCGGATCGCGGTCGGTCGGCAGTTCCTTGTGCGTGACCCCCCTGCCCTCGCGGTCATTCGCGACGGCGAGGGTCTTCGCCTCGGCCTCGTGGCCGAGCGCCCGCGCCGCCGCCGCGCCCGCCTTCGCCCCGTCCTCGAGCGCCTTTCCGATCCCCCAGAGTCCGCGGCCGGCGCCGGCGATCCGGCAGGCCTCGGTCTTGCGGCCCGGCAGGAAGGCTTCCGCCTCCTCGTCCCAGTGCAGGCTTCCCTTGGTATGGGAGAAGAGATGCAGCGACGGCGTCCAGCCACCGCTCATCAGCAGCGCCTCGCAGTCGAGGCTGCGCGCCGCGCCGACCTTGCCGTTCACGACCGGGTTCACCCGCACCGACTTCACCCGCAGCCGCCCGGCGGTGCCCGTGACGGTATGGGCGGGAAGAACCTCGATCCCGCGCACCCGTGCCTGCTCGCGCAGCGCCGACATCACCTCGGCGCGGGTATCGACGATCGCGGCGACCTTGCAGCCGGCATCGGCGAGATCGAAGGCCGCGTACCAGGCACTGTCATGCGCGGTCACGACCACCGCCCGCCTGCCCACCAGCACGCCGAAGCGGTTGAGATAGGTCTGCGCCGCGCCGGCGAGCATCACGCCCGGCCGGTCGTTGCCGTCGAAGACCAGCGGCCGCTCGAGCGCGCCCTGGGCAAGGACGACCTCGCCCGCCCGCACCTTCCACATCCGCTCGCGCGGGGCGCCCTCGGGAGGCACCGGCAGGTGGTCGGTGAGCTTCTGGCACAGACCCACCATGTTCTGGTGGTAATAGCCGATCGCCGTCGTCCGGTTCATCAGCCGCACGTTGTCCATGGAGGCAAGCTCGGCCATCGTCGCCGCGATCCAGTCCCAGGCCGGCTGCCCCTCGATTTCGACCGAAGGCTCCGACAGGAGGCTCCCGCCCATCTCCGACTGCTCGTCGACGAGAACGACCTTCGCTCCGCTCCGCCCCGCCGTCAGCGCCGCGGCAAGCCCCGCCGGTCCCGCGCCGATCACCAGCACGTCGCAATGGAGGAAGCGCGAGGCGTAGCGGTCCGGATCGGGTTCCGTCGGGGGCTTGCCGAGACCGGCGGCAGCCCGGATCACCGGCTCGTAGACCTTGTCCCAGAAGCTCCGCGGCCACATGAAGGTCTTGTAGTAGAACCCGGCCGAGAACAGCATGTAGAACCGGTCGTTCACCCCGCCCACGTCGAAGCCGAGCGAGGGCCAGCGGTTCTGGCTCTCCGTCCTGAGCCCCTCGTAGATCTCCTGCATGGTGGCGCGGGTGTTCGGCTCGAACCTGCCGGGGCCGCGGCGGGTGCCGACGAGGGCATTCGGCTCGTCCGATCCCGCCGTCACCGCGCCGCGCGGGCGGTGATACTTGAACGACCGCCCCATCAGATGCGTGCCGTTGGCGAGAAGTGCCGAGGCGACCGTGTCGCCCTCGTAGCCCTGGACGGTCCTGCCATCGAAGGTGAAGCGGATGGGGCGGCTGCGGTCGATCCGGCCGCGGCCGGCAACGCGGAACGTGCTCATGCGCTCAACTCCTTCAGCCGGGCCTCGACCTCTTCCTCGGAGGGCCGCGGCTCGCCGGTCTTGTAGGTCATCAGGAACTTGTCACCGACGGTCTCGCGCACCGCGTTGAAGAACCGTGCGCAGCCATGGACATGGCGCCAGCGCTCGAAATGGACGCCGCGCGGGTTGCTGCGGATGAAGAGGTAGTCGCGCCATTCCTCGTCGGTGAGGGCGGAAGGATCGGCGGGCCGCGCGATATGCGCCTCGCCGCCATAGGCGAATTCGAGTTCGGGCAGGTCCTGCTCGCAGTAGGGGCAATGGATCAAGAGCATGGGCGGGGCTCCTCGGTGCTTGGTTCGCGCGGATCGCATCAATGCGCGACGGCGGCGGCGGCGGCCTCGTCGATCAGCCGGCCGGTCGTGAACCGCTCGAGCGTGAAGGGGGCGTTGATCGGATGCGGCTCGTCCTTGGCGATCGTCCAGGCCAGCGTGTGCGCCGCACCCGGCGTCGCCTTGAACCCGCCGGTTCCCCAGCCGCAGTTGACGTAGAGATTCTGGACCGGCGTCTTGCCGATGATCGCCGAGCGGTCGGGCGTCACGTCGACGATGCCGCCCCATTTCCTCAGCATCCGCATCCGGGTGAACTGCGGGAAGATCTCGCAGATCGCGGCGATGGTATGCTCGATCAGCGGCAGGCCGCCGCGCTGGGAATAGCTCACATATTGGTCGGTGCCCGAGCCGATCACCAGCTCGCCCTTGTCGGACTGGCTGATATAGGCGTGGACCGCGTTCGACATCACCACGCAGGGGAAGCAGGGCTTCACCGGCTCGGAGACGAGCGCCTGGAGCGGGAAGCTCTCGAGCGGCATCCGCACGCCCGCGCTCTCCATCACCACCGAGGTGTGGCCCGCGGCCGAGACCGCGACCTTCTTCGCGCGGATGAAGCCCTTGGCGGTGTCCACGCCCTCGACCGCGCCGTTCGCGCCGCGGCGGATGGCAATGACCGGGCAGTTCTGGATGATGTCGACGCCCCGGGCAGCGGCGGCACGCGCATAGCCCCAGGCAACCGCGTCATGGCGTGCCGTCCCCGCCCGCCGCTGCAGCGCCGCGCCGAGCACCGGGTAGCGCGCATCGGGCGAGATGTTGAGCGGCGGGCAGAATTCCTTCGCCTCCTGCGGCGTCAGCCAGACGTTGTCGACGCCGTTCAGCCGGTTGGAATGGACATGGCGCTGGAAGCTCTGCACGTCATGGACGTTATGGGCGAGCATCAGCACGCCGCGACGGCTGAACATGACATTGTAGTTCAGCTCCTGGCTCAGCCCCTCCCAGAGGTCGAGCGCATGATCGTAGAGCTTCGCGCTCTCGTCATAGAGATAGTTCGAGCGGATGATCGTCGTGTTGCGCCCGGTGTTGCCGCCGCCCAGCCAGCCCTTGTCGATCACCGCGACATTGGTGATGCCGTGCTCCTTGGCGAGGTAATAGGCCGCGCCGAGGCCGTGACCGCCGGCGCCGACGATCACCACGTCGTATTCGGCCCTGGGCTCGGCCTCCGGCCACTGCGCGTCCCAGCCCTTGTTGCCGGTCAGCGCGTTCCTGAGAATGGACATTGCGGAGAAACGGGTCATCGGCGGGGCTCCCATCGCTTTTCCCTCTTGAGCCCCTTGTCGCGTCTTGCCGCGATTCGTGCCTGTACGGATGCGACATACCCGCGTCATGTTTGCGACATCGCGCTCACGTGATCCCCGCCGGCACCGGAGCGGCGGGACCGGGACCGCCCCTCGCCCGGAACGAAAGCGGCGGCGATGACGTTGGCCGACAGTCCCGCATGGTTCCGGAGGATCGATGTACCGTTCCCTTCTCGCCGGTCTCATCATTCTCATGGGCGCCGTTCTCGCGGCCGGCGGCATCTGGCTGATCGCCCTCGACGGGAGCTGGGCCTACCTCCTCCTGGGCATCGGTCTCCTCATCTCCGGCGGGCTCGTCCTGAACGAGCATCCGGGCGGGCTGTCGATCTACGGCATCGTGCTCCTCGGCGCGCTGGTCTGGGGTCTGTGGGAGGTCGGGCTCGACTGGTGGGCGCTGGTGCCGCGGGGGGCGCTCCTCGTCGTCATCGGCATCCTGCTCCTGCCGCTCGCCTTCCAATGGTACCGCCGCCGCGAATGTCCCCATGGCAGGAGCGTCGGCGGCCCGGCGAGCGTGCTGGTCGCCGCCGTTCTCATCGCGACGGTCGTGGGCATCATCGCCATGCTGAACGATCCTCACAACCGGCCTGGCAGTTTCGATCAGGCGCGCATGAATGCCGATCGCACGAGCGACGTGGCGGGCGTCGCCCCGGGCGAATGGCCCGCCTATGGCCGGACGCCCCTCGGCAGGCGCTATTCACCCCTCGACCAGATCACCCCGGAGAATGTCGCCGGTCTCGAGGTCGCCTGGCAGTACAACACCGGCGAGATCCGGGGCGAGGACGATCCCGGCGAGACCACCTACGAGGTCACGCCCATCGTCGTCGGCGACATGATGTATGTCTGCACGCCCTTCGCGACGGTCATCGCCCTCGATCCGGTGACGGGCGAGGAGATCTGGCGTTTCGACCCGCAACTCAGACAGCCGCCGACGGAAACCACCCAGCACATGACCTGCCGCGGCGTCACCTATTTCGACGGCGACGCGGCGGAGCTCGAGGGCCAGCCCACAGCCGAGGTGACCGACGCCGAACGTGCCGAACTCGTCTCGCGGAGTGCGGCCGAGGTGACCACCGAAGCCGCCGGCGTGCCGCAGAATGTCGTGACCGGTCTTGCCTCCCCCGATTCTCCCAACCCGCAGGTCGAGCGTGGTCCCGTTGCCGACATCCCTGCCCCCGCCGACTGCGTGCGCCGCCTCTTCGTGCCGATCTCGGACGGACGGCTGATCGCGATCAGCGCCGAGACCGGCCGCATCTGCCCCGGATTCGGCGGCGAGGACGGGACGGTGAACCTCTGGGCCAACATGCCGAACGTGACGCCGGGTTCGCATTACTCGACATCGCCCCCGGTCGCGACCGACCGGCTCATCATCGTCGGCGGCACGGTGAACGACAACGTATCGACCACCTCGCCCTCCGGCGTCATCCGCGCCTTCGACGCCTACACCGGCGAGCTCGTCTGGAATTTCGACCCGAAACGCCCCGAGGCGACGGAGCCGATCGCCGACGGCGAGACCTATTCCGAGAACACGCCGAATTCCTGGTCGGTCTCGTCCTGGGACCCGGAACTCGGCCTCGTCTACATCCCGATGGGCGTCGGCTCTCCCGACCAGTGGGGCGGCAACCGCACCGAGGCCGAAGAGCGTTTCGCCACCTCCGTCCTCGCGCTCGAGGCCGATACCGGCGAGGTCGCCTGGGTATACCAGACGGTGCACCATGACATCTGGGACATGGACGTGCCGGCCCAGCCGAACCTCATCGACCTTACCATCGACGGCGAGACCATCCCCGCCTTGGTCCAGCCCACCAAACACGGCGAGGTCTTCGTCCTCGACCGCCGCACCGGCGAGCCTGTCCTCCCGGTCGAGGAGCGGCCCGCACCCCAGGGCGCCGCGCCCGGCGACTGGACGGCGCCGACCCAGCCGGTCTCCGCCATCTCCTTCAACCCCGAGCGTCTCGAAGGCCGCCACATGTGGGGCGCGACCCTGATCGACCAGCTCGTCTGCCGCATCCGCTTCCACCAGCTCCGGTACGAGGGCCGTTTCACGCCGCCCTCGCTCGAAGGGACGCTCGTCTATCCGGGCAATTTCGGCACCTTCAACTGGGGCGGCGTCGCGGTCGATCCCGAACGCCAGATCATGTTCGGGATGCCGGTCTATCTCGCCTTCACCGTCCAGCTCGTCGAGCGGCCGGACACGACCACCCGCGTCGTCACCGAGGAAGGCGATCCGATCTTCAACGAGAATTTCGGCGCGCCCTTCGCGGTCCGCATGTCGGATTTCCGCTCCTTCCTCGGCCTTCCCTGCCAGCAGCCGCCATGGGGCTACGTCGCCGGCGTCGATCTCACCACCGGCGAGACGGTCTACCAGCACGTGAACGGCACGGTGCGGGATCTCGCGCCGGTCCCCCTGCCCTTCGAGATGGGCGTGCCGGGCATCGGCGGGCCGATCATCACCGGCGGCGGCCTCGCCTTCCTGTCCGGGACCCTCGACTACTACGTGCGGGGCTATGACCTCGCCACCGGCGAGGAACTCTGGCGTGCCCGCCTTCCCGCCGGCGGCCAGGCGACGCCTTCCACCTACGAGGGGCGTGACGGCCGGCAGTATCTCGTCGTCGTCGCTGGCGGCCATGGCTCGACGGGGACAAGGGCGGGCGATGCGATCATCGCCTACGCCCTGCCCGAAGGCGGCTGAGGCCATCCTCCCGATCTGCCCGGGCCGCCTCCCGGGATCGGCACAGTCGCCTCGTTAACCTCGGAGTAACTTCTTCTTTCTGTTTGATACCAAGCACTTGATAGGGTTTTCACGCGTGGGCACCCTGTCGCCCACGGTCCGCCCACGATCATTGCCCGGCCTGTTCCTCTTCCACTTCCGCTTCCCCTTCCCCCGGGATCGGCTCGAGCCCGAGCTTCAGCCGGGTCTCGTAGGCGCGGCTGATATGTTCGTGGATGGCGGCATCGGCCGCATCTCCGTCCCGGGCCTCGATGGCGCGGACGATCGCCGAATGCTCCTCGACCGTCGCCTCGCCCCGCCCCGGGGCCGAGATCGAGGTATGGGCCACGAGGGCCATCGTCCGGTTCACCATCTCGAGCTGCTGGATCAGGTAGCGGTTGTGGCTGGCGAGATGGATCTGGCGATGGAACCGCTTGTTGGCCCGGCCGAGAAGTTCGGGCCGATGGACCAGTTCGCGGTCCTTCTCGATCATCTCCCAGAGGACGCGGATCTCCTCCGGGGCCGCATGCTGGGCTGCAAGCCGCGCCGCCAGTCCCTCGAGCTCGGCCCGCACGACATAGAGCTCGCCGAGCTGGTCGTGATCGAGACTCGCCACGACCAGGCTCCGCCCGTCCCGCGCCAGCACCCCTTGCGTCTCCAGCCGCTGCAGCGCCTCCCGCACCGGCGTGCGCGACACGCCGAACCGCTCCGCAAGCTCCGATTCGACGAGGCGGTCACCGGGCCGGAACAACCCCTGGTCGATCGCATCGAGCAGGAGCTGGTAGGCATCCTTCTGGACATGAACGGGCTGCATGACGGAACGATTGTGGTCAGGCCCGCGGCCGAAGGCAACTCACCGCGGGATCAGCGCCCAGTAGTCGAGGTCGAGGAGAACATGCGGCAGATACTTGCCGTCCTCGTCCTTCAGCCCGTCACCGCCACCCGCCCTGATCGCGACCAGCCGGAGCCGGAGCGCGCCGATGTCCGGGCGCGCCGTCTCCGCCTTGTCGAGCACTTCCGACCAGGCGCTCACCGTGTCGCCGGCGAAACAGGGATTGGCATGGGCGCCGGCATTGATCGCGACGATCATCTGCGCGTTGGCAAGCCCGTTGAACGACAGCGCCCGCGCAAGGCTGATGACATGACCGCCGTAGACCAGCCGCCGTCCATCGGGCCGCGCGGTGGCGTCGAAATGGACCTTCGACGTGTTCTGCCAGAGCCGGGTCGCCATCATGTGCTCGGCCTCGTCGACCGTCACCCGGTCGACATGGTCGATCCGCTCGCCCACCGCGTAGTCGCTCCAGCGATAGGGCTCGCCCGCCAGCGAGAAATCGTAGTTCGCGAAGGTAAGGCCTTCCGGCACGACGAGGTCCTCCGGCGCCACGGCAGCGGCAAGCTCCGGGACCACCGGGGCGGCAACCTCCGCCTCCGGATCACGCTTGCGCACCATCACCCAGCGCGCGAAACGCATGACCGGCGCCCCGTGCTCGTCCCGTCCCTCGGTCCGCACCCAGACGACACCGGTCTTGCGGCTCGAGTTCTCCCTGAGGCCGATCACCTCCGACCGCGAAGTCAGCGTCTCTCCCGGGTAGACCGGCCGCAGGAACCGCCCCTCGGCATATCCGAGATTGGCAACCGCGTTCAGCGACACGTCCGGTACCGACTTGCCGAAGACGACATGGAAGGCCGCGAGATCCTCGATCGGGCTCCGCCTAATCCGCAGGAACGGGCGAAGGGATCGGAGGAGTAGAGGGCAAAACGCGTCGGATAGATCGCGCCGTAAAGCGCGCGGTCGCCCTCGCTCACCGTGCGCGGCGCCGCATGGTCCAGGATCTGGCCGATCCGGTAGTCCTCGAAGAAGTTGCCCGCCCGCGTCTTGCCGCCCATGTCCCCGTCCTCAGAGTTCGCCGAGTTTCATCTCAGGCGTGTATTCCGCATCGACCTCCTTCACCACCGCCTGGCCGCAGCGCATCGTGCCGGTGGCGGGATCGGAAGCGTAGACCGGATTTCCGTAGAGCTGCCACCCGCGGGAGAGCGCCTCCGTCACCCGGTGGCAGAAGGAAGCGGAATCGTCGCCGGTCAGGAATCTGTACGCCAGCATCACCTCACCTCGGAAATGGCCAGACGCCGAGCCAGGTATGGACCGCCGTGATGATCGCGAAGGCGACGATGGTGATCACGACGAGCCGGAGATCGCCCACGAGCGTGCCCGGCGTCGGGCGCTCCCAATCCGGCTCCTGCGCCTTGATGACCGCCATCTGCACGTTCGCCCATGCCGCGAGACCGAGGAACAGGATGAGCGAGGCGAGATCGCCGTTCACCAGCACATGGGCGAAGGCCCAGACCGTGACGCCCATCAGCATCGGGTTGCGGAACCAGGCGCGCGCCCGGCCCTTGGAATGGCCCATGCCGAGAAGCGCTATCGCCACCAGCATCAGCAGGTTGTTGACGTGAATCGTCCAGGACGGCGGATCGTAGACCGGAACGAAGGGCGCGCTGCGATAGCCGATGACCATCAGGATCACCGAAAGCGCCAGAACGATCGCGATACCCCCCTTGAGCGGGCCCTCGCCCAGCCGGGCAGCAAGAGCCTGCCGTGTGGTCGGGAAGGCGCGGCCGAACAGATGCGCCGCGCTCCAGAGGAGGAGGCCGAGGATCAGAAGTGCCATGCCGGCTCAGCCGTCCGCCAGGGCGGCGATCGTCTCGGCGCGGGCGATAGTACGACGCGCCGTCTCGACATGGAGATTCTCGACGATCCGGCCATCGAGAACCGCGACACCTTCACCACGGGCCTGCGCCTCCTCGAATGCCGCGACCACGGCACGGGCATGCTCAAGTTCCGCCTCGGTTGGCGCGAAGACCTCGTTCGCGACCGCGATCTGCGCCGGGTGGATCAGCGTCTTGCCGTCGAAGCCGAGGGCGCGTCCCTGCTCACACTCGGCGCGCAGGCCCTCGTCGTCACGGAAGGCGTTATAGACGCCGTCGATGCAGACGAGTCCATGGGCGCGCGCCGCCATCAGGCAGAGCGACAGCGCTGCAAGCAGCGGCATCCGGTCGGGCCGAGCAGCACAACCGAGCTCCTTCATGAGGTCATTGGTTCCGAGCACCAGCCCCTCGAGACGCGGATGGGCACCCGCGATCGCATTTGCCTCGAGTGCACCGAGCGGTGTCTCCATCATCGCCCAGATTCGCGTCTTCTCGGGCGCATTCCCCATCCGCTCGGCAGCCGCCGTGATGTCGCCGGGCGCGTCGACCTTAGGCAGGAGGATGGCGTCGGCCCCGCAAGCGGCAACGGCGGCGAGATCGGCCTCCCCCCATTCCGTGGAGAACGCGTTGATCCGCACGATCAGCTTTCGCCGCCCGTAACCTCCCGCTCTGACGGCCTCCACCACGAGTTCGCGGGCGCGCAGCTTCTCGGACGGCGCCACCGCATCCTCGAGATCAAGGATCAGGGCATCTGCCGCAAGCGACTTCGCCTTGTCGAGCGCCCGGGGATTCGAGCCGGGCATGTAGAGGACGGACCGGTAGGGATGGCTCTGGTTCTGCATGAAGCGCATAGACCGGGTGCAACGCAGCAAAGTCAAGAGCAGAGATGGCTCCCACGGAGTCCAACCGGCGTCAGCCGGGCTGGATGTGACGCGTTATCACCTCATCGCCGCTCGGGCTGGAGATCAGTGCGACCTCGGTTGCAACGGCGTCCGCGTGAACGGACCTACCCGCGTTTCAATGGCGGCTTCATCGGGCAGAGGGCCATGCGGCGCTGTCAGGAGTGCCGCATGCATGGCCGACAAATGCTCGGGACCGGTGCCGCAGCAGCCTCCGATGATCCGGGCCCCGCAATCCCGGGCAAGGACCGCGTACTCCGCCATCAGCTCCGGTGTCCCGTCATAGACGACGCGGCCATCCACCAGCTTCGGGATGCCGGCATTCGCCTTGGCGATCAAGGGCAGCCGTGGCCCGGCCGCGGCGAGTTCGATGAGGGTACGCAGCAGGTCGGGCGCGCCGACGCCACAATTTGCCCCGTAGGCAACGGGAGGCACCGGCAGCCCCTCGACGAGAGCCACCATCTCGGCCGCCGCCAGCCCCGCCATCGTGCGGCCGTCGGTGTCGAAACTCATCGTGCAGCACCAGGGGTGGCCGGTGCGCGCGACTGCCGCGGCCGCAGCCTCGAGCTCCTCGGGAGCCGACATCGTCTCCACCCAGAGGATGTCGACGCCGCCATCGATCAGCGCGCGCGCCTGTTCCTCGAACATCTCGGTCGCGGATGCGGCCGAGAGGCGCCCGGATGGCGCAAGCAGGACTCCGGTCGGCCCGATCGAACCTGCGACGATGACCTCACGTCCCGAAGCCGCCACGGCCTCGCGCGCGATGGCAGCGGCAGCCCGGTTCAACCTCCCGACCGCGTCGCCTGCGTCGTGATGGCTGAGCCGCGCGGCATTACCCCCGAAGCTGTTCGTGAGGAAGATGTCGGAACCGGCCGCAATGGCACCATCATAAAGGGCGCGGACACGATCGGGCGCGAGCTCGTTCCAGAGTTCTGGTGCCTCTCCCGTGCTCAGCCCCATGCCGAAGAGGGTCGTCCCGCTCCCGCCATCGGCAAGGAGCCAGTCACGTCCGGCGAGGAGACGGGTGACGGGATCGGTCACTTTCCGCCCTCAGGCGGCATGGAGCTGCGTTTCGGCGATCGACCGCAGCCTTGTCACCATCGCGCGCAGGCCATTCGACCGCTGGGACGAAAGATGCGAATCGAGACCGAGCCGGCCGAGCTCGCGCGGAGCATCGACGGCAAGCACCTCGCTGGGGCTGAGCCCGACATAGAGGGCCCGCAGGATCGCGATCAGTCCGCGCACGATCATCGCGTCACTGTCGCCCCGGAACTGGAACCGGGCAGCCGGCCCCTCACCCTCGATCTCGGCGTGAAGCCAGACCTGGCTCGCACAGCCCTCGACCTTCGTGGCCGGAACCTTGAGGGCGTCCTCGAGTGGCGGCATCTTCTTCCCGAGTTCGATCACGTAGCGATAGCGGTCTTCCCATTCGTCGAGAAACTCGAAATCCTCGGCGATCGCCTCAAACGCTTCCGTCGCCACGGGTGCTCCTTTCCGTCAGGCCAGACGGGGAACACTTAGGAACTCGCCGGGCCGAGGTCCAGACCGTCTCTCGCGACCAGCCGGAGCCAGGCCTTCCTGATGCCTCCTTATCCAGGAAGATCAGCGGAGCACGGATCACCGGTTGCAGCCGCAACCCTTCGCTTCAGTCGCCGCGGGGCTTCGCCAGCGGCACCACCGCCACGGTGCTCCCTCGCGCGGAGAGCGCGATCTCGCCTCGCTTCAGGCGAAGGGCATCGGCTCCGAAGATCTCGAAGCGCCAGCCGGAAAGCGCAGGCACGTCGGCGGCATCATCGGCGGCAATGGCATCGAGATCGGCCGAGGAGGCGATCAGCTTCTGCGCCACGCCCGAAGCGTCGGCCCGCGCCTTGAGAAGCACCCGCAGGAGATCGGC
>Ga0079224_100008603_pt1 | contig 13840 bp, 9 predicted proteins | sample Stecom2015_FD_80414 | JGI IMG/M metagenome (GOLD analysis project Ga0079224, IMG submission 80414) | Agricultural soil microbial communities from Utah to study Nitrogen management - Steer compost 2015 | ecosystem: Environmental > Terrestrial > Soil > Agricultural land | place: USA: Utah... | reverse complement strand
TTTTACCCATTATTTCAGATAGGTTTTCCCCGGGAAAATATTGTTTGGCCCTGTTTTCCGTTAGAACTACACTCTGGGGGCTATCAAACGCTTCTTTTTTATTTCCTGCCAACCATTGATAAGGTAACATGTTAAAATAAGACGAATCTGTGGCAACCACTCCCTCTTGTTCCTCAAAAATGAGGGGTTTTCCCGTCGGATTTTCCACTTCTATACTTTTAACCCTCCAAGTCCCAAAAACGGGAACCACATGTTTAAGCCCATCTATTTGTTGACGAATACCCTGGTATAAAGGTCTGGAAGCACCACCGTTATATATTTCTTTTTCATTATAAACAAACCCGGATATGACGCGATATATGTTTTCTTTTTTGGGGAGATCTTCGTCAAAACTAAATTCATAATCCACAATGCGATAAATTATCCAACAGGCACTAATACTAATCGCCAATCCAAAAATATTCAATGCGGTAAACTGTCGATGTCGCCACAGATGTCTAAAACAGGTTATCAGATTTTGCCTTGTCATTTTTAAGTCTTTTTATCTATCATTTTTATTCGGTTCGTAAACTTTTTACGGGATTGGCAATAGCTGCTCTAATGGCTTGTGAGCTTATGGTAACCAGTGCAATGACCACGGCCATCATGCCCGCCAGTCCAAATATCCACCACGGGATGTCAATGCGATAGGCAAAGTTTTCCAGCCAACGGTTCATTGCCCACCAGGCGAGGGGGGAGGCAATGATTATTGCAACGAGCACCAGTTTAACAAAATCCTTGGACAGCAAGCCTACAATACCGGTAACCGTAGAGCCCAGTACCTTACGCACACCTATTTCCTTGGTGCGTAGAAAGGTGGTCAGGGTAACCAGTCCGAAAAGGCCGAGGCAGCTGATGAATATGGTGATGAACGATGATAAGCCGATCAGTTTTGATGTTCTGTGTTCCGATTGGTAAAGACTCTTGATGCGCTCGTCATTGAATTTGTACTCAAAAGGGGCGTTGGGGTAAATGGTTTTCCATTCCTGCTCCATCACTGCCAATGCTTGCTTCCAAAGGGAGCGGTCAGCCGGGAGTTTTACATTGAATATCCGTAAACTGCTTCGCTCGGAGGAGGTTCCCAGTATAAGCGGTTCAATCTTTACATGAAGGTTTTTTTGATGGAAATCCTTTACCACACCTGCAATAGGATAGAAAGTGTTGCTATGATCCATAAGCTGCTGACCTATGGCTGCTTCCGGGCTTTGGAATCCAAGAGCCTTCCGGGCCGTATCATTGATAAGCACTTCCCTGGTACTGTCCCTACGTGTCAGATTGGTTCCGGCCAGCAAATCGATCTGATAGACATCTAAATAATCCTCATCGATATACTTTCGGGGGGCACTAAGTTGTTTTTTTGCAGAATCTGAAGCAACGTAGTAAATGCTTCCCCAATGATTGTTGCTTAACGGCATATGCCCTAAAGCGACAGCAGCAACCTCAGGATGTTTTTTCAGGGCCTGTTTATAGAGGAAAGGATCTGTGTCTGCCCCTTGATACGATTTATAAGGCATATAGATGTTGACTACGGCATTGTAGTCAAAGCCGAGGTCTTTGTTTAAGGTATAGTCGAGTTGTTGCCCAATGATAAGGGTTGAGACCACAAAAAACTGGGCGATGACAAATTGGAATACGATAAGGGACTTCCTTAATGAAAGCTTACCTGCTTTAGGGAATCCATTGCTCTTTCCTTTTAGGGCTTCGGCTGTTTGTACCTTATTGATAAGGTAAGCGGGGTATATACTTAAAATTAAGGTGATAATACATGTGAGTAGTACCAAGAAGCCTAAAATAATTTTAGTATTGCTGAAATGTTCAATACCGCCCGGGAAGAATTCCGGATAAACCATTTGAAAAAGATGGGTGAGTGGCCAGGAAAGCAATGCTGCCAATAGGGTAACGATTAGGATCTCAATCAGGAAGTTTATGGTAATGGTCAGGGGGCGTCCTCCAAGGGTTTTTCTGATCCCAATTTCCCTGGCCCGTTGCGGTACTTGAGCCGTGCTGAGGTTGATATAATTGATGCAGGCCAAAAGCAGGATAAAACTGCCTATGGCCAAAAGTCCGTAAATCACTTTCTTATCGGCCACGGGACCACCGGTAGCATATTCCTTATTAAAGTGCTTTTCTGAAAGAGGAAGGACCTCATAGTGGGCTTCACCTCCCCATTCAGCATATTTAGGAGCTGCCAGTTCGTCGTGTTTTTTATTGACAAAAGCCAGCAATCGCTCCAATGATGCTTCATCATCAGCTTTGATAAACAAATTGTGGTTTGAATTCTTACTGATCCAGTTATTACTATTCCATTCTTTGTCCGGAATGGGAATGAATGTCTTGGCGGTAAAACTGTTAGGATGGGCGAGTTCTTTAACCACACCGGAGATCATAAAAAGGGTAGTGTCTACCTTAACGGTTTTGCCAATGAGCTCTGATAGTGGCGTTTTAGGAAAATATTCTCTGGCCCTACTTTCGGTAAGAACCATACTATTGGGAGCACTCAATGCTGTTTTGGGGTTTCCGGCAACCCACTGATGGGGGAGCAGTTTAAAATAATTATTATTGGTTCCAACAATATTGTTTTCTTCCTCCAACTGTTTTGGAGCTTCACCCTCTTGCGGGATAATAATACGTTCAATATACTGAGTGTATATGGGAACCATAACTCCAGGGCCCGGCATTTCAGCAGCTATGGCAGGAGCCATCCCAAGCGGTATGCCACCGAAGCCGGAGGTCTCGCCATCAAATGTGTCTACAGACACGATTTGGTAGATACGATCTGCATCCGGGATCTTTTTATCGAAGGCCAGTTCGTAACTTACAATCTTAAATACAATCCAACAGGCCGTAATACCAATGGTGAGTCCGAAAACATTGATAAACGAATATACTTTGTTTTTCCAGAGGTTTCTCCACGCTATTTTTATATAATTCTTGATCATGGCTTGTTGGTTTATTCGGTTCGTAAACTTTTTATTGGGTTGGCAATTGCGGCTTTTATGGATTGGAACCCAACTGTTATGCCGGTGATGAATAAAGCTATGACCCCTCCCAATAAAAACATCCACCATTTGATATCGATACGGTAGGCAAAATCCTGTAACCATTTATCCATAAGTAACCAGGTTATGGGAAAAGCTATTACACAGGCCAGCAATACCAGTTTCATAAAATCCTTTGAAAGCAGAAAAGTGATTTTCCCCACTCCGGCCCCCAAGGTTTTGCGAATTCCTATTTCTTTTACCCGTTTTCTGGCTATCAGTGAAATAAGTCCGAACATGCCAAGACAGGAAATAATAATGGTTAAAAAAGCAACATAGTTAACCGTATTCAAAATACCTTCTAAAAGTTTGTACTGTCCGTTTATTTTAGAAGTTAAAGGCTCATAGGTAAATTCATGCCTGGAAGGTATTTGCTTGAAATCTTCTTTTAGTTTATCAAGAATCAAGGATTCTTTTCCCGGTACAATTTTTAAACTTAAATAACTATTATTATAACCTAAACCTCTTTTCCCATTATAATAATGCATAATGGGCTCTATGCCCTGCTGCATACTTTGATAATGAAAGTCCTCGGAAACACCGATAACATTATAAATCTCCTCTTCACCTCCTTTTTCGACAAGCTGTTTGTTTTCGATACTTTCCCAGCCCAAAGCTTCCATTGCTTTTCGATTGATCACAATCGAATTGCCTTCTGACGTATGTAGCCTTTCATCAAAGCTCCGGCCAGCGATAAGTGGGATGTCAAAGGTTTTTAAATACCCCTCTCCAATATGGCCTTTGCGTAATTTGACTTCAGACTTTGTATCCGGATCATAAAAAGTATTGTAATTATTGTGATAAGCTGTTGGGATTATGCCACTTGTGGATACACCCTGCACATAAGGATTGTCCTCCAACTCGCCAATAAGGGTCTGGATATATGAATTAGCCGATTGCTTGTCTTTAAAATCGAGGTTAATTTTAGCAACAGTAACATCATTCGGATTATACCCCAAGGGGATATTGTGCATAAACTTTATTTGATGGTTCAAAACCAAAGCCACACATATAAAAACAATTGCCAATGCAAATTGGATAGTTATAAAAGTATTCCGGACAAAGAAATTCTTTTTAGTATGCTGAACGTTTCCCTTTATGCCTGATGCCACGGGAAAGGAAATAGCTTTAAATGTGGGGGTGATGCCAACAATTAAGGTTATTATAACCCCAAGGATAAAATACAAAATAACAACGGGGTAATCATTCCTTAAATTGAAATCAATACGCCCAAACCTAGATCCATAAATTGTGTTCATTTCGGGTAAAAGCACATTGATGAATATAAATCCGGCAAGTAGGAGGGATGCTAGAACAACAACTCCATTTTCTATACAAAACTGGGTGATTAAACTGCGTTTACCACTCCCTATAATTTTACGAACTGCAAATTCTTTATGGCGACCATAGATAATCGATGTGTTTATGTTCAGAAGATTGATCACTACGATTAATAAAATAAAAAAGATGGTAGCGATAGACCCCTTTATTATTTTACCTACTGTTGGATTGTAACTTTCACGATACTCCGTAAAGGAAACAAGTCCTATCTTTTTTAATTCGGAAGCGTCCTGATAATTCCTTTTGGCAATTTCAAGCACCTTATTTTCCAGATTGCTAATATTGGTTCCCTTTTGCAATCTCAAATAATTATAAGCGAAGGTGTTATACCAATCGGCACCTTGTTTAAAACCAGGATTTAATTCGAGTAAGGCAGTTGGAAGTAAGACATCAAATTCAAGGGAGGCATAAGGACTGATGGACTTATAGACCCCTTGAACTGTTAAACTTAAGCTATCATCTGCCTTTATGGTTTCCCCTACCGGGTTTTTGTCTCCAAAGAATTGCCGGGATACTTCCTCAGAAATTACAATGTCATAGGTGTCTTGCAAAGCAGTTTTAGGATTGCCATACTTTAAGGGAAGTGTAAAGACTTTAAAAAAACTGGTATCAACATATTTTGTTTTTTTTTGAAGTTCTCTATCCCCAACTTTTAACCAGGGCCAGTTCCAACTCTGGATATGTGTTGCAGCTGCTACATCAGGTACGGTGTTTACGATCTCTCCTAAAAGAGGATAGGTAGTTTGGTCATACGCTTCTCCAGAACTCGTGACACTCTTTAAGGTGTACAGCTCTTCTTTATGTTGTATAAATGAATCAGCATTATAGTAGGCATAAACTCCAAAACCTAAAGTCATTAAACTTGCCAGACCAATGGTAAGTCCGAAAAGATTGAGAAAGGTAAACAACCTATTTTTCCATAAATGCCGAAATGCTATTTTAAAATAATTCTTGATCATATTTCTTGACTTTTATATCTTTTCTTCTTATCCTCCCCTTTGGGGGAGATGCCTTTAGGCAGAGGGGGCTTATTCTGTTCGCAGGTTTTTCGTTGGGTTGGCCACTGCTGCCCGGAATGCCTGTGTGCTAATGGTCAATACGGCAATACCAATAGAAACAATTGCTGCTAAAGCAAAAACTGTCCAACCGATTTCAATACGGTAATTGTAGGAGCCTAACCAATGGTGCATAAACCACCAGGCTATTGGAAATGCAATCAAACAGGAGACACCCACCAATATCACAAACTCTCTGTTGAGCAGACCAACGAGCCTGGAAACCGACGCCCCTAATACTTTTCTAATACCAACTTCCTTAGTGCGCTGTTCCGCCGAATAGGAGGCAAGCCCAAACAATCCCAGACAGGAGATAATGATGGCCAGCACTGAAAATACAGCGGCCAACTTTTGGATGAGCATTTCAGACCTGAATTTATTATCAAAGGCATCGTCGAGAAATTCGTATTCGAACGGATATCCCGGACTATGTGTTTTGACGATCTGTTCTATTTGAGCTACAGTTTCAGATATATCCGTTCCTGCTTTTGTTCTGATATTGATAATACCATTATCAGCCATAAATGGGTGAAAAAACAGGGGTTCGGAAGGGTTGTAGACATTGTTATAAACGAAGTCCTTTACTACCCCGACCACAGTATAGGGCTGATTGCCCCAACGTACAGCATGACCTGTTACATTACCATCAGGTTTAATGAGTTTGGCAAAAGCCTGGTTGATAACAATGTTACTGCTATCACCCGATAAACGGGGACGAAAATTGCGTCCCTGTGACATTGTCATCCCCAATGTGGGAATGAGGTCTTCATCGGTATGTAAAATACCGATGAGCACATCCATTTCAGGATTCTTCCCATCCCAGTCCATGCCACTGGTATTGGAACCAATTTGCATCACGTTCAGGTTACTTAATCCCACCTTTTCGACACCCTCTGTGACAGTTAGTTGTTGCTTGATAACATCGATATGTTCTAACATCTTGCCACGCAAGGGAGTAGTGAGCACCTGACTGCGATCGAAGCCCATATCCCTGTTTTTAGCATGGCTGATCTGTTGGTAGATAATACTGGTACAGATAATAAGGACTACGGCCGAGGTATATTGTAGAATTACCAAACCACGGCGAATAAACCCGGCAAGTCCTGCTTTTTGTTGGACACTTTTTAAAGTTGCCAGTGGGTTAAAAGCTGATAGGTAAAGTGCCGGATAGCTTCCTGCGAACAATCCGCAAACCAATACAATACCGATAATAAAATACAGATGCGAAGGTTTAAAGAGATCTACACTCATTTCTTTGCCCACCAGGGTGTTAAACGGACCGATGAAAATGTAAATAAAAATTATGGCCAGTAAAGCAGACAGAAAGGCGTAGATAATGGATTCCCCCAGGAACTGTCCGATAAGGGATTTACGCAGGGCTCCGACTACTTTGCGCATCCCCACCTCTTTGGCTCGTTTTCCCGAACGGGCTGTGGCCAGGTTCATAAAGTTGATACAGGCTATAAGTAGTACCACCCAGGCTATGATACTGAACAAGCGGACATATTTAATGCGCCCTTCCTGTTCATTTCCGTCCTTGTCGAAGCTGTTGTACATATTCCAACGCGACATGGGATAAAGAAAATTTCGGGAGAAAGTAACTTGTCCATCCGTTTTATCCTTTACAAAATTGCGGAGTTGTTTGTTGACCTGATCGACATTTGCATTAGGTTCCAATTGTACTAAAGTCATAATCCCGTTGTTTCCCCAGGTTTTTAACCAATCTTGCCCTGATTCATATTTCTTAAAAGGAATCAACCAGTTAAACCGGAAGCTGCTGTTTTTCGGAAAATCCTTGACAACCCCTGATACGGTATAGGTTTCATTGTTGTTTACGCGAAGGGTTTTCCCCAGAGCCGGTTCGTCACCAAAAAGTCGCTTGGCCCCGTTTTCACTAAGGACGATATTGTTGGGTTCATTCAATGCAGTCAGGCGATTTCCCCTTAGAAATTCAACGGAGAGCATATCCAATATCCCGGGGTCGGCATGATAGCCTTTTTGGTAAAGGTTGTTATCGCCTACCGAAAATAATAAAGGTCCTCCCCAATCTGTACGAACCGCATTTTTGATCCCCGGGATTTCCTGCTCAATGGCAGGAGCCAGAGGTCCTGGGGTGGCTTCAAAAATATAGGTCGTTTCATCGTAGCTTTGTTTGGATTTGGTGATGTAGATGTCCTTTTTATTAGGGAAGTGATCGTTTTTTGTGACTTCACTCTCTACCCAAAGGAAAATAAGGGAGGTTGCCGTAATCCCGACTGCTAGGCCGAAGATATTCAGGAAGCCGTAGCCTTTGCTTTTCCAAAGGTTCCTCCACGCTATTTTAAAATAATTCCTAATCATAACTGGTTTTGATTGATGTGTTTGTGCTTTAGACCAAAACGTTTTCCGTTACCTTCTGCCCATCCAGCATCCGGATAATACGGTGACTGAATTTTGCATCGTGTTCGCTATGCGTAACCATAATAATGGTGGTGCCCTGCTGGTTAAGGTCGGTGAGCAGGTCCATGACCTCGTTTCCGTTACTACTGTCCAGGTTTCCTGTAGGCTCATCGGCAAGGATAAGCTTTGGGTTGTTCACTACCGCCCTGGCTACCGCTACACGCTGTTGCTGCCCTCCGGAAAGTTGCTGTGGAAAATGTTTCCTCCTATGCATGATTTGCATTTTCTCGAGTACTTCGTGTACGCGTTTTTTCCGTTCTGCCGGTTTTACCCCGGTATAGATCAGCGGGAGTTCGACATTTTCAAACACCGTAAGCTCATCGATGAGGTTAAAGCTTTGGAAAACAAAACCGATGTTGTGTTTTCTGAGATTGGAACGTTTTCGTTCGTTAAAACCCGAAACCTCAATGCCGTTAAAAACAAAACTTCCTCCATCGGAATCATCCAGTAGTCCTAAAATATTCAGCAAGGTTGATTTACCACAACCCGATGGCCCCATAACGGCTACAAATTCTCCTTCTTTTACTTCAAATGATAGTTTGTTCAAAGCAATGGTCTGAACTTCTTCTGTGCGGTAAAATTTTTCTAAGTCAGTGATTTTTATCATTGTAGTATTATTGATTGTTCTTGTTTATATTCTTTAATTTAATATAAGTTCCTGGATATCTCCATAATTGTCATATCCGGAGGTGATTACCTTGTCCCCGGGGTTCAATCCGTCCAAAACCTCATAGTATTCCGTATTCTGGTTGCCCAATTGTATGGGTTGTTTATAAGCGGTATTCCCATTTTCACTAAGTTTAAATATCCAGTTTCCGCCGGTTTGCTGAAAAAAACCACCCTTTGGAATCATCAATGCTTGTTTTTCCTGGCTTAAAGCCACCCTGATTTGCAGGGTTTGTCCGCGTCTTATCCCATCGGGAATTTCATCCTGAAAGTGCATATCGACCTGAAAACGCCCATTGGACACCTGAGTATATACCTTTTTAATGACTAAGGTATACTCATTTCCATCGAAGGAAAAGGTTCCCGATTGTCCGGCATAGATCCTGGATATATAATGCTCGTCCACTTCCACCCGTACTTTAAATCCACTAAGCACATCGATTTGCCCCAGCCTTTCCCCCTTGGTTTTAGACTGTCCGATCTCGGCATCCAGAGAAGTAAGCTGTCCGTCAACCGGAGCTTTTACCACGAGGTCTTCCACCTTTTTCCGCATAAGCTCCAATGCCTTTCGTGTACGTTGATATGAGCTCTGTGCCTGGGTTAATTCCTGTTTGGTGGACAGGGAATCCTGCTTTACGACCTGCTGGGCTAAATCCATCCTTTGTTTTTGGTGATTATAATTGTTTTCAGACTCTATCAAATCCTGACGCCCTATGGCATCTTTATCGTAAAGTCTTTGATTCAATTTATAAACCCGCTCGGCTTCTATAAAACTATTTTTCACATCAGTCAATTGATTTAATCTATTGATGGTGTTCTGCCGTGCCGAGTTTTGCTGGATCTGCATTTGCGTGAGCAAATTATAAACAGCCGTTTCCTGATTGACCAGACTCAACTCCAGATCTGTATTAGAAAGACGAAGAATGGGCTCTCCTTGTTTCATCATAGCCCCATCTTCTACAAACTTTTCTTCCACACGTCCCCCTTCGATGGCATCCAAATAAATGGTGGTAATGGGCATTACAATACCGTTTACGGGAATATTTTCTTGGAATACCCCTTGGGTAGCCTGACTGATAGTGATACGCTCACGTTCTACGTTTAACTTAGAGGCTCCCGTAGAAGAGATAATAACAAATACAATAAGGGATAGCAGGGCAACACCTCCTGCAATCAACAGAATTCTTTGGGTGGTAAATCTTTTCTTTTCTAAAGGAATGTCCATAAGAGCAATATCATTTTACGATAAGGAACAGTATCATTACCGTGCCAAATCTTTACAATACTTATTATCAATAATTTAAGAAAAGTAAAATATATTTAAGTGTTCGCTAACGATACACTTTGTGTACGGATGTGATACACTTTTTAGGTCTTTGAAATTAAAACACGATCCGTTTTTAGCAAGCCTGATAAAATTGTAATATTGTAATGATGCTTTTGAAAGATACCAAAATATTAGTTATAGATGACGATACGGATGTACTTACAGCCTTGCGGTTGTTGTTAAAATCAAAAGTAAAGGAAGTTACCGTAGAGAAAAACCCAAATAATATTGTCTCGTTGTTTGAAAGAAGTAGCTTTGATATTGTTATTCTTGACATGAATTTTAACGGGGTTGTTAATACGGGGAATGAAGGTATATATTGGTTAAGGAAAATAAAGCAACGAAGCCCCAAAACAGATGTTGTATTAATTACCGCCTATGGGGATATCGATCTGGCCATCAGGTCTCTAAAAGAAGGTGCCTCAGATTTTATCATAAAACCTTGGGAAAACGAGAAGATCATCCAAACTCTTCAAGAACTTACCAATAAAAAAAAGGGACAAAAACCACAGTACAAATCTTTTAAAATCGGTGCGGGGAAAATTATTGGGGAAAGCATGGTGATGAAAGAACTTTTCTTTAAGCTTCAGAAAGTAGCCCCTACCGATGCCAATGTACTTATACTTGGTGAAAACGGGACAGGAAAAGACCTTATTGCCAAAGCCATCCATGATAATTCATTAAGAAAGGACAAGCCTTTTGTAAAGGTAGATGTAGGTGCCTTAACTTCTTCTTTATTTGAAAGTGAACTCTTCGGTTATAAAAAAGGGGCTTTTACCGATGCCAGGGAAGACCGGAAGGGAAGGTTTGAAATTGCTTCTGGTGGAACGCTGTTTCTGGATGAAATCGGAAATATATCATTACAACAACAGGCAAGATTGCTTACTGCCCTTCAAAACAGGCAGGTAACGCCACTGGGGTCTAACCAGCCTGTTCCCATAGACATTAGGCTTTTATGTGCTACCAACCTGGAATTATCCTTATTGGCCAACGAAGACAGGTTCCGTAAAGATCTGATATACAGAATAAATACTGTAGAGCTTACCATTCCCCCGTTAAGAAACCGGGGAAACGATATAAAGCTATTAACCAATTATTTTTTGGATGTCTATACAGAAAAGTATTTTAAAGATGCTTTTGTTTTGGATAAAAGCTTTTTAGAAAAACTGAAGGACTATAGCTTTCCCGGAAATGTGAGGGAACTTCAATATGCATTGGAAAGGGCGGTAATAATGGCAGAAGACCAAACCCTGACAGCCGATAATTTGATGTTTTCCCCTATAGAAAAACATCAAAACACTCCTCCTGAACCTGATTTTAATCTGGAAAGTGTTGAAAAAAACGCCATCCTAAAGGTTATAGAAAAGAACAATGGCAATATTTCCAAATCGGCCAAGGAATTAGGAATTACCAGAACTGCACTGTACAGAAGACTCAATAAATATGGTTTATAGAAACTACAAGATTGCATTTGCTGCCAGGATTGTCATACTATTTATTTTCTTGGCCATACTGGCTTATGCAATCAGTGTTGTTAATGCTTATCTGATTGTTGCGTCTTTAATAATTAGTTTGTTGTTGGCCTATAACCTCTATAGGTTCATCATTAAAAGGTTTATAGCCATCGATGATTTTTTTGAAGCCGTTAAATACAGGGATTTCTCCAGGTGGTACTCAGAAGAACACGGAACTGCGGATATTCGAAAGTTGCATACCGGGTTCAATGAGGTAAACCGTACCATAAAAGAGATAAACACCGAAAAGGAAACCCAGTACCTGTACCTGCAAAAAATCCTGGAAGTAGTCCAGGTAGGCATCATTGCATACAATATAAAAACGGGAAATATTTTATGGATGAACGATTCCTTAAAAAAAACACTTAACATTCCTTCCATTAAAAATATAAGCTTTATTGAAAGCAGGAAAAAAGAGTTGTTCAATTCCCTGTTTGTTGAAAATCACGCCAAAGAAGAGTCCATCACCATCAATATAGAAAATGAAAAAAATAAGATGTTGGTTTCGAGTTCTATTTTTAATGTCAATTCCGACTCTTTTAAATTAGTGGTGCTTCAGAACATTGAGGACACCCTTAACAAAAATGAATCGGAAGCATGGAAAAAACTTTTAAGTGTAATGACCCACGAGATCATGAATTCCATTGCCCCTATAACCTCCCTGGCTGAAACCTTAAAAGGGAACATCCAGAAAAACATGGAGAAACCCAAACAATCTCCTTTAATAACCGAAGATTTATATGAAGGCATTGAAAGTATTCAAAAAAGGAGCGAAGGTTTAATGAAATTTGCCAAGACCTACCGATCCTTAAATAAAATCACCCAATTAAATCTTCACCAAATTAAGGCAAATGAATTATTCCAAAACATAAACAGGCTTATGCACCCTTCTTTACAAGCCAAAGAGGTACTTATGGAGTATAAAATAGAGCCTCCAGAACTTGAAATAGAAATAGATGCCTATTTGATTGAACAAGTTTTAATAAACCTTATTTTAAATGCCGTTGATGCATGCACTCATGTAAAAGACCCTAAAATTAAGGTTGCTGCTTTCCAACATCTTAATGGAAGTACCGTAATTAAAGTTTCCGATAACGGAAAAGGAATCCCAGAAGAAATAATTGACAATGTGTTTGTTCCCTTTTTCAGCACCAAAAAAAGTGGGAGCGGTATAGGTCTCAGTTTGTGCAAGCAAATTATGTTACTTCACAAAGGCAAGATACAAATACAGAGCAAAGAAGGTAAGGGTACGATAATAAGCTTGGTGTTTTCTTAAGCCTTAATGAGTCCTGTTTTTTTATCTGTAGATATTCCCTGAGGTTTATTGAAACCAAGCTTTGTAGATGTCTTCCTTATGACCTGGAAAGTTTTATGAAACTTATAACTTTTCCTGTATTCCAAAATTATATTGCGAATGCTAATTTAGCATATTAAATTTTCATTTCAAGGATTAAAAAAAGGATAAGTCAATCAATATTTTCCGAAAGTTAAACCCGCAAAATATCTGCGTTCAAATTTGTCTGCCTAAAAAATCGGTACCCCCTAAAGGTCTCCCCCAATTTTTCACTTGAAAATTTGAGACAAAATTTTGCTTTCCGTTTGGGCTGTGCTCAAATATTGTTTAATCTAAAATTTCATTATCATGGAAACAAAAACAAAACCGAACGGAACAGTAAAAAGACAGACTGCGACCATTAAAAAGGAAGTGCAAAAGAAGTTGACCAATGAGGCCATCGGAAAAACCGTTGCCAAAGAAAAAAAGGCAGTCATTGAAAAACCTGCCGTTAACTTAGATGACCGCATCCAAAAGTTTGAGAAATTAAGAGGTCTGGCCACACAACGTGAACGGCTTACGGAAACCTTGAACGAGCTGACCAAGTTCAATTACAACCAAGATGGCTCCAGTCCCTTTTACATCAGGGATTCCCGTAACCTGGAATTCAAGACGACCAATTCGAACTTAATCAAGTTGGTCACTACGCATTTACAGTCCACCTTGGAACATCGTAAATCGGAGATTGAACAGCAGATTGTACAGTTTGAGCTGTAATGCAGCTTGAAATGCCTTCAAATGTGAAAGCCTGTTCGCAAGAGCAGGTTTTCTTTTTTTTAAATCTAAATTTTTCAGTTATGTATTTAAACAATTTACAACAGGATGAGATTTTCGTTCCATCGGAAATGAAACCTCTCGAAAGCATTACCGGAATCCAGTCCCGCAAGGGACTTGAAAATGTCATCGTATCAAACGGTAAAGTAGTCAATGTGGTATCCAATAGCTATGGTCATATACCTAATGAACTGTTCTTTTAAATTATCATAATCGGTAAGGTGTTGCCTAAGCATTACAAAAGCTCTCATAATGGCAATGTTTACAGCTATGGCCTTTTTGCTTTTTAGCACACTCGAAAGCATAGCCACCCC
>Ga0079224_100008602_pt1 | contig 13841 bp, 13 predicted proteins | sample Stecom2015_FD_80414 | JGI IMG/M metagenome (GOLD analysis project Ga0079224, IMG submission 80414) | Agricultural soil microbial communities from Utah to study Nitrogen management - Steer compost 2015 | ecosystem: Environmental > Terrestrial > Soil > Agricultural land | place: USA: Utah... | reverse complement strand
TCACCCGGCCTTCACGAACTGGTTCGCCCTCGGTCAGGAGTTGATCACCCGCGGTGTGACCTACCCGTGGACCGAGGTGCTGGCTCGGCAGCTCGAGGCCTACCAGCAGAATCCCTTCCTGCACGGGGAATTCGCGCTCTGGCCGACCGCGCCGTTCAACCTTCGTTACCTCAACGACGAAGAGGAATATCCGCATGACTTTCGCACCGCCGCAGCACCGGTGCCGACCGTTCCGGGTGGCGGCGACTGGGACACTGGACAGTTTGCCAACTTCATCATGATCAACCCCAAGACCACGAAGCCGGATCTGGCCTGGGAGTTCGTCAAGCACTGGCTGACCGAGGGTGCCGAACCGATGCTCGCCGGCGGCAAGATCCCGGCGTTGGATCTGGTCGCCGACGACCTGGTGTTGGCCGGGTTGCTCGGCGAGACGCCGGAGAAGTACTTCGACGTCGAGTCCTTCCGCCGGGTGTTGTTCGACCAGGATCCCAAGTTGATCGTGGACACCGAGCTGACCGCCGTACCGGAGATCGATCTTGCCTTCGGTCAGCAACGAGACCTGTGCTGGATCGGGGAGAAGGAGCCGGACCGGGCCGCGAATGATCTGCACCGCATCGCCGAGGCGGCGATCCGTCGAGACCGGGAGGCCTGATCATGACCGCAACGACCGTTGCGCACGAGGTCTCGGTCGCGAAGCCGGGCCGGCAACGCCGCGCCGACGTCTCGCAACCGAAGGGCTGGGTCGGCTGGATGTTCATCGCGCCGAACCTGATCGGCGTCGTCGCGTTCACCCTGATCCCGCTGATCTCGGTGGTCGCCCTGTCGATGTCGAAGTGGAACCTGGTCTCCGGGCTGGGCGGGATCCGCTTCGTCGGCCTGGACAACTTCGCCGGCGTACTCACCGACCCGGGCTTCTGGAATGCCACGCTCCGCACCGTGATCTACGCCGGCCTGAGCGTCCCGCTGACCGTGCTCCTCGGGCTCGGCTTGGCGATGGCGCTGAACCGGGACATCCCCGGCCGAGCGGCGCTCCGGGTGATCTTCTTCCTGCCCTACGTGGTGACCGTGGTGGCGATCGGGATGATCTGGCTGATGCTGATGAACCCGTCCGCTGGCCTGGTCAATCAGGCACTTCGCGGGCTCGGGCTGGAACAGGTGCCCGGCTGGTTCGCCTCCTCCCACTGGGGCTTGCCGGCACTGATCGTGATCGCGATCTGGAGCGGTGTCGGCTACACGGCCACGATCTATCTCTCCGCGTTGCAGGATGCGCCGACCCACCTCTATGAGGCGGCCGCGATGGACGGTGCTGGCGCCTGGACCCGGTTCCGGACGATCACCTGGCCGTCGGTGCTGCCGACCACCGTGTTCTTGTTGGTCACCCTGTTCATCGGTGCCTCGCAGGGGTTCGGCCTGATCGCCTTGATCACCGCCGGCGGACCGGGCGACGCCACCACCGTCGTCTCCTACTACATGTATCAGAACGGCTTCCAGTTCTATCGATTCGGTTACGCGGCGGCGATCGGGATGGTCACCTTCGTCGGCGTGTTGATCTTGACCCTGCTGACCTGGCGGGCCCAGCGAGGGAGGTCCCTGCATGACTGACATCGGCGTGCTCGATCGACCGGTGACCCGGACCGCGACCTCGGCGGCCGACCGGAAACGGAGGACCGGACGGCAACGGCGGCTGCGCCGCTGGGCCTGGGGTCTGCCGCTCTGGTTGCTGGCGGTGCTGTTTCTGGCTCCGTTCGCCTGGATGCTGTCCACCTCGTTGAAACGCAACGTCGACGCGTACGTCGTGCCGATGCAGTGGATCCCGGACCCGGCACAGTGGTCGAACTATCTGACCGTGCTGGTCGGTGAGAACTCGCTGCTGCCGGCCTTCGGCAACTCGATCTTCGTCGCGGCGTTCCGGGTCGCCGGGGAGTTGATCACCGCGACAATGGCCGGTTACGCCTTCGCCCGGTTGAAGTTCCGCGGCCGGGACAAGGTGTTTCTGATCTATCTGGCGACCGCGATCATTCCCAGCCAGCTGCTGCTGGTGCCGCGATTCGTCTACTTCCAACAGCTCGGGCTCTACGACAGCCTGTGGGCGTTGATCTTGCCCGGCATGTTTACCGTGCTCGGCACGTTTCTGATGCGGCAGTTCTTCGTCAGCCAGCCGGCCGAGTTCGCCGAGGCAGCGCGGATGGACGGCGCCGGGGAGTGGCAGATCTTCTCCCGGGTCTACCTGCCGCTGGCCACGCCGGTGATGGCGGCGCTCGGAATCCTGGCCTTCGTCTGGTCCTGGAACGACTACGAGACTCCGCTGGTGTTGATCAGCGACCCGGCGAACTACACGCTGCCGCTCAGTCTGACCAACTTCACCGACGAGCAGGGCGCGATCTCCCCCGGCCTGGCGATGGCGGCATCGACCGTGTCGATCATCCCGGTGCTGATCGTGTTCCTGCTGTTGCAACGACGATTCATCCAGGCCATGACCCATACTGGAATCAAATGATCATCTCGATCGGAAAGCGCTGAGGTCCAGCACCGTGTCCCAACCCCTGTCCGTGTCCGGCATCTTCCCAACGCTCACCCAGGTCGGCGACTTCGGTCCGCCGCGCAGCGAGATCGGCATCGGTGCGCTGATGCCGTGGAACGGCAAGCTGTATGTGCAGAACTACAACTCGCACAAGGCCGGCAGCGGTGCGGGAGTGAGTCTGCGCCGGATCTCAGCCGACTTGAGCATGGAGGTGGTGCCGGAGACCATCGGCGTCGACGGGACCTACACCAACCGGTTCATCCACTTCCCGACCTCGACCTTGATCATCGGCCCGCACCTGATCACACCGGAGCACAAGATCACCACGATCGAGGAGCTGCGGCCGTATCGACTCTGTGGCACGTCGCGGCACCTGGTCGATCCCGATCGCAAGGTGTATCTGCTCGCGATGGAGGGCGAGGTGTTCGAGCTCGACCTGATCGATCACTCCTGTCGGCAGGTGTTCGACCTGAACGACGAACTCGGCACCGAGGGCGAGTTCAAGGTGCACTACAAGGACTGCTACACCGGCTTCGGCCGGCTCGTCGTCTGCTCCAACGAATATGCGGAGGAGGAGTGGGCGGGCGAACGATCCCGCGGACGGCTGGCCGAATACGACGGCACCAACTGGCGGATCATCGAGCACAAGCCGTTCACCGCGATCGGTGGCCGGCAGGAGTTCGGCGGAACGATCTTCGCCACCGGCTGGGACGCGGCCTCGGCCATTCTTGAGGTGTACACCGAGTCGGACCGGACCTGGACCCGCTATCGGTTGCCGAAGGCCTCGCACTGCTTCGATCACAAGTGGCAGACCGAGTGGCCGCGGATCCGCGAGGTGGAGCACGAGCGGTTGTTGATGGATCATCACGGCCTGTACTACGAACTGTCGCCGTGGGCCTACGGCGGTCGGGTCTGGGGCGTCCGGCCGATCTCCACCCATCTCGCCGTGCTCGGCGATTTCTGTTCCTGGCAGGGAATGCTGGTCACCGGTGCCGACAACGCTTCGCCCAGCCACGGGCTCAGCCCGACCACCGCGGAGCCGCAGTCCAATCTGTGGTTCGGCAAAACCGACGATCTGTGGTCGTTCGGGAAGCCGGCCGGATGGGGCGGGCCATGGTGGATCGAGCCGGTGACCGCGGGTGAGCCGTCCGACCCGTATCTGATGACCGGGTTCGACGGAAAATGCCTCCACCTGGAGAACCATGGCGATACCGCCGTGACCGTCACGGTCGAGATCGACTTCCACGGTCACGGCCGCTACGGCGCCTACACCAGCCTCGAGGTCGCGCCCGGCAAGATCGCGACCCACGTGTTTCCGGCCGGCTTCGCCGCCCACTGGGTGCGATTGGTCAGCGACAGTGACGGCACCATCAGCGGCCAGTTCTTTTACAGCTGATCATGGAAGCGCCGCTGAAGTTGATCAGTGACCTGCTGCCGCAACTGAACGGGGCGACCCGTCGGGTGGCGGAGCTCATCCTGGCCTCTCCGGAACGGGCGGGACGCAGTTCGATCACCAACCTGGCCGCCGAGGCCGACACCTCGGCGGCGACGCTGACCCGGCTGGCGACCGCCCTCGGCTACGACGGGTTCCCGGCGCTGCGGGCGGCGATTGCCACCGATCATGGTCGCGACCTGCAGGCCGGCTGGGAACGCGACATCGGCACCGAGATCACGCCGTCCGACCCGCCCGAGCACGTGCTCAACGTGCTCGCCGGAACCCATGCCCAGGCCCTACGGTCGGCGGTGGACGCGATCGACCTGCCCACCGCGGAACGGCTCGCCGACGCCATCGCGGGCGCGTCCCGAATCGCGATCTTCGGCGAATGGGGCGACGCGATCCCGGCCGAGGAACTGCAGATCCGGTTGCTCCGGATCGGCCGCCCCGCGTGGTTTCACCGCGGCCGGCAGGAGGCGGCGGTCGCGGCCCGGCTACTCGGCCCGGGCGACGTGGCGCTGGGGATCGCCAGGTCCGGCGAGCACGGCGACGCCGAGCAGTTTCTCCGGCTGGCCGGCGAAAGCGGCGCGACCACGGCAGTGATCACCGGCATGACCGGCTCGCCGATGGCCGGACTGGCCGACCTGGTGATCGACACCGGGATCAAGGACGGACCGAACTGGACCGACTACTTCGCCGGGCGCGCGACGGACGCCCTGGCGGCCGGGCTGATCTTCGTTCTGGTGGCCCAGCGCACGCCGGATTCGCTCGGCACCCCGATCCAAGCTTCTGAGGAGTGAGATGAGGACCGAACGGCAGTCGTACGACATCGTGGTGGTCGGTGGTGGGTTGGCCGGAGTCTGCGCCTCCATCGCCGCCGCTCGAGCCGGTAAACGGGTGGCGCTGATTCAGAACCGCCCGGTGCTCGGCGGCAACTCCTCCAGCGAGGTCCGGGTCTGGGTCTGTGGTGCCACCGCTCACGGGGTGCACCACTATGCCCGGGAGACCGGGATCATGGGTGAGTTGTTCGTGGAGAACCAGTACCGCAACCCCGACGGCAATCCGTACTACTGGGACCTGACGGTGCTGGAGGCGGTCCGGGCGGAGCCGAACCTGGAGCTGTTCCTGAACACCGACGTGCGCACCGTGGACGCCGGCGGCCCCGAGGACGACCGGGTGATCACCTCGGTCACCGGCTGGCAGATGGGATCGGAACGGGAGATCACCTTCACCGCCGACGTCTTCTGCGACTGCACCGGCGACGGACTGGTCGGCTTCCTCGCCGGCGCGCGGTACCGGACCGGTCGGGAGCCGCGGTCGGAGTTCGGTGAGCCGTGGGCACCGGAGGTGCCGGACGATAACACGCTGGGCAGCACGATCCTCTTCTACACCAAGGATGTCGGGCATCCGGTGAAGTACGTGCCGCCGCCGTGGGCGCTGGACATCACGACCACGTCGATCCCGGAACGTCGGATGATCAGGACCGAGCTGAACGGCTGTGCCTACTGGTGGATCGAGTGGGGCGGCGAGCTCGACGTGGTGCACGACAACGAACGGATCCGGGACGAGTTGCAGGCCGCCGTGTACGGGATCTGGGACTACATCAAGATCTCCGGCCGGTTCGACGCGGACAACCTGACCCTGGAGTGGATCGGCTCGGTGCCGGGCAAACGGGAGTACCGCAGGTTCATCGGTGATCATGTGCTGACCCAGCACGACGTGCTCGGCCAGACGTTCTTCGCCGATCGGGTCGCCTTCGGCGGCTGGTCGATCGACCTGCATCCGCCGGGTGGGATGTACGCCAGCGAGGCGGGATCGCGACACTGGCACCCGGACGGCAACTACCACATCCCGCTGCGCTGCCTGTACTCGGCGAACGTCCGCAACCTGTGGATGGCGGGCCGCAACATCAGCGCCAGCCACGTCGCCTTCGGCACCACCCGGGTGATGGCGACCTGCGCCGTCCTCGGCGAGGCGGCCGGGACCGGTGCGGCACTGGCGCACGAGCTCGGCGTGACGCCGCGGCAGCTGGTCGCCCGGCACCTGGACCGGGTGCACCGCGCGCTGGTCCGCACCGATGCCGCCACCCTGGGGGTGATCAACGACGACCCGGCCGACCGGGCCCTGGTGGCGACCGTCACGGCGTCGTCCACGCTGCGCCGGATCGAGATCGAGACCTCCTCCGGCACCCACCGGCTGACCGAGCCGATCGGCATGATCATCCCGGCCTGGCCGCGGCTCGGGCCGGTGGAGCTGTTGCTGGACGCCGACCGGGACAGCACGCTGACCGTCGCCCTGCACGAGACGAGCCGGCCGCAGAACTACCTGCCCGCCGACCGGGTGCAGCGGGTCGAGGTCCCGGTGTCGGCGGGGGAGAAGCAGTGGGTCACGCTGCCGCTGGACTGGACCCCGGACGAGCCGCGGAACGGGTTCCTGGTGCTCGAGGCCGACGACGCCCTGGCGCTGCACCGCAGCGACCAGGTCGAACCCGGGATGATCTTCTTTCGGCACCGGGAGCCCGCCGCGGACGAGCGCTACACCGAGCAGTGGCGGGCCTGGAAGCACCTCTGGCACCGGTCCGGGATCTGCCTGCGGCTGGCCGAGCCGACGACGGCGTACGCGCCGGAACGGGTGATCGGCGAGTACGCCCGCCCGTACGGCGGTCCGCGGATGTGGGTGTCGGAACTGCTCGACCACGATCCTCGGCCGTGGTTGGAGCTGGCCTGGTCGGAGCCGGAGACCGTCGCCGAGGTGGTGCTGATCCTCGACGACGAGGTGGAGGAGGACCTGATCAACCTGCACCACCACCGGACGCCGTTCGACGTGCCGCCCGCGCTGGTTCGCGACTACCGGCTGGAGGGGCTGGTCGAGGGGGAGTGGGTCACGCTGGCGGAGGTGACCGACAACCGGCGGCGTCGGCGCAACCATCCGCTGACCGGGCCCGTCGCGCTGGACCGGCTCCGGCTGGTGGTGACCGCGACCCACGGGGCGCCGCGGGCGCACGTGGTCGCGGTCCGCGCCTACGCCCCGTGAGCCCGGGACGGTCCTGGCCGGGGCTCCGGGCGGACACCTAGAGTCGGGCCATGACGACCCGCCGGCTGCTGCTGTTGCGTCACGCCACCACCGAGGGCTTCCGTCCCGGCTTCCCGGATCGGGACCGACGGCTGACCGAGGCCGGGCAGGCGGAGGCGGCCCGGCTGGGCGACTGGCTGCGGGAGCAGGCGATCGGGGTCGAGCAGGTGCTCTGCTCCACGGCGGTCCGGACCCGGCAGACGCTGGCCGGGTTGGGCCTGGCGGCGCCGGCCGAGTTCTCCGACCCGCTCTACGGCGGCGGCACCGACACGATCCTGGAGGAGCTGCGGCTGCTGGACGACGGCATCGGCACCGCCCTGCTGATCGGCCACGCCCCCGCGGTGCCGTCGGCGGTGCACGAGCTGGCCGACCCGACCGTCTCGGACCCGGCGGCCGTGCGCGCGGTGGCGCGCGGCTATCCGCCGGCCACCCTCTCGCTGCTGGAGTTCACCGGCCCGTGGGCCGACCTGACCACCGCCCGGCTGGTCACGGTCCGGCTCAGCCGTTGAGCAGCACCCGCTCGTCCGGACCCCGACGCCGGCGCAACAGTGCGCTGCCGGCGACACCCAGCCCGGCTCCGATCACGGTGCCCAGTCCGACCCAGGCCACGCCGCCTGGCCCGGAGCCGCCGTCGGCAGCCGCTGCGGCCCGGTCGGCCGGCGCGGACTCCTGGTCGGTGGACTCCCGGGCCGGCGGCGGCGGTTCCGCGACGGCCTCGCTGAGGACGCCGGACCCGGCCAGCAACGCCCGGAGCCGGTCCGGATCCGGTGCCCGCTGCCAGCCTGTTTCGCGGCTCTCGTAGCTGCCGTCGGCGCTGGTCTGCAGCCACACGGCGTCCTTCAGCAGCAGCACCCGGTCGACCCGCCACACCGCGACGTCGTGGACCAGCCAGGTGATCCGGACCTCCGCCCCGGCGGCCGATTCCAGCGACGGATGGTCGGACGCCGACGTGGTCGGCAGGTCCATGCCCTCGCCCAGCCCCACCGCGGCCGCCAGGCCCGAGTAGAGCGAGTCGCTGTGGTGGGCCGCCGCGGTCCGGCCGGTCGCGGGGTTGACGATCAGGGCGCTGGTCGGTCCGCCGGCCCAGGCCGGCACCGCCGCGGCCGCGGTCGCCAGCAGTGCGAGGGCCAGGGCCAGGCCGAGCCGCTGCGGAATCTGCATGCCGATCTCCCTTCCTCTGCCGGGGATACACCGCGGCCGGGGCGGAGGTTCGGTGACTGTGAGCCAGATCACGCGACAGGCACGTCAATCGCTCCGACCCCGGGCGTCTAGACCGATGAGCAGGTGACCAGGCCTGCGTGGCGTTCCGCGGGGACGCCGGGGTGTCCTGTGGGGGTCACCGTTACCCCCCCTGACCGTCCGATCCCCACAGGCCACCCCCCCGACAACGCCGCGTCCCGATCGACGCGGCTCGTCCGACCAGCGGGAGAGAACCATGGGGATCGAACCGTCAGCCGGGGCCGAGCGGTGATCACCCGGCAGAACGAACGTTTCCGGGCCGTGGCCCAGGTCGCCGAGGAACGCTGCCACAGCGCGGGTCTGGCGGTCGACGCCGACGAGATCGATCTGCGGATCCGGCGCTGGATCGCGCACGTGGCCGAGGCCCTGGGGGTCAGCGACGAGATCGCCCTGGACAGTGCGCCGCCGGATCTGGGCCGGCTGATCGCGAACAACCTGATCGGCGCGGACCGGCGGCATCCGCGCAGTCCGCACCGGAGGGGCGCCGCGGCGCGGGCCCGCGCCCACCGCGGGTCCTGACCGGCTACCGCCAGGCCAGCGACGCGGCGACCGCGATCGCGCGGTCCCGGTCGGCGACGCCCTCGATCCGTACCGTGACCGGACCCTCGGCGCCTTCCGGCCGGGCCTGGTACGCCAGCGTCGGCCCGGCCACCCGCGCCTGGTCGGCGTGCTCCACCCCGTCGGCGTCGACGTAGCTGATCGTGTGCGGCTCGGCCAGCCAGAAGGCGTCACCCCCGGGGAGGTCGACCCGCTCCACCCGGTCCCAGTTCCGCTTCACGAACAGGAGCACGCTGCCGTCGAACTGGCTCAGCAGCACCGGTCCGGCGGAGGTCCGGAACTCCAGCTCGACCAGCCGGTGATCCACCGCCACCGCCACCCGGGTCGGCTCGCCCAGGCCGTCCGGCAGCGCGACCGGGAAGTCGACCATGTCCCGTGCGCGTACGACGCCGTCGACCTCGACCATCGCCGGCCGACCCGGACCGCCGGTGCGCGGCGACGCCGGGGTGGGGTCGTCCGAGCCGGTGCCGGTGGGTGCGGTGGTGGGCCTGGTGGTGGGAGCGGTGGTGGGAGCGGGGGCCGAGCTGAACAGGATCCCGCCGACCCGGAACCACTCGACCACGGCCGCCCGGACCGGCGGCGTGAGCAACAGGCCGACCAGCAGCGCGGCGACGACCACCGCGACCAGCCGGCGCCGGGCCCGTCGGTCCAGCACGGTCCGGCGCAGCATCCTCGACACCGGATGCGGACGCCGCCGCGGCACCCGGGCCAGCACCCGCTCGGCCAGATCGTCCGGCACCGGGGCGACCACGACCGACCGGCCGAGCGCCCGCAGCTCGTCGGCCAGGTCGGTGCCGGGCCCGGGGAGATCGGGGTCGAGCCCGGGGTCGGGGAGTTCGGGGTCAGGCATCGTCGCTCACCTCCGTCCGCAACCGCTCCAGGGCCCGGGACAGCCGGGACTTGACCGTGCCCCGCGGGATCCGCAGACAGGTGGCGGTCTCGGCCTCGCTCAGTTCCAGCAGGTAGCGGCAGGTGACCACCGCCCGGAGCGGCTCCGGCAGCCGTTCCAGGGCCTCGGCCAGCGACTCCGCCCGGACCGCGGTCAACACGGCCGCCTCGGCGCCGGGATCGATCGCCGGCTGCCCGGACCACCAGCGCTGCTCCCGCTGTTCCCGGCGGGCCCGGCCGCGGTGCAGGTTGCGGGTCTCGTTGATCACGATCCGGATCAGCCACGGCCGGAAGTCGCTGCCGGAGCGGAACCGGGGCAGGGCCCGGTAGGCCTTCACGAACGCCTCCTGGACGACGTCGTCGGCGTCGGCCCCGGCGCCCCACAGCACGGCGGCCCGCTTGGCCGTCGGGGCATGCCGACGGATCAAATCGGCGAACGCGGCTGGTTCACCGACCCGCTCCGGATCCGGGTCGTCGACGATCGCGGACCTCCCTTCGCCGGGGATACACCGCCGCGCGGCAGCGGGTTCCCGCTCAGCCCGGCAGCCCGGGACCGCCGGTGCTCTGCGCCGGTCCGGTGCTGTCCCGCTCGGTCAGCCGCGGCGTCGAGTCCAGGTACGAGCCGGCGGCCGTCCCCTCCAGCACCTCGAACATCCGCCGGGCGGCATGCGCCCCGTACGCCATCACGTCGTGGCTCATCGCCGACAACGCGGGATGGGTGACCTGGCACAGCCAGGAGTCGTCCCAGGCCAGCAGCGAGACCTGGTCCGGCACCGTGACCCCCAGCTCCTGGCAGGTGGCCAGGCCGGCGACGGCCATGATGTCGTTGTCGAAGACGATCGCGGTCGGCGGGTCGTCGGCGGTGACCAGTTCCCGGGTCGCCGCCCGGCCGGCCTCGGCGGAGAAGTCGGAGCCGGCGATCACGTACTCGATCCCGGCCTGTTCGGCGGCGGCCTGGAACGCCCGGCCACGGATCCGCACCTGGCCGTGGTCGGACAGCCCGCCGACCCGGGCGATCCGGCGGTGTCCCTGCCCGACCAGGTAATCCACGGCGTCGGACATCGCCGAGGCGTCGTCGGTCCAGACACACGGGAACCCGTCGGCCATCGACGGGTCGGCGATGCACAGCACCGGCAGGTCGAGCTCGTGCAGCAGCGGGATCCGCGGGTCACCGAGCCGGAGGTCGACGATGATCACCCCGTCCACCCGGCGCTCGGAGTTCCACTTGCGGTAGGTGTCCAGCTCGGCCTCCATGTCCGCGGTCACCTGCAGCAGCAGCGCGTACGAGCGCTCCGACAGCACGCTCTCGATGCCGGAGATCAGCTCCATGAAGAACGGTTCGCTGCCGAGCACCCGCGGGTTCCGGGTGAGCACCAGCCCGAACGCCTCGGTCCGGGAGCCGGACAGCATCCGGGCGGTCCAGTTCGGCGCCCAACCCAGCTCGCGGGCCACCTCGAGGATCCGGGCCCGGGTCTCCTCGGAGACGCCGGGGCGACCGTTCAGGGCGTAGGAGACCGCGCCCTTGGACACCCCGCAGCGACGGGCGATCTCGTTGATGGTGATGCGGCTCGCCATCGCCACCTCCTTGTGTCGGCGTCCGTGAGGGGAGACGCTACTGCAATTTACTGAACCGGTTCGTTAGAGTCATCACCCATGATGGGATGCGACGCAGCCCCACGCCGGGCCACTCGGGCTCTCCGGCACGCATCCGCCCTCACACCATCACCGTGACAAGGAGCTTCCATGTCCCTTCCGACCGGCCTGTCGGTGCAGCTTTACACCGTGCGCAACGCGCTGGCCGAGGACTTCGACGGCACGCTGGCGAAGATCGCCGGCTTCGGCTACACCCAGGTCGAGCCGTTCCAGTTCGTCAACTTCGTCGACCAGCTCCGCTCCGGGCTGAGCAAGTACCGTCTGTCCGCCCCGTCCACCCACGTCGGGCTGCTCAAGGGTGACCAGGAGGAGATCTTCGCCGTCGCCAAGGAACTCGGCATCTCCCTGGTCATCGACCCGCACGTCGACCCGGCCCGGTGGGAGTCCGCCGAGGACGTGAAGCAGATCGCGGCCGAGCTCAACGCCGCCGCGGAGAAGGCCGCCGCGCACGGCCTGACCGTCGGCTACCACAACCACTGGTTCGAGCTGGAGTCGATCATCGACGGCCGGCACGCGCTCGAGGTGTTCGCCGACCACCTGGCCCCGGAGGTCGTGCTCGAGGTCGACACCTACTGGGCGAAGGTGGGTGGCGCGGACGTCCCGGCGCTGCTCGGCCGGCTCGGTGAGAAGGTCGTCGCGCTGCACATCAAGGACGGCGACGGCACTCGGGACAACAAGAAGCAGGTCGCGCTCGGCACCGGCTCGATCCCGATCTGGGACTACATCGACGCCGCCCCGAACGCCCTCCGCGTCGTCGAGCTGGACGACAGCGAGAACGACCTGGTCCAGTCGGTCGGCGACAGCTTCGCCTACCTCAGCGCGGGAAAGGCCTGATGATCATGAGCGAGAAGCGCACCGGTCCGGTCGGCGTCGGCATCATCGGCGCCGGGGTGATCAGCAACACCTACCTGGACAACCTGAACAGCTTCCCCGACGTCGAGGTGCTCGCCGTCGGCGACCTCTACCCGGAGGTGGCCAAGGCGAAGGCCGAGGAGAAGGGCGTCGCAGCGGCCGGCGACCCGTCGGTGGTGCTGAACCACCCCGACGTCGAGGTCGTGGTCAACCTGACCGTCCCGGCGGCCCACGCCGAGGTCGCGCTGGCGGCCGTGGCGGCGGGCAAGCACGTCTGGAACGAGAAGCCGCTCACCCTGGACCGGGCCAGCGGCCAGCAGCTGCTCGCCGCGGCGGAGGAGAAGGGGGTCCGGGTCGGCTGTGCTCCGGACACGTTCCTCGGCGCCGGCCTGCAGGCCACGTTCCATGCGCTCCGGGACGGCGTGATCGGCGAGCCGCTGACCGCCCTGATCCTGATGCAGAGCCCGGGTCCGGAGTCCTGGCACCCCAACCCGGCCTTCCTGTTCCAGGAGGGCGCCGGCCCGCTGTTCGACATCGGCCCGTACTACCTGACCGCGCTGGTGCAGGCGTTCGGCCCGGTCGAGTCGGTGGCCGCGATCGGCTCCAAGGCCCGGGAGAAGCGGGTGATCGGCTCTGGCCCGAAGGCCGGTGAGGAGTTCGAGGTCACCGTGCCGTCGCAGACCGCCGGCCTGGCCAAGTTCCGTAGTGGGCAGTCGCTGACCACGATCTTCAGCTTCGACTCGCCGGTGCCGCGGACGCTGCTGGAGATCACCGGCACCGAGGCGACCCTGCTGGTCCCGGACCCGAACACGTTCCAGGGCGAGATCAAGATCAGGAAGCCGCGGACCGACGACTGGGAGTCGATCAGGACGACGACCGAGCTGTCCAGCCGGGGCACCGGAGTGCTCGACCTGGCCCGCGCGATCCGCGAGGACCGGCCGCACCGGGCCCAGGGTGCGCTGGCGTACCACGTGCTCGACATCATGACCTCGATGGCCGAGTCCGGCGAGCAGGGCGAGTTCGTCAAGGTGGAGAGCACCGTCGAGCCGGCCGAGCTGCTCCCGGCCGACTGGGATCCCAAGTCCAAGACGCTGTAGCGAACGACCCACGAGAGGTCACATCCGCCGCGACATGCCGGGAGACCGGCGGCGGGTGTGACCTCTCGGCGTTCCTACTGGGCGATCAGGTCGTTCACCGAGCGCAGCACCGGCCGCAGCGTGAGCGCGGTCTCGTCCAGCGGCTGCGGCGCGGTGACGGTGAACGTGTGCGATTGGCCGGCGATCAGGGTGACCAAGCCGGAATCCACCCGTGCCGCCGGGTCCAGCCGGTCCGGGAACAGCGTCACGTCCTTGATCAGCGCGTGCGCCTCGACGGTCACCCGCTGCGTGCTGCCCTCGGTGACCACCGAGACGGTGGCCGCGTCGTCGGGCAGGTGCACCCGGAGCTCGGTGTCCTCGACGAAGTACCAGAACGCCGGCTCGGCGCCGGCCGCGGAGATCATCAGGAACTCGAGCGACGGGTCCTTGGGCTCGATCAGCTCCGGTGCCAGCTCGAGCGTGGCCGCCGATCGCGGCTCGACGGCGAAGCTCACCTCGGCCTCGGCCAGCACCTCGCTGCCGACGG
>Ga0079224_100008601_pt1 | contig 13843 bp, 9 predicted proteins | sample Stecom2015_FD_80414 | JGI IMG/M metagenome (GOLD analysis project Ga0079224, IMG submission 80414) | Agricultural soil microbial communities from Utah to study Nitrogen management - Steer compost 2015 | ecosystem: Environmental > Terrestrial > Soil > Agricultural land | place: USA: Utah... | reverse complement strand
CCTCGCCCTGGCGCGGCGCCGCGCCGCGGCGTTCCTGCGCGGCGGCGTCACGACGCTCGAGGTGAAGTCGGGCTACGGGCTCACGACCGAGGCGGAGCTGCGGCAGCTCGCCGTCGCGCGCCGGCTGGGCGAGGCGGGCCCGCAGCGCGTGACGACGACGCTGCTGGCGCACCTGCCCGACCCCGACGTCGACCGCGCCCACCACGTCGACAGGTTCGTCTCCGAGACGGTGCCGGAGGCCGCGAGGCTGGGGCTAGCCGACGCCGTCGACGTCTTCGTCGACCGGGGCGCGTTCACGCTGGCGGAGGCGCGGCGTGTCCTCGAGGCCGGTCTGGCCGCGGGCCTCAACGTCAAGGCCCACGCCGAGCAGCTCTCGAACACGGGCGCGGCGCGGCTCGTCGCCGAGCTCGGCGGCGCGTCCGCCGACCACCTCGAGCGCGCGACCGACGAGGACCTGGCGGCGCTGGCGGCGGCCGGCGTCGTAGCGACCGTGCTGCCGGGCGCCGCCGCGCTGCTGCGCGCCGGCCTGCCGGCCGCCGAGCGCTTCCGCGCCGCGGGCGTGAAGGTCGCCGTCGCCAGCGACCACAACCCCGGCTCGAGCCCCCTGTTCGGGCTGCTGCCCGCCCTGCAGCTCGCCGTGGCCGTCTACGGCTTCACCGTCGAGGAGGCGCTGCGGGGCGGCACGGCTCACGCTGCCGACGCGCTGCGCCTCGCGGGCCTCGGGCGCGTGCAGCCGGGCGCTCCGGCCGACTTCGTCGTCGCCGACGGGCCGGAGGCGCTCCTGCCCCTCTACGCCTGGGGCGAGCCGCAGGTCGCCGAGGTCGTGATCGGCGGCGTCACGGCCTGGCGGCGCCAGGGCTGACGCCTACAGCTCCCCGAACGTGAACGCGCCGCCCTTGACCGTCGCGACGACCTCGAGCCCGTCGAGGCTGACGAGAGGGTCGTGCGAGAGCACGACGAGGTCGGCGTCGTAGCCCTCGGCGAGCCGGCCCGAGCGGCCCTCCCAGCCGATCGCGTGCGCCGCGCCGGCCGTGTACGCCAGCAGGGCCTCGTCGGGCGACACGGCCTCGGCGGGGTTCAAGCGCTCGCCGTCGAGCCCCAGCCGGCGGCAGGCGGCGCGCAGGCCGGTCGGCACGTCGGGCGAGGCCACGGGCGTGTCGGAGCCGAAGGCGAGCCGGGCGCCGGCCCGGGCCAGCGAGCGCAGCGGGTAGGCGCGCTCGAGCCTGTCGGGCAGCAGCGCCCTGATCGCGCCGGCGTCGAACGTCAGGTGGATCGGCTGCACCGAGGCGACGACGCCGAGGCGCCCCAGCCGCGGCACGTCGTCCTCGTGCACGTGCTGGGCGTGCTCGAGGCGCGGCCTCAGACCCGCGGCGGCCAGCAGCCCGCTCGCGGCCTCGAAGGCGTCGAGCACCGCGCGGACGGCGGCGTCGCCGATCGCGTGCACCACCGGCGCAAGGCCGGCGCGGGCCGCCAGGGGCACGCGCTCGGCGAGGACCTCGGGCCCGTCGACCGCCATGCCGACGTCGGCCGTGCCCGCGTAGGGCTCGAGCATCCAGGCGGTCCTGCTGCCCAGCGCGCCGTCGGCGAAGAACTTCGCCCCGCCGACCTGGAAGCTGCGCCCGCCCTGGCCGGTGGCGAGCCCGACCTCGGCGGCGGCCTCCAGCTGCTCGTGGGGCAGGCAGGCCCACACCCTCAGCGGGTAGGCGTCGTCGCTGGCGGCGAGCGCCAGCTCCCTGAAGCAAGCGGCCGGCTCGGCGGCCATGTGGTGCACGGTCGTGACCCCGTGCGCGGCGAGCGAGGCGCCCGCGGCGGCGAGCGCGCGGCGCAGCTCCTCGCGGTCAGGAGCCGGCACCGCCGCGGCGACGAGGCCCCTGGCGGCCTCGAGCATCAGCCCGGTCGGCCGGCCGTCCTCGTCCCTGACGACGACGCCGTCGGCGGGGTCGGGCGTGCCGGCGCCGACGCCGGCGCGCTCGAGCAGGGCGGCGCTGGCCCAGGCCGAGTGGTGGTCCTGGCTCTCGATCAGGGTCGGCCGACCTCCGACGGCCTCCTCGAGCGCGGCCGCCTCCGCCCTGCCGATCGTGCGCAGGCCCCAGGTGTTCAGCGCCATGCCGGTCGCGCGGAGGAGGTCGCCCTCTCCCAGGCTGGCGGCCTGCTGGCGCAGGAGGCGGAGGGCGTCGTCGAACGCGCGCGCGGGCGCGAGGTCGAGCCGCGAGAGCTCGAGCCCGTGCTGGGTGAGGTGGACGTGCGCGTCGTGGAACCCGGGCAGCAGGCAGGCGCCGCCGAGCTCGAAGACGTCGGTCTGCGGGCCGGCGAGCTCGTGCAGCTCGCCGGGCGAGCCGAGGGCGATGATCCTGCCGCCCCGCACGGCCACGCCCTCGGCGCGCGGCCGGGCGGGGTCCATCGTCAGCACGGAGCCGAGGAACAGGGCGTCGGCGTGGCCGGCCACGCTCACGCCCCCGTGAACGACGGCGCGCGCTTGGCGCGGAAGGCGGCGACGCCCTCGGCGGCGTCGCGGCTGGCGGCGGCCCGCGACTGCGCGCCGGCCTCGAGGGCGAGCTGGCCCTCGAGGTCGTTGCCGAGCGTCGCCCGCAGCTGGCGCTTGACGAGCGCGTAGCTGAGTGTGGGTCCGTCGGCGAGTCCCTTCACGAGCTCCCAGGCCGCGTCGGCGAAGCCTTCCGCGGGCAGGACGCGCTCGACGAGCCCGATCGCCTTCGCCTCCTCGGCGCCGAGGCGCCTGTTGCCGAGGGCCAGGTCCATCGTGCGCCCGACGCCGATCAGCCGCGGCAGGTGGTAGCTGCAGCCGGCGTCCATGACGAGGCCGATCGCCGTGAACCCCAGGGCGAACAGCGCCTCGCTCGAGGCCACGCGCAGGTCGCAGGCGACGGCCAGGCTCAGCCCCGCCCCGGCCGCGACGCCGTTCACGCCGGCGACCACGGGCTTGTCGAGGTCGGCGATCGCCCGCACTACGGGGTGGTAACTGCGCTCGAGGAACGCGCCGATGTCGCCGTCGACGGGGGTCTCGGCCAGGTCGGCGCCGGCGCAGAAGCCGCGGCCCTCGCCGGTGAGGAGGACCGCGCGCACGGCGGGGTCGGCGGCCTCGCCCGTCAGCGCGTCGGCCAGCTCGCGGAGCGTGCCCGGCGTCAGGGCGTTGAGCACCTTCGGGCGGTCGATCGCGACCCGGAGCGCCGCGCCTTCGCGCTCCAGCCGCAGGTCCTTGTATGCCATGCGGGGAGTCTACATCCGGCCGGGGACGGCCCCGCTGGCCACCCTGGCCAGCACGGCGACGTCGTCCGGCTGTCGCGGGTCGTCGAGGGCGGCCTTGTTCCGCCGCACCTCGCCGCAGCGCCGGCAGCGGTGGACGATGACCCAGCCCTTCTTGCCCGTCAGCTCCGCACCCACGGGCTCCATCACGCCGCCGCAGTCGTTCGCGCGGTCACCCGGGTTCACGTCCACGTGCAGCGAGCAGAGGCAGGAGGGGCAGTGGTTGCGGTAGCCGCCCGCGGCGAGCGGCTGGACCTCGGCCCCGCACTCGGCGCAGGTGAAGGGCTGGTTGGCGCCCTGGCCGACGAAGCGCTTCACGACCAGGCAGCATACGGTGGTGGTGATGACGGCGCGGGTCCTCGTCCTACCCCCGGAGGCGCCGTGGAGCTGATCGCCCTGCGCGGGGTCACGCTGGCACGGCCCGGCGCGCCCGAGGCGCCGCCGCTCCTCGCGGGCGTCGACCTGGCGCTCGCGGAGGGTGAGCGCGTGGGCCTGGTGGGGCGCAGCGGCGCGGGCAAGAGCTCGCTGCTCGCGCTGCTCGGCGGCCGCCTGGCGCCCACGACCGGCCGGGTGGTCAGGGCGCCCGGGGTGCGGGTGTCGGTCCTCGAGCAGGCGCCGGCGCCGCCCGCGGGCGCGACCGTGTGGGAGGCGGCCGCCGAGGGCCTGGGCGAGCTGCGCTCGCTCGAGGCGGCGATGCGCGCGGCCGAGCGCGAGATGGCCGCCGCGGTCCCGGGCGCCGCCGACCGCTACGCCGCCCTGACGGCCGAGCACGAGCGCCTGGGAGGCTACGGCGCCGAGTCTCGGCTGCGGGAGGTGCTGCACGCGCTCGGCTTCGGCACGGACCGTCACGAGGAGCCCGTGGCCCGACTCTCGACGGGCGAGCGCCGTCGCCTCGCGCTGGCCGCGGCTCTGGCCCTCCCCTGCGACGTGCTGCTCCTCGACGAGCCCACCAACCACCTCGACGTGGCGGCCCGAGCCTGGCTGGAGCGGCACCTCGCCGGGCGGCCGGGCGCCCTGGTGGTCGTGAGCCACGACAGGGCCCTCCTGTCGGCCGCCACCAACCGCACCGCGTTCCTTACGTCCGGCAGGCTGCGCACGTACCCCGGCGGTTACGACAGGGCGGCACGCCGCGCCGCGGCGGACGACGCCGCCTCGGAGCGCAGAGCGCGCGAGCTGAGGCGCGAGGCGCAGCGTCTCGAGGCCGTCGCCGCCGAGCTCGCCCGCTACGGGCGGCGGTCCAAGGCGCGGGAGCGGCGCGCCGCCGAGCTGGCCGGCGCCGCGGAGGAGGCGACGCCGGCGCGCGAGCGCGACCCGCGCCTCCCCGGCGCCGGACCAGGCCGCCGGCGCCACGGCTGGCTGCTCTCCGCCGAGCGGCTCACGGTCCCGGGGGTCCTCGAGGACGCGAGCGTCCGGCTCGCCGCGGGCGACAGCGTGGCGCTGATGGGCCCGAACGGCAGCGGCAAGAGCACGTTGCTCCGCCTCCTGGCGGGCGAGGTCGCCTCGGCCGACCCGGCGGCGCGGCTCGACCACGCGCCGGCGCTGAGGCTCGTGCACGTCGGCCAGGAGGACAGGGGGTTGGTCCGCGGCGAGCCCGTCCTGGCCCAGCTCGCGCGCGTCCTCGGCGAGGAACCGGCGCGCTCGCGCCTCGCCGCCGCGGGGCTGCCGTTCGAGGCCTGGTCGCGGCCGCCCGAGCGGCTCTCGGGCGGCGAGCGGGCGCGGGCCGGGCTGGCGCTGGCGCTGGCGCTCTCGCCCGACGTGCTGCTGCTGGACGAACCCGACAACGACCTCGACCTCCACGCGGTCGAGGCTCTCGAGGCCGCTCTGTCCGAGCTGGTCGCCGCCGGCTGCGCGGTCGTGATGGCCACCCACGACAGGCGCCTGGCCGAGACGGCGTGCCGCCGCGCCTGGACCGTCGCCCAGGGGCGGCTGGCGGCCTTCCCCAGCGTGAGGGCGTACCTGCGCGGCGAGGCGCCGGTGCCGGCCGAGACGTACTTCGTCTCGGGGCCGGACCTGCCGGCCGACGACACGCCGGCGCCGGAGGTGGACCCCCTCGCCGCCCTGGAGGAGGAGCGCGACGCCCTGCTCGTCGCCCTCTCCGACCCGCTGGGGCTGACGGAGCGGGACCTGGCGCGGGCCCGGGCACGTCTGCTGGAGGTGGAGGGCGAGATCCTGGAGAGGCTCGACGAGCGCCTGGAGCCGCCCGCGCCGCGCTACCGCTTCCGGGAGCGCGGGCTGGACCTCGTGGCCGACGTCGTGCCGGACACCGGTCACGCCTGGTGGGTCGCGCACGTCGGGTCGCCGCTCCCGCGGCTCGACGTGCGCCTCATCGGCGACGTGGCGCACCTCTCCGTGGCGGCGCCGGAGGGGGCGTGCGTGCTGCCCTACGCGGCCGCGGCCCTCCTGGACGCCGGCACCAGGTTGGCGTTCACCGTGGCCGGCGCGGCGCGCGCGCAGGCCTGGGTCGACGGGCGCGTTCCGCGTACGCTGCTGGCACAGGGTGAGGGCGCCTGGCGGTTCCTCGACCTCGGAGGCTACCTGGCCGCCGAGGGCTGGTCGGTGAGCCGGCCGAGGCGGCGCCGTCGCCGCCCGTCCGGGAGGGCCGGAGCATGAGACCGTTCTCGCGCTGGTGGGTGTGGGCGCTGCTCGGCGTAGCGCTGCTGCTCGTGCCGTGGCCGGCGGCGGTGGCCGACGCCGTCTACCTGGGCGCGGTCCTGCCGGCGTGGTCGGTCGTGACCGCGGCCCTGGTGAGCGCGGTGCCGCTGTCCCTCTCCGCCGGGCTCCTCCTGTTCGGCCTGGCCGCGCTGGTCGCCGCGCTCCTCTGGCCGGGCGGCGCCGCCCGCGCCGGCCAGGCGCTCGGCTGGGCTCTCGCCGTGCTGCTGCTCACGTTCCCGCTCGCCTTCGGGCTCGGCTACCGCACCACGCCCATCGCGCCGGTGGGCGAGGCCGCGGCGCCCGCCGCCTACGCCGCCGCGCGCGAGGCGGTGCTGACGCGCCTGCTGGTCACGGCGGGCCCGGGGCGCGCCGCGCTGGCAGCGGGCGCGCCCGACGCCGCCGTCCTCTCCGGCTGCGTGGCCGACGTGGCCGCGCGCCTGAGGGACGCCCCCTCCCCCACGCTGCCGACGCGCGTCAAGGCGCTGCCGGCGGGCGCGCTGCTGACGTTCGGGTTCTCGGGCGTGGTCTCGCCGTGGCTGCTCGAGCCGCACCTCGACCCCGGCCTCCCCCCGGCGGCGGCCACCGCGGTGGCGCTGCACGAGCTGGCGCACACGGCCGGCTTCGCCCGCGAGTCCGAGGCCGAGGCGGTGGCCCTGCTGGCGGGCCTGGGGTGCGAGGACCCGGCCGCGGCCTACGCGGCCGCCCTCGCCGCCGCGTCCAGGCTGGCGCGGCGCCTGCCAGCCGAGGAGCGCCAGGCGTACGTGGCGTCGTGGCCCGAGGGGGCGGTCGAGGACCTGGCGGCCGCCGCGGCGGCGGCCGCGAGCTACCGCAGCGGCGCGCTGGCGGCCGCCGTGGAGCGGGCGTACGACGCCTACCTGGTCAGCCTGGGCACCGAGGGCGGCATGGCGGACTACGACAGGTCCACCGACGCCCTCGTCAGGCTGCTGGACCTGGCGCTGCCCGCGCCGTCAGCCGGCGACGGGGTCGCCCGGGGTCGGCACGCCGTCGGGGGCGGGTCCCAGGTTGCGGCGGATGAGGGCGGAGACGTCGGGGTCGCGCCCCATGAAGCGCCGGAACAGCACCTCGGCGTCCTCGCTGTCGCCCGCCTCCAGCACCGCGCTGGCGAACTCGCGGCCGGTGTCGGGGTTGAAGATCCCCTCGGCCTTGAAGCGGCTGAACGCGTCGGCGTCTAGGACCTCGGCCCACTTGTACGAGTAGTACCCGGCCGCGTAGCCGCCGGCGAAGACGTGGCTGAAGGCCGGCATGCGCCGAGCCTGCGTGAACTCGGGGCCGATGGCCAGCGGCTCCATGACGCGCTGCGCCAGCTCCACCGGGTCCTCGTCCGCAGCCGGGTCGTACCTGATGTGCAGCGCCAGGTCGGCGGTGCCGAACATCAGCTGGCGCATCTGCGCGGTCGCCTCCAGGAACGTGCGGCTGGCCTTGAGGCGCGCGAACAGCTCGTCGGGGATCGTCTCGCCGGTCTGGTGGTGCCTGGCGAAGAGGTCCAGCGCCTCCTTCTCCCAACACCAGTTCTCCATGATCTGGCTCGGCAGCTCGATGAAGTCCCAGGCCACCGCCATGCCGCTGCGGCCCCGCACCGGCACCCGCGACATCACGTGGTGCAGCAGGTGCCCGAACTCGTGGAAGACCGTGGTGACCTCGTCGTGGGTCAGGAGCGGCTCCCCGCTGCCGTCGGGGGGCGTGAAGTTGGCGGCGATCACGCCCACGTGCGGCTCGAAGCCGCCGTCCTCGACAGGCCCCCCGGTGACGAGCGGGTTCATCCAGGCGCCGGCGCGCTTCGAGGCGCGGGGGAACCAGTCGGCGTAAGCGGACCCCAAGTAGGTGCCGTCCTCGTGGTAGAGGTCGTACGCCTTCACGTCGGGGTGCCAGGTGGGGGCGTCCTGCGCCTCCACGACGCTGACGCCGAACAGCCGCTCGGAGAGGCGGAAGAGACCGTCCAGGACGGCGCCGAGCGGGAAGTAGGGCCGCAGGGCCTCGTCGTCGAAGTCGTACCTGGCGGCGCGCATGCGCTCGGCGACGAAGCTGACGTCCCAGGGCGCCAGCCCCTCCAGCCCCAGCTCCTCGCGAGCGAAGCGCTCCAGCTCGCGGCGCTCGACGGCGAAGTAGGGCGCCGTGCGCGCGGCCAGCTCCTCCAGGAAGCCGTAGGCGCGGGCGCCGTTCTTGACCATCCTGTCCTCCAGGACGAGGTCGGCGAAGTCGGCGTAGCCGAGCACGTTCGCCAGCTCGCGCCGCTTCGCGAGGATCCGCCTGAGGAGCGGCCTGTTGTCGTGCTGGCCGCCCGCGGCGATCGAGTAGAACGCCTCGTACAGCTCGCGCCTCAGCTCGCGGTCCTCGGCGTGCTTCATGAACGGCACGTAGGAGGGCGCCTGCAGGCTGAAGCGGTACGCCCCCTCGCCGTGGCCGTGGGCCTGGGCGTCGGCGGCGGCGCGGCGCCTGACTCCCTCGGGCAGGCCGGCGAGCCGCGCCTCGTCCCTGACCACCAGCTCGTAGGCGTTCGTGGCGTCCAGGACGTTCTCGGCGAAGCGGGTGCTGAGCTGCGCCAGCTCGACCTTGAGGGCCTCGGCGCGCTTGCGCTCCTCGTCGGGCAGGTCGGCGCCGGCGCGCACGAACTCCTCGACGGTCTTGCGCACGTCGCGCGCCCGCAGCGGGTCGAGGCGCCGGGCGTCGTCGGAGGCCGCGTAGCGCTTCACGACGCTCCACAGCCCCAGGTCGGTGGTGAGGCCCGAGACGAACGCCGTGTACTCGGGCAGCACCTCGTTGTAGGCGGCACGGGACTCGGGCGAGTTCATCGTGTCGTTGAGGTGCTTCACGAGCCCGAAGACGCGGCTGGGCCACTCGACGAGCCGCGTCAGGCGCCCGATGACGTCGTCGTACCTCATCGCGGCGGGGCCGCTCTTCAGCTCCTCCAGCTCGGCCTGTGCCCAGGCGAGGGCGGAGCGCACGGCCGGGGCGTAGTGCTCGACCCTGATGCGGTCGAAGGGGACGCGGTGCCCCATGCTCAGCAGCGGGTTCGAGGGGGCGTCCGCCCCCGGTTCCAGGTCTGTCGGCATGGCTCTCCTAAGCGCGCCTCCACGGGCGCGACGACCGGACGATCATAGCGGGGCGACGCGCTCAGGCCCGGCGCCCACGCGCCATGGGCCCTCAGGCGACGACGGGCACGAACTCGGCCGGCACGGGCTGGCTGAAGAGGTAGCCCTGGCCCTCGTCGCACCTGAGGCTGCGCAGGAGGGCGTTCTGGGCGCGCGTCTCCACGCCCTCGGCCGTGACCCGCAGCTTGAGGCTCTTGCCGATGCCGATGATCGCCCGCAGGAGGTCGACGTCCTCGCCGGGCGCCTGCTCGCCCAGCTTGGCGACGAAGCTCCTGTCGATCTTGAGGCCGTCGAGCGGCAGCTCGCGGAGGTGCTGCAGCGAGGCCTGCGCCACGCCGAAGTCGTCGAGGGCCACGCGCACGCCCATCTCGCGCAGCTCGCCCAGCCGTTCGATGTTCGCCTCGAGGGTCGCCAGCGCGGTCCGCTCGCTGACCTCGATCTCCAGCAGGGCCGGGTGCAGGTCGTGCCGCTGCAGGGCGGCCTTGACGGTGGCGGCGAGGTCGTGTCGCTCCAGCGCCTGGGGGCTGATGTTCACGGCCACGCGGCGCGGGGTGCGCTCGGCCTGCCAGCGCTTGGCCTGGCGACACGCGCCCTCGAGCACCTTCTCGAACAGCGCCTGGCCCAGCTGCACCTCCTCGACGAGCGGGAGGAAGTCGGCGGGCTTGAGCAGGCCGCGCTCCGGGTGCAGCCAGCGCACGAGGGCCTCGACGCTGCCCACGGCCCCGGTGGCGAGGTCGATGCGCGGCTGGTAGTGCAGCACCAGCTGGTCGGTCGCCAGCGCCTCGCGGAGCTCCGCCTCGGTGCGCACGCGCTCGTGCATGAGCAGGTCGACGTCGTCGTCGCAGAAGCGGTAGGAGCCGCGGCGCGTCTCCTTCGCCTTGCGCAGCGCCTCGGTGGCGCGGTCGATCAGCGCCGACGCCGACCGGGAGCGGCCTTCACCGGGGCGGGGGTCGTCGGGGTCCGGGTAGACGTCGACGCCTACGCTGGCCGCGAGCTGCAGGCTGAGCGAGCCGTCGGCGAACGGCTCCTCCACGGCTGCCAGGACCTTCTGCAGCGCGGGCAGCACGGCGTAGGGGTGCGGCAGGTCGGCGAAGAGCAGCGCGAAGCTGTCGCCGCCCCAGCGCGCCAGCGTGTCGGTGCGCCGCAGCGTGCGCTTCAGCCGTCGCGACAGCTCCAGCAGGAGGCGGTCACCGCGGCGGCGGCTGAACGTCTGGTTCACGAAGCGGAAGTGGTCGAGGTCGAGCACCGCCAGGGCCACGTACTGGCCGTTGCGCCTCGCCAGCAGCTGCGCCTGCTGGACCCTGTCCTCCAGCAGGTAGTGGTTCGGCAGGCCGGTGAGCGGGTCCACGTGGGCCAAGCGCCACATGTCCGAGGCGCCGCGCTTCGCGAGCGTGACGTCCTGCGCCACGCCGTAGACGGCGGTGACGCCCGCCTCCTCGCTGCGCCAGCGCCGCACGGCGAAGTCCTCGACCCACACGACGCCGCCGCCCTGCGTGACGAGGCGGTACTGGTCGACCCGTCTCTCCTGGCGGGAGAGCGCGGCCAGCCGCTCGGAGAACCTGGACCTGTCCTCCTCGTGGACGAAGCGGTCGAAGCCCGAGACGACCAGGTCGTCGACCGAGTAACCGGTGACGATGCCGAAGCTCTCCGAGGCCCACGCCACCTGGACGCGACCGTCGTCCTTGATGAGGAGCGCGTAGTGGAAGAAGCGCCCGTCGCCCTCGAGGGTGGCGTTCAGCTCGCGCGCGACCTCCTGGGCCGCCGCGGCGTGGAACCTGTCCGTGACGTCGCTGACGAGCGTTACCAGGAACGCCACGGCACCGGAGGCGTCCTTGACCGGGTAGTGGCGCTGCTCCGAGTAGAACAGGCTGCCGTCGGCGCGGTACGAGCGGACCACCGCCGTGGCCGCGTTGCCGCCCAGCGCCACGGTGCGCGCCTCCGCCGCCGCCGGCTGGTCGGTGTCGTCGCGCATGAGGAAGCCGACGTCCCGTCCCAGCAGCTCCGGTGCCGGGTAGAGGGTCAGCGCCTCGAACTCCGGGCTAGCGTGGACGATCGGGTTCCCTACCTGTCTCACGTCCGAGACCACGAAGCTCTCGCCGGCGAAGAGCCGCCGCGCCGACGCCTGCAACTCGTCTCCGACCTGCGCCGCCGCTCCGGCTAGCGCGGTGTGCTCACGCCGATTCTCCCCAGCGGGGTGCATCGTGTCCCTCCATCCTCTTCCTGAGGACGGAAGCTAACACGGTACTCATCGGACTCATATGACATTCGTCAATCCGTCTCACGCCCGGGCCCGTGCCAGACGCCAAGCGGCGGCCGCTGCGAGCGGGAATGCCGTCAGGAGCGCCATCGTCCCACCGATCGAGACGTCGGCCGCCACCGCCAGCGGGTAGCCGGCCAGCGCGGCGGCGGTGCCGATCGCCACCGCCAGCGCGGTCACGGCGCCCATGCGCGCGGCCAGCAAGCGGGCCGCCACCGCCGGCACGATGGCGAACGCCACGAACAGCACCACGCCCACGGCGTCCAGCGCCGCGACGGCGGTGAGAGCCATCAACACCAGCAGGCCCAGCGACGTCGGCTCGGGGGCCAGGCCCTGCAGGCGCGCGTGCAGCGGGTCGAACGAGGCGGCCACGAGCCGCTCCCAGAACGCCAGCACGTAGGCGACGTCGAGGAGCAGCACGGCGGCGAGGACCAGCGGCGCGCGCGGCACCTCGAGACCGAGGAACGGCACGCGCTCGAGCCAGACGAAGCCGATCTCGCCCAGGAGCACCGTGTGGGTGTCGACGTGGACGTCGCGGGCGAAGAGGCCGAGCACGATCACCCCGGCCGCGAAGAGCGCCGGGAACACCAGGCCCGTGGCCGCGTCGCGCCGCACGCGCCCCGACGCCGCCAGCGCCTGCGTGACCACCACGGTCAGGACGCCGGCCGCGGCCGCGCCGAGGAGCTGCACCGGGCCCGACACGGTGCCGGTGAGCAGGTAGGTGGCGGCGATGCCGAAGACGACCCCGTGGCTCACGGCGTCGGTGAGCATCGCCTGGCCGCGCGCCACCAGGACGCTGCCGAGCAGCGCCGAGGCCGCCGCGGTGAGCACGCCGGTGAGGGCGACGACGAAGCCGACGTCGTCGAGGAGCGCCTGCATCACGCCTCCGCGCTCCGGCCACGCTCGGGGCCCAGCAGCAGCGCGAGGGCGGCCACGACGCTGACGACGAGCACGACCACGGGGCCGGTGGCCAGGCCAGGCGTGGCGGCCGAGACCAGCGCGCCGGCCAGCGCCGACAGCGCGCCGACGGCACCCGCGGTCCAGAACATCGCCCGCAGGCCGCGCGTGAGCTGGCGGGCGGCGACGGCCGGCGCCACCACCAGCGCCGACATGAGCACCACGCCCACGAGCTGGAGGCCGATCACCACGGCCACGGCGAGGAGGCCGGTGAGGCCGGCGTCGATCAGGTCGACGCGGTGCCCGCGGGCGCGGGCGTAGACGGGGTCGAACGTCGCCAGCTCCAGCTCGCCGAACACCAGCGTGACCGCCCCGAGCGCGACGACCGCCACCCCCAGGAGCACCCAGACGTCGGAGCGCAGCGTGGCCGCCGCCTGGCCGAACAGGAAGGTCTCGAGCCCGGCGCTGCCGGCGCCCGGCTGGCGCTGCACGTACGAGAGCAGCACGACGCCGAGCGCGAACCCCAGCCCCAGCGCCGATCCCAGCGCGGCCTCGCTCTTCACACGCAGCCGGCTGCTCAGCAGCCAGGCCAGCGCGGCGGCGAGGAGGCCGGTCACGAGCGCGCCCGCCAGCATCGCCGGCAGCGAGCGGGTGCCGGCCACCAGGTAGCCGCCCACCACCCCGGGCAGCGCCGCGTGGGACATCACGTCGCCGAGCAGGCTCTGCCGCCTGAGCACGGCGAAGGTGCCCAGCGCCCCCGAAGCCAGGCCCAGGAGCACCGCCCCCGCCGCCACGGTGAGGACCGTGTGGTCCAGCAGCGCCTCAGGGAGCAAGGGCGGCCCCCTCGCGGCGCTCGGGCTTGCGCGGCGGCCGGTCGCGCAGCACCACGCGTCCGCCGTAGGTCTCGGCGAGCCTCTCGTCGCTGAGCGTGGTCGCCGCCGGGCCCTGCGCGCGCAGCGTCACGTTCACCAGCGCGACCCAGTCGAAGTAGTCGCCCAGGCTCGCCAGGTCGTGGTGGACGGCCAGCACGGTCTTGCCGCGCCGGCGCTCCGCGCGCAGCACCTCCACGATCGCGGCCTCGCTGGCGGCGTCCACGCCAGCCAACGGCTCGTCGAGCAGGTAGAGCTCGGGGTCCTGCACCAGCGCCCGGGCGAGGAACACCCTCTGCTGCTGCCCGCCGGAGAGGCGGCCGATCTGCCGGCGCGCCAGGTCCGCCAGCCCGACGGTGTCGAGCGCGGCCATGGCGCGCTCGCGCTCGGCCCGCCCGGGCCGCCGGAACGGTCCCAGACCGCGGTACAGCCCCATCGTCACCACGCCCAGCGCGTCGGCCGGGAAGTCCCAGTCGACGCTGGAGCGCTGCGGGACGTAGCCGACGCGGTGCCGGGTGCGCCGCGGCCCGTCGCCCAGCAGCAGGACGCGGCCCTCCCGCGGTTCGAGCAGGCCGAGCAGGGCCTTCAGCAGCGTGCTCTTCCCCGCGCCGTTGGGCCCCACGACCGCGCCCATGACGCCCGCGGGCACCGTCAGCGACACGCCGCGCAGCGCCGGGCCCTCCCCGTAGTCGACGGTGAGGGCCTCGGTGGCCACGACCGGGACCGCGCTCGCCGCGCCGGCGGGTGCGCCTTCCGTGGCCGCGCGGGTCACCATCGCGCCGCCCAGCTCTCCAGCT
>Ga0079224_100008600_pt1 | contig 13844 bp, 16 predicted proteins | sample Stecom2015_FD_80414 | JGI IMG/M metagenome (GOLD analysis project Ga0079224, IMG submission 80414) | Agricultural soil microbial communities from Utah to study Nitrogen management - Steer compost 2015 | ecosystem: Environmental > Terrestrial > Soil > Agricultural land | place: USA: Utah... | reverse complement strand
TTCCGCTACTCGGCCCGCGATCTTGCGGTAGTACGGGCCCGTACGGAAAACATCCCGGTCGTGCTGGGTTCTGCCACACCCAGCCTGGAGTCCCTGCACAACGCCCTGTCCGGCCGCTATCGCCATCTCCGCCTTACCCGGCGAGCAGGCGATGCCGAACGGCCACGCCTGCGCTTGCTGGATACATCCATGGAACCACTGCAGGAAGGGTTTTCGGCCAGGTTGCTGCAGGACATTCGCGAGCATCTGGAACGGGGTAACCAGGTGCTGGTTTTCATCAACCGCCGGGGCTTTGCGCCGACCCTGCAGTGCGGCGATTGCGGCTGGGTGGCGGAATGCATTCATTGTGATGCGCGGCTCACCTTGCACAGGACGCCGCCCCATCTACGCTGCCACCACTGCGATTCTCGACGAGCCGTGGATCGGCACTGTCCAGGTTGTCGGTCCCGGAACCTGCAGGCGCTGGGGTTAGGCACCGAACGTAGTGAACAGTTCCTGTCATCCATCTTTCCCGACGTGGCGGTGCTGCGGGTGGACCGGGACAGTACTCGGCGCAAGGACCGCTTCAGTGTCATGCTGAACGAGGTTCATCAGGGCAAGCCCTGCATCCTGGTGGGCACCCAGATGCTGGCCAAGGGGCACCACTTTCCTGCCGTGACTCTGGTAGCCGTGCTCGACGCCGACGCGGGGCTGTTCAGCGCGGACTTCCGCGGCCAGGAACATACTGCCCAGCTGCTGGTGCAGGTAGCTGGCCGCTCCGGCCGCGCGGGGTTGCCGGGAGAGGTGGTGATCCAGACCCGTCATGCCGCCCACCCCACCCTCCAGGCGCTGGTGCGGGAAGGTTACGAGGACTTCGCTCGCAACGTCCTGCAGGAGCGCCACACAGCGGGGATGCCACCCTTCAGTTTTCTCGCCCTGCTGAGGGCCGAGGCAGCGGACTTCCACAAGGTGGAGCTCTTCCTCGAAGAAGCACGCCGTTGCGCCGAAGCCCTGCTGCCCCCACTGGCCCCGGGAACGGAGGCGTCAACGGTCCGGCTGCTGGGGCCGCTGCCGTCACCCATGGAACGACGCGCCGGGCGCTATCGCCTGCAGTTGCAGCTGCAGGCCGACCAGCGCAAACCCTTGCAGGTATTGCTGGGACGACTGGCGCCGACGCTGGAGGGATTGCGCACTGCCCGCTCTGTGCGCTGGTCCCTCGACGTGGACCCCGTCGATATGATCTAGGGGCCGGCTGCAGGCTAGTGGAGTCCACAGAATTCCGGGATAATGCCAGTCAGGTACTGGCTCCGGCGCCAGGGATGGTCCTTCAGACAGGGTGGCAACACGCATATGGCACACGACTTCGCTAAGATCCGCAAGGCACGAAAGACGGAGCACCGGCAGCCGGAACCGGCACCGCAGCCCCCCCGCGGCATGTTGATCACCGGGCTCCTGACCGGCCTGGTGCTGGGGATGTTCTTCAGCTTCCTGGTGTATCTGTCCGGCGTCCTGCCTCCGGTAGGCGTTGTCGCCGAAGTACCTGCCGACTCCCCCGAACAGGTTGCGGCCGCCCAGCAGCGCCGCACGGAAGAGCTCGAAGAAGCCGCCGCCCGACTGCAACTGGAGTTCTACAAGGAGCTGCCGAATTACGAGGTCATCGTCGATCCACCCAGTAACGCTCGCCCTGCGTCCACTATCAGCGCCACAGCCCAGGCACTTCGCCAGGTGCAGGCCAGCAGCACGGCAGCCGCTGTGACAGCCACCCCGGAAACGACGGAGCCGGTCGCGGCCGTGTCAACTCCCGCGCCGGCGCCTCAGGAGGCCGCCCCGGCCCCAGCCCCGGCTGCGGTTCCCGCTCCCCCGGCCGTAGCTTCCGGCCCAAGCTACATGCTGCAGGCCGGCGCATTCCAGCAGGAATCCTCGGCGATCGCCCAGAGCGAACGCCTCGCGGCGCTGGGATTGCAGTCCAGGGTCAAGAAGGAAGCGCTGCTGGGCAAGACACTGTTCCTGGTCCAGAGCGGCCCCTATGTCTCGCGGGAAGAGCTCAGCCAGATCGAACGCCTGCTGCGCAGCAACAGCATCGACACGATGCGCATCGGCATCAGCCAGTAGGTCTGCTGCCACCGGCCTGTCCTTCGCACACGCTGCACTTGAATTCCCCGCGCCCTTTCCCCATATCTGAGCGGTATCCCGCACGTCGGTGCGAATCCCCAATCTCTAACCCCGGCGCGGGTCGGCAGGAGTCTAGCTTGGAACAATTTCGTGGTACCACTATCGTCTCGGTAAGACGCGGCAACAAGGTGGTCGTCGGGGGCGACGGACAGGTCTCCCAGGGTAATACGGTCATGAAGGGCAACGCCCGCAAGGTGCGGCGGCTGTACAAGGATCAGGTGCTGGCCGGGTTTGCCGGTGGCACGGCGGATGCCTTCACCCTGTTCGAGCGCTTCGAGGAGCAACTCGAAAAGCACCACGGCAAGCTGGTGCGCTCTGCGGTGGAGCTGGCCAAGCTGTGGCGAACCGACCGTATGCTGCGCCGCCTCGAAGCCCTGCTGATCGTCGCCGACCGGGAGGCATCTCTCATCATCACCGGTAATGGTGACGTCATCGAGCCGGAAGACAGCCTCATGGCGATCGGTTCCGGCGGCCCCTTCGCGCTCTCTGCCGCCCGGGCCCTTTACCGTCACACCGAACTGGACGCCCGCACCATCGTCGAAAACAGCCTGGGCATCGCCGCAGACATCTGCGTCTACACTAATCAGAATCACACGATCGAAGAACTGGAGTTCTAAGCATGTCCAGCATGACACCCCGAGAAATCGCCTCCGAACTGGATAGGCATATCGTCGGCCAGCAACAGGCCAAGCGTGCCGTGGCCATCGCCCTGCGCAACCGCTGGCGACGGATGCAGCTGCCCGAGGACATCCGGCAGGAAATCACCCCCAAGAACATTCTCATGATCGGACCCACCGGCGTGGGCAAGACGGAAATAGCCCGGCGCCTGGCCAAGCTTGCCAATGCCCCCTTCATCAAGGTGGAGGCCACCAAGTTTACTGAGGTCGGCTACGTTGGCCGCGATGTGGACTCCATCGTTCGCGACCTGGTGGATGTTGCCGTGAAGATGCTGCGCGAAGAGCAAATTCGTAAAGTACAGCACATCGCCGAGAATGCAGCTGAGGATAGAATACTGGACGCGCTGCTGCCGCCCGCGCGTGGCAGCGAGGGAGAGACAGCCTCCGAGCAGAACAGCAGCACCCGGCAGATTTTCCGCAAGAAGCTGCGTCAGGGCGAACTCGACGAGAAGGAGATTGAGGTGAAGGTCTCCGATTCCGTAGGTGTGGAAATCATGGCGCCGCCCGGCCTCGAGGAGATGACCAGTCAGCTCAAGAGCATGTTCTCCAACATGAATTCAGGTCGCAAGACGACGCGACGCATGCCGGTGAAGGCCGCGCTGAAAGCGCTGAAAGAAGAAGAGGCCAGCAAGCTGGTCAATGAAGAGGAGATCCGAAACCGCGCGATCGAGCTGGCCGAACAGACGGGTATCGTCTTCCTCGACGAGATCGACAAGGTGACGGTGCGTAATGACACCGGCAGCAGCGGCGTCTCCAGAGAAGGTGTGCAGCGTGACCTGCTGCCGCTGATCGAGGGTTCGACAATTACCACCAAGTACGGCAGTGTGAAGACCGACCACATCCTGTTCATCGCCTCCGGCGCGTTCCACCTGTCCAAGCCATCGGACCTGATCCCGGAACTGCAGGGGCGTCTACCGATCAGGGTGGAACTGGAGGCACTGACGGCAGAGGACTTCGAACGCATTCTGGCCGAACCCAACTGCTCGCTGACCGAACAGTATCAGGCCCTGCTGGAGACCGAGGGGCTGCGCGTGCGCTTCACCGCCGACGGCATTGCGCGCATTGCGCAAACCGCCTGGCAGGTGAACGAGACCACCGAGAACATCGGGGCCCGGCGCTTGCACACCATCATGGAGCGGCTGCTGGAGGAAGTGTCCTACAGCGCTGCTGACCTGGCCGTTGATCACGAGGAACTGGTGATCGACGCCGCCTATGTCGACAAACAACTGAGTGAGCTGGTGCGGGATGAGGATCTCAGCCGCTTCATTCTGTAAGCAACACCGCTGCCCGGCAGGCCCGGGCAGCCTCGGCCCCGGTCACGTCCAGGCCCAGTCACGTATCAGGAGAGTCCGGCTGCACCCATGGCAAACCCACCTGTAGATATCCAGTTGCGCCGCAAGTCGGCAGTGCTGACACTGCTTTACGCGGACGGTAGCCGCTACGATCTCAGCGCCGAGTTCCTCCGCGTGCACTCTCCTTCCGCCGAAGTGAAGGGGCATGGCGAAGGACAGGCAACGCTGCAGGTGGGCAAGCGCAAGGTCGGCATCGTCAATGTAGAGCCGGTGGGCAACTATGCCATCCGGCTGTATTTCGATGACCGCCACGACTCCGGCATCTACAGTTGGGACTACCTGCAGCATCTGTGCAGCGAGCACGACACGCTCTGGCAGGACTATCTGAAGCGACTGCAGGAGGCGGGCGCCAGCCGCGACCCCCAGGATCACGGCCGGAGCGCGTTGTCAGAGCACACACAAGTGATTACCATACAGCCCCTTTCCCCGCCACGATCCTGAGGATCATGAGAGAGCGCTATGGCCGGTGATGCACCATCACGAGAAGCACAATCACAGGAACCTCTGTCGCAGGACCCTCAATCGCCAGACAGGGCAACAACCCACTTCGGCTACGAGCAGGTCCCGGTAGCGGAAAAGGTCAACCGCGTCGGGCAGGTATTCCATTCTGTCGCCAACAAGTACGACGTCATGAACGACCTGATGTCCCTCGGCAGTCACCGCATCATCAAACGCTTCACCGTCGAACTCAGCGGCGTCCATGAAGGCCAGCAGGTACTCGACCTGGCTGGCGGTACCGGCGATTTCAGCATTCGCTTCTCGTCACTGGTCGGCAGTTCCGGCCATGTGGTCTTGGCCGACATCAACGACTCCATGCTCCGCGTCGGCCGCGACAGGCTGATCGACAAGGGCATTACCGGGAATGTCACCTATGCCCAGGTCAATGCAGAGCAGTTGCCCTTCGCGGCGGACAGCTTTGACTGCGTCTGCATCGCCTATGGCCTGCGCAATGTCACCGACAAGGACGCGGCACTTCGCTCCATGCTTGCCGTGCTCAAACCCGGCGGGCGCGCCCTGGTGCTTGAATTCTCCAAGCCGCGCAACCCGCTCGTGAGCAAGGCCTATGACGGTTATTCCGCGCTGTGGCCGGTGGTGGGCAAGCTGGTGACAGGCGACGCCGCCAGCTACCGCTATCTGGTGGAGTCCATCCGCATGCACCCGGACCAGGAAACCCTGAAGGGCATGATGGAGAACGCTGGCTTTGAACGCTGCCGCTACCACGATGTGATGGGTGGCGTGTGCGCCATCCATATAGGCTTCAAGCCGCTGAACAGTCATTGATGCGGCGGCCCTACAGCGTGGCCGGCGTGTCACCGGATCACCCTGACATCATCATTTGAAGGTAACATCATGAACCCGCTTCTGATCTCAGCCCTGAGTGCACCCGTCGAGGCCCTGATCAACGCCGTGCTCGCGCAGGATCCGGTGGCAGCCAACCGGCTCACCCGCCACCATGGCCGCACCCTGCGGGTGCAGTGTACGCAGCCGCTGCAATGGACCGTCACGCTGGCGGTACGCGAGAAGCGCATTGCCCTGCATGCGATTTCGGAACAGGAAGCCGACGCGGCCATCAGTGGCACCGCCACTGCCTTTTTGCGCCTGCTGCTCAGTCGCCAGCAGACCGAGGGCCTGTTCTCGCCGGATATCGTTCTCAGTGGTGATACGCAGCTGCTGCAGGAACTGCACAACATACTCGGCAACCTGAACATCGATTGGGAGGAGCACCTCGGCCGGATTTTCGGCGATATTCCCGTATGGCAGGGCAGCCAGGTGTTGCGGCAGGGCCGGGAGTGGGCGCACAGCACCACCTCGTCGCTGCTGAAGGACGTGGAGGAATACCTGCACGAGGAATCCCGGGTGCTGCCCACCAGCACCGAGCTGAACCGGTTCAGCGATCGCATCAGCGCCCTGTCACTGGGACTGGACCGGATTGCCGCGCGCCAGGCCCAATTGCGCGACCGTCTGACATCCTGACAGCTGGCCGAACCAGCCTCTGAACAACTGCGACAAAAAGCCGCAGACTGCTCTGTAAGCTTGTAATCCGTGGGGATAGCGGGATAATCGAAGCATACGGGATGTGCCCACTTTACCATCCCTCCATTGCGCCAATGCGCACGATCAGGAGACACACACATGAGAACGACAGACGGCTTCAAACTGGCCTCTTCCGCCGCCGCATTGCTGGTGGCAAGTGCGGCTTTCGCTGCCAATGCTGACGGTACCGGTGAGGGTCCCGTCAAGATCAGCCAGTGCTCCGGCGTCGCCGCTGAAGGACAGGGCTTCGGAGCCGACAACCTGGTGAGCTTCTCCAGCGGTCATGCCATGGTCTCCCGAAGCTTCTGTGAAAAGCTCGGCGGCACAGAGGTGGCATCGGTCTCCGAACCGCCTGCCACACCGCCCGCCGCGGGCATCGAAGTGGCTTACTGCAACGACCTGTTCAGCTGCAACACCTTCAGTGCCTGCAAGGGTAACGGCAACGATAACTGCGCGGGCATCAACACCTGTCACGGCATCGGCTTCGTGGGCATCGCCAGCGCGGATATCTCCCTTTCCGAACAGCTTTGCAGCAAGCTGGGTGGCAACCTCATCTCCGAACTGTAGGACCACGCCGGATTGACTGCCTCATCAGGAGTCAGACAGATGCTGGGTTATGGGTTGGGCCTGCGCAGTGCGCACTACCCGCATGTCCTCACGCACTGGCCAAAGGTCGACTGGTTCGAGCTCATCACCGAGAACTATCTCGCGCCCGGGGGACGGCCCCGGGCCATCCTGCGGCAGATCCGCGAGCACTACCCTGTCGTCCTCCATGGACTCTCCTTCAATATCGGCGAGGACAGCCCGCCGGATTATGACTATCTTGACCAGCTCAAGGCGCTGACCGCGGAGATCCAGCCCGAATGGGTCTCCGACCACCTCTGCTGGACCGGACTCGACGGCTACACTTCCCACGACCTGCTGCCCATCGCCTATACCGAGGAGAATCTGCAGCGCGTCAGTGACAAGGTGTCCCGTATCCAGGACTACCTGGGCAGGACCATCGTCCTTGAAAACCCGTCTGTCTACATCGGCTTCCGCTCCAACACCATGACGGAGGCGGCGTTCATCAACGCCCTGGTCCAGCGGACCGGCTGTGAGATCCTGCTCGACGTCAACAATGTGTTCGTCAGTGGCTTCAACCTGGGTTTTGATCCCCACGATTACGTCAATACCCTGAACCCGGCGGCGATCCGCCAGTTCCATCTGGCCGGTCACACCCACAACGTCACCCATATCATCGATACTCATGACCATCCGGTGAGCGCAGACGTCTGGAATCTGTATCGACTCGCCTGCGAACGCTTCGGCCCCGTGGCGACCCTGCTGGAGCGGGATGACCACATTCCTCCTTTCGAGGAACTCCAGGCCGAACTGGCGCAGGCCAGAGCCATCCAGGAAGAGGTGCTGCGAGTGCTTGACTCGTCCGCACGTGTCGCCGGGTGCCCGGCATGAGCTGGCAGGACGAGCAACAGCAGTTCTGGCAATGGATCAACCAGCCGCGCAATCTTGACGACGATGCCGAAGACATTGCCCGGGTGCTGGCTCCCCACAGCCATCTGACCCAGGCCGAGGCCCTGGCTATCTACAATAATGCCTACCATCAGCGCATGGTGGAGCTCTCCAGCCAGCTCTTCCCAGTACTGTTCCATACGCTGGGCTCCGAACTCTTTACCACCCTGTGGATTGCCTATATGGGCCAGTTCCCACCTCGAATGGGCTCGGTGACCCGGATCGGCGACCATTTGAGCGAATATCTGGCAACCCACGAGCACTTCGGGAAATTGCCCGCCGCAGCCGACATCGCCCGGCTGGAATATCTGCTGACCAGCCTCTTCGACAAGGCCGACGAGAGCGTGTACTCACTGGAGCAGCTGCGCGCCGTGCCTGCAGACGCCTGGCCCACCATGATCTGGCGTCCACGCCAGGACTGGGCGCTGATGCGGACTGTGTTCGACCTGGAGCAGTACTGGCAGGAGATGAAGCCCTATATCGAGGCCGGCGGCACGCCGGGAGAAGCACCGTTCAGCATTCGACTGCTGCCCGCTCCCAAATCCGATGTTCCCAACCTGCTCGTCTACCGTCGCCAGCACACCATGCACTTCCGCACGGTCTCTCCACAACTCGCCGTGCTGCTGAACGGCCTTCAGGAGGGGAGGAACTTCGCTTACATCTGCGAAGAGCTGGCGGCGCATTTTCCCGACCAGGATATCGCCGCCCTGAGCCTGCAAACACTGCTGGGAGCCCTTGAACTGGAACTCCTGACGTCTCCCAACCCTTGTTCCGAATAGGGGACAATGCTATCTTTTCCCGCCGTTGCGAAGGCGTACTCCGTGTCCCACTTTCCCCGACTACTGAAGATTTTTGCCATTGCCGCGCGCTATCGCCTGGATAGCGTGACGCCGCATTTGCGCCCCACCGGGTTCGCCGCTCTGCTGTTCGGGCTCTTCAGCCTCCCGTGGCGCATGCATCCAGCGGGTCGCCTGCCCCCGGAAGCGCGTCTACGCCTGGCTCTGGAAGAATTGGGCCCCATCTACATCAAGTTTGGACAATTGCTCTCCACCCGGAGGGACTTCCTGCCGCTGGCACTGGCCGACGAGCTGCAGGCTCTGCAGGACAAGGTCCCCGGCTTCACCACGCCGGACATTTACACGATCGTGGAGACCACGCTGCAGCGGCCCTGGCAGGAGGTGTTCAGCGAGCTCTCCCCTACAGCCCTGGCATCCGCCTCGGTGGCCCAGGTCCATGCCGCCCGCCTGCACAACGGTGATGAGGTGGTCGTCAAAGTGCTTCGACCGGGTATCGAGCAGACCATTGCCCAGGACATCCGGGTGCTGAAATGGTTCGCCGCGCTGATCGAAAAGTACCTGCCCGACGGTCGCCGCCTGCATCCGCGTGAGGTTGTAGCCGACTACGAAACCATCATTCTCGACGAGCTCAACCTGCTGTCTGAAGGCGCCAATGCCACCCAGCTGCGCCGCAACTTCGAATTCTCTGCGCAGCTCTACGTTCCCCGCGTGTACTGGGATTGGTCACGCAGCAACATGCTGGTGATGGAGCGTATCTACGGCACACCGGTGACTGACATCGCCACCCTGCGCGCCCAGGGTGTCGACTTCAAGCGGCTGGCCGAGACGGGCGTGGAGATTTTCTTCACCCAGGTCTTCAACCACAGCTTCTTCCATGCCGACATGCATCCGGGCAATATCTTCGTTGCCAACCACAGCCCCGAGAACCCGCAATACATAGCCATCGACTGCGCCATCATCGGCTCACTCAGCCGCAACGACCAGCAGTATCTGGCCCGCAATCTGCTGGCTATCTTCCAGCGTGACTACCGTAAAGTGGCCGAATTGCATGTCGAGTGCGGCTGGGTGCCCAAGTGCACGCGCGTGCACGAATTCGAATCCGCCATGCGGGCCGTCTGCGAGCCGGTATTCGAGAAGCCGCTGAAGGATATCTCCTTCGGCTACCTGCTGGTGCAGCTGTTCCGCACTGCAGGACGCTTCCAGATGGAGGTGCAGCCCTCCCTCGTCCTGCTGCAGAAAACCCTGCTCAATGTGGAGGGACTCGGTCGTCAGCTTTACCCCGACCTGGACCTGTGGACCACGGCACTGCCTTTCCTGGAAGAGTGGAACCGGCGCCGCATGCACCCGCAGACGCTGTACAGGGCTCTGAAAGAGAATGTCCCCGACTGGATCGAACAGCTCCCCTACCTGCCGCAACTGGCTATCGACACCCTCGCGCAGTCCCGCCAGCTGTCCGAAATCCGCGCAGCATTGGAGCTCGATGTGGCGGCCGAGCAGCTGCGCCGCACACGCCGCCGCTCCAGGGCCCTGAAGGGCGGATTGCTGTTGCTGGCAGCAGCGGCAGCGACCCTCATTCCGGGGCTGGATGACATGGCGGCGCAGTTGCCACTGGCAGGCGTTCTGCTGGGCGTAGCCGCGGTATATCTTTTGTGTTTTAGAGAGTGACGTAGCATACTAGCGCGCATGAAAATTGCAGGAGAAGCAGTGTTGACGGGGGATTGGCTGGATGCGGTGAAGTGGAACCAGGACGGGCTTGTCCCGGTGATCACCCAGGACTACCGCAGTGGGCGGGTCCTCACTCACGCTTGGTTGAATCGCGATGCCCTCTCCCTCGCCGTCAGCGAACAGCGCGCTGTGTATTGGTCACGCTCACGCCGTAAACTGTGGCGAAAGGGCGAAGAATCCGGTCATGTACAGAAGCTGCACTCCGTTCTGCTGGACTGCGACGGGGATGCGGTCTGCTACCAGGTCGAACAGATCGGTGGCATTGCCTGTCATACTGGCCGCGAGAGCTGCTTTTATCGCCGCCTGGACGGCAACAGCTGGCATGTCACTGATGGCGTGATCAAGGATCCCAGCGAGATCTATGCAAAACCGGGACATGGCCATGAGTGAGGTGCTGATCGAACTGGGCAGGATACTGGAACAACGGAAGGCGGCAGACGCCTCCGAGTCCTATGTGGCCAGCCTGCACCGCAAGGGTCTCAACAAGATCCTGGAAAAGGTCGGCGAGGAAGCCACTGAAACAATCATTGCCGCCAAGGACGTTGGAAGCAGCGGCGACAGGGAGTCACTGGTCAAGGAAACCGCAGACCTGTGGTTCCACAGCCTGGTCATGCTGAGCCATCTCGATCTCGGCCCCCAGGACGTGCTGGCGGAACTGGAAAAACGATTCAACATTTCGGGCCTGGTGGAAAAAGCATCCCGCCAGCAACCGGATTGAACATACAACCTGGAGGCAGTAATGGGTATCGGTGGAATAAGTATCTGGCAATTGCTCATCATCCTGGCGATCGTCGTCATGTTGTTCGGCACCAAGAAGCTCCGCAATGTGGGCTCCGATCTGGGTGGCGCGCTCAAGGGCTTCAAGAACGCCATGAAGGACGATGAGGTCAAAGATTCAGAGGAGCCATTGGCGAAGGTCGAAGACACTTCCATGAAATCCGAGCAGGCGAACAAGGACTGAGCCGCTTTCGCTCCCGGGTCTCTTTCTTCATCCTTTAACTCATACTGACGCCGGATCGACAGATGTTTGATATTGGTTTCATGGAGCTGGTACTGATTGCCATTGTCTCACTGCTCGTGGTTGGACCGGAGAAGCTGCCGGGAGCAATCAGGACCGGAGCACTGTGGGTTGGGCGTGCCAAGCGCAGCTTCAACCAGGTAAAGGCCGATATCGAGCGCGAGATCAATGCCGATGAGATCCGTCGGCAGTTGCACAACGAATCGATCATGGCCGACATCGAAAAGGCCAAGAAGGGTGCGGACAAGCTGATTGCAGACACTCAGAAGGACCTCGACTCCATCAATGAAGAGGTAAACAGCACACTGACCAGGGAAAAGGTCGAGCTGGAAAAGACGCTGCAGAACCCGAAGGATGCCCCGTCAGCCCCATCGACGTCAGACCCGGAAAATGACCTCGTCACAACGGGGCAGGAAGAACGCGAAGAACGCGAAGAACAGAACAATCAGGCAGCTCGCAAGGAATCCCCTGACGCAGAGCCAGCCCAGACGCCATCCAAACCTGTAGAGGACTTCTACAACAATCCCCCCGCGGGCATTATTCGCCTTCAAGGCGGCGTATTCCAGCAAGTGGTTGCCGATGAAGAAGACAGCGATCAGGAACCACAAAGAAAACCATGAGTAAGCCGATAGATCCAGAAGCCGGCGCGGAACTCACTCTCGTCGGTCACCTGATAGAACTGCGCAACCGCATCATGAAATCGCTGCTGGCGATTCTGCTGATTTTCATCGGCCTGTTCTATTTCTCCAATGACATTTACACGTTCGTGGCCCAGCCACTGCTCGACGTGCTCCCCGAGAACATGGGGATGATCGCGATAGATCCCACTTCGCCCTTCTTCGCGCCTTTCAAGCTGACCTTTTTCGTGTCGTTGGCAGTGGCTGCGCCCTACATTCTTTACCAGATCTGGTCGTTCATAGCGCCGGGGCTGTACAAGAACGAAAAAGAAATCGCGATACCGCTGTTCATTTCCAGTGTCGTACTGTTTTATGCCGGCATCGCCTTCGCCTACTACATCCTGTTCGGGTTCGTGTTCGCCTTCTTCGTCTCCGTCGCACCCGAAGGCATCCTGGTAACGCCGGATATCAACAGCTTCCTGAGCTTTGCGCTGACCATTTTCTTTGCCTTCGGCGCGGCCTTTGAGATTCCGGTAGCGGTATTCCTGCTGATCTGGACCGGCATCGTGGAGCCGGAAGACCTGGCTGGCAAGCGTCCCTACGTGATTGTGGGCTGCTTCGTTGTGGGCATGCTGCTGACCCCGCCTGACCCCTTCACGCAATCGATGCTGGCCATTCCCATGTGGATGCTGTTCGAGCTCGGGATCTTCTTCGGCAAGCTGATCCGAAAAAGGCAGCACAGCGAAGAGAGCAGAGACGCCGGGGCGGATTCAACCACGGAGTAGGAAGGTCACTGGTCCATCGTTTTCCAGCGCCACCTTCATGTCGGCACCGAAGCGGCCGGTGGCGAGAGTGACACCAGACTCTGTCCGTGCCTTGTCCACCATGTAATCATAGAGTTGCTCAGCCCTGTCTGGTGGCATAGCTGCAGAGAAACTGGGGCGTAAACCCTTGTCGGTGCTGGCAGCAAGCGTGAATTGGGACACCAGCATCAAGTCACCAGCCACGTCCCTGAGGGAGCGGTTCATCCTGCCTTCGTCGTCCGCGAACACCCGGTAGGACAGCAGGCGCTGCAGCATCCGATCTGCCCTGCTCTCGTCGTCATCTTTCTCGATTCCAAGCAACACTACCAGGCCAGGACCGATGCGGGAATATTCGCGGCCGTCAATTCGCAACATGGCATGTGTCACGCGTTGCAGCAGAGCGATCATGAGGCCTGTTCCGGTCGGAACATGCGTGCCATTTCGGCAGTCGCGCGCACCAGGGCATCGGTATTGCCAGGTTCACTGGCGGCGTGTCCGGCGTCACGTATGATGCACAGCTCCGACCCAGGCCAGCGCTGGTGCAGTGACAGGGCATTATCCAGCGGACAGACCACATCGTAGCGACCGTGTACGATGATGCCCGGGATGCCCTGCAGACGTTCGGCGTTGGCCAGAATCTGGTCGCTTTCCAGAAAGGCGTCATTGACGAAGTAGTGCGCCTCGATTCGTGCCAGCGCAACCGCCAGGTGCGGATCGGCGAAGTGGTCCACCACCTGACTGTTAGGCCGCAGCGTTGAACAGTTTCCCTCCCAGGTCGACCAGACCTTGGCGGCAGACATGCGGGCAATTTCATCCTGCCCGGTCAGGCGCCGGTAGTATGCCGACATCAGATCACCCTGCTCCTCGAGCGGAATATGGTCGCGAAACTCCTCCCAATGATCCGGGAATATGCGGCTGGCGCCCTCCTGGTAGAACCACAGCAGGTCCTGTCGCCGACACAGGAAGATGCCCCGCAGAATCAGCCCCATCACGCGCTCCGGATGGGTTTCCGCATAGACCAGGCTCAGCGTCGAACCCCAGGAACCGCCAAACAGCACCCATTTGTCGATGCCCAGGAACTCACGGATTGTTTCCATATCCGCGACCAGTGCCTGGGTGTTGTTCTCCCGCAGTTCGGCATGGGGCGTGGAGCGACCT
>Ga0079224_100008598_pt1 | contig 13847 bp, 9 predicted proteins | sample Stecom2015_FD_80414 | JGI IMG/M metagenome (GOLD analysis project Ga0079224, IMG submission 80414) | Agricultural soil microbial communities from Utah to study Nitrogen management - Steer compost 2015 | ecosystem: Environmental > Terrestrial > Soil > Agricultural land | place: USA: Utah... | reverse complement strand
GACGTCCGCCTTCAGCGCTTGCTGGATGACCGGCCAGGCATTATCGAGGAGCACTGGCTGGGCTTTTTCGTTGGGATGGATCCCGTCATCCTGCATCAGGTCCTCATCCAGCGCGACCCCTTCCATGAAGAATTCGATCCAGGGCAAATCGCGTTCACTGGCCAGTTCGCGATATACGTTCTCGAAGGCGCTAGTATACCGTGGACCGTAGTTCGTCGGGATGCGTATTCCGAGGAGTACCACGGCGGCGTTTTTCTCCGCGGCTGCATCGACGATGCGTCCGAGATTCGTCTTGATGCGCTCCGGCGGGAATCCGCGCAGGCCGTCGTTGCCGCCCAATGCTATGACGACCACTTCGGGGTTGAACTCGGAGAGGGCCGAGGCGATCCTGGCAGCGCCGCCCTCGGTGGTCTCGCCGCTTATGCTGGCGTTCACTACGCGATGTTCGTACCCTTCCGCCTGCAGTCTCGACTGCAACAAAGCGGTCCAGGACTGGTCAACGTCAATTCCATAACCCGCACTGAGGCTGTCGCCCAGTACCAGGACGGTTGGAGATTCCGCACCGTTCACGGTACTGGCGCCCAGGATCAACAACAAGGTCAATAACTTTCGCATGTCGAATCGGTCAGGCAGTAAAGACGCGGTACTCACCGCGGAAAATGTCAGCAAGCAGGTTAGCAGCCCCGAAGGCGATCTGACCATTCTTTCGGACGTCAGTTTCGATATAGCCGCGGGCGAGACCGTAGCCGTGGTAGGCGCCTCCGGCGCGGGCAAGTCGACGCTCCTGGGGCTGCTCGCCGGGCTGGACCTGCCGAGCGAAGGGCACATCTGGCTCAACGGCTCCGACCTCACCGCGCTCGATGAAGACGGCCGCGCCGCAGTGCGTGCGGCTCACGTCGGCTTCGTGTTCCAGTCTTTCCACCTGGTGCCGTCGCTCAACGCCCTGGAGAACGTGATGCTGCCGCTCGAACTGGCGGGAGTTGATGAGCCGCGCAAGGTAGCTGTGAACATAATGCGGGAAGTGGGGCTGTCCGAGCGAGCGCGGCACTACCCGTCGCAGCTTTCCGGCGGCGAGAAGCAACGGGTCGCTATCGCGCGTGCCTTCGCAACCGAGCCCGCGGTGCTGTTCGCCGATGAACCGACCGGCAACCTGGACAGCCGCACCGGCGGGCTCGTGATGCAACTCATGTTCGACCTGAACCGTAATTCGTCGACGACCCTCATCCTGGTAACGCACGACAAGTCGATCGCCGAGCGATGCCAGCGGGAGATCGCTCTCGAGTCCGGGCGACTGGTCAGCGACACGCGAGCGGCGGCGTGAGAGCGGTCGTTTACGCGGTCCGCAGCTTCGGCCGCGAATTGCGTTCCGGCGAAGTCGTGGTCCTGCTGGCAGCCGTCGCCCTGGCCGTTGCCGCGCTGACAGCGGTCGGCTTCCTGACAGACCGCATCAGCCGTGCCGTCGCCCGACAGGCAAACGAAGTGCTGGCAGCAGACCTGAGGCTCCGGTCGCCCGAGGAGATTCCGGCTGAATGGCGCGACGCCGCCGAACGCTTCGATTTACAGACGGCCGAGACGCAGACGTTCCCAAGCGTGGTGTTCGCCGGCGAGGCCAACGCCCTCGCTACCATCATGGCCGTGAGCGAAACCTATCCACTTCGCGGGACCGTGAGGATCGCAGACAACCTGTTCGGTGAACAACGCGAGACCGAAGAGACGCCGGCCAGCGGTAATGTCTGGGCGGACAGTGCGCTCATGGCGCGCCTTGGCGTCGACGTCGGTGATGAGGTCACCTTAGGCGAGCTTGCGGTCAGGATCGATGCGGTGCTGACCTATCGTCCGGACCAGTCGATCGGCTTTTCGTCGCTGGCGCCGTCCTTGCTGGTCAACATCGACGACATCCCCCGGAGCGGGCTCATCAGCGAAGGCAGCAGGGTTGGGTACGCGCTGCTCGTTGCCGGCGACGAATCGGCGGTCGATGCCTTCTACGAGGACGTCGAAGAACGGTTGCCCGAGGAGGTTCGCGTGCGTAACCGGGAGGACAGCAGCGAACGCGCAAGCAACGCCGCCGACCGGGCACAACGGTTTCTTTCACTGACCGCGGTTATAAGCCTGCTGTTGAGCGCGGTTGCCATCGCGATGTCAGCGCGCCGCTTCGCGCATCGTCGCATGGACACAGTCGCGCTGATGAAGAGCCTCGGCGCAAGCCAGCGCTTCGTCATCGCCGCCGCCGCAGTTCAGCTCGTAATGCTTGCGGTGGCGGGTGTCGCCATCGGCAGCCTGGTCGGCTTCACCGCCGAGGAAATTCTCACCCGCATGCTCGCCGGCATGATCCAGGGCGACCTGCCGGAGGTGGGTTGGGGACCGGTGGGGCTGGCCAGTGGCGCTGCCCTGATCCTGCTGGTCGGCTTCGCGTTACCGTCGTTGATCCAGTTGCGCAACACGCCGCCGCTTCGGGTGCTGCGTCACGATGCCATGCCGCCGCCACCGTCTCGCCTGTTGGTGGCGGGCACTTCCCTTATTGCGGTGACGCTGCTTCTTTACCAGGCAATCCCCGACGTGCGCATGCTGGCGATTGTGCTCGGCGGCATGCTGGTGGTCGCGGGCGCGCTGTATCTCGCCGGGCGGCTGCTGGTTGCGCTGATGGGTCGTTCGCGCGGCGGGGTAGGCATCGCCTGGCGTTACGGGCTGGCAAACGTGGCCAGGCGCGGCCGCGACAACGCAGTGCAGGTCGTGGCCTTCGGGCTCGGGCTCACGGTGCTGTTGCTGTTGTCGTTTGTCCGCACCGACCTGCTGGAAGGCTGGCAGCAAAGCCTCGATGAAGATGCGCCGAATCACTTCCTGATCAACATCCAGCCGCATGAACGCGATTCGATCGCGGAGATTTTCCAGAGCGAGAACATCGGCGTACCGCAGTTCGTTCCGCTGGTACGCGCACGCATGACCGAGATCAACGGGGAATCGGTGAAGACCCGGACGTACCCGGAAGAAGACGGCGAATGGATGGCTAATCGCGAAGCCAACCTGACCTGGGCGGATGAGCTGAGCTCCAGCAACACAGTTCTCGAAGGACAATGGTGGGAGCCCGGTTACGACGGCGAGCCGCTCGTCTCGGTCGAGGAAGAGGCTGCAATGGAAATGGGTCTCGAGCTGGGCGACCGTTTGCGCTTTCTCGTCGCCGGGCAGGAAGTGGAAGCGAGAGTCGTAAGCTTCCGGGAAGTGAACTGGGATTCGTTCCAGCCGAATTTCTTTCTCGTGCTGTCGCCCGGGGCGCTGGCTGATTTCCCGACCACGTACGTGTCCAGTCTGCAGATCGACGATGAACAGCAGGACGTGCTGCTGCGGCTGGTGCGGGCGCATCCGAGCGTGTCCGTCATCGATCTCGGCGCCATCCTGGAACAGGTGCAGAGCATCATCTCGAAAGCCAGTCTTGCGGTTCAGGCCGTTTTTGTCTTCACGCTGGCCGCGGGCATTGCAGTGCTTTTCGCCGCCGTGCAGTCGACCATCGACGAACGGCGTTTCGAGAGCGCGATGCTGCGTGCGCTCGGGGTGCGGCGGCGGACCGTATTGTCCGGCGTCCTGACGGAGTTTGCCGCGCTGGGCTTTGCCGCCGGGCTGCTGGCTGCGATAGGTGCGTCGATACTCGCAGCCGTTATTTCCTACCAGCTGTTCGACTTGAGCTACAGCTTCAATCCCATGCTGTGGATCGGCGGGCTCGGAGGCGGCGTTTTGCTCGTCTGCCTGAGCGGCTATATCGCCGCGCGCGGAGCCATCAACGCGCCGCCCGCCGACGTGCTGCGCGGCGCCTGAGGCGCATATGAGCCAACTGCCCGAAACCCTCTCCTGCGGCGTCGTGATCGTTCGCAGGACCGACACCGGCTGGCTCACGCTGATGCTGCGCGCCTACCGCAACTGGGATTTTCCCAAGGGCCTGATGGAGCAGGGCGAGACACCGATCGAGGCGGCTGTGAGAGAGGTCGGTGAAGAGACCGGCATCACCCAGCTGTCCTTCGACTGGGGCGACAGGTTTACAGAAACCGGTCCCTACAACCGCGGCAAGGTCGCACGCTACTACCTCGCAAGGACCGAGGAGGAAAAAGTAACCTTAGGTATAGTTCCCGCCCTGGGCCGTGCCGAGCACCACCAGAGCCTCTGGGTCGACTTCGACAAGGCCCACGACTTGACCGCGCCGCGTGTCCGTGGCGTGGTCCAGTGGGCAAGACAGATCATCGGCGCCTGAAGTCCCTGCCGCGCATACTTTTCGCCCGGCTCAAACCACCCGATTCCGCCTCTCACCCTGGAGAAAGGAAGCGACGTTCATCGCAAGTTCGGCAATGGCGTTCTGTCGCGCCTCTACCGTCGCCCAGGCAATGTGCGGAGTCAGGATGAGATTGGCGCCGGAATAATCAAGCAAAGGATCTCCATGCACCGGCGGCTCCTCTCGAAGAACGTCGATCCCCGCGCCGGCCAGTGTTCCCTCGCGCAGCGCATCCACCAGTGCGCGGGAGTCGACGAGTCCGCCGCGTGCGGTGTTGATCAGGAATGCATTACGCTTCATCCGCCGCAACTCGGCTGCTCCGATCAAGTCCCGGGTCTCCGGAGTCAGCGGGCAATGCAGCGAGACGATATCGGATCGCTCGAGAAGCTCATTGAAGTCGGTGCGCCCGTCTTCTCCCGCAGGCGCTCCGCGACGCCTCGCGATCAGAGTGCTCATGCCGAACACCTGCGCCATGGCAGCAACGCCTCGCCCCAGCTCACCGTAACCGACGATGCCTAGCGTCATCGCCGACAGTTCCCGTACCGGGTAATCGAGAAGGCAGAACACGTCCGACTCCCGCCAGTCTCCTTCCTTCACCGCGCGATGGTATCGGTTCAGGTTGTGGGTAAGGTTGAGCAGCACTCCGAATACGTGCTCGACCACAGAGCGCGTGCAATAAGCACGAATGTTCGCAACTGCAATTCCGAGCCTCCGTGCGGCAACGAGATCGACATTATCCGTCCCCGTCGCCGTCAGTCCTATGAACTTGAGCTGCTTTGCCGACGCGAGCGTCGGCTCGTCCAGCCTCGCCTTGTTCGTCAGTACGAACTCTGCTGTACGAATTCGATTCGCCGTGAGGTCCGGCTCAGTCGAGTCGAAGAATTTTATGCCGGGCAGAACCTGCAACAGCGGCGTGGTATCGAGCTCATCCGGCCCCAGCGTCGAGAAATCGAGAAACACAGCGTTCATCGTGATACCAGTGTGCACAGAGGTTGTCGTACGACCAGCGAGGTTCTGCAGCAGCGCCAACAGCGCTAACGAAAACCTTCGTGGCTCCTGAACATTTCAGCCGGTGTTCTGCAGGCCCTGCGCGATGCCGTTCACGCTGGCGAGCAGCGCTTCGAACAGCGCGGCATCCTGGTAACCGGATTCGCGCCAGCGTTCGAGCAGCGTCACCTGCATGAGGCTCATCGGGTCGACGTACGGATTCCTCAGCATGATTGCGCGCTGCAGTGTCGGGTCATTCTCCAGCAGCGCCTGCTGGTCCGAAAAGCGCAAGATCAGGTCCTGCGTGAGGTTGAATCCCTTCTCGATTTGCGGGAAGAACTCATCGTGAAGGTCACCGGCAAGTTTCGAATAGGCGTCTGCGATACCTAAGTCCGCCTTCGCCAGGACCATCTCGACGTCGGCAGTCAGGGCCCGCATGAAATACCACTCGCGAAACATCTCCCGAAAAGCCTCATCGCCGAACTCGTCTATGGCAGCCGCGAAGCCGGTGCCAACGCCATACCACCCGGGCAGGATGTGGCGGCTCTGCGTCCACGCGAAGACCCAGGGGATAGCCCGCAGGTTGCTCACTCCCTCGCCGCCGCGCCGCGAAGCCGGACGGGAACCGATCTGCATGCGTTCAATGAGATCGATAGGCGTGGCCTTGCGAAAGTACTCGTAAAACCGCGGCGTCTCGAACACCAGTTTCCGGTAAGTGTCGCGGCTGACCTCCGCAATCACCTTCATCATAGCGTGCCATTCAGGCATATCCGTGCCGCGATGCTGCGGTATCGCCGTCGCAAGCGCCACCGAGCCGGCTGCTTGTTCGAGGTTGCGTAAAGCGATACCGCGCAGTCCGTATTTCTCGTTGATGATTTCCCCCTGCTCGGTGACGCGCAGGTAGCCGTTCACGGTGCCCGGTGGCGCGCCCAGCACGGCAGCATGCGTCCGCCCACCGCCGCGGCTTATGGTTCCGCCGCGCCCGTGGAACAGCTGCAGCACGACATCCTCTGCCGCGACAGCGCGCACGAGCTCGATCTGCGCTTCTTGCAGGGCCCACCGCGCAGCGGCGATCCCGGACTCCTTGTTACTGTCCGAGTAGCCGATCATCACCGTCTGTTTCTTGCCGCGTTGCTCGAGGTGTTGGCGGTAAATGTCGTGCGACAGAAGTGTGCGGAGGATCTCCGGCCCGCGTTTCAGGTCGTCCACCGTTTCGAGCAGTGGCGCGATATCCAGCGGCACCTCTCCGCGCCGGTTGTGCAGTTCACTCCATTCCGACAGCAGGATTACCGAAAGGATGTCGTCCACGCCCTGCGTCATGCTCACTATGAAAGGCCCGATCGCTGCGGGACCGTATTTGCGCCGGCAAAAGGCGATCGCCTGGAACACCGCGAGCGTCTTGCGCGCCTTCGTGCTTTGCTCGAGCACAGGCGGGTCCTTTTGCAGAATAGCCTCGGAGATCTTCTCGACCCGGTATTCGGGAGTACGCTCCAGCCACTTTTCATCGCCGATGCATTCGCCGACGACCTCCCGATGAACGAGCGCATCCTGCCGCACGTCCAGCGTCACAAGGTGGAAGCCAAAGGTCGCGATCCGCCGCAGCAGTCTCCGTACCGCGAACAACCCGGCGTGTTCTCCCTTGTTGGCAGACAGGCTGTTGGCTATCAGCTGGATGTCGGCATAGAACTCCTCCGGAGACTCATACGGATAGGCGTCGTCGTCATAGGTCGCCTGGAGGCGCTGTTGTACCAGCCTCAGGAACACGCGGTAGGGCATGTCCCTGTGCCGCGCGGGCACGGCGTGGTAGGCCTGCTGGAACGCCGGGGTGTATTCCTCGATCTTCCCGTAGATGGCATCGTCCACGTCGATGCGCGCCCTTGACTGGCTCAGCTTAGCCGAGAGCTTTCCGCATTCACGATAGTAGAGATCGAGGATCAAGCAGCGCTGCCGCGCCAGGGTCTCGCGAATGGTCTTTGCGTTTACGTTCGGGTTGCCATCCATGTCGCCACCGACCCACGAGGCAAAGTGCAGCAGGCCCGGCACCTTGAGGTCCCGCGCCTCCTCGCCATAGATGCGCAGCGCGGCGTTCTCCAGGTCTTCGTAAAAAGGCGGTATGGTTCGGTACAGAACGTCTGTGACGAAAAACAGGACGTGCTCCAGCTCATCGGCGACGGTCATCTGCTCGGAGGGGTGTTCGTTCGTCTGCCATCCCGTCGTTGCTTCCATCTTTATGTTCTGGATGGCGACGTTCTTCTCCTGCGACGTCATCGTCGGGTTCAGCATGTTCACCAGCTGCCTTACGATGTTCTGCTCCTTGCGGAGGATCGTGCGGCGCGTCGGTTCCGTCGGATGGGCGGTAAATACCGGCTCGATGCGGATCGAGTCGAGCAGCGACTGGAGGCGTGCCACATCGACGCCCCCCGCCTTGAGCTTTACGAGTGTCTCTTCAAGGCCGCCCGGCTGGTACTTGCCTTCTTCCTGGAGGTACTCGCGGCGGCGACGGATCCTGTGCACCTTTTCCGCCGTGTTCACCATCTGGAAATAGGTAGAGAAAGAACGAATCACTTCCAGCGTAAACTTAAGATCGAGGTTGTCGAAAAGATCCTCGAGCTTCTCCCCAGGCTTTTCATTGCCCTCACGGCGACGTATGGATTGCAGGCGCGCGTTCTCGACGAAGTCGAACAGATTTTTGCCGCCCTGCTCCTTCAGCAGTTCACCGACGAGGCCGCCGAGCGTGCGCACGTCGTCGCGAAGTGGCTGGTCCTTGTCCTCGAACGTAATATCCTGCCTGCGCAGTGCTGTCGGCATAGCGGGTAACTCAGTCGCGGAAGTTTTCGTACTGCAGCGGCAGGTCGAGGTCGGCATCCTTCAGCAATGCGATCACGGCCTGCAGGTCGTCGCGCTTCTTTCCGCTGACCCTGAGCTTGTCTCCCTGTATCGCCGCCTGCACCTTTATCTTGCTGGCCTTGATCTTCTTCACCAGGCTTCTCGCCAGGTCGGAATCGATGCCCTGGCGCAGAATGATCTTTTGCCGTGCTTCGTTGCCTGAAATCTCAGGCTCCTCCTCTTTCATGCACGCGATGTCGATGCCTCTCTTCGCCAGTTTCTGGCGCAGGATGTCCAGCATCTGTTGCAGCTGGAAGTCGGTCTGGCTCGTCATGCTGATGACGTTCTCCTCGAGCACGAATTTCGAACCCGTACCCTTGAAGTCGAAGCGCGTATCCACTTCGCGGTTTGCCTGGTCGACGGCATTGCTGGCTTCGTGCGAGTCGAACTCGCTCACGACGTCAAATGATGGCATTCGTGCACCTCTTGCTTGCTGGTCCGCCTGCCCCGGAACTGCCTCCAGACGGTTTCACGTGCGACCGAATCGGCGTCCGGGCCCGCCATAGTAACGAACTCTGCGTGGCAACATCGCAAATCTCCGCATGCCACGGAGATAAGGCGGCGGCAACGGCCGGTCCCGCGGGACACAATCGGCCATCAGTCCAGGGAAGGGCGATCATGCTCGAAAATACGAAAGTCGAGGAAGCGCCGCTGCAGCGCGATGTCGCCTGCGGCAAGGGCAGCGGAGCAGAGGAGCTCGCCGAGGAGCTCGCCTGCGGCCTCGCAACCCTCAAGGTATACCCGCGCCTGCTGCGAAGCGGCAACGGCGCCACCGCCGGCGGCGCTGCCATACGGGTGTCGGTACAGCAGACGCTGCAGTCGGAACTGGCAGCCGAGCACCTCATGCGGCGCGTCACCCTGCTTACGCACGAGCAGGTTCCGCTGACGCTGGCGCTATGGGAACTCGGTGCGGAGGAGGAGTCGGTGCTTGCACTGGAAGATTTCTGCGGGATCCTGCGGGCGGCACTCACCGCGGAGGGGCTTGCCGCGGCACAAGTAGGCATCTCCATGCAGTCGCACCTCGTGCCGCTGAAGGCGTACCTCCTGATCTGCACGGCGATACTCGGCCACGGTCCCCGCTATATCGTCCTGGACAGCCTGCAGATGCGGCATCATGAGTGCGACGTGGTACAGGCGGAGGCAGAGAGCAACTGGTCATTCCTCTGGTCGGTGCGCAACGCATCCCCGACTGTCGTTCCTGCGTATGCCGCGAGCGTGACCACGCGCTGCCCGCTACTTGGGGATGAGACCGCGACCGCCGTCCTGCCGGAAGCGGGCCAGCAGGCGCCAGTCGAATCTGCCTGGCTGCCGATGCAGATAAGGCTGCCGGAGTTCAGTGATGGACGCGGCCGGTTGCACTGGGACTCTTTGGAGGACGCGTTGCAGCAGGCGGTGGATGCCGGCGACCAGATCCTGGAACACCTCTATTGGCACCTGCCGCAACAGCGCAACGATGCGTGGCAAAATCGCAGGCTCGCAATTTCGATCGACGGTATCGGCGACCTGGTGGTGGAGCGCGGAGCGGACCCTGGCGACCTTCGCTGCCTGCAGTGGATCGACGAGGCCGTCGCGCGCATCCACGCAATCCTGTGGGATCGATCCAGGACCCTTGCGCAACAAACCGAGCCGTTGCCGGCGCTGCTTTCAAACTGGCCGGCCGTGAGCTGGGACTGCGACATAAAGAAAAGCGACTGGGACGTGCGATGGCGGCGAGCTGTCGCGAACTCTGCGGTCCGGAACCGCAACATACTGGTGATGTCGCCTTACGCGGTGCTGCCGCAATGCTCGGCGGCGAGCTACGACTTCGTGGACCTGCTGCCGGTCCTGCATCACGCGGACGCATTCAGTTTCGCCAATCCGCGCGTAGATGGCTTTCGCAGTTGTACCGAGTTCGCCACGTTCCACCGCCGCGCATGGGCTGTCATGCAACGCAGAAATGCAGCCTCCCTCGTTGCGGCCGGGGTATGACCTGATATACGGTCACTGACCGAAACGTCCACCGGACACGGCGCCCGGGATGACGGCTTCTGACCGCGCTGCGGCGAACAGAAGAACCAGGTCCGCGAGGAAGCTTTGCAACCGATCACGCCCGACGCATACGGAGTCGCCGTTCTGCTGCTGACCGTGGTGGCGTTCGTGCTGTTCACGCGCGATCGCATTCCGCTTGAAACGTCGAGCCTGACGATCCTCATCATCCTGATCGCCGGCTTCCAGATCTTTCCCTATCCCGACGACACGATTGCACTCGACGCGCGCGACTTTTTCGCAGGTTTCGGCAACGAGGCGATGATCGCGATCGGTGCGCTTCTCATGGTGGGGAAGGCGCTCGAAACTACCGGCGCGATGCAACCGCTGGCCACGGTCATCGGTCGCACCTGGTCGAAGTGGCCGGCGGTGGCGCTCCTCGTCACGCTCGTGGTGAGCGCCGTGATGAGCGCATTCCTCAATAACACTCCCATCGTCATACTCCTCATGCCCATACTCGTTGGCGTTTCGCTCAAGACGAAATCAGCACTGTCGGGCCTGATGATGCCTTTGGGTTTCGCGACGATCATCGGCGGCATGTCCACCACCATCGGTGCATCGACGAACCTGCTCGTTGCGGGTATCGCTCGCGACATGGGATTCGTCGATCTCGGTATGTTCGATTTCGTCCTGCCGGCAGCGATAGTCGGCAGCATCGGAATCCTTTTCCTCTGGCTTATTGCGCCGCGGCTGCTGCCGGAACGGATCCCCCCTATGGCTGATGTTTCGCCGCGGGTGTTCAGCGGCCAGTTGCACATCAAGGACGCCGGATTCGCGGCCGGCAAAACGCTCTCGGAAATCCTTTCGAAGACGAACGGGCGGATGAGAGTCGATCGGGTGCAGCGCGGCGAGTCACTTTTCCTGGCGAAGCTGCCGTCACTCGTCCTGCAGCCCGGCGACCGCCTGTTCGTGAAGGACACGCCTGAAAACCTGAAACAGTACGAGACGATGCTGGGTGCGACGCTCTACAGCTCGGCGGACACGCAATATCCGGTCGACGCCGATCGTCCGCTGACGGCGGCAGGACAGCAGCTGGCCGAGGTTGTCGTCACACGCGGCTCACCGCTGCACTTGCGCAATCTCGCCTCGACGCGCTTCAGCAGCATATACGGGCTGTCGCCACTCGCCATTCACCGGGCGCGCGTGCCGAGTTCGCAAATAACCACCGATTTGAACCAGATCCGGCTACGCGCGGGCGACGTTCTGCTGGTCCAGGGAACGCGCGGCGCGATCGACAAGCTGAAGGCGGGCGGCAGCATGCTGGTGCTGGACGGCACGACGGATTTGCCGCACACCGAACGTGCGAACACTGCACTCGCCATCCTGGCGTTCGTGATCCTTGCGGCGGCCATCGACCTGCTGCCGATCTCAGTCAGCGCCCTGATCGGCGTCGGCCTGATGCTGGCAACGGGCTGCCTGCGCTGGCGTGACGCGTTGAGTGCGCTCTCGACTCGGGTCATCCTCGTTATCGTGACGAGCCTGGCGCTGGCCAAGGCTCTCGTAGGTACGGGCATGGCGAGCCTGCTTGCACTGGGTTTCGTCAATGCCGCCGGGGATTTACCGGTTCCGGTAGTCTTGAGTGCCTTGCTGCTGATAATGATTCTTCTGACGAACGTTGTGCCGAACACGGCAGTTGCCATCATCGCTACACCGATTGCACTCGCGGTGGCGTTCCAGCTCGGGACCGACCCGGAACCCTTCGTCCTCGCGGTGCTCTTCGGTGCGAGCATGAGTTTCGCGACGCCGTTCGGCTACCAGACAAACCTCCTGATCCTGAGTGCCGGCGGCTATCGCTTCTCCGACTTCATCCGGGTCGGCATCCCGCTCTCGATCATAATGTGGCTCGGCTTTTCGATAACCCTGCCGCTTCTCTATGGGAACTGAGATGCTTGACCGGGCCCTAAAGTGCATGGATACTCCTTCGATATGACATCGCACTGCAACGACCTGAGCTGGCTTTGGCTTCCTGGAAAGGAGATGGCCTCTGCCTGACGTTTAGCCGCGATCAGAAAAACACGAAGCCCATCTCCGCCGAAAGTGGGGGTGGGTTTTTTTTCGCCACGACGAAACCTTTCTCAGGAAAATTACAACGAGCATGCAACCCCCGTTCGACATAGCTGCCGACCTCGACACCCCGGTTTCGGCATACTTGAAGCTGAAGGAACTGAAGCCGCGGTTCCTGTTGGAAAGTGTCGAGCGTGGCGAGCGGCTGGCCCGGTATTCTTTCCTGGGCTTCGGGGATGGCGTCGAGGTACGGCTGGAACGGGACGCGTTTCACGTAAACGACGCCAGCCATCCATTTCCGGCAAACAAGGATGAATACCTCGGTCGTTTGCGGTCGGCCCTCGAACTGGCTCCGCAACCAAGGCCGCCCGTGCCGGGACTGCCCTTTGCCGGCGGATTGGTGGGCGTCTCCGGTTATGACGTGGTGCGCCTGTTCGAGAAACTGCCAAACGCGCCGGCGGCACAGCGCGGCGTCCCGCTGGCCGCCTTCACCGCAACCAGTTCAACGCTCGTATTCGATCACCTGACGCGGCGCGTCGCCCTGCTGCACGACGGCGCCGAGAGCGAACGCCAGTCATTGCGACGTGAGGTGATCGCCCTGCTGCGCGGGCCGGTACCGCCAAACGGCGACAGTATCTCCATCAGCGCGCCCGAACCGTGCATGAGCGAGAGCGACTTCGTGAAGCGGGTCGCCCGGTGCAAGGAACACATCGCGGCGGGCGATATCTACCAGATCGTTTTGTCTGTTCTCTTCAAGGGACGAGGTAACGTCCCTCCGTTCGAGGTGTACCGCGCGCTCAGGTTGCTGAATCCCTCCCCCTACATGTTCTTTTTCGAGTTCGGCGACCTGAAGATCGCCGGCTCCTCGCCGGAAGCGTTGGTGAAGCTGCATGGCAGGCGCGCCTCGCTCCGGCCGATCGCGGGAACGCTGCCGCGCGGAAAGACGCCGCAGGAGGACGTGCATAACGGGGAAGCACTCCTTGCCGATCCCAAGGAAGCCGCGGAACACGTAATGCTGGTCGACCTCGCAAGGAACGATCTCGGCCGCGTCGCATCGCCCGGCACTGTGCGGGTAGAACCGTACCGGGCGATCGAACGCTACAGTCACGTGATGCACATCGTCAGCGGAGTAGAGGGAGAACTGGCGCCGCAGTTCGATGCTTTCGATCTGTTCGCTGCCAGTTTCCCGGCAGGCACGCTGGTCGGCGCACCGAAAGTGCGCGCCATGGAAATAATCGACGACCTCGAAGAGTCCGGCCGCGGCCTTTACGCCGGCACTGCCGGCTACTATGGCACCGGCGGCGACATGGACCAGGCGATTACCATCAGGACACTGGTGTTTAACGGCGACGAGTACACGTTCCAGGCGGGCGCGGGGATAGTCGCGGACAGCGTTCCGGAAAAGGAGTACCAGGAAGTGCTGGCGAAAGGGGCGATCCTGAAGAGCGCGCTCGAGATGGCGGGAGAAGGCCTGTGACAGAGCGGAACGTACGCATACTGCTGATCGACAATTACGACTCGTTCACCTACAACCTCGTGCAGGCGTTCGCAGCCATGGGCGCGGAAGTGCTGGTGTATCGCAACGATGCCATCAACGTTGAAGAAGCGATGCAGCTCGGCTTCAGCCACCTCGTCGTCTCACCGGGCCCCGGACGTCCGGAGGATGCGGGAGTGTCGCTGCAGATGATCG
>Ga0079224_100008597_pt1 | contig 13848 bp, 12 predicted proteins | sample Stecom2015_FD_80414 | JGI IMG/M metagenome (GOLD analysis project Ga0079224, IMG submission 80414) | Agricultural soil microbial communities from Utah to study Nitrogen management - Steer compost 2015 | ecosystem: Environmental > Terrestrial > Soil > Agricultural land | place: USA: Utah... | reverse complement strand
TTATCTTCCAAGGAAATACCACTTCTACCACGCGTTTGAATCGCTTTAATGGTATTGTCTTCATTAAAAGAAATAGGATTATTATTTATATGACTAGAGAGTCGCAACTTTTCAAGTTGACATCGATCAAGCTCTGCCTTGTACTTGTTGTTTTTCATACTGCGACCAAGGCCGATTCCAAGAATAAAACCTACCATGGTTAGCACAAAAATCAATAATAGTAGATCATTTGGATTTGAGGGTACTATAGATTCTATCATTACAACGTAAAAGAATTTGGTTTAGGGGTTAACAGGTAATTGTTTAGTTTAACACGAAGTTATAAAATTAAAAATCTAGTTTCAACCTTTTAGAATTAAAAAAACGAATTGCTGATTATCACACCCAATAAATTTAAACTAAAAGGTGAGAGTCGTAATAGAAAACAAAAAAATCCCGATGCTTACATCAATTGTAAAACATCGGGACTTTAATTATATGGCTGTTAGGCGTTATGTATAGAATTGTTTATTTTTTTTTAGTTGCCGCTTTTTAAATCGTCTTTCATGTCTAGATAGAAGTCGTTGAAATCTGGGTGCAATTGCACGCGAACCACACTGCTGAACCCATTGGTTACAATCGATCTTAGACGATTAGGAGCAACTTCAAAATCATTTTCAAACGCCGAGGTAATACCAATCACTCGAGGTCCTCCAATTTCTGGCTCTAATCCTGCATCACCTACAACAGATAATGAAAGTTGGTTGTATTTATTTGCAACAACGGCGATTTTATTTAAAAAGCTTTTAGCCGTTTCTTGAATCGTTAAGTTCTTGTCTTTGTCGCCATATAAAAAACTCTGTTCCATCTGTACGGTTATTGCTCCCTTTGACATACCGATTTGGGCATTTTCTCCTAAGGTTCGTTTAAGGTCCGTAATAACAAGAATTGCAATGGAATCCTGCGCTCCAAAAACATCGCGAATACCCTTGATTTGCGCCTCACGCTGTTGCAAGGCCTCCAATGTTTTACCGATGGTGCTAGATTGTTGATTTGAAGCTTCTAAGAACTTATTCATATTGGCCATCAAACCATCATTAGTTGTTTGAAGTTGTTCAAGTTGGGTCTCAAGGCTGCTTACTTTTCTTTCTGCTTGACCTAAATCCGCCTGCGTCTGTTCTAATACCTTTAGTTTATTATTCAAAGCACTAACTTGTTCTCTTAACTCTTTTTTGCTCTGAGCAAATGTTGTAGACATTGAAAATGCGAATACTAAAAGTAAGGATGTGGTTAAAGTTCTCATTTTAATAAATTCAATTCGTTCATTTTAATTTGAAGGCACAAGATATTATTTTTTCAGAATATGGCATCTAAGAAATCAAAAGATTACGTTAAATTTTAATTTCCCAACACAATTGCCAGAATAGGGGCGATAGAATTCAAACGCTCTTATTACTAAACTCTTTAAAATCACCGTATCCTAGGCAAATAAGGCCCTAGTCGTTGTCGATATTTTCTCTGGAAGTATAAAAAGTAATTGTATAATTTATAATTTACTTGGTAACCGTAATCGATGTTTGGATCGTAATTAATCCGCATCTCGTAAAGGGAAGGATCATAAGCAAAAGGGTTTTGTGCGCGCTGGTTCCAATTGATTACATAAATACGATTTCGAGCCTCCATAAACTCTTGACTATAGTAACCCTCTGGCATTGCAATACTGTGCAACCAACTGTAATATCCAGGATCGATAATGATAATCCCATATTCAGTCTCCTGATCACTTATTGTCACAGTATCCCCTTTGGCATTACGACCAGAAAAAGCATTTTCTTCATTGGTTGTAATATTCAGCTCTTCAGCTGTAAAATCAGTTTCTTTTGCCGCACTAGATTTTACAGTAGAGCAGGACCAATTCATTAGCAATGCCGTGCATATGACCAGAAAACATCTCATCGTTTTTCATTTTACGGGTGAACTTAAGAAGTTCGCACCCCTTAAAATACAAAAAGTCAGATTAATATAACCCAACTTTATGCAAAAACGTGTATTATTTAAAGTAATACCTTATTTAAACAATCCCCCGAGGAGTCCCCCGATACCACCTTTTTTCTTATTAGTACCAATGACCATACCTGCAACATCGTCTAGAATACTTCCATCACCATCAGAGTCAATTAAAGATGTAATTAAGCTTTGGTTCTCCTGGGGTTGACCACCTAACATACTTCCTAAAAGACTATTGAGCCCGCCTTGATCACTAACGTTATTTTGTTTGGTTTCTTTACCCAAATAGCCCAAAATAAGTGGCGCAGCAATTTTTAGAATTTGACTTATGGTACCAGCGTCTAACCCTGATTTACTACTTAAGGCATTTTCAACACTGCTTTGCTTTCCGCCCAGAAGATGACCAAGTATACCAGCACCGTCACTTATAGCGCTCTGGTCAACGCCTCCCCCAAAAAATCCTCCAAGGTTATCTAGCACACTTCCATCGTGTTTACTATTAATAGCCCCTAATAGACCTTGAGCTCCCTGTGGGGTAGAAGCGTTTTTTTTCATTGCCCCTGCTAGAAGTGGTAGAGCCATTCCTAAAACGTTTGCTGTACTACCTTCAGATGCTCCTGTTTGATTGCTAATCCCGCCGATAATTTGACGGCCTAAATCACTGTTCAATAATGATTCTAATCCTGCCATGACTTTTATATTAATTTAAATTAGTACCCAACAAGGTACAAAAAAAGTCCCTCGGTTAGGAAGGACTTTAAAAAAAGTGATTTTTTATACTATTTTAATAAGGCTTCGATTTGATCAGCCAATTCAACTCCAATTCTATCTTGGGCCTCGGCAGTTGCTGCTCCAATGTGTGGAGTCAAAGACACTTTTGAATGCATCAAAACTTTAATTGCTGGAGTAGGTTCATTTTCAAATACATCAACACCAGCAAAAGCTAGCTTCCCACTATCAAGTGCATCCACTAAAGCGACTTCATCAATAACACCACCACGAGCTGCATTCACAACCGCAACACCATCTTTCATAAGTTCAAATTCCTTTTTGCCCAAAACGTATTCTTTTTGAGCTGGAACGTGAAGTGAAATAAAATCAGCTTGTTTTAATACCTCTTCTTTAGAAATGGTTTCAATTTTGAAATCTACGCTTTGACCGTCAAAGAAAGACAGTTTAATATCAACGTTCTCAATAAATGGATCATAAGCAACAACCTTCATTCCAACCGCAAGACCAATCTTAGCAGTTTCTTGTCCAATTCTACCAATTCCAATAATACCTAATGTTTTACCTCTTAACTCAACGCCACCAGCATAGGCTTTTTTAAGTTTAGCAAAATTAGTTTCACCTTCCAAAGGCATATTTCGGTTTGCATCATAAAGAAAACGAACACCACCATAAAGGTGAGCGAAAACTAATTCAGCAACTGAAGCAGAAGAAGCTGCAGGGGTATTAATCACATGCAGTCCTTTTTCTTTTGCATAGTCAACATCGATGTTATCCATTCCAACACCACCACGACCGATAAGTTTAAGAGAAGGACAAGCGTCGATAAGATCTTTACGAACCTTGGTTGCACTTCTAACTAAAAGTCCAACTACCTGATTTTCGTTGATATAATTTTCTAATTGTTCTTGGGCTACCTTAGTTGTAATGACTTCAAATCCCTTACTTTCCAGTGCATCTACTCCGCTTTGAGATATACCGTCATTTGCTAATATTTTCATTTCTAATTTTATTTTGATTTTTATTCCAGTGTTCTTTAAACTATTAGGCTTTTCTTTCCAGTTCTTGCATAGCATCTACCAATGCTTGTACACTTTCTATTGGTAATGCATTATACAGGGAAGCTCTGTAACCACCTACGCTTCTATGCCCATTAATTCCGTTGAGGCCTGCTTCTTTAGCAAGAGCATCAAAGCTGTCTTTATGAGCTTGATCTACCAAATTAAAGGTAGCGTTCATAGATGATCTATCCTCTTTAACAGCAAAGCCTTTAAAGAGAGGGTTGCGATCAATTTCATTGTAAAGAAGTTCTGCCTTGGCTTGGTTTTTCTTTTCAATGGCTGCTACACCTCCAAGATCTTTAAGCCATTGAAGTGTTAGCATAGATACATACACTGCAAATACTGGAGGAGTATTAAACATACTATCCTTCTCAGCATGAACGCGATAATCCAACATAGATGGGATTGCACGGTCTGTTTTCCCGAGAACAGACTCCTTAACAGCCACTAGTGTAGCACCCGCTGGCCCCATATTCTTTTGAGCACCTGCATAGATAATATCAAATTTTGAAAAATCCATTTGGCGTGAGAATATATCAGAACTCATATCACAAACTAAAGGACAATTTGCCTCCGGGAACTCTTTTACCTGGGTTCCAAAAATAGTATTATTAGTGGTAAAGTGGATATAATCCAAATCAGTTGGAACATCATACCCTTTAGGGATGTAATTAAAATTACTATCCTTTGAAGATGCTAATTCTACAACCTCTCCTACAAATTTTGCTTCCTTGATGGCTTTGGATGCCCAAGTTCCTGTGTTAAGATATCCAGCCTTATTTTTCATTAGGTTGAAGGGAACATTGATAAACTGCATACTTGCTCCACCTTGGAGAAACAATATTTTATACCCTTTCCCTTCTAGTCCTAGATGCTCCAATGCTAATTGCTGAGCTTGTTCCATTACCGCAATAAAATCTTTGCTTCGGTGAGAAATCTCTATTAAGGAAAGGTCTAAATTGTTAAAATTTAAAATAGCCTCAGAAGCTTTTTGAAATACGTCTTGAGGCAGAATGCATGGTCCTGCGCTAAAATTATGCTTTTTCATAAAAATAGTTAGTTGTGATTTTTATGGATACAAAGTTGCTAATTTCTCCCTTAAAAACTGTTATCAAAAGCATAATAATTTTGTTAGAATGCTAACAGATATTATGGAGTTGTTATAATGTGGCAAATTCTGTTGAACTAAAGTGAATTTTTAGTTACAAGGCGATCAAAAACTTTAACGTATCAACATGATCTGCATAATCCCAAAGTTCGGGTTGTTGAGTTTTTCCAAAAGGAATTTCATTTTCAACCCACCCCTTGGAGACCACACATTGTAATTGTTCTCGATCAGTAATTAATTTTTGTTTCAAAGAATCTTGGTCACTGTAGTATTCATAAAACAATGTAGCAATTGGAGATCCATACCCCTGATCCTCTTTTAACATTAAAAATCCATTCTCCAGCACATCATATAAGCTCATCAAATAAACAGCCTTATTATAATCGTAATTATTGGCGTATTTATTTTGGTTTATAATTTCACCGTAAGGATAAATGGCCTTAAAGAAAGTATCAAAATTATAATCTTGCGGCACAAAAAGTTTAGAAACACTTCTACAACCTAGACCGTAATAAGTGAAGATATCTTTTCCAAGTAAAAAGAGTTCTTCCGGAGTTTCTTCTCCCGTTAGAATTGCCACAGAATTTCTATTTTTTCTGATAATGTTTGGCTTGCCTTTAAAGTAGTATTCAAAATAACGAGCGGTATTGCTACTTCCAGTGGCAATAACGGCATCATACTGAGGCAATTTGTCCTTGTGAAAGGTTATTTTCCCTTTAAACCAGGGCTGGATTTCTTCAAGGTAATTGGCAATAAAGGGGAGCAGGTGCATATCATTAGAGGATTGTTTAACCGCAATTCGATGTCCACTAATTAACACACATATAAAGTCATGAAACCCAACTAAAGGAATATTCCCTGCCATAATAACGGCAATAGTTTTTGGTTCTTTTTCAGCAAATTGATAGTTGGATAACCATTTCTCTATATTGGGCAAAGTCAGTGCATCTGCCCAATTAGTTAATGCCAAATTGAGGTTTTCTCGTGTAAACCAAGCATTGTGCTGTTCTGCTATATTTAGTTTCTCAATTAAGTCACGAAGGTAAATCTGGTCGTTGGTCTCTAGTACTTCATCTTGATGTACGATTTCCCTAAACAAGTTACCAAGTTTTACAAACGCAACTATTCTATCGTGAATCTCACCCATTATATTTGTTTAAGATATAGTTTGTCTTTATTTTTGACATGCAAATTTACACATAAGCTACTGATTGCATATTTATAATCATTATAATTTTGTTATTGGAAAGAAAGTTTTCTGTGGTTCATCTTAATTTTTGAGACAACTATATGTATTTTTGCATAAAAAATTATATTAATACTAGAAAAAGAAAAACATGGCTATTATCATTACAGATGAGTGTATAAATTGCGGGGCATGTGAACCAGAATGCCCAAATAATGCAATTTACGAAGGCGCTGATGACTGGCGTTATAGTGATGGCACTTCACTTACAGGGGATGTGGTTTTGCCTAATGGAGCACAAGTAGACGCTGATGAATCTCAAGAACCTGTCAGCGATGAATATTACTTTATTGTTGCTGATAAATGTACAGAGTGTATGGGATTTCATGAAGAGCCTCAGTGTGCTGCAGTTTGTCCAGTAGATTGTTGTGTTCCTGATGAAGATAATGTGGAAACAGAAGAAGAATTGTTAGGAAAACAACGCTTTATGCACCCTGATTAACTAGGTGCCTAACTTAAAGATTAATCATTATCTAAATAACCGTATTAAATTATAAAGGGAAGCAAACTGCTTCCCTTTAAATGTATTATATAAACCTTACCTTTTCTAAGGTCAATGCCTGTGACATTTACTACTTTTTAGAACTATAGACTCTTTTGATTAATTCGTTGGTGTTTTTGTCATAATACTCTACGACAAAATCCCCGTTAGCATCAAAATATCCAATACCGTTCCCATTTTCAGTTTCTACAATAAAGTTTTTATTGGATGAAACATACGTTGTAGCGTTTAACCCTGCATCGTCTTTGGAGGCAATGGTAAAACCATCAGACTGCGGAGTAAAGTCACATTCTGACCCATTACACACAAAGGTAGCTTTTTTATCAAGCATCACCTTTGAATCACCTTCAACTACGGTTTGATGTGTGGTCACTTTTGTTGGAGAATCAATCCTAGTCTGGTTAATTTTATTTTGATCCTCCTGACTAAGCTCAACGTTCTGTTCTTTTCTTACAAGCATGCTTTTACTGACTTTTTCAGCACCCTTGTTGTCTACTGTAGTTTTCGTTTTAGTTATTGTTTCTTCTAAAACATCTTTATTTTGAGCAAACATAAAGGTCATACTCAAAACCAATACGGATGATAAAACTAATTTTTTCATATTTATTTCCATTTTTGGTTATCTATTATAGATACGAAAATTATTCGAATTTCGATGTTAATGGTCTCATAAGTTGTGCTAACGTACTGTTAAAGAAAGCCAAGTAGTATCGCGTTAAATCCCTATCACTATATGCAATACCATAGAATCATTTGATTATATTTGCACTCGAAAAAAAAACAATCAATATCGAATGAAAGCAGGAATTGTAGGGTTACCAAATGTTGGGAAGTCAACATTGTTCAATTGTTTGTCCAATGCAAAGGCACAGAGTGCTAACTTTCCTTTTTGCACCATTGAACCGAACCTAGGAGTGGTAAACGTTCCAGATGAGCGTTTAGAAAAATTAGAGACTCTTGTGAATCCAGAGCGGGTCCTTCCAGCTACTGTTGAAATCGTCGATATCGCTGGTCTTGTCAAAGGGGCGAGCAAAGGTGAAGGGCTAGGAAACCAATTTCTAGGCAATATCCGAGAGTGTAACGCGATCATTCATGTTTTAAGATGCTTTGATAATGACAATATCGTTCACGTTGACGGTAGTGTTGATCCAATTAGAGATAAAGAAACAATCGACATTGAGTTGCAATTAAAAGATCTTGAGACTGTTGACAAACGGTTAGAAAAAGTTAATCGTGCTGCAAAAACAGGGGACAAAGATGCTCAAAAAGAACAAAGCTTATTACAACGTTTTAAAACTTCTTTGGAAAGCGGAATCTCCGCTAGAGCGGTAGAGGTAGATGAAGATGAAGCTGAATTCATGAAAGGATTTCAGTTATTGACCGCAAAACCAATTCTATACGTTTGTAATGTAGATGAGGCTTCTGCTAAGACTGGAAATGCTTACGTAGATAAGGTCATTGATTTTACTAAGGATGAAAATGCAGAAGTTATTGTCCTAGCAGTAGGCACGGAGGCAGATATTGCAGAATTGGAGGACTATGAAGAGCGTCAATTATTTTTAGAAGATATCGGACTTAAAGAGCCAGGAGTTTCCATTTTAATCCGTGCGGCATATAAACTCCTCAACCTCCAGACGTATTTTACAGCTGGAGTTAAGGAAGTCCGTGCATGGACCATTGATGTGGGGGCCACTGCGCCTCAAGCTGCAGGAGTGATACACACGGATTTTGAAAAAGGATTTATCCGAGCAGAAGTTATAGGTTACCAAGATTATGTAAGCCATGGCAGTGAGGCCAAAGTAAAGGAAGCTGGAAAAATGCGAGTTGAAGGTAAAGAATACATCGTGAAAGATGGTGACGTTATGCATTTTAGATTTAATGTGTAACCAATTACATCGATCAATATTATTGGTGTTTGAATGGTATCTTAACTTGAGTTTTAGGATACCATTTTTTGAATCTATGCCTTTAGCGAAAGATCTTGTTGAATTTTCTCCCCCTGGCATACATTAATTTACAAAAAATCAGGTTCTTAACAATTTGGGGTTTTAGTATGTTAATTACTTTAGATTAAAGGGGTTTCATTTTAACGGTTGAAGCCTTATATTAGCATCAAATCCCATCTCTAAAATAAATATGTCAGAAACTACTAAGTATACAGAAGATAATATTAGATCCCTAGATTGGAAGGAGCACATCCGTATGCGTCCTGGTATGTATATCGGGAAATTAGGTGATGGATCCTCTGCCGATGATGGTATTTATATTTTAATAAAAGAAGTGCTGGACAACTGTATTGATGAGTTTGTCATGGGCGCTGGTAAGACAATTGAAGTATCGGTACAAGGCAATAAAGTAATTGTAAGGGATTACGGCCGTGGAATCCCACTAGGGAAAGTAGTAGATGTGGTTTCCAAGATGAATACTGGAGGAAAGTATGATACTCGAGCTTTTAAAAAGTCTGTAGGGCTCAATGGAGTAGGAACAAAAGCCGTCAACGCTTTGTCATCGTATTTTAGAGTTGAATCAAATCGTGATAATCAATCCAAGGCTGCTGAATTTGAGCAAGGAAATTTAGTTCATGAAGAAGAACTAGAGCAAAGTAGCAGAAGAAGGGGGACCAAAGTAACCTTTATTCCAGATGAGGGCATTTTTAAGAACTTCAAATTCCGCAACGAGTATATTGAGAAGATGATACGTAATTACGTGTATCTCAACCCAGGGTTGGCTATTATATTTAACGGTGAGAAGTTTTATTCAGAGAATGGATTAAAAGATTTATTAGAAGATAGCACCAACAAAGAAGATATGCTATATCCAATAATCCATCTTAGAGGAGAGGATATCGAAGTTGCTATTACACATAGTAAAACACAATATAGTGAAGAATACCATTCCTTTGTCAATGGCCAAAACACTACCCAAGGTGGAACGCATTTGGCTGCCTTTAGGGAAGGAATCGTAAAAACCATTAGAGATTTCTACGGTAAAAACTACGAAGCCTCCGATGTAAGAAAATCAATTATCGGTGCCATTTCAATTAAAGTAATGGAGCCCGTATTTGAGAGCCAGACCAAAACAAAGCTCGGCTCCACTGATATGGGAGGTAAATTACCGACTGTAAGAACCTATATCAATGACTTCTTAGGAACCCAGCTCGATAACTTCTTACATAAGAATTCTGAGGTTGCTGAGCTCATGCAACGTAAAATTTTACAAGCAGAGCGGGAGCGTAAGGAACTATCAGGAATTCGTAAACTAGCAAAAGAAAGAGCTAAAAAAGCAAGCCTTCACAATAAAAAACTTCGAGATTGTAGAGTGCATCTTGGAGACATGAAAAATGATCGAAGACTAGAGAGCACCTTATTTATAACCGAGGGGGATTCTGCATCAGGATCCATTACAAAATCTAGGGATGTCAATACTCAAGCTGTGTTTAGTTTAAGAGGGAAGCCACTAAACTCCTACGGTATGACTAAAAAGATTGTGTATGAAAATGAAGAATTCAACCTGTTGCAATCGGCTTTAAATATAGAAGAGTCATTAGGCGATTTGCGCTACAATAATATCGTCATCGCTACAGATGCCGATGTTGACGGTATGCACATTCGTTTATTATTAATTACATTTTTTCTGCAATTCTTCCCTGAACTCATAAAAGAAGGGCACTTGTATATACTACAAACGCCGCTATTTAGAGTGCGAAATAAAAAGCAAACTTTCTACTGTTACAGTTAAGAAGAAAGAAAAGACGCTATTAAAAAATTAAGCGGAAAGCCCGAAATAACGCGATTCAAAGGATTGGGTGAAATTTCTCCTGATGAATTCTCTAACTTCATTGGAGAGGACATCCGATTAGAGCCAGTAATGCTCGATAAGGCAATTTCAATTGAAAGCTTATTGGAGTTTTACATGGGAAAGAACACGCCTGATCGTCAAAAATTCATCATAAATAACCTTAGAGTTGAACTTGACACTGTAGAAGAATAATAGTTAAAAATCAATTGATTAACTATCGTTTTTCTGCTCAAATTGTAGTTGAATCATATTTATATTAATTTGCTAAACTGACATCGCCATTTATGGAAGAAATTACAGATATAAATCCAGAAGATAACGGCCAACAAGAGACCATTACCAAGGTCGGTGGCATGTATAAAGATTGGTTTTTGGATTATGCTTCATATGTGATTTTAGAAAGAGCAGTGCCTGCTATCGAGGATGGTTTTAAACCTGTACAACGCCGAATCATGCACTCTTTAAAAGAATTAGATGATGGCCGTTACAACAAAGTAGCTAACATCGTTGGACATACCATGCAGTATCACCCACATGGGGATGCTAGTATAGGGGATGCTATGGTTCAAATTGGTCAGAAGGATTTATTGATCGACACACAAGGGAACTGGGGTAACATCCTCACAGGGGATAGTGCAGCTGCTTCCCGATACATCGAGGCACGTTTATCTAAATTCGCCTTGGATGTCGTTTTTAGTCCTAAAATAACGGATTGGCAACTTAGCTATGATGGACGAAAGAAAGAGCCAATTAATTTACCGGTTAAATTTCCATTACTATTAGCACAGGGTGCTGAAGGTATTGCAGTAGGACTTTCCACAAAAATATTACCCCATAATTTCGTTGAACTTATTGAGGCATCTATAAAGCACCTTAAAGGCAAAGGGTTTACCATTTATCCTGATTTTCCAACTGCTGGAATTATGGATGTTAGTAACTATAACGATGGTAAAAGAGGTGGAAGAATACGAGTTCGTGCTAAAATTTCGCAATACGATAAGAACACCTTAGTTATTAATGAAATTCCATTTGGCACCAATACATCAAGTTTGATTGATTCAATCCTTAAGGCCAATGAAAAAGGGAAAATAAAAATCAAAAAGATTGAGGATAATACTGCAGCAAATGTAGAAATATTGGTGCATCTACCCTCTGGACTGTCTCCTGATAAAACCATAGATGCCCTGTATGCATTTACCTCATGTGAATCTTCCATATCGCCTCTAGCTTGTATTATCGAGGATAATAAACCATTATTTATTGGTGTTAACGAAATGCTTAGACGTTCCACAGATAATACTGTAGATCTGCTAAAGCAAGAATTAGAAATTCAACTCAACGAGCTGGAGGAGCAATGGCATTTTGCTTCCTTAGAACGAATATTTATCGAAAATAGAATTTATCGTGATATTGAAGAGGAGGAAACCTGGGAAGGTGTAATTAACGCTATTGATCAAGGGTTACAACCTCATATCAAACATTTAAAAAGAGCCATCACCCAAGAGGATATCACTCGACTTACTGAAATCAGAATTAAGAGAATTTCTAAATTTGACATCGATAAAGCCCAAGAGAAAATCGAGGCTTTAGAAGATGAAATCGCTCAAGTGAACCATCACTTAGAACACCTTATTGAGTATGCTATAGACTACTTCAACACACTTAAGAAAAAGTATGGAGAAGGTAGAGAGCGAAAAACAGAAATAAGAATCTTTGACGATATTGAAGCATCTAAGGTTGTTATTAGAAACACCAAGTTATACGTCAATCCTAAAGAAGGATTCATTGGTACCTCCCTTAAAAAGGATACTTATGTTTGCGATTGTAGTGATATTGATGATATTATTGTTTTTACGGCAACCGGTAAAATGATGGTGACTAAGGTAGATACCAAAACCTTTATCGGTAAAGATATTATACACGTGGCGGTATTTAAAAAGAAAGATAAGCGAACTATTTATAACCTCATTTACAAAGACGGCACTGGAGGATCTACCTATATCAAAAGATTCTATGTCTCTAGTGTAACTCGTGATAAGGAATATGACCTTACCAACGGTAAAAGTGGTTCTGTAGTTCATTATTTTTCAGCTAATCCAAATGGGGAAGCAGAAATTGTAACTATATTTCTAAGACAAGTAGGGAGTGTCAAAAAACTCAAATGGGATATTGATTTTGCAGATATCCTTATCAAGGGTAGAAATTCCAAAGGAAATATTGTAACCAAATATGCCGTTAAAAGAATTGAACTTAAAGAAAAAGGAGTCTCAACCCTTAAACCGCGTAAGATTTGGTTTGATGACACTGTTCGAAGATTAAATGTGGACGAAAGAGGTGCCCTATTAGGAGCCTTCAAAGGTGAAGACAAGCTCCTGGTAATCACTCAGGACGGTATCGCTAGAACAATTACACCTGAATTAACTACCCATTTTGAAGATAATATGATTGTTCTTGAGAAGTGGAACCCTAAAAAACCGATTTCTGCCATTTATTACAACGGTGAGAAGGAATTATATTACGTCAAGAGATTTATCATCGAACAAGCCGAGAAGGAAGAATCATTTATTTCTGATCACCCAGATTCGTTCCTTGAGCTTGTCACCACGCATTGGCTCCCTAAAATTGAAATTGAATTTATAAAGGAAAGAGGAAAAGATCGCAAACCAAATCAGGAACTAGCCTTAGAAGAGTTCATCGCTATAAAAGGAATAAACGCCCTAGGGAATCAGCTCACTAAAGAAAAGGTAAAACAGGTTAATCTTCTAGAGCCTTATCCTTACCAGGAGCCCGAAGAAGTGGAGCCAGAGGATATGGAAGTCAATGAAGAGGAAGAACTGTCAAATCCATCTGAAAACAAATCAGACCTAACTTTATTTGACTAATACATATAATTATTTAGAAATTACTCTGAAAAAGCCAATCGTGGTTCTGTTGCTCAAATAAACGTAATATAACCACGATTTACTTATTGAAAAATCGGACATCTACCCAGCCAAAAACAAGATTAATAGCCACAATGACTACAGTGGCGAAGGCAAGTTCTCCATACAATCCATAAGCGGCTAAACAACCTGCAGCAGCACTGCACCAAATGGTAGCAGCAGTGGTAAGACCTTTGATTTTATCTTTGCGTTGCACAATTACACCAGCTCCCAAAAAACCTACACCAACAACTATCTGACCTAGCACCCGAGTAATATCGACCCCAACTCTGTTTTCAAATTCTAACGAAAGCATGATAAATATCGATGCGCCAATGGCCACGATGGTATTGGTCTTTAATCCAGCGCTTTTACCTTTATATTGTCGTTCTAAACCAATTAGTAAACCCGCCAAGCTAGCAGCCAAAATTTTATACATAAAATCTTGGATATGCATTTCAAATATGGAATTAATAGTATTCATATTTTCAAAAAGC
>Ga0079224_100008596_pt1 | contig 13850 bp, 10 predicted proteins | sample Stecom2015_FD_80414 | JGI IMG/M metagenome (GOLD analysis project Ga0079224, IMG submission 80414) | Agricultural soil microbial communities from Utah to study Nitrogen management - Steer compost 2015 | ecosystem: Environmental > Terrestrial > Soil > Agricultural land | place: USA: Utah... | reverse complement strand
GAACTCTTGACGTATGCCGCCACGTCGCCAAACGTTTTGAACCGGGCACGTGCTATTTTGGTAGAAAGCCGGCCGGACGAAGAATGATACGCCGCGCTGATAACCAAATCGTACCTGCGGAACAGCATCCGTATCCATCCGAGGATGTATTGTGGAAGGTAGATAAAAGGTTTCGATGGCAATGAGATGATGGTGTCGATGCTACGGTATTCTGAAAAAAGGTGACGCGCCAGGGTTCCCTTTACAAACAGGTCAATCCTGGCAAAGGGAAACGTCGCCTCAATGTCCTGCAGCAAGGGTGAAATCAAAAGGAGATTTCCCAGCCTATGATTGGGTCGCGTGACCAGGACGCGGCGGACTTCCGTTCGGACGATGGTACCGTTCGGTCGACTCTTCGTGCCGATGTATCGGGTAAGGCTCCAGACGACAGCCCGCCGTATGTCATTAATTCTTCTGCTTAGGTTCATAGGTAAGGTAACAACTGAATAACGCTCGGCGCGGCAACGCAATTGCACTCTTTGCCAGTACCTTAACCGGCAAGTAAGGGTTGCATGCGCTTACTTCGAAGGATAGAGGAAATTTGAATGCCAGAGCAGTCTCACTGCTCCTGGCGCTAGAAAAATTGAATGAACAAAGGCGGATGTGGCACTATTGCCACACATACGTTGCAACCGCACCCGAGGGTAGTGATGCTGACGCAGCGTAGTCGCCTAGGTGTATGTTGAAAGCCGTTTCGGAGTCGTTGTCGTTAAGGACGATGAGCACCATCTTGCCTTCCGGGGTCAAATAGGCAACGTTGTGCAGGTTGTTCACAATGTTGCTGTGAACTCTGACAGAACCCGGAGGGACAAACTTTGATGCATGCCCGATGATGTAGTATGAAACGTTGCGGGCAACTGCACCGGTTAGACTGTTTATGGTCAATGCGCCCTGGCAAAGCGTGCAACCTCCATCGTCGGTGTGCGGCTCAAAGTTTTCGTCAGCAGCGAGATTCCATTCCAGCACCGTTCGGCTCCAGTTTCGGGGTGCACCAACGATGAGATTCTTTACGTGCCAGCGAAGATCTCCGCCGAAGTCACCTTCACCGCTCGTCCACTGTTCCGTGAAGTAGATGTTCTTGTCCGGGTGTGCATTGTGAACTGTGCTGAGCGCGCTGATGTCGCCCAGGTACAGGTGAAATGCAGTGCCGTCGACCATGGTGCGGGTAACCGGGTCATTAAGGATAGCGATCGGATATTCCGGATGGTCGCAGTTGTGATCGAAGATGACAATCTTGGTTTCGATGCCGGCAGCCTTAAAGGCTGGACCGAGGTGATCTCTGATAAACACATTTTGTTCGGCACTCGTCATCGTCATGCTCGGCGTATTCCCGGGATGTTCGGGTTCGTTTTGCACCGTTATAGCATCGATGGTTATGCCTTCCTCTTTCATCGCCTGGATGTACTTCACAAAATAATTCGCGTAAACGGAATAGTACTCAGGCTTTAGGCTTCCGCCTTTGACGGCCTGGTTTGTTTTCATCCACGCAGGTGCCGACCACGGACTGCCCATGATCTTGATGTCGGGATTCAACGCGAGGATTTCCTTAAGTACCGGTATCAGGTGTGCGCGATCCGGTTCGATGCTAAACTTCGAAAGCGTCACATCAGTTTCGCCGGCAGGAAGGTCGTTGTAAGAAAAAACATTCGCATCAAGGTCCGATGCCCCGATGCTGACACGGAGGTAGCTTATGCCTATACCCTGACCGTCGGTGAGGAACAACTCTTTCAGTAGGCCAGCACGGGCTGATGGTATCAGTTTAGTGTGTAAGAGCCATGCACTCCCGCCCGTAAGGGTATAACCAAAGCCATCAATGCTCTGGTATCGCTTCGTGGTATCAATGGATATAGCGGGGTCGGTCTTTGGAGCCTTGTAAAACGCCAGATCAGAAGCCTGGGAAAGGAGATGCGATCGGTCGGCATATGTCAGCCATCGTGAAATGACCGGACCGTCCGGTTCCTTACCGTTGTCGATTGTGGAAGACTCCTGAGACGAACTCAGGCATGAGGTAAGAAAACAGCCAATGACGAACCAACGCACCATCCCCAGGCACATGCGTAAACCAGTTAGAATTTTAGTCAAACAATCAATACCATTCACCTTAGCCTCGCACCCAGACTCCTTTTAGGGACAAAGGGTGCGAGGCAAGATTTTTACATTCCCCTGACTTCAATATTGTCGACGGAGATTCCATCTTTCAGGTCTTCACCACCGCATTTAATTACGAGGTACATGGTCCCGTCAACAGGAGCCGTGAAGGTACCCGTGTTGTCGCCACATCCAACGACGGAAATCTTTCCTGCAAAGGGTTCAGTACCACAACCAGCCCAGGTGTTGACGCTGCGCTTGATGCCGTCTGCACTGTAATCGTTATCCTGTACCGGCGGCGTAGTTGAACAAAATACTTCGAACCAGGTGTTCACAACACCACTGGTGGATGATACAACCATGTCGATGGTGTAGGTCTTGTCCTTGATAACTTCTATCGCCTGATAGAATCCCTGCTGATTCCATCCACCGCCAGTCACCGTCGCCTTGCCATCGGCAAAGGTCCACGATGTACCGGAAGGGCTGATCTGCAGGATCGTCCATTGTGCGATGTCTTCGTCGGAGTCTAGCCTGCCGCCAAGGACAATGTTACCGGCGTTCGGATCTGAAGTTTCCACCGTCAGTTCCTGTGAGGCGGTGGCCATAAATCCTCCCTTTCCAACAGCGTAGTGGGTGATCGTGTACGTGCCGGCATCGGGGAGGAATACCTCCTGTTCCATCTTGCCGATGAAGGCCGGCGAGCCATCGCCAAGTTCCCACTTCGACATGATGTAATCCGTATTAGATGCCTTCAGTGTGAAGCGATTTGGTGAATTCGCATCCGGAACGATGGTGAATGATGCATCCAAAGACGTATCACTGAGTCCGTTGCCCAATCCGACATCTTCCGGAAGACAGCCTGTGAGCGTAAGTACAGCCGACAGGCAGAGGGTAGCCAATATTCTTGCTTTCATGACGATCTTCATTTTATTGTTCATACCCTGGATTTTGCTTCAGTTTGGTGCCGTTGAGCTCCTTTGTAGGAATCGGAAACACCTCATGCTTCCCTGCTACAAAACCATCCGCGGCAAGAACGGTAGCTGCATCACCCCAACGAACGAGGTCGAAGAAGCGGTGGCCCTCTCCGGCAAGCTCAAGTCTGCGCTCTCTCTTGATTGCATCCATTGAAACCGGCACGGAAGGAAGTCCTACACGGGCACGCACAGCATCAAGCAGCTTCTGTGCTCTCTCACCAGTTGCGCCCAACGCTTCTGCTTCCATGAGATAGGTATCAGCAAGACGGATGATGTAGCTGTGCTGCTGGTAGTTCAAATCCACCGCACCACCAATGGTCGATACGTCCTCCATCCGAGGCATGAACTTGTTCAGGTAGTAGCCCAGATCTTCATCTCCATGAACATACGTGACATCGCCCGCCTCCTCGTATGCAGCGATGTCAAAGACCGTTGCCTCAAAACGCGGGTCGTCCTTGATGGCATCATAGAAGCTTTGCGTAAAGGTGTTAAAGCTCCATCCGCCGGGCATTGCTTCAGGCGCGCTGCTGGCATCATTTACTCTGGAGTAGGAACGGATTCCCACCATCACGTTCAGCGTGTTGCCTTCGTCGCGTCCCGATCCCCAGAATCCCCAGTCGTTGCGCGACAGGTTACTGTGCGTACATTCGATGATCGACTCTGAATTGTAAACATTGCTGAATTCCCATAGGTCAGCGAAGTTGTCTAACAGTTTGTAGCCGTAAATGCTGGTTCCTCCCGGCTCACCATTCACTTCAGCAAACTCTGCAGCAGCTTGAGCGTTCTTTCCGCGATATAAGTATACTTTACCGAGCAGCGCCTGTGCTCCACCTTTGGTGATACGGCCCTTTTCATCCGCAGGCACGGTCGCAGGAAGGGCGGCCTTTGCATCGATCAGGTCAGCCTCGATCTGATCATAGACCGCATCAGGACTAGCCTGTTCTACCTCATACATGTTCGTAGCCGTTAGCGGCTCAAGCAGAAGTGGAATGTTTCGGAACATTCTCACGAGGTTAAAGTAGTACAGCGCCCGAAGTGCCTTTGCTTCACCTATGATTCGGGCCTTCTCTGCTTCGTCCATATTTACCCCTTCAATCTTCTGAAGCAGAATGTTCGCGCGGAAGATACCCTGATAGTGATCATCCCAGTAGCTCGTCGCCATGTTGTCCGGCGTGAGCGCAAAGTCATCAAAGACGTGAAGCTGCAAACCATCCGAAGGCGATGCGCCGCCTGCCACGTGGTCGTCGGAACCCGCATTCATCATGGCTACCATGTTCTCAAAACCTCCAGTGTTCTTCCGTAACGCATCGTAGGTAGCAACCAACGCGGCGAATACCTGCTCGCGATTCTGATAATAGTTCTCCGTCAGGAACGCCCCCTTGGGCGCCACTTCCAGGAAGTCATCGCATGAGGTAATTGTCGTTACAGCAAGGAGAACAGCAAGTGAATATCTGATAGTTATCGTTTTCATTGTTGATCTCTGCGTTTAAAGTTGAATTTGAACTCCGAACAGGAACGACCTTGCCTGAGGATATTGGCCCTTGTCAATTCCAAACACACCGCCGCCGATTTCAGGATCGAAGCCTGTATACCGGGTAAAGGTCAACAGGTTCTCAGCGGTCACGTACACGCGAAACGTTCCGATACCGAGTCTCTCAAACACTCCGTTTTCAGGAATGCGATAGCCAAGTTGGACGATCTTGAAGCGCAGGTAGTCGCCGTCCTCGAGATAGAAGGACGACATGCGGCCAAAGTTCCCATTAGGATCCGTGATAGAGAGGCGCGGATAGTCGTTCGACGTACCCTCCCCGGTCCACCGATTCAGCACTGCTGTCGTGTAGTTCGCGTTGGCGATGTCGAGACGACGCAGGCCCTGGAAGATCTTGTTTCCACCTGCACCGTTGGCAAACACCATCAAGTCGAAATTCTTGTAAGCGAAATTCAGGGTGACACCAAAGGTGTATTTCGGAAGGCTCGTTCCAAGGAACGCGCGGTCAAGGTTGTCGGCAGTGATAATACCGTCACCATTCACGTCAACCCACCGGAAGTCTCCAGGCTGTGCATTGGGCTGGATAAGTTCGCCCTCGGCATTGCGATATGAATTGATCTCTTCCTGGTTCTGGAATATTCCATCCGACACGTATCCAAAGAATTCGTTGTAGGAATGACCGACCTGGATGCGCGTTATGGAACCCATGGTCTGGAATCCCGCATCACCGGCGATGAAGTCAACATCGTCTGCTACGTGGGTAACCTTGTTCCTGAGGGTGGCGAAGTTAGCCGACCCAGTAAAACTTACGGGACCCAGGTTGCGCGAATACTTCAACTCAACTTCGATGCCGGAGTTCTCCATGTCTGCCACGTTGCCCACAGGTGACGTCGTTACACCGACGAATCCGGGAATTGCAATGGGACGAAGGATTCCACTTGTCTTTTTGATGTAGTAGTCGACGGTCAGATCGAGGTCATTGAAGAGCGTCGCCTCCACACCTGCGTTAATCTGCGTCGTCTCTTCCCATCTCAGGTCAGGGTTATCAAGCGATGACGGCGCATACCCGTCGAGAACGGCGTTGCCCTGCTTGTAGTTGTACCCGGGCTCAACAAGTGCGAGGTAACCATAGTCGCGAATAGCATCGTTTCCGGTGACACCAAATCCACCGCGGATTTTCAGGTAGTTGACGACATTGTTAGCACGCCAGAACGGTTCGTTCGAAACATTCCATCCGACCGAAGCACCGGGGAAGACCCCATAGCGATTGTTCTTACCAAAGCGATTGCTTCCATCCGCACGAAGCACTCCGCTGAACAGGTACTTCTCACGGAATGCATAGGTAACCCTTCCAAAGAAGGAAGCAAGTTTGTGAACGTTGTTGTTGAGGTTACCATCAGTCGTGTAAGCACTCGCCGTGTAAACCGACGATTCACTGAAGAAGCCGAACGATGCGTCGCGATAATCGTTCGTAGGCAGGTTCTGCAGCGTGAAGCTGTTTCCTCCGCCGACATTCTCTACGTAAATACCTTGCCCGACAAGGAGCGAAAAGTCGTGTTCACCGAACGACTTCGTGTAGGTGGCGTAGTTCTCAATGTTCCAGTTCTTCCTTTCGTGAAGATTGCGCGAGAGGCTATTGATCTGCACGTTCAGTCCGCCACCGGCACCCAAGAAGTGTACAGGGGTGAAGCCTTCATCGCCCCACATAGCGATCTTACCGGAAAAGACAGACTTGAACTTGATTTCTTCAGTGATCGCTGCTTCCAGTGAGATGTTGCCGACAAAGTTGTCATCCCAGTTGTAACGTCCCAGACGCGTTTGGATGTAAGCCAAAGGATTCGACATTTCCTGAACACCCGCCTGCGAGATACCGAACACATTGCCATTCGCATCGCGTACAGCATGTGCCGGATACAAGCTGGAATTAGAAAGCTTTGCCGGATCCGTTTCGTAGATGGGTGTGATCGGATCCAGATTCAGCGCTGAGCTCAGCGGACCACCAAACTCGCTGTTCGTGTTTCCTATGCCAATCGACTTGCTGTGGGTGTAACCAAGAGTCTGCGTGAGGGTAAATACCTTCGAAAGTTTGTGCGTCGAATTCAACCGAACATTGAACTGCTCAAAGTTTGAGATCGGAGTCGCCACAATTCCCTCAGTGTCCTGATAACCCAATGAGGCATAAAAGAGTGACTTATCGTTACCCCCGCTCAGGCTGATCTGGTGGTTCGTCCGCATAGCGCTGTTGTTGAAAATTGCCTCCTGCCAGTCGGTTCCTACACCGAATGAGCTGGGATTGGGATACACGATCGGACCCCCGCCCCCAACAGACCGCTCGTTCATGATTGTGGCGTACTGTTCTGCATTCAGAAGATCGAGTTTCCTCGCAGGCTGTGATACGCCCACGAAGCCATTGTAATCGATGGAGAACTTTCCGGCTTTTCCTTTCTTCGTCGTGATGATGATTACACCAGTTGCAGCGCGTGTACCGTAAATAGCAGCTGAGGTTGCATCCTTGAGGACTTCAATAGATTCAATATCCTGTTGATTGAGGTAACCAATACCTCCCGCGTCAACTACAATTCCATCGACAATCCACAGCGGGTTATTTCCGGCGTCGCCAAATGTGGTCACACCGCGAATGCGGATTGTTGACGACGAACCAGGTTGTCCTGAATTTTGCGCGATCGTCACGCCGGCGACGCGACCCTGCAGTGCCGTCTCGATACGACCGTTCGGCACCTTGACCAGGCTCTCACCCGTGACCTGAGAGATCGAGCCGGTCACGACGCTCTTCTTTTGCTCACCGTAACCAACCACAACAACTTCCTCAAGCGCGGCAATGTCCGGGGCGAGCGATACATTGATCGCCGACTGGGCGCCAACGACAATTTCCTGCGTCGCATAGCCGATAAAGCTGAAGACCAGTCGAGCCTCAGGACCCGCTACCGAAAGCGAATACCTACCCTCGGAATCGGTGGTCGTTCCGTTTGCCGTTCCCTTCTCGACGATGTTCACCCCTGGGAGAGGGTCCCCTGTCTCCGCATCGCTGACCGAGCCGGTTACCACAGTCCCCTGTGCCATGGCCGTCAGAGCCCCGGCCAACAGGCAAAAGACCAGTAGGACTGCCCGTGCGTGGTCATGCCAAATACTCCGTAACAATACTTTCATAGGCTGATTTTTAATGATGAATTAGAAATCGTATAAAAGTCAAAATTCTCAAGCAAAAAATCCATACAACAAGTTGATAGCTAGGTAGTTACAAGTAATGATACGCTTTATGCGCAAAAATGAAGGCCTTGAAATAGAGCCGCTTAAATCGATTGCAACCCGCATTTCGGACGTCGTGCTGATACGTTCAAATGGCAAACAAGCGGAAGGCTCTTAGATGAATAACTATTTGATAATCAGAAAGATGCCGTGACAACGTTTGCGACGACGATGGGGCGAACGGGATGGGATTGTGTGTGTAAGTTATTGTTAGTCAACGAAATAAAATTTTCAGGAGACAGGTACTGGTTGCGTGATAATGATGTCGCTCCAGCCATTAGCCTCCACTAAACCGGCTTTTTGACGCTCTTTCAACATGGATTTTATACGTGAGCTGTACGACCAGCAGGTGCTCTGACGGATGTCGAGCAACTCCGAGAGTTTGTGGGACGAGATAGCACCCTGCGAGTTGTAGACCAGGAAAACAAGATAAAGCGCCTTTTCGATGGGCAGGTGTGTACCCTGAAGGAGGGTGTTGGCGATTGCCGACTCGTCGTAGCCGCAGCGGGTGCAACGCCGGCTAAAGGGCGTCCGGCCGAGGCTATACGACTCATTCCCGCATTTGCGGCAGGAGTAACCCGCTTGCCATTTCAGGTCAGCAATGAACTTCGTCCAGCCGTCCGGTTCCGGGTGGATGCTGCAGAACTCTTCGAAGGTCATGTCACGCGACAGCGCCCGCGCCTCTTTCACCTCGGTGATGTCGTGCAGCAGTCTCTGGTTATCCAGCGCCAGGTATTCGTTTATGGCGGCAATTTCACGCGCCTGAGCCTCGAGGCGATGGTTGGCCAATTCGAGCTGAGCATTCTGCTCTTCGATAAATGCCTGCTTCTGCAGCAGTTCGGCGGTTTTGATACGCACCTGCTCTTCCAGTGTTCGGTTCAAGTTGTCCTTGAGCCGCTGGTTCTCGTGCAGTTGTTCAATTTTTTCTTCCTGGGCTCGTGCTTTTTCCAGACGCAGGAGACGGATCTTGTCGCTTATCGCGAATGACAACAACAGCATCTCTATGATGAAACTGATGCCGAGGGTGTAGTGCGACAACGCACCGAGGGGTTGCCATCCAATTCCCAGGTATTGGCAGACTTTGTACACAGCGCCGAACGCAACGAAAGCATAAGCCGCCACGAGAAACCGCGCGGGCATATACTTCCTGACGAAGAAGTAGTAGATGCTGGTGTAGAAGATCACCAGGAATGGTATGATCTCGATGAAACGCAGTTTGAACAAGTCGGGCCAGACGGTAAGGCTCGCCACCATAAGCGCAGTTCGCCCGATGAGGACACCTATGAACAGGCGATGAAAGAAGCGGCTGGTGTTCCTGAGGTTGAGGACAAGAGAGGAGAACAACAGCGCTGAGACGACTGCCATGAACAGTGAGAGACCTGTTGCATAGTAGTTGAATCCCGGCGAGTTGGGCCAGAGGTATTGAAAGCCAATGCCATCGGCACTCATTTCATACAGTCCGATGCTCGCGAGGTAGAGTATATAATAGAGATAGTAACGTTCTCTGACCGCGAGGAACATCAGGAGGTTGTAGAAGCCGAACACGAGGATCATCCCGTAGAAAATGCCAAAGAAGAAGTACTCGTCAAGGGCGTACTCGAACAGCCAGTTTTGTGAACGCAGCACCAGCAGCATGTCGGCATGTTGCTCTGATTTTACGCGTGCGTAATAAGTGACTTCTGTGTTCGGGGTGAACTGCAGCGGGACTACGAAGTTTTTGTGTGCGACGAAGCGGTCGGGAAACTTGTAGGCGTCGCCGACTACAAAAGCCTGATAGGTGCCGTCGGGATAGGGTGTGTAGAATTCAATGTGGTCAATAGTCTGGTCGAAAAATTCGATTACCCAGTTGTTATCGGTTCGCGGGGGGTGTTTTACCTTAATTCGCAGCCAGTACGCTGCCCTGCGGTTCGTGTTGACGGGATAAAAACGCGTGCTCGGCTTGAATTGGTCCTTGTACGGTTCTGAGGTAACCTCGTCGATGGTGAGTGATCCGGGGTCTTCCAGCACGTAGAGTTCCGCGAAGGAGAAAAGATGCTGATTTACGGAATCACTGAACTGGACAAGCTGCTGTGCAGCCAGCCCCGGTGCCAGTAAAGTGAGGAAAATAGCCAGGAAATGCCTTGCCCGTACCCGAACGCCCCGTTGCATCGTACCTCGCGTTGATCAGGGTACATTTTAAGGTACTTACGGCTGAATTACAACTGAAATCCTTTGGGAATCGGCCAGTTAGGTCGGGACCCAACGAGGCTGGCTCTTTCTCTCGTTGGGGCTCTGCCCCCCTCCTTCCGGCAACACACACGTGGGCAGTGGGCTCATCCCGACTATACTGGAGGACCCGCTCCGGCTATATCAACAGATCATCGATTGAAGCTCGAGTACGAGAAACAACAAGATCAGGATTGCGCCCTTTACCATGTTGATCTTCAGATGTATCGTGCTCATGGGCGTTAGCTTTTGTAAATCTTGCGATACAAAGGTGTGCACCCTGGAAGCGCCGCGCATGCCTGAAATTCCTGGTTTTGTAAAATCAGGGTTTACCCCGGAAAGGCCATTTTCCAACCCTCCGCCCGCTTCCGCGTGTCTAATGGTCAAAAGGTTCTACGTATGAAAATCTGGCTTTCTCTTGGCGCGGCCCTGTTTGCAGTACTCGCGATTTGTTCTTGCAGCAGTAACGACACTGACACTTCGCCGGAGACCAACCTGCTTGCGCTGGGGCTCAACGGGGGAGTTATCGTCATGGAACCGGGCAAGGACTACAAGCGCGACGGATACTCGCTGAGGGTGGATTCTGTTATGAACGACTCGCGATGCCCCACGGGCTTAGCTTGCATTTGGCAAGGGAACGTCGAGGTCAGGCTCAAACTAACTGCGATAGCGCCGCTGAAGGGCGGGGAGTATACCTTTGTCCTTAATACAAATCCGTCGTACCAACGTGATACTGTCATTCAAGGGTTGAAATTCACGCTGATAGACGTGAGCCCCCATCCCAAAAAGGACTCTACAATTCCTTATGAAGACTATCGGGTGACCGTGACTGTCGGGGATTGACGTTTTCAGGCAAATTTTAGAGGAATCGTCCCGATTGATTATCTTAGCGCCTCCTTTTGCGTCTAATGGGAAGAATTTCGGGGCGTAGCGCAGCCCGGTAGCGCGCTTCGTTCGGGACGAAGAGGTCGCTGGTTCGAATCCAGTCGCCCCGACTCGACTTGGCATATCCCAGGCCAGTTCCACTAGTTCGTAATCAAAGGACTGGAGCACTGATCACTGTGTCCCCCAAGCCTCCGCATATTCCGTCCACACAACGATGTCATGGTGCTTCAGACGTGGACAGTCTCCGGAAAGGGAATCGACCCGTACAGATGTGATCCGATAGGATCGATTCCAAATCTTCTCTCTCACGGACGCGAATTCTTGTCGTGCCCTTCCACCTTCACAATTTTGTTGTAAAGTCCAAACATCAGGAACGGGGCGCTCCACTGCCCGATAAACAGCGCCACCTTGTCCTTCCCAAGCAGTTTCAGGGTGAGCGACGTAGCCATGGCACCAATAGATGCCCAAAGGAATACGTCCGAGGGAAGTTTTGCAGTCTGAGATTCTATCGCCCTGGCGATTGGTCCTTCTTTGCGAGCAGGGTTTACGGCCGCAACTTTTTCTTTCATGTTTTCCAATACTTCGGTAGGCATAATCATTCCGTTTTTTAGTTGAAAAATTTTTTTACTTCGTGCTACCTGTTCGTCCAATAAGCGGACGCACCAATTCATTATTCTCATCATCAATATCGTGCCATCCGTAGGACACTCTTAGCAAATGGAACATCAAGGTCTTTGGTCAGTCAAACAAAGGAACGCGCTCCCCGACGCTGCATGGAATTCCACACTTTATACGGATGCAGAGGCAGATGCAGAGATGTACGTATGAGTTTTACTTGACGGCGGAGTTTTGAAGTGCTAACATGTACTTGAATGCTTCTTCAAGGGAGTCGTAAGGGCGGTAGCCAACCATAATAATGCCTGTACCCTCGGTGTTCTGAAACGTCAGTGTAGGAAAGCGTCCGATACTGTGAAGTTTTGTTTTGCTAAGATCTGACCGGAAAGCTTCTCTGCCGTTGCCTTTACGCCAGTCGTCTACGAACCTATCGTAATCAAAATCCTTGGTACCCAGATTTTGCGCAAGTTCCAGGAGGACGCTTTCGCGCGAGACATTCATTCCTTCCTCCATCAAAGCCTTGCGAATGGTGTAAAGGTAAAGTTCGGCTGCGGTCTGCGACTGAAGTCCGGCGGTCTTGACCGCCAGCGAAGGCGGATATGAAGACGACGGCGGATCCTCCGCCCAGATCTTATACTGCATTTTGGTGTGCGTGACCTGACTGGCATACATCCAGAGCGGTCCCATCTGTGCCGGTCGCGAAACAGAATGCAATGGATCACTGTACGTTGACCATCCCGGAATCATCCCACCCATGACGAGGCTATAGGTGATTCTATGGCCATAGTTGGCGAGGAGTTTTTGCCAGGAGTCCTCGAAGGCCCAACTCCAGCAGCAAAGGGGATCGGTATAATACGTAATGATTATCCGATCCTCCTTTTGCTCCGTTTTGTTTGAGTCCGAACTCGTCGGCGCATTCGTGGTTGACGTCACCATTGGGTGGTTACCGGGTTGGCGATTCAGTGGCATCATAGGTACTCCACTGCTTGTCCCCCATTGCCGTTGCCTTCTCGATCTCTTCGCGACGCTCTTTACTTAGCGTCTCGTTAAGTTCCTTGACAAGTGCCTCGGTACGATCGGTCCCTTCAATTTCCTGGTCAAGCAATCCGTTGGTCGCCTTCACGTGTTCGATCGGATCGTCGATGTATTGCCACACCTCATTGAGACCCGGACTTACCCCTTCATTCCACGGCCCGCGCACGTCCTGTCCATTAGACATGTTGAAGTACGTGTTGCTGTGCTTTGGATCGCCTTGCAATACGCCCGGAGGAAAATTCGGAACGATGGTCTCGAGTGCAGCCTCAAACATTTGGAAGTGGGCAATCTCACGAGTCATCAGGAAACGCAACGTATCCTTAACGTAGGGATCGTCTGTAAACTTCATGAGATACTCATAAACGATCTTTGCGCGCGATTCCGCACCCATGTTGGAACGCAAGTCTACGGTCAAGTCGCCGTTGGCATTTACATAAGTGCCGCTCCAGGGTATCCCCTGGCTGTCCGTTACCATGGGACCACCACCACTTTCAATGAGAAAGTGCGGATTCATCATAGCACTGTGAATAACGTTTTCCTTAGCGGCTCTTCCACCCAGGAGTTTCATGATTTCAGCTTCGTCGGCAGCATCCTTCAGCTTCCCGTTTATACCAGAAAGCAACATTTGGATGGTGGCACCCACGATTTCCAGGTGACTGAATTCTTCTGTGGCGATATCCATCAACAAGTCGTACTTGTCGGGATACGGTTCCTTCGCGCCGAACGCCTGCACGAAGTACTGCATTGCGGCCTTGAGTTCCCCGTTGGGTCCGCCGAATTGCTGCAGCAACAGCGTAGCAAATCGTGGGTCCGGTGCGGAGACTCTTGCATTGAATTGAAGATCCTTGACGTGATAAAACATAGTGTCGCGATTTTTATCCTGAGCGCACAAGTACTATGCCCGTATACCTTGCTTCTTGCCGACCTGTTGTTAATGCCGATGTATCCTGAGTTCATGAAAACCGTCGAGCGCGTTCACTCATCAGGAGGTTGGAGGTGACGCCAAAGAAATTCCACGGATGTGAGAAGGGAATGCCACGGGGGAGGTGTTAATGTGTTGATGTGTTGATGTGTTGAAGTTGTCTGGTATCCGCTGTGTGCGGAAATAACGTGTTTACGTGTTTATGTTTGTGCGTTGTTATTAGAGCGTACGCAGATTCTTGGTTTTGTAGGTACTTCCCAGGGTGTTATCGAGGTGCTTGCCCCGCGTGGAAAGACTGAAATGCGCGTTGGGCCCCTTTAGGGGTAAGGGG
>Ga0079224_100008594_pt1 | contig 13851 bp, 12 predicted proteins | sample Stecom2015_FD_80414 | JGI IMG/M metagenome (GOLD analysis project Ga0079224, IMG submission 80414) | Agricultural soil microbial communities from Utah to study Nitrogen management - Steer compost 2015 | ecosystem: Environmental > Terrestrial > Soil > Agricultural land | place: USA: Utah... | reverse complement strand
ACATAAGACAACTCATTCAACCTGTTATTCAGGGTTCTTATATCCTTTTTAAGTTGTCTTATGTTTTCAACTAATCCCAGTAAATCATAATAAAACATATTTAAAGTAAAAAAAGTTATATAGGGGTGCTAATATATAAAAAATGTAAAAAATACAAAATGATTTGTCTTTTTATTATCACCCAAAATCAATTTCACTCATTAATATTTAGACCTATTTTATTAGGTGTAGGAGATAGCTAAAATATTCATTACCCTGTTACTCATATCACCATAAAGGGCATAATTGGAGGAAAACACACTGATTTTATGCTGAATGAACAATTCTTTAAACTGGAAAGCAGCAGCTCCCATAGGAATACCTAATGCTTTTGCTTCATTGCTTCGTGCAATTACACAACCATCATTATTCGATAAAACCACAATGGGCTTCCCCTCCAATGCAGGGTTAAACGCTCTTTCGCAAGAAGCGTAAAAGTTATTGCAATCTACTAAGGCGAACATGATAACGGTTTTTTAATGATGTAGGTAATGATGCCGTAAATCATAAAATCATTGTCTTTAGTAACCTTAATGGGTTTAAAGTTTTTATTGGCAGGGGTAAGCCAAATAACATCTTTGGTAATGTTGAGCCATTTTATGGTAAACTCTCCATCAATAAAACAAACAGCAGCTTTACCGTTGCTTGGCTTTATGCTTTTATCAATAATCAATAAATCGCCATCATTAATACCGGCATCTATCATAGAATTACCGTTAACTCTTGCAAAGTAGGTAGCATCTTTATTTTGAATAAGCTCTTTATTAAGGTCTATGGAAATATCTAAAAAATCATCAGCAGGAGAGGGAAAACCTGCATTGATGCCTTGTTCTATAAAGGGTAAAGCCAATGCAATACTGGTGTCAGCTTTAAAAAGTTGCAGTTCTATGGAGCTATGAAGTGGGATGATTTGCATACCTACAAAATTAGCTAAATTTTATAGTTTTTGTAGCTACATATTGTAGTTTTAAGTTTGTTGCTTCAAAGAGAACTAGATACAAATCTAACTACACATCATCAGGAATAAACTCTACCAATTCATTGTTATCATCCATGTAATAACGGTCTTTGGGTTCAAAATCGGCATTATCATAAAACGCTTTAAGTTTATTTAGTTCGTTGGTATATTGTTCTTTTTCAAAAATCAACTCAGGAATTTTATAATCTGCTTTATTCAGGTCAGTAAAGTTTTTCCAAATTACCTTGTCTTTTTTTTCTACTATGGTACACATTATGGAATAACAACCATGACTTCCACAGGAGCAACAAATTAAATCTCCTTTTTTTGTGTAACCAGTATCTTTTTCAATGCCAAGGCTACCAACCATCCACTCTAGCCAAAACTTATCAAAAGCAGCTATTGTTTCTTCTTCTTTAAAATATTTATTAGTGTACCCAATTACCAATTGCTTTAAATCAACACCATCTATGAAAATATCTATCCAATAGAGATGATTAAGGTAATTTGGAAATGCCTCATTTATCTCCCATTTGGAATGGAAATCAAAAGTTATGATATTGTAGTTGGGTTGAGGCATGGGTTTTAAAAATAATACATTTTTAGTTTGATAAAGAGTTGGGCGGATTTAAAGAGTTTATTAAATATCTTAATGATAAAAGTTATATAAAGTTAAAATGTTGAAAACTTGTTAAAACAATTGCTTTTTAAATATCTTTTAAAGTATATTTGCAGTGCTCATCTTTCCAATTGGAAGAAGGAGATCGAAAAACGCTTAGCCAAGATGTTAAGCGTTTTTTGCTTTTTAAAGCACGACATCAAGTTTTCTTTTGTATTTATTTTCAATTTTTTTATTGTTCCTTCCTGTTAAATAATATGCTGTTAACAAATAGTATTCATCGTTATTTCGGTAGGGCTCTAATATGATTACATATTTTTCAGCTTTATCATAAATGTAGGTTCTTATTCCCTGAGGTTCTTTGCAACTAAAAACTAGCATCTGGTCTTTTTTCTTTTCTTCTACGTGGAATTTTATCCAATGTAAACGAACTGACCTATCCATATCAAATTCTCTTTTTTTAGTTTTTTCGTCTGTTACCACTGTTGTAAGATGATGAAATAAAGTGTCCATTGGTATTTCCCCGTCTTTTGTAGTAGGGTATATTTGTTTTTTTCTAAACTTAAAAAAGGAATTGTTTCTAATATCTCTGTCAAATACACCTTTTAATGAAACAGTTCTTGCAGCAGGCGACAAATGACCAACTTGCAATAATTCCGGATATTTTCTCAATAAATTGGTTGCCATCTCCTACTTTAAATCAATAAAAAACAAGTTAAACTTTGTATCTTTTAAAGGTGTTGAACTCGCTAAATTATGATTGGCACTTCGTTTTATTTTTTCAACTAACCTAGTTTTTGCTTTTACTGTATCTAAGCCTCTTAAATGATAACTGATTGCTCCCATAAGTAAATCAGTTATCTGCATAAAAATACTTTCGTGAGAATGTATGTTTTGCAAATTTCGGATGGAACTGTATTTGATGTTTAAAATTTCTTTCAGCTTATTTACTTTTTGAGCACTCAATGTATCTTTTATGTCTAAATATACATTGTAGTTGTGTTCCATATCTAATTTATGGCTTAGCAACTGGTAATACATTTTGTAATAAAACTCATCATAATCTTGACTAAATTTATCATTATTGATTTGCTCTTTATTAATGATTAAAGCTCTAAATTTTAAATCGGTTTCAAAAAAATACTCAATAATATCGGAGTAAAAACCATATTTTGAATGAGAAACCTTTGACCATTTTATTTCTGTATAAACGTTGTGCTTTTCTCGTATGGCTTTTATACGTTCTTTGTGGTTTTTTATTTGATTATATGCCACACTACTATACGCTAATACCATAAAAGGCATGTTATCATTTTCTAAATGACAACTCTCATCACAATAAAAATTAAAGGTCTTTTGGCTCATTTTGTTTCAATATTAATTAATTCAAGCTTAGTAAAGTGTTGGGCGTATTTGTAGAGTTTATTCATTTCAATTAAACTACCTCCTTTTCTATAATTACATCAATATCAAAATCATTTTTTGCATCAGCCCAAGCAAATAATTTAAAATAATAATAGTTAGGCACTTCGATATCAGAATGTAATGATTTCATAGATTTATCAAAAAATGATATTCTAGCACCATTTTCATTCTTATTAATTGTAATTATAACTTCTTGCTTTTTATACTTATCTATTATAATTTCATTAACATTATTATTTACACCATTTGAGTATAAAGTAAAAGCTAACTTATCTTCATTATTTTTAGTTAGATGTATTAATGGAAAATTAACAACCGTTCTTCGTATTTTTGGATTAAAAACACCATTAGGTGAAAATACAAATCCTAACCTCCAATAAGGTATTATCGATTTTAATTTTATAGTGAATTGATATGAATATTTTCTTAAGTCAAATATTTCTCCGTTATAAATATCATCATCAAAATGACCATTTTCTATTGGTTGATTGTGTAAATTAACTTGGATTGATGAATTGTTAATATGCGGTTTTAATAATTTTATAGTATTAATATCAATTTTTCTATGATACAAATCCTGTAATTTTTCCTTAAAACCCTTTGGAATTCTAGTCTTGTTTAATGATTTATATTTTTCAATATATTTTATGCCTGTTTTTAAAACCTCAGGGTTTCTACCAACTTCTAAATAATGGGCTATTAAACTATTCAATACATCTTTAATCTCTTTAAATATATTTTGATCTATTAATTCGAGCATTTCATTAAGAAAAGGTGAAAATCTCAAATCCAAATTAATGTCTATCGAAATATATTCTTCAATATTTTTAAATAATGTTTTAATAATTTCAACCTTGCAACTATAAGAAACTCTTTTAATGAAAAGCTTAATAAAATCTAAATTACGTTGTTCATAAAAGAACTTATCATAAACATCTTTATATGTGTTATAAAAATCATCTAAAACATTCTTAATATCAAAGTTTATTTCATTAATAATATTGGTAATAATTGAAAAGTTAGCTTTTGGATTACTTATAAAGGTTGAGAGACTTAATGAAATTAAATTTTGCTTTTGTTCTGTTGAAATAAATTTTGTTTCATTTAAATATAAAGTTGTCTGATGCTGTAATTCTTTATTTTGAGAAATATAATTATTCATTAGGTGAGTAGTATAATCATCAAATTTAAATCCTTCTTTTGATGGGTTAATTGTATCTATAATGACATATAAATCATGTTTCAATTGAGGTGCAATATTCTTTTTTGTTTCTTCAACAATATTATTAGTTATTTCAACTTTATCTTTGACTTTATAGTCTTTTTCCTTTAAAAACTGTATAAATAAAGGCTGATTTGAAGTAAGAATTCTTAAAAGTATATCTATTTGAATACTCTCACTATTCGAGTATATTATATCTAAAAGTTCTTTATTTGAAACAGCTCTTTTTAGAAGATTATTTTTAATGTCTTCTGTTGTGGTTAGAACTTCATTAGATTTACTAAATTTATAAAATCTTTCAAATCCTATTATATCAGAGCTACTAACAAAGGAAAGTATGTTTTGGTTTATTTTTAAATTAAAATCTTCATCTGCTATTTCTTTAAGTTGATACAAAATAGGTAAAAGGAAATACTTTTGATTCCAATTAATATTAGCATAGATATTAATTAAATCATCTAATATTTGATTTAAAGCTGTTAATGGAATTCTTTCTCGATTATTTCGTCCAATTATAATTTTTGATAAAAGTTGAGAGCAAAATCTTGCTTTTTCTTCTTTAATAGCCTCTCTAGTATCATAAGGTTGATTACTTTCGAAAGATAGTATTGAGCATACTTTATTAAATATAAATTGACTTGAACTTAAATCAAATAACTTATTCTCTATTTTCATTAATAACTCAACGGGAGAATCTTCATTATATAATTTATCATCTTCTTCTTTTATAAGCTCAATAATATTTATAATCATTTTAGGCTTAACTAGTAAATTTTGTAATCTATTATTGTTTACTATTAGTTCAATAATTTTTTTATCAGCATAAAATAAATCACCCAAAACTGATGAAATGTTGTTCGCAACTACATTATCAATAAAATTAGGATGAACTAAAATTTCATTTACAAGTTTTTCTAAATAATCATCTCCTATTTTATAATTATTTTCCATCACTTTTCCTTGATTTAACCATTACTGACCATTGTTTAATAATTCTTCTTTGTAATTCTTTATTATCATTACTGTTTTGAAACAAATGTTTAAACACTAAACTAGGTTCATTAATGTAATTTATACTTGCTAAATAGCTTTCAAGACCAAGGTAGCTTGATATACATTTAATCAATCCATCTGAAATTTTAATTTCATTATAATACTCAAAAAAGTTTATAATTGAGTTAATAAACCTACATAATTCAGGTTCATTTAATTTTTTGCTATCTAATAAGTTAACAATGAGACTGTCAAAATCATCTCTATAAATATCCCAATTTATTGTTTCTAAATAATCTTTGAATTGCTTTAACCTTTCATCCTCTTTTTCTCCTTCCATAATTATCTTAGTTAAATCTTCTTCTAAAATACTTATAATAGAGTTTGAGTTAGGAAAATTACTATGAAACTTAGATTCTCTTGTGTTTATGAAAATATCTAGATTATTAATTACTATTGGTCTAGTTTGGCTCAAAAACATTTCAAATTTTGAAAATTCTGACTGTCTATCATTTTTTTCAATTTTATCTTCAACATCTATATATTTATTTTTTATACTCAGTATTTGATTAACATCATTCTCTTGAAAACCTATATACAATTGGAGTATTTCTGGAAACCTTTGTTCAATCATTAAAAACTTTGCTATTTGTAAAGTGTTTTCATTTGTAAAACCTTCAATTAATCCACCTTTTTTCGATTTTTCTCTTTCTCTAAATAAAATAAACTTAGAAAAAAGTATATTGATAAATTGTATAATTTGCCTAGGGTTACTTCTAAATTGTGTGCCAATTAATGAAGCTAATTCTTTATTATCAAATTGAGGTACTTTTGTCTGTTTTAGTTGACTATACGTAAAATCAACTAATTCCGATAAATCAAATTTAGGAATCCTTAAAATTGTATTAAAAAATTTCCGTAGATATTCCCTGGAGTAATTAGCTCTGTCTCTTTTTGATGTGTCGTTTGAATTATTTAGAGCGGCTAAATGTTTTTCAATTGCTTGTTCATCACATGGTAAAAGAAAAATCACATCAATACCTTTTACTTCATTATCTGCTGGCTCTAAAAATGTTTTGATTGTTGAAATAAGCTCTAATGACTTTTGACCTGATACTCTATCTAAGTTATCAAAAATTATGACTAATTTATCTGTCCGTATTTTTAATTTATTGAGTATTTTCTTAAACTCATCTTCAAATTGTATTGGATCTTTAAATTTTTCATCAATAATTTCAATCTTATTACCAAACAATCCTTTGGAGGAATCTAAACCTAATTTAGTTATAAATGTTAATGGAAATGTTGTTAATACTCCTACAATTAATTTGGGGATATCAGTTAATTCAAATTTTATTTCATTTAAAATTACGTCAGTAACAATCCATATCATAGATACCATTACTGTAAATAATAGAATGTAACCTAAGAAAAAATTACCTATTTCTTTCCATGATGGAAACTTTAATTTGGAATTCTTAACATTAGAGTCAAAATTATGAGTGAGCTCAAAATTACTTTTCAAATATTTTTTTTTCTTTAACTCTTTAACCAAAAATTTTAAGAATGTCCTTCTTAAACCATCACCTTCATGCTTCCATACATCAAAAAGAACCGTTGGTATTTTATTTGAAAGTAGTTTTTTTTCTAACCCACTTGCAATAGAGCTTTTACCGGAACCCCAATCTCCAAACAATCCTATTGTAAGAGAATTTCCTTTAACAACAGCACCAATCATTTTGTAAAGCGATTCTATTATTTCAGGATGTCCAAATTCATATGGGTTGTTGATATCACTACCGTCAATTGGTTTTTCAGGTATAAACGAATAGTTTCCTTCAAATTTGACTATACTCCTCTCATTTGCATCTTCAGATGATTCGGTAATTGTATTTTTCTTTTTTAAATAATTTATTAAAATAAAGATCATTAATCCTATAATGGGTAGGAGAAAAACAAGTAAAAAATATATATTACAATTTTCTATCATTCCCCCTCCACAATTTTAATTTCCTCATCCGTTAACCCATACAACTCATAAACCATTTGGTCTATTTCCTTATCGGTTTTATCAATTTCGGCTTTTAGGGTTTGGGCTTCTGATTTTTTAGTTTCAAAAACCTCCATCCATTCCATTTCTTGGAGTTTAGTTAGTGGTATGCCTCCTGCTTTCTTAATAGCTTTATTAAGTTCATTGATATACTCGCCAAACTCCAATTCATACCAATTTTGTATTCCTGCGTATTGAAAAACACCTTGTATTTGAGAATCCAAATATTTTAAAAACTTCAGTCTAATCTTAGATTCTTCCTCTATAACAGTCATTAATTTTTCTACAATACCAGACAGGTTTTCAGAATTATCAAATTCAGCTATTGGTAGCCATTCAATATTGATTTTTTTTATTTGTGGATAGACTGTACCTGCCTCATCTAATTTCCAACTATACAAGTATTTAAAGAGTCTAGAATTAAGCAATCCTAATAAGTATTTTAACACTCTTTCTTTGTCAGTGCTTTCACTTTTTAAATTTAAAGTATGAATTGAATCTATCGGGTAATAATTCTGTGTGTCTAACACTCCTATAATTTCACTAGCTGTTTGTCGTATCAATATTTTTGGTTCATTAAAATCTTGTTCATTTCTTGACCAATGCAAACAATACCAAGGTAACTTACCTTGTATCGTTTCTCTCTTTTTTGCTAATTTTTCTTTGTAGGGCTTCAATAAATTCTCAATAGTACATTGAGTTTCTACATCTGTGGTTTTCGTAGAGTATAGGATGTAATCATCATCAAACATTATCCTATATCTATTAATTGTTTTTCCTTTCAATACTTTATGATAATATTTTTGAGAAATTCCATTATCCAAAAAATATTTTTTACTGTTTAAGAAACATTCATTTCCTCCAGTTGTTATACCCTGTGTAATTTTTATTAAATCAGACAATTTAATTGGAAATTTAGTTGCGAACTTTCTCACGTCAAAACTTCCAGAATTTTTTAATACAAATCCGTCTGAATCTAAATTTTTTGAACTTAGTTCTGGTATTTCACTTATTTCAATATCAGACAATTTTGTCTTGAATATTTTACCTTTAAAAAATGGAGTTTGAATCATCTTCTTTGAAAGCAAAATAATTGCAGTATCAACTATAGCATCATCAAAAACTTTTGTAAGACCAATGACCTGCTCTATATTATTTTCTTTTTTAAGGAGTTTTCGTAATCCTGAAAATTGAGAATAATCAATAAATGTATTAGGTGTAATAAAACATAACAAACCTTTTGGCTTTAAAATAGTTAAGGCTATCTCGAAAAATACAATGTACATATCAAAAGTGCCTGAAAAGGACATTGAGTATTTCTTTAACAAGAAATTTTTCTCAATTTCATTGAAATAATCGCCATAAGGCGGATTACCAATGACCACATCAAAACCGCCTTTGGCAAAAATTTGAGGAAACTCATGTTCCCATTTAAACGCTTTATTTCCTGCAACTTTTGGGTCGTCAATTAAAGAGTTACCACATTTAATGTTGCTGCTTAAATCGTTTAGTTTTCTTCTTGGTTGTGCGGTACGCAACCATAAGGAGAGTTTGGCTATTTCAACGCTTTCTTCGTTTAAATCCACTCCAAAAATGTTGTTTTCTAATACGGTATTTTCAATATCAGGGAACACCAAACCACCACCCAATAAACTGGTTTGTAGTTCATCAATGTATTGGTGTTCTTTTATTAAAAAATCTAAGGCTTGGTTTAAAAATGCACCGGAGCCACAAGCAGGGTCGCAAATGGTAATTTGCAGCAACCAATTTCGGTAGTTGTCTAATTGGTCTTTTAGTTCTTTTAGTTTGGCTGTGGTTCGTCCTTTACGGTTTTTGGTGTATTCTTCATCAATTATTTTTAACTCCGCTTTCTTTTCTTCACACAATTTGCCAACGGTATTGTCAACAATGTATTTGGTAATGTATTTTGGTGTGTAAAAAACTCCGTCTTTTTTACGTTTGGTTTTTTGTTTGTCAAACTCAACCCCTTCAATTTCGGCATTTACGCTTTCTATTTCGTTCAGCGAGTTTTCAAAAATATGCCCTAAAATATTTACATCTACTTGGCTTTCAAAATCGTATTTAGAAAGGGCTTCGGTATGTTTAAACAACAGTTCATCGCTAATTTGTAAACTGTCTAAAATGGGGTCGGGTTTAAACAAACCACCATTGTAGGCAAAAATTTCAGCTCCTTTGTCTGTGCCTTTTCTGCCGGTATCTAAATAACCAAAGTAAAGTTTAAACCTATCGTAAAGCGGTGCGTAAGCGTCTAAATCTTTGAGTTTGTTCCATTGCTCTAATATTTTTAAAGTAGAGTTAGGAGGCAATAAATCTCTATCTTCAGCAAAAAAGATAAACAAAAAGCGGTCAATTAGTTTTTGAGATTTTTTAAACAAAGTATGTTTGATGTTCTTGTTTCCTCGCTCGGTATCTTCTCTATTAAGCTCACTTCTAAAAACTTCATTTTTCATGTTGAGTTTTACCAAATCTCTAAACAATTCACGTTTAAACAAGGAATAATCGTTGTAAAACTTTTTGGTAATTACTTCTTCTTCACGTACAGAAGCTTCTTTAATTTTTAGTGGAACATTGCTCAGTAAATTATCTTTGTACAAACACAAATAAAGCAACTCAAATTGGTTTTGAGTAAGCGTAAACAAATCGAACTCCTCAAACTCTACGGCATTATTGATATAAAAACGCAGCTTTTCAAAATTGGAAGTAATAACATACACGCAATTTGTTTGGTTGGCTTTGTAATCAAAGGCTTGTTGGCGGATGCTTTCTAAATCTTTGGTTTTGGTACTTTTCAATTCTATAACACCTAAAGCGTTCCCATCGAGCAAAATTGCTCCATCCGCTTTTTTAGCACCTTTTTCGTTTTTTAGTTCGGTGGTTAGGTTATAATTCGGTTGTGGATTTAAGGTATAACCTAATATGTCAACAAACAATTCACGTAAAAAACCTTCTTGAAATTGTTCTTCTTTAGCATCTCTAATGTTTTGTTGTATGCTTGGATTATGAAAGTATTTACTAAACTTTTTATAGGCTTTAGCAACAGTTTCTTTATCCTGTCTTTTAAGGTAATTTTTTAATACTGATGTTTGATATAAAGGCATTTTAATAAAAACTAAATTGAATGCCTAAAAGTAGGTAAATTCGATAAAAAAATGAAATGTATGTTATTTTAATAAATATAAAACATCTTTTATAATTTCGCAGGCTCACTATGGAAGAAGAATTTTATACAATAGTTAATGCGGTAAGCATCTTATTCAACGAAAAGAAACAAGAGTTAAAGGAAGCTAAGTTATTAACTGAAGCGAAAGAAAAAGAGTGTAAGAGCCTAAGCAAAAAGGTAGCTGCTTTACACGATTACATAAAAGAGATTAAACAGCTCAATTCTAATAACTCAAGTTTATTGATCAATTTTAGGAAAAGAGCTTCCGATATTTCGGAAGAAATAATGAATTTATGAGCTTAATCGATGAAAATCGCTGAAAATCGTTTTTCAACGATTATAATCAATGCTCATCGTTATTCATCAATAATCATTGATAACGCTTGAATTTTGAAGTGTTTTGTTTGCTTCATTCTTTACTTCAAACACTAAAGCAACTATATAAAGTGATATTACAATTATGCCAACAGCTAAAAAAGAGTTATTCTTATTCCTTTCTACATCAATTTGAAATTTTGGTTCACCAATGTCTTCAATAAAAATATTGGCTTATTGATTGGTATTTATAAATAGGTCAATAAAATTAGGTTTGTTCATTATAGTTAATTTTTTCAATTCTATATTCTGTTTCGGACAAATAGATGAGCCAATAATTTCCAATTTCAAAAAATATCACTTCATTATCAACCTTTTCTTGACTTTTAACGTATTTCACGTCAAACCCTACTTGTTCTAAGGTGGTGATTAATATATTATTAACCCCATTAGAACAAATGTTTTCAATAATTTTCACGTTCTTATTGTAGTTTTTCTGCCACTCAATTTCATCAGCATTTTCACTTAAATATTTTATATAATTTGCTCTGTTTTTGCAATAGGAAGAGCAGTATATTTTTTTACTGTTATTTCTTGGGAAAATCTTATTACATTCGGGATTTTGGCAATTGGTGGGTAGTGCCATAATTAGGGAGTTATTACGTTATTATTTAATAATTTTATTATATCATCTAATCGATAATAAACTGTTCTGCCTATCTTAGATATAGAAATGTTGTGTTTTTTGTGAAACTCACATATAGCAGTCGCTTTTAAGTTTAAAAAAGATTGAATTTCTTTTCGGGGTATCCAGCCGTTGAGGCTTTTTGCAGCAAGATCGTTGAGTTGGTTTTCGTTAGTGATTTTTTGTTCCATTTTCTTGTTTTTTTCAATTTATTCAAAATTAAAAAAAGCAAAAAAACCATAAGTGAATTAAAAAGTTACGAAAACCAGTTTCTGACTACTTTCGATTTGTAATTTTTCAAATTATTTTTGTAGTCAACTTCGATAAAACTCTCATCATCATCCTTATAATGTTCTTTATCATAAGAGATAGCTTTCAAAAGGTCATATAATGCAACATAGAATTCTGTTTCGTTAAATGCATCTTTCAACAAATCTTGATTGTATTCTTTTAAATAATTAACCAGTGGTTGATATGCTAATTTATGAGGATTACTAAAGTATTTACCTAATATATATTCAAAGGATTTTAAAGGAACAGGAGAAATTTTTGTTGTTTCAATGTGTTTTTGTTTATGTAAACGATATTCTTCGAGAAGCAAACGATCATCTTCTTTTCTAGGAGATTTTACATCTTCTACCAATTGACGTTTTACTCTTTCTAAAGAACGATACAATTCATTATAATAGTCTTCAATTTCCTTGTTTGTCATGAAATTTTCCAAATTAAATTGACTCACTAAATAACATAAGGAATAACTACAGAAAGATTTTAAAATAGTTTGTTTTTTAAAGTAAAAAACGGTGTGTTCATTTAACGAATCAATAACAGAATTTAGGGTCTCTAATTCTATAAGTTTTTCTTTTAGATTTGTAGTGACCATAATCTTTTCAAAAATTTCATTTTCTACTTCTGATTTAAACAATCCAAAATATAAAGCAGAATCAATATAAAAAATCAATCTCGATTCAATTTCTTTTTTATTTACCTCTTGTAAATTTTGTTCGAAGTTTTGTATTCTATTGTAAAATATTTGTTTTGACATTAAAACTTTTTGTTTAGCAATAAAATTGTTCTTAATAATTTGCTCTTTTTTAAATTTAAGATAATCTTCCATAGGTAGTTAATTTATATTTGTAGCGATTTTACATTAATTAATAGCGAATCAAAATAATCATCTAATTTACGTTTAATTTCGATAAATGTTTTGGGTTCAACAGTATAATATACAGCATCTATAATGCCAAATGTAGAATGTCCCATCAATGTTTTAACTTCTACCTCTTCATATATGCCGGCATGTTTTAAAGATTGCCTAAAAAACCTTCTGGCATGGTAGGTAGTTAATGGGTGAGGAAAATTAGCTAAAGCACCAATAATTTTTAGTTTTTTATTCACCTCGTTTAAGCATTTTTTAGGAACTAAAGTATCTAAAATTTGTACATCAGGATGATTATCGTATTTTTCCATAATTTCTACTACTTTTTTAGGTAAAAATTGCTGTACTACACCGTTCGTTTTTACTCTTCTATAATCAAGAAAAAATAACCCGTTAGCTTTATATAAAAGTTGACTTCTTTTTACCTCAAATAAATCACCAAAAGCCAAGCCTGTTAAACACATTAAATTGAAAATGTCTATATATAATTCTAGGTTTTTAAAGTTATATATATTTATATGATTTACGTTATAAAAATGAATCGGTTCTATTCTGGTTTGTTCTGTACGTGTAAACCTTATGTTTATACGTTTAAAAGGGTTCATTCTTATTATATCTTCTTCATATTTTCGCTCAAAAAAAGGTTTAACGTTTTTCAACACACTTTGAGCAGAAACATACATCATTTTATTGGTTAAATAAGTTTTAAATCCATTTGCATGTTTAGGAGTAAAATTTTCTAGTTCAATTTTATATAAAGATCCTTGTTCTAAATACGTTTTAAAATGATTAAAAGATTTTCGATAATTCTTTTTAGTTCCTGTTGTTAAATTAGGGTTGTTATAAATTTCATTTTCTAAATAGTCATCATAATGAGAAATTAATGGTTTTTCCTTTTTTTTAGTTTTTCTTTCCAGTAAAATATCTCTTATTTCTTTTGCGGTTAATTTATGAAATGAATCCCGTTTTATAATTTTTAATTCCCGGAAGTTTTTATTGATTAATGCAATTATTTCATTGTACTCAGGCAAAATGTTTTCAAAGCGTTCTTCTTTAGCATTCCATTTTTTTAATTGTTCAGTAGTAACGCCATCAATTTCTGTTATTAAACCTTCTGCTTTACTACAGTTATGAATAACTCTAATATATACAGGATGTAAGTTAGAGAGTTTATTGACTTCTTTTTTAATGATTACTTTTTTTGT
>Ga0079224_100008593_pt1 | contig 13853 bp, 11 predicted proteins | sample Stecom2015_FD_80414 | JGI IMG/M metagenome (GOLD analysis project Ga0079224, IMG submission 80414) | Agricultural soil microbial communities from Utah to study Nitrogen management - Steer compost 2015 | ecosystem: Environmental > Terrestrial > Soil > Agricultural land | place: USA: Utah... | reverse complement strand
GGACGCTGCCCGGATCGGGTGCACCGCCCGTCATGTCGCTGCCGCTCTCACGATGCTGCCGGTCTCGAAATCGCGTATCTCGGAAGGTCCTTTCGCCGGGCCGGGGCGGCCCGGGACCACGTAGTCTACCAAGCGGCCGAACTGGCGGCGGAGCACGTGCTCCGTGCGCGCCGGCGGGCGCCCGGACACGTTCGCGCTGGTCGACACGAGCGCCGACCCGGCCGCGATGCACAACGCGGCCGCCACCGGGTGTGCCGTGACGCGCACGGCGACGCGCTCGTGCGCACCGCGGATCCAGTACGGGACATCGGCCCTGGCGGGCACGAGCCAGGTCACCGGCCGCTCGGCACCGGAAGGCAGCTCCGCGCCTTCCGGGAGCGCCGCCCAGGGCTCGAGCTGCGCGACCGACGCGGCGATCAGTATCAGGCCCTCCGACACGCGGCGCTCTTTGATCTCGAGCACCCGGCGGACGGCCTCGGGCGCGCCGGGCAGGCAACTCAGCCCGTACACGCCTTCGGTCGGGCAGGCGACGACGCCGCCGCCCGAGAGGATGCGCGCGGCCTTGCGGATCGGGATCGCGGGGATGGCGGGACCGTCCGGCGTTGCCCCGCCCCGTGCATCCGGCCCGCCTGCGGCCCCCCGCATGGCGCGCGCTTAAGGTTCCGGGGCGCCCTTGGGCGCCGCTTTCGCCGCTTTCGCCGCTTTCGTGCGCGCGGCGGCCTTCTTTTTCTTCCCGGCCTTTTTCTTCTTCTTCGTCTTCTTCTTCGCCGCCGGCGCCGCCGCTGCGGGTGCGGTCGCGCCGTTGCCGGCCGCCGTCTTCTTCGTTTTCCGGCCGCGCCGCGGGGGCGCGGCGGCGAGCAGCTCCTTGCACTCCTCGAGCGTGAGGGATGCCGGGTCGCGATCCTTGGGCACGCGCGCGTTGCGGCTCTTGTCCGTGATGTACGGTCCGTAACGGCCGTGCAGCACCTGGATTCCCTCGTCGGGGAAATCCCGGATGATGCGGTTCGCGTCGGCGATCTTCTTCTGCTCGATGAGCTCCAGCGCGCGCGGGAGCTGGATGGTGTACGGGTCGTCGTCCCCGCGCAGCGAGACGAACTTGTCACCGTAGCGAAGGTAAGGCCCGAAGCGACCGACGCTGGCGATCACCGGCTCGCCTTCAGGGGTTTCCCCGAGCTTGCGCGGCAGCTTGAACAGCTCGAGCGCTTCCTCGAGCGTGATCTCGTTCATCTTCTGCCCGGGGCGCAGTCCCGCGAACTTCGGCTTCTCCTCGTCGTCCTTGGTGCCGATCTGCACGAACGGCCCGTAGCGTCCCATGCGCACGGTGACGGGCTTGCCGCTCTTCGGGTCGATGCCGAGCTCCCGCGCCTGTGCGACCTGCTCGCGCGTGACGCTCTGCTCCTTGTCCTCGACGAGCTTCGAGAAGGGTTTCCAGAAGTCCTCGAGCACCGGCACGAGCTCCTTCTCGCCGAGGGAGATCGCGTCGAGGTCGTCTTCCAGCCTGGCGGTGAAGTCGTAATCCACGTACTGGGTGAAATGATCCGTCAGGAACGCGTTCACGATCCGCCCGATGTCGGTCGGGATGAAGCGCTTGCCGTCCATCTCCACGTACTCGCGGTTCTTGAGCGTCGCGATGATGCTGGCGTAGGTGGACGGCCGCCCGATGCCGTACTCCTCGAGCGCCTTGACCAGGCTCGCCTCCGTGTAACGGGGCGGCGGCTCGGTGAAATGCTGCTCGGGCCGGAGCCTGTCGAGCGACACGAGATCGCCTTCGGCGATTTCCGGCAGCAGCCGGTCCATTTCCTCTGCCGCTTCGTCGTCGCGGCCTTCCTGGTACACCGCGATGAAGCCGGGCTCGACCAGCACGGAGCCGGTCGCGCGGAAGCGATGGTCCTCTGCGGGAGGCGGCTCTTCGCCCGGCGCGCTTGCACCCGGCCGGAACTCGACCGTCACCGTGTCGAACACGGCCGGCACCATCTGCGACGCCATCGTGCGCTGCCAGATCAGGGTGTACAGCTTGAGCTGGTCGGGCTCGAGCTTGCCTTGCAGCGAATCGGGCGTGATCGCCGCCGACGTCGGGCGGATCGCCTCGTGCGCTTCCTGGGCGTTCTTGGTCTTGCTCTTGTACTCGGGCGGCGAGTCCGGCACGTTGTGCGCGCCGTAACGCTCGCGAATCACCTGCCGGATCTCTTCCACGGCCACCGAAGCGAGCGTCACCGAGTCGGTACGCATATAAGTAATGAGCCCGACGTTGCCCTCGCCCGGCAGCTCGATGCCCTCGTACAGGCGCTGCGCGATGCGCATCGTCCGCTGCGTGTTGAAGCCGAGCTTGCGCGCGGCTTCCTGCTGCAGCGTCGACGTCGTGAACGGAGCGGCTGGATTGCGCCGCCGCTGCTTCTTCTCGACGCTGACTGCGGTGAGCTTGCCTTGCGCCGCGGCGAGGATCGTCCGTTCGACTTCGCGCGCCGCCTCCTCGTTGCCGAAGCTGAACTGCTCGACCTTCTCGCCGCGGTAACGCGTCAGGCGTGCGACGAACGGCTGGTCGTCCTTGCTGACGTCGGCTTCGATCGTCCAGTACTCGCGCGGCACGAACGCCTCGATCTCCTGCTCGCGCTCGACGATCATGCGCAGCGCGGGGCTCTGCACGCGCCCCGCGGACAGACCGCGCTGCACTTTCTTCCACAACAGCGGCGACAGGTTGAAGCCCACGAGGTAGTCGAGCGCCCGCCGTGCCTGCTGTGCGCTCACGAGGTCGTCGGAGATGGTGCGCGGATTCTCGATCGCTTCCCTGATCGCGTTGCGGGTGATCTCGTGAAACACCACGCGGTACACGGGCTTGCCGTCCAGGGCCTTCTTTTCCCTGAGGATTTCGATCAGGTGCCAGGAGATCGCCTCGCCCTCGCGATCCGGGTCGGTCGCGAGGTAGAGCGCATCGGCCTTCTTCAACGCGCGCACGATCGCGTTCACGTGCTTTTCGTTCTTCTCGATGATCTGGTACTTCATCGCGAAGCCGCGCTCGGGATCGACTGCACCTTCCTTGGGCACGAGGTCGCGCACATGACCGTAGGAGGCCATGACGTCGAATTCGTCGCCCAGGTACTTCTCGATCGTTTTCGCTTTCGCTGGCGATTCGACTATGACGAGCTTTTTCGGCATTCGATTCCTTCAGCGTGACCGACCCGGCGCGGCGTGGTCGCCCTCGAGCCTTCGAACGGGGAGATTTCTGAAAGCCGGCACAGCGGATCGTGCCGCGGTTCAATGACACACTTGCCGGCTGGCTGTCAAGCCGGGTTCCGCTGCGAAGACGAGAGATTTACGCGCGCGAAACCCGCTGCGCGTGCGCCATTATTCGCTGCAAGCGGAAGCCGGGCAAGGCAAAACCAGGAACGCGCAGCCGGGCCGGCCGGCCATGCCAGCCGCGGCGGTATCAGTGCAAGACGCCGCCGGAGTCGTCGAAGACGAGGTCCTCCATGCGCGCGTACGCGAGCTCCTGGCCGGGCTGGCTGAACAACACCATGAGCACGACCCACTTGATCTGCTCGACGTCGATGTCGGGTGTTTCCAGCGCGAGCAGCCGATCGATCAGTATTTCGCGCTGCGGCGGGGACAGGATGCCGATCTGCTCCAGGTAGGTGATGAATCCACGGCAGCCGGTGTCCAGCCGCTCGTGCTCCATCTCGTTGTAAATGCGCGTGCCGTGACCCGTCTGGCGCGGATAGGTGAGCTCGTGCTGCTTTTCCGCCAGTCCGTCGAGCCAGTCGAGGGCACGGTCGATGTCGGCATCGGCAAAGCCCGCCCGAGACAGCTCGTCGCGCAGCTCGTTCTGGTCCGGGTCCGGCTCTTCCTCTGCGTCGATGTACGTTTCGAAGAGGTACATCAACACATCGAGTACGTTTTCTTTCATGCCTGGAGCTACTCCTTACGTTCGCTCAACGCAGCGTACTGGCCGCCATGCAAGGCCTCGACCGCTCCCTCGAGCTCCAGAATCAGAAGCATGGATGAAACCTGCTCGATCGTCAAACCGGATTGCGCAGCGAGCTCGTCGGCGCTCACCGGATCGTGGCCGAGCACGTCGAGCAACCGGCGGTAGTCGGGATCGCGCACGACGGGCGCGGCGGCGCTCGGTTCCGGCCGCGTGGTTACCGTGTCATTTTGCATAAGATGCCCGACGAGCGGTCCGAGTTCACTGAGAATGTCGTCGGCACTTTCGACGAGCTTCGCACCTTCGCGGATGAGCTGGTGGCAGCCGCGCGACAGCGCGTTGTGTATCGAGCCCGGAATGGCGAAGACCTCGCGGCCCTGCTCGGCGGCCAGCCGGGCCGTGATCAGCGACCCGCTGCGGCGCGCCGCCTCGACCACCAGCGTGCCCAGGCTCGAGCCGCTGATCAGGCGGTTGCGCGCGGGAAAATGCCCGCGCCGGGGCGGCATGCCGAGCGGGAATTCCGTGGCCACCACGCCGGAGGCGGCGATACGCTCGGCGAGCGCCGCGTTGGCGGCCGGGTAGATCGTGTCGAGCCCGTGACCCAGCCAGGCGACCGTGGTGCCGCCGGCCGCCAGCGCGCCTTCGTGCGCCGCGCGGTCGATGCCCTCGGCGAGCCCGCTCGCGATCGTGAAACCCGCGCCCGCGAGGTGCTTCGCGAACTCGTACGCATTGCGCACGCCCCCGCGCGTCGGGTTGCGGCTGCCGACGATGGCGAGCGTGGGCAGGCCGAGCACCGCGGGGTCGCCGCGCGCGTACAGCACGAGCGGTGCGCCGGGAATCTCCGCGAGCAACGGCGGGTATGCGCCCGATTCCGGGTGGACCAGGTGGTGATCGGGGACCGCGAGCCACGCGAGCGCCTGCCCGATCGCGCGCTCGTCGGGCGAGGCGATGGCGTCGATCGCGTCTTCGCGCACCCCGGCGCGCGCGAGCTCGCGCCGGGACAGCGCGGCGACCGTTCGCACGTCGCCGTAACGCTCGAGCAGCGCGCGGGCTTCAGCGGGACCCAGGCGTGCGCCGGCGAGAACGAGCCAGGCGCGGTGCAGCTCACCCACCGGGGGCCCGCGCGGGCGGCACCTTCGGAAGCGGATCGGCCGCGAGGTGCCCGAAAGGGCGCGGGCCGGGCTCCCCCAGGGAGCGCCGGCCCGCGCGGCAGTCGGTCAGGAGGGGGAATTCAGATGGGATTGCGTACCGCATCGAGCACGTGAATGGCGCTGGTCGCTTCCATGACGAGCCCGTAAGCAATGCGGTCATATACCTTGAATACCATCACCGTGCCGGCTTCTTCATCCGGCAGCTTCACCTTCTCGCCGCGGAACATCGTGCTCCCGGCGAAGCGGTCGTTCACCACCTCGCCCGCCTGGAACACGGTGAGCACGTGCCCGGGCTCGAGCCCGTCGCGCGCGCCGCGGTTCAGCACGACGACCATGTACTGGCCGATCTGTGAGACCCCATCTACCACCGAAATGATGCGGCCCTCAACGGGGCTATCCGGGGAGCGCGGGAAGAAATTGAGCGGGACGTCCACCGCCGCGGGCAGCAGCCGGTCGCCGCGCAGCGCCTCGCGGTTCGTTTCCGTCAGCGCGATCGTCGCCGGGTCCCCGCCGCGCGCGAGCGTGCCGGCGCCCACGTAGATGCCCTGGTAGCCCACCACCGCGTTGTCGTCCGGGTCGACGAGCGCCTCGCCGACGTGCACGACGCTGTAACGGGTGCCGGGCTGCGCCGGCTCGCCGCCGCGCACGTACACCTGGTTGCCGGCGGCCGCGATCAGGTGGTTGTCGCGCGTCGCCATGATGTACGGCAGCCGGTCGACCTGGTCGCGCTCCAGCACCAGGCCCTCGGACAGGAACGCGGCGATCTGCTCGTACGGTATGCTCGTGACCGCTTCCGTGAGCGGCGTGATCCGGGCCTGCGGCGACAGCCGGTAGGCGGAGCCGGCCACCGTGGTGATGCGCGGCTCGCCGTCGATCCAGACCAGGGCGAGGACGTCGCCCGGGTAGATGAGGTGCGGGTTCTCGATCTCCGGGTTGACGTGCCAGATCTCGGGCCAGTACCAGGGATCCTTGAGGAACGTCGAGGCGATGTCCCAGAGCGTATCGCCCGGCTGCACCACGTACCGGTTGGGGTAATCTTCCGCGAGCACCGCTTCCGACCCGGACATGGGCGTGAGCCTGGGCTCGTAGGTCGTCTCGGCCGCCGCCGGGCCCGTGGCCCGCGGCGGCGCTGCCGGGGTGGTGCGGGCCGTGTCCGCGCTCGTCGCCGGGCGGCGGTCGCCGTCATCGTCCGACCACGGCATGGAGGAGCACGCCGCGAGCGTCGCTGCGAGCGCGAGGACGGTCAGCGGGAGTCCGCGGCTTGAGCCTTCGTTCTTCGGGAACATATGGGCGGTGGCTCCGTCTCAGTGTGGGGCCCTCGAAGCGGGCGCTGGTATAATATGTCCGGTCGGCCGCGCATGGACTGCCAAACCCGTCACAGTTCCTTCCGGGAAGCGGTCCCCAAAGCCCGTTTCGGACGCCGATTGTCTGTTATCTTATTCAAGTAAGTCAAAAATTTAGCGCCGCCTCCCCGAGGCGGACCAAGGTTGACGAACCCGTTTTCGACTCCTGCCATGGCCATACTCGACATCCTGCGCTTTCCCGATCCCAAGCTGCGCACGAAAGCCGTGCCGGTGGAGCGTTTCGACGCCGGGCTCCAGACCCTGATCGACGACATGTTCGAGACCATGTACGCGGCGCCCGGAATCGGCCTCGCCGCGACCCAGGTCGACGTGCACCGGCGGGTGCTGGTCGCCGACGTCTCGGCGGAGAAGAACGCGCCCTGGGTGCTGATCAACCCCGTGATCGTCGAAAAGGACGGCGTCGCCGTCACGGAGGAGGGCTGCCTCTCGGTGCCCGGCTTTTTCGACGAGGTGGAGCGCGCGAGCCGCATCCGTGTCCGCTTCCTCGACCGCCACGGCGAGCCGCACGAGGAAAGCTTCGACGGCCTGCTCGCGGTGTGCGTGCAGCACGAGATCGATCACCTCGACGGCAAGCTGTTCGTCGATTACCTGTCCGAAGCCAAGCGGCAGCGCATCCGCAAGCGCCTCGAGAAAGAACGCCGCCAGCCCGGCCGCGCCGCCGTCCTGTAGGCCCCTTGCGCATGCGTGAGCGCGATTCCGGCGCTCCGCGCCTCGTATTCGCCGGCACGCCGGCGTTCGCGGTGCCGTCGCTGCGCGCCCTGGTCGCGCACGGCATGCGCCCGCTCCTCGTGCTCACGCAACCCGACCGCCCGGCCGGCCGCGGCCGCCGGCTTACGCCGAGCCCGGTGAAGCGCGTCGCGGAAGAGCATGGCATCCCGGTGAGCCAGCCCGCCACACTTATAAATAGTGCCGTCGTCGAGGAACTCGCCGCGCTCGAGCCCGACGCGATCGTCGTGGTGGCCTATGGCCTGCTTCTGCCGCCCGACGTGCTCTCCCTGCCGCGCGCAGGGTGCCTCAACGTGCACGCGTCGCTCCTGCCCCGCTGGCGCGGCGCGGCGCCGGTGGAAGCCGCGATCCTCGCGGGCGACGAGCAGACGGGTGTCAGCCTGATGCGCATGGACGAAGGACTCGACACCGGCCCCGTCTACGCCCGCGTGCCGGTCGCCATCGGCGAGCACGAGACGGCCGGCGAGCTCAAGGCCCGGCTGGCCGAGCTCGGCGGCCAGCTTTTGGTGTCGAAGCTGCCCGACGTGCTGGCGGGCCGGCTGGTGGCGGAGCCGCAGCCGGCCACCGGCGTGACCTACGCGCCGAAGGTGAAGAAAGAGGACGCGCGGCTCGACTGGACGCTGCCGGCGATCGACCTCGCGCGCCGCGTGCGCGCCTACAACCCCGAGCCCGGCGCGCGCTTTGCGCTCGACGGCGAAATCGTGAAGTGCTGGCGGGCCAGGGCGCTCGAGGGGGCCGGCGGTCCGCCGGGTACCGTCGTCGCCGTGCCGAAACGCGCGGGCGAGGGCATCCACGTGGCCTGCGGGCAGGGCGTGCTCAGCCTGCTCGAGCTGCAGCGGCCGGGGCGCGGCCGCGTCACCGCCCGGGAGTACGCGAGCCAGGTGGATCTCGCCGGCCGCCGGTTGCCGGCATGAGCGGCGCGGCGGTCCGTGCCACCGCCGCGCAGGTCGTGGACGCGGTGGTGACGGCCGGCCGGGCGCTGGACCAGGCGCTCGCCGAGCGCGAATCGAGCGTGCCGGCTGCGGACCGGCCGCTGCTCCACGAGCTCGCCTACGGCGTGCTGCGCCGCCACTGGCGTCTGCGTGCCTGGCTCGGCGAGCTGCTCGACCGGCCGGTGCCGAGGAAGGACCGGGTGATCGAAGCCCTGCTCGCCGTCGGCCTGTACCAGCTCGCCGAGCTCAGGGTGCCGGATCACGCCGCGGTGACCCTGACGGTGCAGGCCGCGCGCCTGCTGGGGCGGCCGCGCCACGCCGGTCTCGTCAACGCGGTGCTGCGCAATTTCCGCCGGCGCGATCTCGCGGCCCGCGAGGCCGCGACGGAGGAGGCGCGCTGGAATCACCCGGCCTGGCTGATCGCGCGCCTGCGCCGCGACTGGCCGGATCACTTCCGGCAGATCCTCGAGGCGAACGACCAGCGCGCCCCGATGTGGCTGCGGCTCAACCCGCGGCGGACCACGCTCGAGGCCTGGCAGGCGGACCTCGAGCGCGCGCCCGCCCCGGCGCCGTTCACCGCCTCCCGCCTCCCGGGCTTCGAGCAGGCGATCCGGCTCGACCCCGCCCGCCCGGTGGCCGCCCTGCCGGGCTATGCCGACGGGCGGGTGTCCGTGCAGGACGCGGCCGCGCAGATCGCAGCGCCCTGGCTGCTCGAAGGTCACGGTGGCGGCCGGATCCTGGACGCCTGCGCCGCGCCCGGCGGCAAGTCGGCGCATCTCCTCGAGCTCGCGCCGCCCGGCACGGAGCTCCTGGCGGTGGACATCGACCCGGAGCGGCTGGAGCGCGTGCGGGAGAATCTCGAGCGGCTCGGCCTCCGCGAGCGGGCCACCCTGGTCGCCGCCGATGCCTCGCAGCCGGGGGACTGGTGGGACGGACGGCCGTTCGAGCGCGTCCTGCTCGACGTTCCGTGCTCGGGGACCGGCGTGATCCGCCGCCACCCGGACATCAAGCTGCTGCGTCGCGAGCGCGACATCCCGGCCTTCGCCGCGCGGCAGCGGCGCCTGCTGGAGGCGCTGTGGCCGCTGCTCGCGCCGGGCGGCCGGCTCTTGTACGTGACCTGCTCGGTGCTCGCTGAAGAGAACGAGGCGGTGGTCCGGGGCTTCCTGGCGGGGCGCCCGGGGGCCGCCGAGGCCGAAGTGTTGCCAAATCGCAACATCCGCGATGTAATGTACCGCCGAGCCTCGGGCCTCCAGACGTTGCCGGGCGAGGCGGGTCTCGACGGCTTCTACTATGCCTGCCTGGAAAAGACGCACTGACCGGACTATGACGCGAGCAGGGGGCGCGCCGCGGATCGGCCGCGCGCTGCCGGTGCTGCTCGCGCTGCTCGCGCTGGCGGCGACGCCGTCCGTGCCGGCGCAGACCGTCGAGCGGCAGGGCTACTTCGACGTCCGGTCGGCATCCACGACGGTGAACGAAGGGGTCGTGTACCTCGACGCGCGCCTGCAGCTCGTGCTGTCGGACGACGCGCTGGCGGCGCTCGACAACGGCGTGCCCCTGACGATCGAGCTCAGGCTGGAGGTCGTGCGCGAGCGCCGCTTCCTGCCGGACCCGGCGGACGCCGAGCTGGTGCTGCGCTACCAGCTCGAGTACCGGCCGCTTTCCCAGCGCTACATCGTGCGCAACCTGAACAGCGGCGACCAGGATTCGTTCGCGACCCTCTACTCGGCCCTCAACAACCTCGGACGGATACAGGACCTGCCGGTGCTCGACCTGTCGATCCTGGATCCGGATGCCCGTTACCGGATGCGGCTGCAGGCCCAGCTCAGCACACAGCAATACCCGGCCCCCTTGCGGCTCCTGTTCTTCTGGCGCGACGACTGGCAGCTCACGAGCGAGTGGTACGAATGGTCCCTCGAACGATAAGGAAGGTGTTCTACACGGTGCTCGGCACGACCGGCATCGTGTTCGCGCTGACCGCGTTCTACCTTCTCAGCCGCACCGCCCAGAACGCGAGCCACTTCGACGAGCTGCAGAACCAGATCCTGCTGATCAACGCGATCGGGGTGGTCGCGCTGCTCGCCCTGATCGTCGGCAACTTCGCCCGCCTCGCCCGCGATTACCGCGCGCACGTGCCGGGAGCGAAGCTCAAGACGCGCATGGTCGCCATGTTCGTCGTCCTCGCCGTGCTGCCGCTGTTCGTCGTGTTCTGGTTCGCGATGCAGTTCATCAACCAGGGCATCGATTCCTGGTTCAACGTCGAGGTGGAGGACGGGCTCGACAATGCGCTGGCGCTGAGCCAGGCCTCGCTCGGCATGCAGATGCGTGACAACCTGAACACGACGTTGCGCATCGCGGACGCGGTGCAGAAGGTGAGGGGTCGCGACCTCATCTACGAGCTCGGAGTGCTGCGGCTCGAGAGCGGCGCGCGCGAGATCACGGTGTTCGGCCGCAACGGCCGCATCGTCGCCACCAGCTCGGACGATCTCGCCGGCAACATCCCGGACCCGCCGATGGAGGAAATGCTGCTCCAGGTGCAGCAGAACCTGCCGTACGTCAGCCTGGAATCGGTCGAGGGCGGAAGGTACGAGATCCACACCGCGATTCCCTTCGGCAGCGGCCCGGAGCCGGAAGCCCAGGGCGTCGTGCGTGCCGTGTTCCCGGTCAGCGAGCGCATGAGCCGCATGGCGTCCAGCGTCGAGACGTCCTACAGCGAGTACAAGCGGGCGGAGTACCTGCGCGAGCCGCTCAAGCGGACGATCACGATCACGTTGGCAATCGTGCTGATGATCTCACTGCTCGCCTCGGTGTACCTCGCGTTCTTCTTCTCGCGGCGGCTGGTGGCCCCGATCCAGGACCTCGTGGCCGGCACCCGGGCGGTCGCCAAGGGAGATTTCGACATGCGGCTGCCGACGGGGTCGCGCGACGAGATCGGGTTCCTGATCAACTCCTTCAACGACATGACGCAGCGGCTCGCCGCAGCGCGGCGGCAGGCCAGCCTGAGCCAGGCCCAGGTGGAGGCCGAGCGCGCGAACCTCGAGGTGATTCTCGCCCGCCTCTCGACCGGCGTCGTGTCGCTGGAGTCGGATTTCCGCATCCGCACCGCCAACCAGGCCGCCGGTGCGATCCTGAACGCCGATCTCGAGAACAAGATCGGCGAGTACCTGCCGGACGTAGCGGTCGGGCAGCCGCTCCTCGAGCAGTTCGTCGACATCGCCTGCATGCATCTCACCGCCGGCGACACGGAATGGCGCGAGCAGATCGCATTGCGCGGCGAGGTCGGCACGCGGGTCCTCACCTGCGCCTGCACCACGCTGCCGGGCGACGAAGCGCATGCGCCGGGGTTCGTGATCGTGTTCGACGACATCACGGCGCTGTTGCAGGCGCAGCGGGACGCGGCCTGGGGCGAGGTGGCGCGCCGGCTGGCGCACGAGATCAAGAACCCGCTCACGCCGATCCAGCTTTCCGCCGAGCGCCTGCGCCGCAAGTACCTGCACACGATGTCGGCCGAGGAAGCGCAGATCCTCGATCGCGCCACGCACACGATCGTGCAGCAGGTCGAGGCGATGAAGGAGATGGTCAACGCCTTCAGCGAATACGCGCGCGCCCCGGACATGGACATCGCGAGCTTCCAGATCGACAAGCTGGCGCACGAGGTGGTCGATCTCTACCGGGCGCAGGAGAGCGGCGTCGAGATCCGGCTGCATGCCGACGCGGACCTGCCGCCGGTGGATGCCGACATCGGGCGCATCCGGCAGATCCTGCACAACCTGATTCGCAATTCGATCGAAGCGCTGGATGCGAGCCGGGACGGCCGGGTCGACGTCACGGTGCGAGCGGCGGAGTACCAGGGCATCGCCGTGGTCGAGGTTCTCGTGGAGGACAACGGCCCGGGTTTCCAGCCCGGCTACCTCGGCCAGATCTTCGATCCTTACGTGACCACGAAGCCGCGCGGCACCGGGCTCGGCCTCGCGATCGTGAAGAAGCTGGTGGAGGAACACGCGGGCATCATCGAGGCGGAGAACCGGCCGCAGGGCGGCGCGCTGATCCGCATCCGGTTGCCACTCAATGAGTCGTCGCGAGAAGCGATGATGGCCATGTTGCCTCGGCGCATGGAGAAACGGAGGGAGAGAGCATGAGCACGGCACATGTGCTGGTGGTGGACGACGAGGCCGACATCCGGTCCCTGATCCAGGACATTCTCACGGACGAGAATTACCGGGTTACGGTGGCCGGCAACGCGGCGGAGGCGCGGCGTGCGCGCCAGGAGAACAAGTGCGACCTCGTCCTCCTGGACATCTGGATGCCCGACACGGACGGCATCACGCTGCTGCGCGAGTGGGCAGAGCAAGGACTGGACTGCCCGGTCGTGATCATGTCCGGCCACGGCACCGTAGACACGGCGGTCGAGGCCACGCGCTTGGGTGCCGTCGATTTCGTCGAGAAGCCGCTGTCGATCGCGAAGCTCCTGCGCACGGTAGAGCAGGCGCTGGAGAGCGCACGCCGCGATACGGGCCCGGCGCGCGAGATGCTGCCGCCCCTGCTCGCGCCGGTGGGACGCAGCCGCCTGATGCAGGACCTCCGGGACAAGGTGCAGCAGTTTGCCGGTCACAACTCGCCGGTGCTCCTGGTCGGGGAGCCGGGCACCGGCCGCGGCGCATTCGCCCGCTACATCCACGTGCTGAGCAATCGCCAGGAGGGGGAGCTCGAGGTCCTGCTGGCGGCGTCCCTGACGGACAGCAATACGGAAGAGATGCTGCTCGGCAGCGAGCGCCACGGGGAAGTCTTTCCGGGTACGTTCGAGCGCGCGGCGAACGGCACGCTGATCATCGAGGAGCTCACGGACCTGAACGAGCTGGCGCAGAAGCTGGTCCTGAGCGTCATCGAGCAGGGAAGGTTCACGCGCGTCGGCGGACGCGACCCGGTGCCGCTGCAGGCGCGCATCCTGGCGACCGTCAGCGACGACTACGAGCAGGCGATCGAGGCGGGCCGCCTGCGGCGCGAGCTCGTGGCGAGCCTGAACGTGCTGAGCCTCCGCGTGCCGCCGCTGCGCGAATACGCCGAGGACGTGCCGGAGCTTCTGAGCTACTACGTAGACAAGCTGGTGGACGCGGAGGGCCTCACGTTCCGCCGCTTCAGCGTGGCGGCCCAGAACCGGCTGCGCAACTATCCCTGGCCCGACAACGTCCGCGAGCTCAAGAATCTCGTCCGCCGGCTGCTGCTCACCGGCTCGCGGGACGAGGTCACGCTGGAAGAGATCGAGCGCGAGCTGCCGCAGAGCGTGCAGACCGACGAGCCGCTGGTGAAGCAGGACCTGCTGTCGCTGCCGCTGCGCGAGGCGCGCGAGCAGTTCGAGCGCGCCTACCTGCAGCAGCAGCTCCTCCTGTGCGAGGGCAAGGTCGGGCGGCTCGCGAAACGCGTCGGCATGGAGCGGACGCACCTGTACCGCAAGCTGCGCTCTCTGGGCGTCGATTTCCGCGCGGTCTCCGGGGGCGACGACTAGCCGACGTCGGCGAATCGCTGCCGGTTCATTCCGGACCGTCGGCGAACTTGACGTGCTGGTTCTCGATGCCGTTCGCGTGCGGCCGTCCCGGTTTGAGCGCGAAACCGAGCTGGCGATAACTCCGTGCCGCGACCTCGAGATCGTTCACCGCGACGATCACGTGATGGAGGCCGACTCGCACGTCGGCCGCGGCATCGTCCGCAGCCTGCGCGTGTGCTGCCGGGGGCAGCAGCAGCGAGACGATCGCGAGTCCGATCCCCG
>Ga0079224_100008592_pt1 | contig 13853 bp, 14 predicted proteins | sample Stecom2015_FD_80414 | JGI IMG/M metagenome (GOLD analysis project Ga0079224, IMG submission 80414) | Agricultural soil microbial communities from Utah to study Nitrogen management - Steer compost 2015 | ecosystem: Environmental > Terrestrial > Soil > Agricultural land | place: USA: Utah... | reverse complement strand
TACAAGGAGGAGGGGTTCAATCCGTTCGGCGGCTGCCTGCCGCTGCTGATCCCCTTCCCTGTCCTGATCACGCTGTTCTTCGTCTTCCAGGGCACGATCGAGTTCCGCGGCGTCGAGTTCCTCTGGCTGCCGGACCTCTCGCGGCCGGACCCGTACTACATCCTGCCGTTGCTGCTCGGCGCGAGCATGTTCCTGCTGCAGAGGATCAGCCAGGCGGGCCTGCCGCCGAACCCGCAGATGAAGATGATGACCTGGTTCATGCCGATCTTCATGGTGGTCATCTTCTTCACGCTGGCGTCCGGGCTGAACCTGTACTACGCGGCGATGAACTTCGCGACGATTCCGCAGCAGGTGATGCTGAACCGGGAGCGGCGGAGGCGGCAGGCGGCCACCGCCGGCGGGGGCGGGGCGGCGCGGGCGCGCGCGTCGCCGTGAGGGCGTGATCGTGCCGCGCGCGGGCCGATCCTGGCCCGCAGATGCGCTGCGAGTGCTGCCGTTGCGCCTGGATCCGCCCGCCCTGCTCCGCCGGGGCGGGCGGTGTCTTTCGTGATGCTACCGGATCTCGAAGGTGGCGGGCAGGTCGTCTGCGGGCGGCTCGGTCTCGTCGACGCGCGCGACCTCGGCGACGGGCGGGCCGTCGTGGAGCAGGGCGTGGAGGCGGTTCAGGGCGTCGCGAGGGCCCGCGGCGAGCACCTCGACGGTCCCGTCGGGCAGGTTGCGGACGACGCCGCGGAGGCCGAGCTCGCTGGCCCTCCGCCGGGTCCACCAGCGGAAGCCGACGCCCTGGACGCGGCCGTGGACGCGGAACGCGCGGCGTGTTTCGGTCGGCTCTCGCATGTCGGCCTCGGAGTCGCTGTTGTTGTGCGTGGTCCGGCGCGGCGTGGTGAGGCGGTCGCGGAGGGTGCGGGGCGCGCGTGGCGCCCCGCACGTCGTCGCTCCTTCGTGCGCGCGGCCCCTACGCGCGGAGCTCCTGCCTGAACTCCCTGGCCTCGCGGCCGAGCCAGCGCCGGTCCTCCTTCAAAGTGCTGATGGTCTCGTCCGGCCTCAAGTCCGTTTGGCGGATCTTCTTGACGGAGCGCCAGGCCAGCAGCGCGCCGACCAGGACGAACACGGCGCCGACGATCAGGGCGCCGGCCCAGTAGGCGCCGTCGAGCGCCATCCCGATCAGGAGGATCAGGCAGGTCGTGAGCGCGAGGGCGCCGACGAGCGCGACGCCTGTCCAGAGGGCCGCGCCGATGGCGCCGCTCGTGATCCGGCTGAGGGCCTCCTTGATCTCCAGCTTGGCCAGGTTGATCTCCTGTCGGACGAGCTCGGCGCCGTCCTGGCCGAGGTCGCGGATCAGGTCGCCGAGCGGCGCCTCGGCGCGCGTCACGGGCCGCTCTTCGCGGTCCCACCGTCGCTGGACTGCCATCGCTGCACCTCCCGCTCGTGGACACACGCGCTCCGGCCGTGATCGCGGGTTTGCGTCATCGCCACCCGTCGGGCCTGGGCCGGTACGGCCCGGGGAGGCCCCCTAGGGGCCCGCATCCCCGGTCGCCCCGGGGAGCGCCTCCCCACCCCAGGGGTGCAACGCGTATGCCACATAAACGCGTGGCAGCAAAGATTTTCTGAGGGCTGTTTCACGTGAAACATGGGAGCCGCGAGGCCGGGTGGGGCGGGTGGAGGGGCGGGCGGGCCAGCGGCGTGGGTCGGGTCCGTGCGGGGGCGGCGGCGCGGGCATGGGCCCGGCGGCGGAGCTATGGCCCGGCGAAGGCCGGGCCCGCGGTGCGGGCCCCCGGGCAGCGGGTCAGGCCACGCGACGGGCCCTGGCCCGCCGCCTCCGTCCTAACGGGCGGTGCCTGACCGGAGTCCTTGTCGACGCGGCTCGCAGACTCCGACCAGGCACGACGGAACGCGACCGGGCCCTCAGTTCCGCTGGAGGACCGCCCGCACCCGGCCCGGGTCGGGCGTGCCGTCGCCGGTGAAGTCGATGCTCCGGATCTCGTTCTGGTACTCGAGCGTGAGGGTGGAGCCGGCGATCGAGTACGTGGCGGTGTCCACGGCGCCCGTGGGAAGCGTGATGTAGATCGTGGACCCCTCCGTCCGCGCCGTCCCGGCGGCGGTGAAGCCGTCGCCGAACAGCTCAGCCCGCATGACGAACCCACCGCCCGTCGCGACCTCGACCTCGATGGAGGCCGACATCGGCGGCTCCAGCAGGCTGATCACCTGACCCGGGTTCGAGGTCAGCGTCACGCTGAAATCGCACGTGGGCCGGCACTCGGGCGTCGCTACCCACTTGCCGGCCAGCGCATCGGGCACCGGATCGGTGGGGGCGACATCGTCGCTGTCGCACGCCGCGGCGGCGAACGTCGCAAGCAACAACACCGCGAGTGCGCGGAGTCTCGGGTTCCGCGGGTTCATCTTCCTTCTCCGGATACGGTATGAGGTGCAAGGGTCTCGCAATCTCGGGGGCGCGCCCCCGCCCGGTCAAGCTGGGCGGCCCGGATCCGCGCGGGTGTCGGGCGCCCACCCACCCGACCAGCAGCTCCGCACTGGCCAGCCGGCGGCCGCACGGGCGCCCGGACGCCGAGGACGCCGGCGGCCACGCGCGTCACCACGCCTGGGGACCGAAGCTCTGGCGCCCCGGCGGGGCGCCGTTCGCGGCCGGCATTCCCGCCGGCGCGCCCCGGCTTCCCGTTCCGGACCAACCCGCCCGGCATCCGGCCCCGGCGCGGCGCGGTCCTGGGGCGAGCTTGCCCCCACGGCGGTTTGCGCAGACGCGCGAGAACGTTATATTGCTGCTCTCCCCAGTCGAGAGACGACCAGAGCTGGAGCGCATGTCCCGCATCATCGCCATCGCGAACCAGAAGGGCGGCGTTGGCAAGACGACAACCGCCATAAATCTTGGTGCCTGCCTGGCCGTCGCCGAGCGGCGCACGCTCGTGATCGACATGGACCCCCAGGGCAACGCGACCAGCGGGATCGGCGTCGAGCGCGCGAACGTGGACGCCTCCATGTACGACGTCATGGTCGAGGGGCTCCCGCTCGACGACATCCTCATCCGAGGCCTCCACTTTCCGTTCCTCGACGTCGCGCCCTCGAGCCGCGACCTGGTCGGTGCCGAGGTCGAGCTGGTCAACCGGCCTGAGCGCGAGCTGGTGTTGCGCCGCGCGCTCGAGCCCGTGCGCGACCGGTACGACTTCATCCTGGTGGACTGCCCGCCCTCGCTCGGCCTGCTGACGCTGAACACGCTCGCGGCGGCGGATGCCGTGCTGATCCCGATCCAGTGCGAGTTCTACGCGCTGGAGGGGCTGTCCCAGCTCCTGAACACGGTCCGCCTGGTCCAGCGTAACATCAATCCGCGCTTGCAGATAGACGGTGTCCTGCTGACGATGTTCGACCAGCGGCTCAACCTCTCGCGGCAGGTCGCGGACGAGGCCAAGGAGTACTTCGGCAACCGCGTCTACCGCACTGCCATCCCGCGCAACGTACGGCTGGCGGAGGCGCCGAGTTTCGGCAAGCCGATCGTGCTGTACGACATCCAGTCGGTCGGCGCGCAGAGCTACCTCGCGCTGGCGCGCGAGCTGATGGCGCGGGCCGCGCGGCCACTGGGGTCCGCGGGCGAGTCGGAGGCCGACCCGGGCTGGGATCAGGGGGAGGGCGAGGCGGCGCCCTCGTCCGAGCCGGCCGTGGCCGAAAGCTGAGCCGGAGCGGCTGGTGACGATGAGCCGGCGAGACCGGTTGGGGCGCGGCCTCGGGGCCCTGCTGGGAGACTACCTGACCGGGGATGGGGGAGCGGGCGGGGAGTCCCGGACGATCGCCATCGCCGACATCGCCCCCAACCCCTTCCAGCCTCGCCGTGAGTTCCGCGAGGAGGAGCTGGCGGACCTCGCGGAGTCGATCCGACAGAACGGACTGCTCCAGCCGATCGTGGTCCGGCCGGCGCGGGGCAACGCGAGCGGGCCCGCGTGGGAGCTGGTCGCGGGCGAGCGGCGCTGGCGCGCGTCCATGCGGCTCGGGATGCGGGAGATCCCGGCCGTGGTCCGCGAGGTGGACGACCGGACGCTGCTGGTGCTCGCGCTGGTGGAGAACCTCCAGCGGGAAGCGCTCTCGCCGCTCGAGGAGGCGGAGGGCTACCGGCAGTTGATGGACGAGTTCGGCCTGTCGCAGCAGGAGGTGGCGGAGGCGATGGGCCGGGACCGCTCGACAGTCGCTAACTCGTTGCGGCTGTTGCAGTTACCCCATGCGATCCGGCAGCTCGTGGAGGAGCGGAAGCTGAGCGCGGGCCATGCCCGCGCGCTGCTCGGCGTGAGCGGCGAGCGTCAGATGGTCGAGCTCGCCGAGCGGGCCGTCCGCGAGGGCTGGAGCGTGCGGAAGGTGGAGGCGCAGGTGCAGCGCGCTCGCGCGGCCCGGGCGCCGAAGCCGCAGGAGCGGCGCCGCGACCCCGCGGAGCGCCGCCTCGAGGAGGAGCTCCAGCGCGCGTTGGGGACCGCGGTGCGCATCCACCGCACGCGCGGCAACAAGGGTCACATCGAGATCCCGTTCTACGGGGCCGAGGATTTCGAGCGGATCTACGAGTTGCTGGTGGGCAGTCCCGCGGCGGAGGCGGTGTCGTGAGCGCCGTCTCGCCCTTCCCGTACGAGCGCGCCGCAGCGCGGCGCGCCCATCGCGTGCAAGCGAGACCCACGGTTCCTTGGGCGGGAGGCTCGCCCTTCCCGTACGAGCGCGTCGCAGCGCGGCGCGCTTGTCCCGTGCAAGCGAGCCCCGTTCTTTGTTCGGTAGGTGTTGCGCGCCTCCCCCGCGCGAGTGAGGCCGATTCTTTGCGTGAGGACTGGCATGGCCGATGAGCGGCGGTTGACGTTCATCGTCGTCCCGCACGGTGATCTGGAGACGCGCACGTTCGAGATCTCGTATCGCCGGCTGCGGCTGATGCTCGGCGCGGCCGGCGGGTTTCTGGTGCTGTTCATTATCATGGTTGCATCTTGGTGGTACATCGCCGCGCAGGCCGCGCGGGTCCCGGCGCTCGAGCGTGAGGTCGCCCGGCTCGAGGACGAACGCCGGCAGGTGGCGGAACTGGCGCGCGCGCTCGCGGAAGCGGAGGCGCAGTACGAGCGCGTGCGGAACCTGCTCGGCGCGACGGCCGACGGGAAGCAGCCCGAGCCGCTGCTCCCGCCGTTGCGCCAGGAATCGTCGGCGCCCGATGCGGGTCCGCAGGAGCCGACGCAGCCGGACGCCTGGCCGCTGAGCGAGGCCGGCTACATCACGCGCCGCATGGCCTCTGGCGGATCGAGCCACCCGGGGCTCGACATCGCGGTGCCGAAGGACTCCTACATCCGCGCCGCGGGCGCGGGCGTCGTCTCGGCCGCGGGCACCGACGAGGTGTACGGCGAGTTCGTGCTGATCGACCACGGCGGCGGGATCGAGTCCATGTACGGGCATGCGTCCCGGCTGTTCGTGGCGCCCGGCGACCGCGTCGAGCGGCACGAGGTCATCGCGCTCAGCGGCTCCACGGGCCGCTCCACGGCCCCCCACCTCCACTTCGAGGTACGCCGGAACGGCGAGGCCATCGACCCCCTCGTCATGATCAGGCAGCCGTGATGTTGGGTCGATTCGGAAGACAGAAGGACCTCCAAACGAGTGGGGAGGCGATGTCGAAGGACAACCAGACCATGCAGCCGCCACGTGACGGCGTCATCTCGATCATCGGGCCCGGGATGCGCGTCATCGGCGACTGCGAGACCGAGGGGACGCTCCGCATCGAGGGCACCGTCGAGGGCACGGTCCGCGCCGGCAAGGCCGTGGTGATCGGCAAGGACGGCGCCGTGCAGGGTGACGTGCTGACGCAGGACGCCGTCATCGGCGGCCGCGTCAGCGGCACCATCATCGCCGAGAGCCGCCTCGAGCTCCAGGCGACCTGCATCATCGAGGGCGAGATCCGCGCGCGCCGGATCAAGCTCGACGAGGGCGGCCGCGTCAACGGCAACGTCTACACGGGCGACGTCACCGTCCCGAAGCAGCAGGCCGGGAAGCCCCAGGCGCCCGCGGGCGCCGAGGCGTCCAAGTCCGGCGCCCAGCAGCCCGAGCAGGGCAAGCCCGCGATCGCGCGGTAAGACCCGCCGTCCTGGCCCTGTCCTGCTCCCCGCCCCGCCCATGTGGCGGGCCGGAGCGGGGGCGAGGACGAGGAGGGTCCGAACAGAGCCCCGGGCGTCCCCCGGCGGCGAGGTTGGCCGAGCCCGAGCGGCAGGCCCGTGCCCCGGTCGAGCACGAGCACGAGCCGCGTTGGCGCCTCCCAAACCCGTGCCGCCCGGCCCCGGCCCGTCCGGCCGGCGGATCGGGGGCCGGGGAGTCCGCCCGATGCGGTCTCCGGCGCTCGCCCATCGTCGCACGCGGGCGTGCCGGGCCGGCTCGGCGACCAGGTAGAATCGCAGCGCCCTCCCCGCCTGGCGCGGGAAGCCGGGGTGTTGCGGTGCCGTTGAAGGCGGCGTACTCCTGTATTTCCGGGGGTGCGCCGCGTGTTCTTTTCCACAAACCGTGGATAGATCGTAAAGGATTGCTCTGCAATCGTTTACGGCGCCGGTTGCGGAGTTGTCCGGGGGTTTGGTGGAAAAACTACGGGTGTTTATCCACAGGCCGCGGTGGCTCCGGGGTGGGCTAGTCGGCTACGACAAAAGGACTTGCGCGGATGGGACTCGACGAACTCGCCGGTTACCTCGATGAGTATCTGCGGGTGCGGGAGGTGCCGGATTCGCGGCTGGCGCTGAACGGGCTGCAGGTGGAGAACGGCGGTGAGGTGACGCGGGTGGCGGCGGCGGTGGACGCGAGCGAGGCAGCGATCCGTGAGGCCGTGGCGCGGGGCTGCGATCTGCTGTTGGTGCATCACGGTCTGTTCTGGGACGGTCACCGCCCGTTGACGGGCCGGCGGTACCGGAAGGTGAAGCGGCTGCTGGACGCGGGTGTTGCGGTGTACTCGGCGCACATCCCGCTGGACCTGCATCCGGAGGTGGGGAACAACGCGGTGCTGGCGCGGGAGCTGGGGATCCGCATCGAGGGCCGGTTCGGCGATTACGAGGGAGTGGAGCTGGGGGTCTGGGGCGAGCTGGAACTGAAGCGGGAGGCGCTGGCGGCGCGGCTGGACGAGTTGCTGGGCGTGCGCGTGAAGATGATGGCGGGCGGTCCGGAGCGGGTGCGGCGGGTGGGGGTGATCACCGGGCAGGGCGGGAGCATGATCGGCTCGGCGATCGCCGCGGGTCTGGACGCATACGTGACGGGTGAGGGGGCGCATCACACCTACTTCGATGCGATGGAGGGGGGGATCAACGTGTACTACGGCGGGCATTACGCGACGGAGGTGTGGGGTGTGCGGGCGCTGGCCGCGCACCTGGAGGAGCGTTTCGGTCTGCCGTGGGAGTTCCTCGATCTGCCGACGGGGCTGTGACGTAAAGGGGGCCGCATTCCACTCGCGCAGCGTGCACCGGCTGCGTAGGTTTTTGGGAGCTGGCCGTCCCCCGGAATCGTGAATCCCGAACCGCGACGCGTAGCTGCGTGGTGCTTCCCGTGCGCCCGGAGGAGCGCGTGTGAGCGGTATCTGGCAGCAACCCAAAGACGATGGCAGGTCCGACCTCCTCGCGCTGATCGCGAGCGTCTGTGCCGCGCTTGCCGAGCAGCGGCCGATCAACGCCATCGAGGCCGTCCTGGCGCAGGGCGCGCTGCGCCTGCTGGACGGGGCCGTCGTCGCGGTCATCGAGCTGGAACGTGGCGGGCGCGAGCTGCGTGTGGTGGAGGTCGCGGCGGTGGACGACGCGGCGGCCGCGGCGCGCGGCCGGCGGTTCCCGCGTGCGGGCACGCTGGTGCACCGCGCGCTGGCCGAGGACGCGCCGGTCCGGCTCGCGGCGCCCGTGCCGTACGCGCCGGATGCGGTGCTGCTCGCGTTGACGGGTGGGAGCGAGCTGCGGAACGCGGTGGCGGTGCCGGTGCGGCGTGCGGGCGTTGGCGTGGGCGCGCTGGTGGCGGTGAACCTGAGGGCGGGGGTGGACGAGCGCGCGCTGGACCTGCTGCGGTTGCTCGCCAATGTGCAGACGATCGTGTCGCAGCAAGCCAGGGCGGCATCGGAGCTGGAGGGCGAGGGCCGCAGCGGGTCGGAGGAGAAGCGGCAGCAGAGCCTCTCGCGTACGCGCTGGCTCGCGGCGCTGGGTGAGGTGGCGGCTGGCGTCGCGCACGACATCAACAACGCGTTGAATCCGATCGTCGCGTTCGCGGAGCTGATCCGCGCGAAGCCGGACGACGCGAACAACGTCCGCGTGTTCGCGGAGCGGATCCTGATGGCGGCGCGCGACGGCGCGGAGACCGTGCGCCGCATCCAGAGCTTCACACAGCGGCGGCCGGACACGTCGCGGCGGACGACGGTGTCGTTGACGGGCCTGGTCCGTGAGGCGGTGGAGCTGGCGCGGCCGGTGCTCGAGCGGCGCAGCGCAGGCGGCACGGTGCGGATCGAGGAGTCGGTCGGCGAGGAGCTGCTGGTTCAGGCGAACGCCATCGAGCTGCGCGAGGCGTTGCTGAACCTGATGCTGAACGCGGTCGACGCGATGCCGGATGGCGGCATCCTGCGCCTGGTCGGCCGGGCGGAGGGCGAGCAGGTCGTGCTGGCCGTGCAGGACACGGGGGCGGGGATGACGCGGGAGGTGATGAAGCGGGCGCCGGAGCCGTTCTTCACGACCAAGGGCCCGCGCGGCACCGGCCTCGGTCTCTCGCAGGTCGCGGGGATCCTACGCAGGCACGGCGGCAGCATGGAGCTGGAGAGCTGGCCCGGCGTGGGGACGAGCGTGCTGCTGCGGCTTCCCTCCGCTCCGCCGGCCCCGGACCGCGCGGCCCCGCAGCCTGGCATCCTTCTGGTGGATGACAACCCGCTGAGCCTCGAGGCGATGGCGGCGACGCTGCGGTCCGGCGGGTTCCACGTGGTGACGGCCAGCAGCGGCGAGGCGGCGATCGCGGCGTTCGAGCCGGGCCGCTACCGCACGGTGCTGACCGATCTCGGGTTGCCGGGTCTCAATGGTTGGGAGCTGGTGGACCGGCTGCGCTCGCTGGATCCGGGCCTGCGTGTGGGCGTGATCACCGGCACGTCGCTCGAGCGCGTGGGCGACGAGATCAAACGGCGGCGCGTCGACATGTTCTTCACGAAGCCGGTGGATCCCGAGCGCCTGCTCGCCGCGCTCTGAGCCGGCGCGCTCATGGTGATGAGCACGCCGGAGGCAGCCGACGACGTCGCCGAGCGCCCGCGGCGGGCTCAGCGCTCGACGAAGCCGCGCGCCTCCTCCTGGTACAGTGGCAGGATCGCGGCGTGGTCCCCGTACTCCGGCAGCGCGCGCTGCCGCTGCGCGTCGTACACCTCGAGCAGGCGGCCGTAGTAGCGGCGCGCCGCGGCGTTCTCGCCGGCGTCGCGCGCGGCGCGTGCGGCCGCCGCGAGGCCGAGCAGGTGGTCCGGCTCCGTCTCGAGGATGCGCTCGGCGGTCGCCCGTGCGGCAGCCGGGTCCCCGGCCGCGATTTCCAGCACGCTCAGGTGGTAGAGGCCGTCGGCGTCGAGCGGGCCGGCCTGGCGGTACGCGGCCAGCGCCATCGGCAGGAAGAAGCTGACCTCGGCGCTGTCACCCGCCGCGCTCGCCTGCATGACGCGGTTGAACAGGCGGTCCGCCTGCTCGCGCGGCGTGCCGGTCAGCGGCGGGGCGCCCGGCATGCCGGAGCCATCGGTGGGGAGACCCGCCGCGATCGGCGGCGCGGCTGCGGGTGCTGGCTGCTCCGAGCGCAGCACGGATCCGAGCACCACGGCGACGAGCGCGACGAGCGCCGCGCCCGCGATGTACCATGGCATGTTCGACGTGGCGCCGCGGACCGGCTGGCCGCACGCCACGCAGTAACGCGCACCGGGCACGAGCGGCGCCTGGCATCCGCGGCAGGTCGCGCCCTCGAGCGGCGCGCCGCACTCCGCGCAGTAGGCGCCCTGCGCCTCCGCCTGACAGACCGGACAGTTCATGGTGTGGCAAGCTACCGGCGCGCGGCCCGGCCGTCCACCCCGCCTCGCCGTCGGACCGGCCCGCGCGACCGCAGCGCCAGCAGGTACGCCTCGAGCTCGTGCGCTTCCCGGTCGGTCAACCCCTGCTCGAGCCGCGCCTCGATGCGCCGGCGCCGCTCCGCGGGGAGCCGGAGGTCGTCGAGCAGCTCGCGAACGCGCTGGCCGGGCGGCGCGGCCGGGCCGGTCCCGTTCGGCCGGACGCTCCGGGCATGGTCCTGCCGGGCCGCGCGGAGCCGCACAACCTTCTCCATCTCCTCGCGGGACGGGCGTAGCGGCCCGGCGAACCCCAGGTTGGCGAGCGCGCGCCCGACCGCCGCGGCCTCGCAGCTCGCGAGGATCCTCCGGGCCGCGGCACCGTCGTCGGCCGGCGGTCGGTCGTACGCCCAGCCGGTGGTCGGCGCCGGGTCGGTCCTGTCCCGGAAGACGCGGGCGCGGAAGAGGACGAAGTCGGCATCCAGCCGGACGAGGTCGGTCTGGATGGCGCCGTCGGGGAAGCGCTGGTAGAAGGCGCGGATGCGCTGGTCGACGGTCCCGTAGCGACCGAGGTCGATGGGTCGGCCCATGAACAATCCCGTAAGGTGGTGTGGAATGGTCAGTTGTACCCTGTTCGGAAGGCCGCCGTTCCGGCGCGGGCCCGGGCCAGGCGCCGGGGTGCGCGGGCGTTGCTCCGTCGGTGTGCGCGGCCGTGCGCGGGCGGGAGCGCGCTGGACCGCGTCGAGGGCCGGTTCTATCTTTCGCCAGCGGCCGCACCGGCCGTGGTGGAGCGCATGCGCGTATTCCTGACTGGCGGGACGGGCCTGGTCGGCTCGTACGTGGCGAGCCGGCTGCGGGAGCAGGGGCACGAGGTGGTGGCGCTGGTGCGCCGGGAAAGCGATGCGCGGCTGCTCGAGCCGTCCGGAGCGGCGCGGGTCGAGGGGGATGTGTGCGGTCCGGTGGAGCGGCTGGCCGCGGCGATGGCGGGCTGTGACGCGGTCGTCCACGCGGCGGCGCTGGTGTTCACGCGCGGTGGCTCCGCGGCGTTCGGGCGGGTGAACGTGGAGGGGACGGAGCGGGTGCTGCGCGCGGCGGGCGCCGCGGGCGTGGAGCGGGTGCTGCACGTTTCGAGCATCGCGGTGTACGGCCGGCAGGGGGACCGCGCGGTGCTGGGCGAGGATGTGTGGCGGGAGGGGCGGATCGCGCCGGGAGCGCACTACGCGCGCTCGAAGCGGGAAGCGGAGGAGGTGGCGTGGCGGCTGCACGAGGCGGGGGTGGTGCGGCTCACGGTCGTGCGGCCGGGCGTGGTGTATGGTGTAGGAGACCGGTGGTTCACGCCGCGGCTGGCACGCGTGGTTTCCCTCCCGGCGGTGCCGTTGCCGGCCGGCGGTCGGCACACGGTGCCGCTGATCTACGCGGGCAACCTGGCGGACGGGATCGTCGCGGCGCTGGAGCGCGATTCCGCCATTGGTCGGGCGTACAACCTGAGCGCCGACGAGCCGATCCGGGTACGAGAGGTGGTGGAGGTGTTCGCGCGGGAGATGAGGCGGCGCCCGCGCATCGTGTCGGTCCCGTCGTCTCTCCTCCTTGTTGCCGCGGCGGCGGGCGACGCATTTGCCCGCCTTCTCCCCGGTCAGGACGGTCCGGGTCTGCGCCGAGCGGTGGGCCGGTTGCTGGGTGATGACCCGTACGACACGACGCGGGCGCGTCGCGAGCTGGGCTGGTCCGGCCGCGTGGCGCCTGCAGATGCGCTGGCGCGCACCGCCCGGTGGTACCGCGCATGGCGAGAGAAGCACAGGGAGTCATCATGAGCGAGAAGAGAAAGACGTCGGCGGCGCAGCCGACGCGGGCCGTGAGGCGGCGCCGCAAGACCGAAGACGAGAGGCTCCTGACGAGGGAGACGAAGCGCGCGGTCACGCCCGAGGCCGTGTACAAGGATGCGTGGCGTGTCTTCCGCATCATGGGAGAGTTCGTCGAGGGCTTCGACACGCTGATGGACCTGGGCCCGGCGGTCAGCATCTTCGGCAGCGCGCGTGTCAGGCCGGACGACCCGATGTACGCGGCGGCGGAGGAGACGGCGCGGCTGCTGGCGGAGGCCGGCTTCGCGGTGGTGACGGGCGGCGGGCCGGGGATCATGGAGGCGGCCAACAAGGGCGCGGTGCAGGGCGGCGGTCCGAGCGTCGGCTGCAACATCGAGCTGCCGTTCGAACAGGGCGTGAACGACTACGTCGACATCGCGATCGACTTCCGCTACTTCTTCGTGCGGAAGACGATGTTCGTGAAGTACGCCGAGGCGTTCATCATCTTCCCCGGCGGCTTCGGCACGCTGGACGAGCTGTTCGAGGCGCTGACGCTGATCCAGACCGGCAAGGTGCGCAACTTCCCGGTGGTCCTGTTCGGCAGCGACTACTGGCGGGGCCTGCTGGAGTGGCTGCGGGACAGGATGGTCGCGGAAGGCAAGATCGCGCCGGACGACATGGACCTCATGTACGTCACGGACTCGCCGGCAGAAGCAGTGAACGTGGTACTCAAGTACTATCAGGCACAGCTCGAGAACGCGGCGGGCGAAGGCGCTGGCAACGGGCGCGGCGGGTTCAAGGCGCCGCCGCGGCCGGTCGCCAGCCGGCTTCGCAAGACGGGCCTGTAACGGGGAGCGTGATGGCGAAGAAGAGCCAGTTCCTGAGCGGACGCCGCATCGATCCGCGGCGCATCACGGCGGAGATGACCGTTCCCGAGCTGATCGATGGGACGTTCCTCGCCTACAACGCAGGGCGACTGCGCGAGGGCTGCCGGCTGTTCACGGAGAAGATGCTGGACGACGACGTGACGATCGGTGTCACGATCACCGGCGCGCTGACGCCCGCGGGCCTCGGAATCAGCGCGCTGATCCCGCTGGTCGAGGCGGGGTTCATCGACTGGGTGATCTCGACGGGTGCGAACCTGTACCACGACGCGCACTTCGGGCTCGGCCTCAATCTGCATCAGGGGAACCCGCACGTCTCGGACCTGCTGCTGCGCGAAGAGGAGGTCGTCCGCATCTACGACATCTTCTTCGACTACTCCGTGTTGCTGGACACGGACGCGTTCTTCCGTCAGATCATCCGCGCGCCGGAGTTCAACCGCACGATGTCGACCGCGGAGTTCCACCACCTGTGCGGCAAGTACGTCGCGGAGCGGGAGCGCGCGCTGGGTCAGCCGCGCAAGTCCTTCCTGGCGGCGTGCTGGGAGTACGACGTGCCGGTGTTCACGTCGTCGCCGGGCGACTCGTCGATCGGGATGAACGTGGCGGCGATGGCGCTCCAGGGCAGCAAGCTGATGCTGGACGTGAGCGCGGACGTGAACGAGACGGCGTCAATCGTGCTGGATGCGAAGCGGCGTGGCGGCCGCTCCGCGGTGCTGATCCTGGGTGGTGGCAGCCCGAAGAACTTCATGCTCCAGACCGAGCCGCAGATCCAGGAGGTCCTGGGCATCGAGGAGAAGGGTCACGACTATTTCCTCCAGATCACGGACGCGCGGCCGGACACGGGCGGGCTCTCGGGCGCGACGCCCGCGGAGGCGGTGAGCTGGGGCAAGGTCGACCCGGACAAGCTGCCGGACGCGGTGGTGTGCTACACCGACTCGACGATCGCGCTGCCGCTGCTTGCCGCGTACGCGCTGGCGACGCATCCGCCGCGCGAGCCGAAGCGGTTGTTCAAGCGGCGCGCGGAGATGCTGGAGCGCCTGAAGTCGGAGTACGAGAAGTCGGTGCGGAACGAGGCGGTCCGGGAGCGGGCGCGGCACGGGGAAGAGCACGAGGTGACGCTCGAGCGGCATCGTTGACCTCCTACGGTCCTCCGCG
>Ga0079224_100008590_pt1 | contig 13854 bp, 12 predicted proteins | sample Stecom2015_FD_80414 | JGI IMG/M metagenome (GOLD analysis project Ga0079224, IMG submission 80414) | Agricultural soil microbial communities from Utah to study Nitrogen management - Steer compost 2015 | ecosystem: Environmental > Terrestrial > Soil > Agricultural land | place: USA: Utah... | reverse complement strand
TGGGCACCATAGATCGCAGTAGAAGCCGCATCTTTCAGTACATCGATTGTTTCGATATCCGACATGGGAATATTGCTGATATCGCCCACCTGAAACCCATCTACAATGTACAGTGGCGAATTGTCTTGCGTAATCGAGCTGCCCCCTCGCACACGTACTTTCATTTCCGCATCGGGCGACCCTTCGGTGATGGTCACATGAACGCCCGCCAGTCTGCCCGAGAGGGCCTGGAGCACCGAAGTCGTCGGCACATCCCGCAATTCCTCTGCGCTGATAGACGACACCGCTCCAGTAAGTTCGCGTCGTTTTACGGTGGCATAACCGATGGCCACCACTTCTTCCAACACGTTATTACTCGGCTCCATCGTTACATCTACGGTGCTCCCGCTTCCTACCTGCTGGCGCTCCTCGTCGTTGTACCCCACCAAGCGATACACCAGTGTAACCGTCTCCTGCTCGCTTGGAAGCCGGATCGAATAGTTCCCCTGCGCATCCGACTGGACAGCCAACGCCGTGCCCATAATCGAAACCGTAACACCTTCAAGTGGGCCGCCTTCCTGGCGGTCTGTAATCGTGCCGCGTATCGGCTCCGACTGCCCCAGTACACTCCCGTAGGTAATGACCGACAGACCAACCATCACGAGTGATCTTACATGGAATTTCATGTTCTCATTTATTTTAGATTTCTAATTTGCGTTGTTAATCCTTACATTGGATTACCGCAAACCTACATTAGCGAGAACAAGAAAAGGTTCAATAATTAATATAAAAGGTCTAATTTTTTACCAACCTGCGCTTACCGCAGCCACTCCCAGCGCTCCGCCCAATCTGCAAGGAATGCCTGCCGGTGTTTGGACAACGTACGCGCGCCTTGCTGGCCATCGAGGAAGAATCGTGCGTCCGGCAGGTCGCCATACCAATGCGGCCCCACTTTATAATCGCCAGGGGTGTAACGCCCGGGCCATGGCGCTGTGCTCACACATTGGCCCCGCTGCCCGTCCAACGCAGGGATAGCACTGTGCAAGACATAAGACACTACCTCGGGCCGCTTGGATGAATAGCGCACGGCATAGACGCCGTCGCCTAGATAGTATCCCGGCCACACCTGTCCTTGGATCTCCATCGAGAAACATGCTGTATCGGGTGATATAGCCATCACCGGACCGTTGAAGCGCCATTCGATCACGCCATAGGCGGCGACGCTGTCTTTCAGAGATGTATGACCGTGGAATACCCGCTTCGAACTAAACCTGATAGGCGTATAACGTCCCCCCCAGCTGTCCTGCGAAGGGTCATCCACGTTCCCATTGATCAGGTATGCAAGCGACGGAGTATCGCCCATCTTGATATGGCCCCCGTAATGGTTCGCGAAATCTGCGCCCAATGCTCCCCGTCCTTTAATAAAGCGCTCGAAGAACGCGCCGTTACGCATTTCATCAGAGGTATTTTCGTCGGCCATAAACCAGCCACGGTAAGTTGCATTCGATTCAATCATCCATAAATCGGGATGATGTTCAGCAATATAGTGGTACGCATTTACGCTCCACTTCTTATTCGGTCCGCCAATCCAAAATACCCGGATGCGTTGTGCAATCTCAGGCGCATCGTGCAGCGCCTGTGCCACATCTTCCAGCCCACCCCATACCAATACCCATAGGGGTTGGCTGCTTGGTGCCTTGGCACACTTGATGATCCAATCGGAACCTTCAGTCGCCGAAGCATAGCCGCTGTAGGGCGCCGACGCGATAGCCCCTTGCTTACAAACGGCGCGCAACCGATCGGGCGGTGTGAGCGCTCTGTTGTGGCTATACAGCTTTGGAAAGTCCTGTTCATACCGATCGATCATCTTCAAAAGGTCTGCTTTCCGACCGTCGCCGAAAGGCGACGAAATGAGTCCTTCAATGCGGAAAAGATCTGAATACATCATCAGGTGGGTCATCGACTGGAAATCGTCTGGATCGGTACCTCCGATATCCGTACTCACCAGTATCCGGTGTTTGACCTCAACTTTTGCCCGAGCGGTGTCCGACAGCAAAAACGCAATAAACGCAATAATCAGTTTCTTACCCATGTCCGTTGTTTTCCGTACATTACAATAATAATGTATCCAAAACACGATCCATGCTACCTCCGAATAAAAATTTACGGAATCGATACCGAATGTTCTTCATCATACGGCCGCCGTTGATATGGTCCTACTCAATCGCCTCGCCCATAGCCGTCAAAACCTTCACGGAGGCGTCTATTAATGTCATCTGCCGGTCGGTAATGTTTATGTCGTAGTCAACGCCAGCCTTTCTCAGCGCATTCTTAAGACTATCGGCATAAGCCTCTTCCAACGATCCATACCCCTGCACTTCGGTTACTTCCTCACCGCCTTGAGTTACATGGATAATCTTCCCCTCCGCGTTATAAGCAAATACGCCACTTGTCGGGTCAACGTAGTTCGAGATACTTTTCACCGAAAAAATATCGATACACCCGGCAACGGCAAACAATTTGCCATGTGGATCGAAAATGGCCTGCATCACCAAGTGATCGTCTATCCGGTTGTCGGTGATGGCGTCGACCTTCACCGACGACAGCGCCCCACCCCTCGCATAGAAGAACGTGTTGTCGGGATAATAGGAACGATACGCATACCCTTTTTCGTCAAACTCCACAAACGGATTGTGCTTAAGCTTATCCTTTTGGGAAACCCAGCCATCGACTCCCAAGGCGTTGAAGAAACGCTGCTGTTCGAATCGCATCAAGTCGTTGCGGTCCGGCCCGTACAACTCCTGATAATACGCAAGAACCAGCCTGGCGATACCGTGGGATACGATTGCCGGGAAGTATGCAGTACCACCATCGCTTTGGAATTTGAATACCGCCCCAAGCACTATATTAAGGTGGTCCACACAGAACGTAAGCCCTTGCGCCGTATATTTAATCAGCCTGTTTATCTCGACGGTGGCTACCACGCCTATGCCATCCGTAAGGACAATCACCGCGCCGTCGGCAATGGCCATGGCACCATACTTTGCGGCTTCAATCGCTCCATCGATTAACTTGATGGCCCATTCTGGGATTTGGGTGGCACTCGCAATGTCATACGTCACCTGTATCTTGTCAACGAACCCGCCGTTGAGATCCATGCTAAATGTCAGCAACGCATGGTCATCTTGCTCGGACTGGATGTGGTCGAGGTTCATTTCGAAGGATATGGTGTCGCCTTCCAGCTTCATCGAAGGGTCATAGATCCGGTACTGCGAATCTTGCGCATACCATTCCGAAGCATATAGGTTATTTTTCCTGACGCGTGTGGAACCTGGATAAAGGGCTAGTAAACTATCAATGATATTGCTGGTGTTGACATCCGGCTTGTGATCATAGAGCTGAAAGCTTTCAATCGTATCATTCATGTCGCCTTCATTGTTCTCATCCCGGAGCGTTTTCATACTGACATGCTGATCTGGCCCGATCAAGGCCGTTCGCCCCTGAAAATTCACCTTGGAATACACGCGCACCCAAGTCTGACTGCTGGTGTCAATCCAGCTGATATCATCTTTCATGTCGTTATCGAAAGTTGTACCCTCCCACAGCACCTTGCTCAAGTCAGCAACGGACTGCGGTCCGTCGTAGTTTTTGTGTGCACCGGTTCCCTTGTGCCCATCGGTGCCTTTGAAAAATGTTACATTGCAGTTTGACATAATAGAAGTGTTTTACTTGGTAAACAAAAAAAGGTAGAAGCGCCATTCCGCGCTAACGATCAAAACAAAGGTAGCCTATTCGAGTCGGGCTATCACCCCCCTTTTTGGGGGGCAAGCAAACCGATGATGATAAATCTTTCCTATCTTCGTAGCGAAATGACGATGAATATCGATCCATACATCAGCGACGGTCAGGACCCCGCGGTGGTAGAAAGACTCCTACTTAAGCTGCAAGACATGCTGGCTTCCGAAGAAGAGGAAGTTATTTATATTGCGGTCCAGAAAAAACCAGCCGTCAACTTATTTCCCGACAGCATCGCACTGACCAACACACGGGTTTTTGTGTGCAAATCAACAAAGCTGGGAATGGCGACCGCCTTTGACATTATACCCTGGCAAGCGGTGGAGAACCTGTCGTTTAAGGAAGGTATCCTTGGCGCTCAAGTAACGTTGGTTCAGCGGAACGGAACAGAAGCAACGGTGGGTTACATACCTAAAAATCAAGCCCGTAAGATGTATAAAACCGGCATGGAAGCCTTGCGAGCATCCGCATTACGTATTGAAAAGGCCGGCGCTGATGGATCGGCGTTACCACCCGTCACCGATGCTGCCGACGAGCTCACGCGGAAGCTCGAAAAACTGAAAACATTGTTCGAACGCCAACTGATTACTGAAGCTGAGTACGAACAAAAGAAGATGGAACTGTTATCTCAACTCTGACCATGAAGAGAAATTATTTGCTGGCATTATGCAGTGCATTCTTGCTATGGCTGGCCTGGCCACCGTTCGCATACACGTCGCCCCTCCTTTGGGTGGCTTTTGTGCCGCTTTTGCTGGCATTGGAAACGGTGATGCGAGGCAATTACCAGCGCAAAGGCACCAAGGTATTCCTGCTGGGTGGATTAACAGGCGTCTTATGGAACACCGCATCCATATACTGGGTATTCAATGCCATGAATGCGGTGATGCCAATCTACGCCGCAGCATTCGTCTCGTTGATTCCCTTCGGGCTTTCCGCACTCATGATGGCGTTGGCATTCCGGCTGTATTACCAATTGCGCAAGCGCTACGCCATCGGGTGGTCATTGGCCGGACTGGTATCCTTCTGGATTGCCTATGAGTATTTACACCAATCCTGGGACCTAGCTTTCCCGTGGATGACCCTGGGCAACGGGTTTGCTGGCACCCACCAGTTGGTACAATGGTACGAATACACTGGGGTATATGGCGGCACGGTATGGATCTGGGCTAGTAACATCCTGCTTTTCCTCATCATCTTATCGGCCAAGGATGGTTTCCGCCCTGTACATCGCTATCAGCTGTCAGGTGCGCTGGCACTGCTCATCGCAGTACCCTCGACCTGGTCGTTATACCGCTATTCCGCTTACGAGGAGCACCAAAACCCGTCGAACGTCGTCGTGGTGCAGCCCAATATCGATCCTTACGGTAAGTTCAGTTTCATTACCCCCGAACAGCAGATCGAAAACCTCATCCGCCTGTCAGACTCGGCAGCCCAGCCCAACACTGAGTTTTTCATCTGGCCCGAAACGGCCATTGCCAGTCAGGCCGGGTTCGATGAAGATCGCTTTCATGAGCACCCTGCTTTCCGCCGCATCCAGCAATTTCTGCAAAAGTATAAAAATGCGAACGTCCTTTCAGGCATCGAAGGCTATCGGATTTATAACGACCAACGGACACGCACGGCCCGGGCATTCGACGGTATCTATTACGATGCCTTTAACTCAGCCGTACTGATAGAAAATTCAGCCAAGCTGCAATTTTACCACAAATCCAAGTTGGTGGCAGGCGCCGAACAGTTCCCATTTGCCGGTGCCTTAGGGTTTCTGAAGCCGTTGTTTGCCGGATTCGGCGGCACCACCGGGGGGTATGGTAGCCAAGACAAACCCTCGGTTTTCTACGCACAGAGTGGCATCGGTGCGGCACCTGTCATCTGCTACGAGTCCATCTGGGGTAGTTACGTGGCGGAGTACGTACGGCAAGGTGCACAGTTCATCGCCATCGTTACCAACGATGGCTGGTGGGGCAACACCGCGGGAAAAGACCAGCATCTGGCATACGCAAAGCTGCGGGCCATCGAAACGCGGCGTTGGGTAGCCAGGTCGGCCAACACCGGCATCTCGGCATTCATCAATCAGCGGGGCGACGTCGTACAGCGCACCGCATGGTGGGTACCTACCGCCCTGAAACAAGACATCAATCTCAACGAGGAAATCACGTTCTATGTATCCACCGGCGACTACCTCGCCTATGCGGGCCTTTTGGCCAGCGCCGTAGCCGGATTATTCGTGCTCCTCACACCGACACGACGTAAAAATTAATCGTTATCTTTGCAGACAGCACGGAGGTCCCGCGACTATAAAGACGGCAAAACACACTTTCGAATACCATGTTCACCGGCATCATCGAAACCCTAGGCACCGTATCCCATCTCCAACCAGTGGCAGGCAACCTGCATATTACGGTGGCTTCGTCGCTATCGGACGAGCTAAAAATCGATCAGAGCGTCTCGCATAACGGCGTGTGCCTCACGGTGGTTGCACTATCGCCGGGCGCTCACACGGTTACGGCCATCGCAGAGACCCTTCAGAAAAGCAACCTCGGTGCGTTGCAAGAAGGGAGCCTCGTTAACCTCGAACGCTGCACCAAGGTGGGCGACCGGCTGGACGGCCACATCGTACAGGGGCACGTGGACCAAACCGCGCAGTGCATATCAATTGCCGACCAGCAGGGCAGCTGGCTGTATACCTTCCAGTACGACCCATCACACGGCAACGTCACGGTAGAGAAAGGCTCCATTGCCGTCAACGGCATCAGCCTCACGGTCGTCGATTCGCAAGCCGACCGGTTTTCCGTGGCCATCATCCCCTATACTTGGGAGTATACCAACCTCAACCAGGTGAGAGTCGGCGGCATCGTGAATCTCGAGTTTGATATTGTCGGAAAATACGTTGCCCGGCTCCTGAAAGGGACATACTAGCCTTGTGGTTCGTTCTTTACAACGCGCGTTTCTTGCTGTAGATAAGGAATAATGACGTTGTGTGCATCGAGCTTCGTTTTAATCTCCTCAAAGTTTTCGTAATAGGCATTTTCGTAGACTTCCTTCGGCGCCCAAGCCCACACTACCAGGTTAACCGCGGTTTCCCCCAACTTTTCAACGCGCACCTGCGGGTTCGGCGTACCCAATATTCGGCTATCCGCTTTCAATACTCCGAGGATGATATCACGCGCTTCCTTGATGTTGGATTCGTAACTGATACCAATCTTATACTCAATCCGCCGCTTGGTAATACTGGAGTAATTGGTAATCACTGTATTGGCCAACGGTCCGTTCGGCGCAAACACGGCAATGCCGTTAGATGTGCGCATGGTGGTGTAAAGGATGTCGATCTTTTCTACCGTGCCTTCCGCGCCGGAGGCGCTGCTTACATAGTCGCCCACCCGGAAAGGCCGGAACAACAGGATCAAAACGCCTCCCGCGAAATTAGACAGGCTACCCTGTAATGCCAATCCGATGGAAAGACTCGCCGCACCAAGCACAGCCACGAACGAAGTGGTTTGGATGCCGACCATCGACGCCACACTTAGGATGAGCATGGTGTACAAGGTGAATTTGACGATGCTGATCACGAAGTCGCGGAGCGAAAGGTCAACACTCCGACGCTCAAACCGGTTGCGGATAATGCGTAACAATAACCGGATAAGCCAGCTGCCAGCTATTAATATCAATAGCCCCAACACCACGCTGGGCACGCGCGATAAAATGGCTTCAATAACATGATCCAACGCAAGCTCAACCTTTTTTTCCATATAAGATGCAACTGATGATCCGTTGTAAAAATAACCATTTGAAACGATTATCTGCCATCTCGGTTTTATTTGCTTATAAGCATCTTTTTCACGAAGTTTGTCTAAATCGATGTACAGATAAAATGAGTACCATACCGATTACAAAGCAGACAAACATGCTGGCAACGAAGGCTGGCTTACCAGCTACCAAATCAGAAATCATCACATGCATGTTCATTTTCTGGAGTGTGCAGGTGGTCGCAACCTTCGGATTCATTTTACTTTATCTAAACAAGTAAACTTGTTTTGATAGACAAACGGGCAACCATTGGATTGGAAATCTGCAATCGGCGATTTTAAAAACTACCTCCAGTTGGAAAGGGCCATGTCGGCAAATACCGTGCAGGCATACCTCAGCGACCTTTTCAAACTCCAGCATTTTGCCGAACCGCAAGGCATAATGCCCAAGGAAATCACACCAAAACACATACAGGATTTTCTGGCTTGGATTAGTGGCTTCGGGCTATCTCCTACAAGCCAAGCACGCATCCTTTCAGGTATAAAAACCTTTTACCTGTTTTTGAGCTTGGAACACGACCTGCTCGAAAACCCTACAGCGCTTATCGAGACACCGCGCTTGGCACGGAAAATACCGGATGTACTGAACGTCCAGGAAATCGAACAGCTCATCGAGGCCATCGACCTGTCGGCACCGGAAGGCATGCGCAATAAAGCCATGCTCGAAGTGCTATACGGTTGCGGCTTACGCGTGAGTGAATTGGTGGGCCTGAAGGTATCCAACCTGTTCCTCGACGTCGAATTTATCAAGGTCGAAGGCAAGGGAAGCAAGGAAAGGCTCGTACCGATAGGCAGTCAAGCGATTAAGTTCCTTCGCATTTACCTCAGCGAAGTGCGGGTACACCAGAAAATAAAGGGGGGAAGTGAAGACTTCGTTTTCCTCAACCGACGAGGATCCCCCCTAACGCGGGTGATGGTATTTATCATTATCCGCGACCTGGCGAAGAAAATCGGCCTAAAAAAGAAGATCAGCCCCCATACCTTCCGTCACTCCTTTGCCAGCCACTTGGTGGAGGGCGGTGCCGACCTACGCGCAGTACAGGATATGCTGGGTCACGAAAGCATTACCACCACCGAGATATACACGCATGTGGATCGCGACTACCTTCATTCGGTTATTACGCAGTACCACCCGCGATCATAAAAAAACCGTCTCGCCCAAAGGCGAGACGGCCGTAGCTAAGATCAGTTCCTGTCTTGCTTAATGCTCGTGGTCGTGATCGTGATGTTCCTCGTCGTCGCCAGCAACGATGTGCAGATGCGATTCGGTTTCAATTGTGTTACCCGCTTGATCGGCCACAGTCAGGTGGAGATGGTACTCCCCTTCCTCGGCATCAGCTGGCACATCGATGTGTTCGTGGAAATTGACATTCTTCAGTCCTTCGTAGCCTTCGGTGTATATCTTTTCAAGCTCCCATCCGCTTTCACCCTCGGGGTGGATGGACAAGGTGATGCTGGCAATGGTGCCGGGGGCCAGGATGGCTGCCTCGAGGTGAAGGTCCAATCCGGGATGGGCCGTTCGGTCATTGTCTTGACCTACCACCAAGGTTTCAATCAACGGGCCGTCAACCGCCGTACCGTCATCGTCCTTGTCGCACGCCGTCCATGTAAAAATGGTCAAGCCCATCAGGAAATAAAAGAAAAATTTGTTTTGCTTATTGATAGTGAAGTTGTTCATGATGTAATAAGATTAAACTAATTATTGGATTTTGATGCTTAGGCCGCGCAACGTCTGCCATCCCGTCTGATCAACCACCCTAATCTCAAAGTGGTAATCGCCGGGATCGACATCGTCAGGAATAGTAATTTCCAGCTCAGCTTCGTAAGTTCTCGGCGCACCGGGAATATCGAACGATTTGTTATATGTAAACGGATCTACAGGCGTTTTTTCTTCCGGATCGTCCGCACATTCACCGTATTCCGTGGTATGGCTGTGATGGTTAAAATTGTTATGCACATTCACGGTGAACGACCCCAGCGCGACGTTGTCGGTAAACCGGGCCCTGAAAACCAACATTTTGCCACGCTTCACCACGCTACATTGCTGCGGAAAAGATTCCGTGAAGGAAGCGTCGATAACCGGGTATTCGGTATCGGCAGTACCGTCGTTATTTTCGCTGCACGCAAGTGCCAACGATAAGATTCCAAAGGCCAGGAAGAGGTGTTTTATCTTTATACGTTCCATTTTTATTATGATTGTTTATTGACGACCGGAATCCGCAGGGAAAAAATAACATTCCGTCCCATCTCCGGTAGTTCGATCAAGCGGTAAAAGCTGGTATGTTCCATATAACGGGTATCCAGCAGGTTTTGCACCTGCATATTAACCTGTATGGGCATGCCACCCACAGTAGCTTCAACCCCGGCGCGCAGGGCCATCACGCCATAGCCATCGGTTTTCTTTTCGGGTGGCACGATACGGTTTTGTGCAGCCGCCAGTCGGTAGTCGACCGACACGTAAGGACTGCCCTTCCGGTCCGGCGCCCACGAAAGCCCCATCACTAGCGATGGCGGCGGGGAAAATGGTAGCGAAAACCCTTTTTTATCGCCCGATAGCTGCCTGGAATACAGGTACTCGCCCAACACCTCCGCGGTTAGCGAACGGCCCACGCGACGTGACACGTGCACCTCGCCTCCATAGCGCAGCACACGGCTTTCCTGGTACTCGAACACCTGGTTTCCAGCACCATAAAAGTGGTCGAACGATGCCGTGGGGTTCAGGTAGATGTAATTGGGGAAATAATTATAGAAAGGGCTTATCTGTATCTCCCAACCGCCAGCCCGCCACTCGGCAGATACATCGGCCTGGTAAGATTGCTCCGCAGAAAGCGACGGATTACCACGCTCGTAACTGAAATAGTGGTAATTCACACCGTCGGCAGACAACTCTTTAGCGATAGGCATCCGGAAACTCTTGCCGACGTTGGCCTTCAATAAGAGGCTTTCAAGCGGCTCGTAATTGATACCGACAGACCAGACCAAGCTGTTGAAGCGCCTGTGCAGCTCGGCCGCGCGGACGAGGTATGCCTGTCCGCCCCCCGGCACATCAGAAGGGAACCAGTCACGGTATCCATGCATCCGCAGGTTACCGTGGTCGAAACGCACCGCACCATGCAGCAGTAGCCGATCCGTTAGTCGGTAACGATCGTAAGCAAATGCGCCCACCGTCGACTGATCAAATGCGGGCACGAGGAAGGTCCAGCCCCCGATACGGTTATGCTGGAGCTCCCCGTTGAGGCCGAACGTCAACTGGTGCCGGTCCACTTCCATATAATCCTTCACGTTCAGCGAATACACCTGTTTGTCAAACTCGCGCTCCAGTGATGCCGGTATACCGAGGGTATCGGGAAATATCGGGGGCATGTAGCCGTGGGCTACGTACGGGCTATGCTCCTGCCGAAAATTCCGCTGAAAGCCCAGTTCGGCCTCAATATGGTGTGCCCTTACGTGGATGGCGTTCCTGCTGATGGCCTTGAAGTGATTGACTTGCTGGCTGGGGAACAGGATATCCCGCGCCAACCGATCATGCAGTTCCGCATCCACGCGGCGGGGTTCAAGGCCGTGCGCGTTGGCAAAAAAACCGGTTTTATGGAACGTGTTACTTAAATAGAGGATCGAATTGAACCGGCTGCCCAGATAACCGGCTGTGAAATGGAGGTCGGTTTCACGACCGGCCGTGTTGCGCAGTCGGCGATGAGGGAGCGCTACCGCATAATCGTAGACGTATACGGTGTCGGTAGGAACCCGGTAATCGCCATAGCGCCGATAGGTAGACCGCGCGTCGACAAACCAGCGATCGCTGCGCCCCCCTGCTCGTACGGACCCTCCGTAGCCCAAATTATTGCTGCGCCCCACCAAATCCACCGACACCGACCGCGTGTGTGGGGCAGGTACGGGTTCGGGCTTAACGTCTACCGCACCGCCAATGGCATCCGACCCATAAACGAAAGACGCCGCGCCCTTGATGAGCTCCACCTCGCCGACCGCGAACTGGTCCAACTCAAGGCCATGATCGCTCCCCCATTGCTGGCCCTCATGCTTGACGCCGCGATCGACCACCACCACCCGGTTGAATCCGAGCCCCCTGATAAGCGGCTTCGATTGCCCCGAACCGATGCCTATCGTCTGGACACCCGGAAGGCGTTCGAGGCTTTCCATCAAGCTACCGCCCAGGTTGCGGTACACGAAATCCTTGCTAACCACCTCCACATTGAGCGATTCCTCCTGCTTCCTGCGTTCCACGTGGTTGTCAATCACCAGCACTTCGTCGAGCACGCGCACCCCACCCTTCAGTACGACCGCAAGTTTAACAGCGTTCCTGCCTACGGAAACGGTTGTCCCCCAGTCTGCATAGCCGACTTTACGGACCACCATCCGGTAGTCTCCCGTCGGCACGCCGGAAAAAGAAAATATGCCCGAAGAATCGGTAGTCGCCGTCCTGTGTCCGCTCGCCCTTACGTCGGCGCCCCCTAGCGCGACGTGTGCACCCACAACGGGGTTACCAATGCTGTCGGTGACCTGACCGGCTACCCCGGCACCCTGCGCGTGGGCATAATTCAAAGCAGCCCAGCCAATATGGACCATCACCAAGGCCCTGATCAAAGGCTTGACCAAATGCACAATTCGCATGGATTCAAGTAATTATAAAAATGGAAAAATATCAGATATACGCGTAGAAATCAACCAAAAACGGCTGGAGGCCCCCTGTTGATGTACCCGGTCACCAATCCGTCAGCCCGCGCTTTGGATTTGGGCTGTACGAATACGGTCAATAACGGCGTTACCGGCGACCGGAAAGAAAACGAAGGTGCCTCTGGCGCTTCACGGGGTACAAATTGCGCATATAATGCGCAGAAATTACAATCCGACGGATCGGTCGTCCCAGTGTCGCCGTGCCCTTCTCCACATCTGTCAGCATGCTGTACATGGGAATGCAAAGCGGAAATCAGTGGCATACTGACCACCGCAACCACAACACCCAGTGTGACCGCGCAAAGGAACCATCGGGATATTTGAAGGTAACGCCCCATAAACTTGCAGCAAAGTTGCATTAATAAATTTACTCCACCAAAAATCGGTGCGTTTTTTTTCAAAGCCACCCCTGCTTACCCTTGCTGCCTGCGGGCTTTGTCCAATCGTATCATAGCACCGAAATCGAGCCCCTCGACCACGGCTTCCACCGTCATGGCAATCCGTTTGGTCCGGGTCGGTTCGGTTTTCGCATCAGTGATGTACTTAATAAAATAATTCCGATGCGACTTGGCGAGTGCCATGAATTTACCCATCAGGTCGCCGTCTTCGTCCAACAAACAGATTTCGAGGTCCTCGGGTATCGTTATCTTAAAATCCTTGTCTTCCTCCAAAGAAATAGCCAGCGTATCCCCCACACTTTTATGCAGCACCCTTCGCATGGTGCCATTTATGGCAAGGTAATAATCGCCTTCGCCCAGCGGCATCAGCGCTAAGCCGGTAAACACATGGCCATCGATTTGCCCGCGGACCCGGTAAGACTGCTTATGACCGGGTTTAATACGGTTGGCAATTGTGCGGGGCACTTCCACGTATGCCCATCCCGCCATGGCAGCCCCTTGGTTTTCAGCGCGCAGTATTTCAGCTTGGAAGACGACCATAAATCCAAAGATAAATCAATCAACGTGAAAAACGGAATGCGCCACGCTGAGGCCATGTAATTCCACCCGCTTCTCGAACAAGCCGAACACACTCGATCCGCTGCCACTCATTGCAGCAAATGCGGCCCCATTTTCATATAAAAGCGATTTCACGGCAGCAATCTCGGGATGTAAGGCAAAGATTCCCGCCTCAAAATCGTTCACGACGGTATCACGCCAGGTAGCCACCGGCTTTTCGATTGCCGCAGCTAATTGCCTACCCGTTGGATGCGGCATCACGGTGTCATAGGCTGCCGCAGTGGATACATGGATATCGGGCTTAACCAGTACGATATGGTACGACGACAGGTCGAGCTCTATTTCCGTGAATACGTCGCCGATACCTGTGGCAAGTACCGGCGCATTGCGGATGAAAAAGGCACAGTCTGCCCCCAAACGGCGGGCGTACCCCATCAATTGCCTCTCGTCAAGCCCAAGCCTGAACTGCTCGTTGGCCAGCTTCAACACGAAGGCGGCATCGGCCGACCCGCCACCAAGGCCTGCGCCGATGGGAATCGTTTTATGCAAATGGATATGGACCGGAGGAAGATCGTATGCCTGTTGAAGCAACCGGTAGGCGCGTATGCACAGGTTATCCGCACCGTCAT
>Ga0079224_100008589_pt1 | contig 13854 bp, 11 predicted proteins | sample Stecom2015_FD_80414 | JGI IMG/M metagenome (GOLD analysis project Ga0079224, IMG submission 80414) | Agricultural soil microbial communities from Utah to study Nitrogen management - Steer compost 2015 | ecosystem: Environmental > Terrestrial > Soil > Agricultural land | place: USA: Utah... | reverse complement strand
TAGCAGCCGATCATGATGCCTTCGAGAAGCTCCACAGCGGCGAGGGCTGGACGATCTCCGTGTGTGTCAGCGAGGACAGCAAAGCCAAAGGCGCCCTCGACACCTACGAGCACCTGCGCTTCCGCATTGAGGGCGGCGACCTTGACGCCACGCTGCGGATCGTCGGGAGCGGTGGCTGGTCGTGGGCCGATCCCTCCATCGTCGTCAGCGGACCCGACCACCCGCGCTCGCTCTACGCCAACATCACCCCCGACGTCGTGCCGGATCTGGTGGCGGCGCTGGCGGCCGGCGAGCCGCTGCGCTCGCACCTGATCGGCTCGTTCGACGAGTCCGACGATTTCCCGGCCATCGAGGAGCATCCGTTCTTCACCCACCAGACGCGCCTGCTGACCAAGAACTGGGCCTACATCGACCCGTACTCGATCGACGATTACATCGCCGTCGGCGGGTATTCGGCCTGGATCAAGGCGATCTTCGACATGACCCCTGAAGAAGTGGTCAATGAGGTCAAGGCCTCCGGCGTGCGCGGCCGTGGCGGAGCCGGGTTCCCGGCCGGCATCAAGTGGGAGAGCGGCCGCCGCGCACAGGCGGAGCCGAAGTTCATGGCCTGCAACTCGCACGAAGGCGAGCCGAACGTCTACAAGGACCGGCGCCTGATCGAGAGCGATCCGCACCGCATTCTCGAAGGCATCATGATCGGCTGCTACGGCGTCGGGGCTGAGCGCGGCTACAACTACATCGGCGGCGAGCATCTGCTGGCCGTTGAGCGCTTCCGCCACGCCGTCAAGGAGGCCTACCGGCTGGGGCTGCTGGGCGAAAATATTCTCGGCAGCGGCGTCACCTGCCACATCCGGGTCTCGACCGGCGGCGGCGCCTACATCTGCGGCGAAGGCTCGGCGCTGATGTACTCGGTCATGGGCGAGCGCGGCCAGCCGCGCACCAAGCCGCCGCGCAGCGTCGAGGAGGGGCTGTGGCGGCGCCCGACCGTGCTCAACAACACCGAAACACTGGCGCCGATCGCGGACATCATCAACAACGGCGGCGAGTGGTACGCATCGCTGGGCACCGAGCGTAGCTCCGGCACGAAGCTCGTCTCGATGCAGGGCCCGCTGGCGCGGCTCGGCGTCGTCGAGGTCGAGATGGGTGTCTCGCTCAAGGATCTAATCTTCGAGACCTATGGCGGGATGGCTGAGGGCAAGAAGCTCAAAGGCGTCCAGACCGGTGGCGTGTCGGCCGGGCCGCTCCTGCCCGAGCAGCTCGATGTGCCGGTCGACTTCGATTCGTTGCAGAAGTACGACTGCATGCTCGGCTCCGGCGGCTTCGTCGTCTTCGACGAATCGGTGGATGCCGTCGAGTTCGGCCGCTACCTGATGGACTTCAACCGCTGGGAGTCGTGCAGCAAATGCACGCCCTGCCGGCTCGGCAACAAGGCGCTGGTCGAGATCGTGGACCGCATCCTCAACGGTCGCGGATCGCGCGCCGATCTGGAGCTGATCGAGCGCACCGGCCACCATGTCATGGAGCTGTCGCTGTGTGGCCTGGGGCAGGTTGCGCCGGCGCCGCTGCTCGGCATGATGCGCAACTATCCCGAAGACTTCGAGAAGCGCTTCAGCGAGGCGGAGTCCGAGGTCCCGCGGTCACACATCCCGCTGGTCGCCGTCAGCAACTAAGCCGCATCACATCAGCGTAATGGTGGAGCTCAGGCTCCACCTGGTATTGAACGTCGCGCCCGCCACTGGGTGGAGACAGGCTCCACCCCTACATTCGTAGGCACGTGGGCAGGCGGGCTTTCAGATTGTGGTCAGTTGATCTGCAATCTGGTTCAGCGAACCGGACATGCCGCTAGGTCAGCTCGATGGTGGCGCCGATGCCGCGCTCCTCGGCGCGCTGGAGGGCGAGCCCGCCGACGATCATGTCCTGAATGGCGTTGCCGACTGACTTGAAGAAGGTGATGTCGTCATCGTCGCTGCGGCCGGTCACCGAGCCGGCGACGAGGTGGCCGAGTTCGGTGGTGACGTTCTCGCGGTCCAACTCGCCGCGCTGGATGGGCTGGATCAGGTCGCCGGCCTCGTGCAACGCCGCCTCGATCTGATCGACGACGATCCTGGCGCGCTGGACCAGCCCGGTCGGGATCTCCTGCATCTCCGGGGTATACGCCCCCACGCCATTCACGTGCGTCCCCGGCCGCACCCACTCGTCCTCGAACACCGGACGCTTGGAGGTCGTGGCCGTGCAGATCACGTCGGCGGCGCGCACGGCTTCCTTGGCGCTCTTGCCGGTCTGGACCAACCCGGCGGCCTGCTCGTCCCAGCCGGCCAGGCGCTCGGCGAAGCTGGCGACCGACTCCGGATTCAGGTCCACCGGATAGATCACCTCGATATCGCGCACGGCGGCGACGGCCGCCGCCTGGGTGACGCCCTGGGCTCCGGCGCCGATGACGGTGAGCACGCGTGAATCCCGGCGCGCCAGCAGGTCAGTCGCCGCGCCGGATACCGCGCCGGTGCGCAGCGCGGTGAGCGAACCGCCTTCGATGATTCCGAGCGGCACGCCGGTGGCCGGGTCGATCATGATGACGATGGCGTTGATCGTCGGCAGGCCGCGCTCCGGGTTGCCGGTGAAGACAGACACGATCTTGGCCCCGGTGGCGGCCGGCGCGAGCGTGGTTTGGGGCACGTAGGCCGGCATGTAGAGCGTGACGCCGGAACCGTCGGGCATGTCGATCGGCGTGCGGAGCGGGCTGAGCGTCTCACCGGCGCTGGCGCGTTCGAAGACCGCTTTCATCAGCTCGACCGCATCGCGCATCGGTACGAGTTCGACGAGTTCACGGGCGGTCAAAGTACGCATATATCAGCTCCATCGGCGCGAGCGAATCCGTCGAGCGAGTCTAGCACCAGTCCACGCAAAACGGCCCCCGGCAGGTGCCGGAGGCCGTTTGGATATGCGATTTGGTTGCGCGCGCGCCTAGTAGCGGCGCGGGGCGCGATTGTCTCGCGGCTCGCGCGGGCGAGCCTCGTTGATGTTGAGCGCGCGACCCTCAAGCTCGACGCCGTCGAGCGCGGCGATCGCGGCGCGTCCCTCGTCATCGTTCGGCATTTCGACGAAGCCGAAGCCGCGCGAGCGGCCGGTTTCGCGATCAGTGATGACGCGTGCCGAAGCAACCTCACCATAGGCAGCGAAATGCTCGCGCAGGGCGGCCTCGCTGGTCCTGTAGCTGAGATTTCCGACGTAGATATTCATTGGCCTTCCTCCAGGGCCCTGGCGTTGCATGGTTGCCGGCGCGAACGAGTCAGCGGCTCTCGAGAACCCTTCAACCCTGGCTACTCATCCGGCAATGAGGGAGTGCGCCTGGATCGCCCTTTATCGTCTCTGCCAGGACGGGAACACTTCTATCTGGAGGAAGCGCCGAACAGGAGAGGAACAGGAGGGGGGTGGGCTGAGGTTTAGCTGTCTTCGCGTCGGAACTGCAACCCCATCAGTCACAACCAGGGCCACGCGGCCCTGACGGCTCCCCGAGGAGGACTCGAACCTCCAACCTGCGGATTAACAGTCCGTCGCTCTACCATTGAGCTATCGGGGAATTCATTGACCTGCATTGTAGCAAAGGCCTCGGGGGCTTTCAATGTCCGGTAGATGACCGATTAGTCAGCTTCCGGACAGGCAATACGCACGATGCGTAAAGAAGTGCTAAGATCTCGACGTTTCGAGCGGAGCCCGTCGCGACGTATCGCCCGGTCCGCTCGCCACCTTTCGTATCAGCCGGAACCTGGGTGGACTGATCAGTACCGTGCATGTCGACAGCTATGCCCTCGGCGTCGAAATCGGCAGCCGCGGGATTCGCGCCGCCATCGTCGACCAGCAAGCGCGCGTGCTCGAGAGCGTGCGCAGCATCGGCGCGCCAGCGAGCGCTCAAGCGACCCTCGAACAGACCTTCAGGCTCATCGAGCAGCTCATGGATCGCCCGCGCGTCGATCGCTCCCGGCTGCTCACAGCCGGCGTCGCGTTCGGCGGGCCGGTCGATCCACAGCGCGGCGTGACGATCGAGGGACCGCGCACTTCTGGCTTCGAGTCCTACCCGCTGGCCGGGCTGCTCGAGGAGCGGCTGGGCCTGCCCGTGTTCCTGGAGAACGACGCCCGCGCGGCCGCGGTCGGGGAATACCGCTACGGCGCGGGGCGCGGTGCGCGGGCGCTGATCTTCATGCAGTTCGGTATTGGCGTCGGCGGCGGCATCATCCTGGAAGGCAAGCTCCTGCACGGCGCCGGGATGACCGCCGGGGAGTTCGGGCATATCCCCGTCAGCGCCACCGGGCCGCGCTGCTCATGCGGCAAGCCGGGACACCTGGAAGCCTACGTCTCCGAACCGGCAATCCTGGAGCGCGCCCGTGGGGCGATGGCTGCGCAGGGCGGCCGGGCGGCGTTGTCGATCGAGGACGTCTTCAATAATCCGGACGACCCAGCCGTGGCAGCCGTCGCCGCCGAAGCGACCCAGATGATCGGCATGGCGATTGCCAGCATGGTGACGGCCCTGAGCGGCGATATGATCGTGCTCGGCGGTTATGCCGCTCGCGCCGGGGCGCCCTTCATCGGCGCGGTACGAGCGCGCGTGCGCCAGCACTCCCTGGAGTCGGCGCTGCGGCGCTTGACGATCTCGACGACGCAGCTCGGCAATGAGTCGAGCCTGCTGGGCGTCACCTCGCTCGCCTTCGAGCGCGTCAGCACGGCAGATCCCTACAGCGCGGTATTGTAGAATTTTCGATTGCAGGCGGAGCGGAAGGACATCCGGACATAATGATCTCCGACGATGATCGTAAGCTGTTGCTGGACATCCTCACGAAAAGCAAGCATCCCGTTCCCGTGCGGGAACTCATCAACGCGTTGCGGAAAGCCGCCAGCTAGCGGCGTCGCGGCGCGCCTCGCGTATGCCTGACACGCGGCCGGTGCGCGCCGGCTGACCCAGATTTGGCCTGATACCTGTTTGTTGAGTGGAAACGAGCGAGATCGAACCATGTCGAATCCCACCACCCAGAGCACCGGGGTCGAGTTCCAGGGCAGTGAAGCCGAGGTCCAACTTGCCGAGCAGGTCTTCGGGTTGTATCGCGGGCGCGGCGCGTTCTTCGCCGAGCGAGCCCCTATCCGCTTCGACGTGGCCAGCCTGGTCGAAGCGCTGGCCATGATGGGTAACGAGGTGAGCGCTGACGACGTGCAGGCTGTGCTCGATGCGAATAGCCACGTTTGGGCGCGCGAGGAAGTTGACGGCGCGATCGTCTACGTCACCACGCGTAGCGGCACGCCGCCGGTGGTCGAAGTGGTCGATGATTCGGATCACTCGCTCCCCGAGCGCTTCACGACGCCGGAGCCGCCGCGCGAACGGCCGACCCCGCCACGCGAAGTCGCGCCGTCCAGCGTGGTCGAAGAGGACGAAGACGCGCGTGGACCGGCCATTGAGTTCCCGCCGGACTCCTGGCAGGCCGCCGTCGCCGCCGCGCTGCGCGAGGCCGGCCAGCCGACCGGTGAGCTGATGATGACCGGCGCCGTGGTCGAGGCAGAAGCGCCGGACACGGCCGACGAAGCGCCTGAGGTGCTCGACGTTGAGGCGCGGCCGGAGGATGAGATCACGGTCACGGAACTCGAAGAAGAGGAAGAGCTGCTGGGCGAGGAGCCCGAGACCGTCGTCGCCGAAGAGCCTGCTGTTGAGTCGGAGCCGGAAGAGGCGCCCGTTGCGCCAGAGACGACGCTCGAAGTGATCGACGTGGCGAGCGCGACCGACGAGGAGCTGGCAGAGGCGATCGAGCGGACGCTGCGCGACGAGCCGGGCGTGGTGCGCTGGGGCGACGCCTGGATGCACGAGAGCAATGTCCCGACGCTCTCCAAGGACGATCTGAACCGCATCCAGGAAATCCTGGCCGCGGAATCCGAGCCCGTCTCCGATTACGCGCTGATGCGCGTGCTGCACGACGATCTGACGCCGGGCTCGGAGGAATTCGAACTGCTGCGCTTCGGCCTCAACTACCGCATGTCGCGCGAGACAAGCCTGTTCGAATTCGTCGGCACGGCTCGCCAGGCGCTCTGGTTGCCCGCCGGGACGAAGGTGGTGACCTCGGAGAAGCTCAGCGCGGCCGAGATCGGCCAGGATTACCGCTTCTTGCTGGACTACCGCACGCCGGACACCGAGCTGGAGCCGGGCCTGGTCGAGCATGTGCTGACCTTCTACGAGCACTACCACGGCGTGCTGCCCTACAACGCGAACTTCGCTTCGATCATGCCGCGCCCCGCCTTCAACGATCAGCGCGCCACGTGGCTGACCTTCGAGTCGCCGCAGACCTTCGAGACCTTCGAGGTCGAGTTGCGTTACCCGACCAGCACGCGCGGCGGCTATCTGATCGGCTTTGAGGAGTTCTTCGCGGCGAACCTGGTGCCCGGCGCGGTCCTGACGATCGAGGCCGTTCGCGATCGCGAGACCCACTTCATCATCGAGTACTTCCAGATCTCGCGCCAGGACCGCAAGCTGCTGCAGTTCAACGAGCGGCGCAACAAGTTCGTGTTCCAGACGACGACCTACTTCTGCGCGACCCAGGACGATATGCTGGTCGACGACAATCACTTCGAGCGCCTGGGAGATGTTGAGCCGCTCCCCGAAGAGGTGCGGCGTCACCCGGAGAAGGTCGTCGCCGCCACGTTCGAGCGGGTCGGCACGCGCGAAGAGGTCGATGGCAAGGTGCAGTACCGCGCTCACATCGTCGACATCCTCGCCGCCGCGAACATCGAGCGCCCGATCTCGGAGCCGTTCCTGCGTGACATCCTGAGCGGCGGCAGCTATCCGGAGTTCATCGCCGATGATTCCGAAGAAGACGTCTTCATCTATGTCGCGCCGGAATCGTAACGAGGGGCCGTCGGAGTCATTCCAGGAGGCGCTGCGCGCGCTCGATCGCGACGGCGCCGCGGCGGCCACGGTCCAACCGCTGAGCGATCTCTCGCGCGCTGACGCTCGCGCTCTCCGTCAGGCCTGGTCCGGGTTGGCGCGTGAGACGCGCTACCGCTGCGTCTCGCTGATGGCTTCGCTGGGCTCGGAGGAACTGCGCTACAACTTCGAGCGCGCCCTGGTGGTCGCGCTCTCCGACGAGGATCCTGATATCCGCACGCTCGCAGCCGATGCGCTCTGGGAATCCGAATCCTCGACGCTGCTCGACGAGCTGCTCCGCCTGCTGGCGCGTGAGGACACGCAGCAGGCCCGCGTCGCCGTGATCAATGCACTAGGCCGCTACGCCCGGCTGGCGAGCGAAGACCAACTCTCCAGCGCCCAGCGCGAGTCGCTCGAGCGAGCGCTCCTCGACGTCGCTGACAACGACCCTCGCGTTGACGTGCGATCCAGCGCCATGGCGGCGGTAGCCTACTTGCGGCCGGCGTCGCTGGGGCCTGCCGTCGAGCGTGCCTTCGACGAGGGCGACGATGCCGAGCGACTGGCCGCCGTGCAGGCCATGGGGCGCTACGGTGGTCGCGAGTGGGCGTCACGCATCATCGATGCGCTGCGCGGCGGCGATTCGGAGCTGCGTATCGAGGCCGCCCGGGCTGCGCCCTACGTCGAAGACACGCGCGTCGTGGCCTTCCTCTTCGACGCGGCCGAGGATGAAGACGATCCCGAGCTGCAGGTTGCCGCGATCTCGGCGCTGGGCGAAGTTGGGGGCGAGCAGGTGCGCCGCTTCCTGGAAGAGATGCGCGATACCACCACTGGCGAGATCGCCCAGGCAGCTGAAGAGGCGCTGGCCCATGCGCGCCTGCTGGACGGCGACGATACCCTCCTCGGGCTGTTCTAATTCGGGCAACGCTGGTCACGCGCGGCGTAACGAAGGGCGTCCGAAACTCGTTCTGATTCACGTGATTGGTTATCGAGGGGAAGTGGACGGGCCGACCAGCCGATGAGCTCCGAGGGCAAGCCGCTGCGCGACATCATCGCTTCGCTCGACGGCGCGCGCGTCCACGGGGACGCATCGATCCCGATTCGCTCGATCACCTTCGATAGCCGCACCGTCGAGCCCGGCGGCCTGTTCGTCGCGCTGCGTGGCGGCTACGCCGACGGCCACGACTACCTTCCCCAGGCCCGCGAGCGCGGCGCCGTCGCTTGCCTGGTCGACCGCGATTTGGATGCTGATAGCGTGGCGGGATACCAGGCGGTGGTGACCGTCCCGGATTCGCGGGCGGCGCTCGCGTGCGTCGCCAGGACGTTCTACGACGAGCCCAGCGCCGGCCTGATGCTTGTCGGGATCACCGGCACCGACGGCAAGACCACCACGAGCTTCATGCTCGATCATCTGCTGCGCCGTGCCGGGCTAACGACCGGACTGATCGGGACGGTCGCGGTCCGGGTGGGCGACGGGCCGGTGCGCTCGCCGGGTCGCCAGACGACCCCGGAGTCGCTGGAGACGCAGCGCCTGCTGGCCGAGATGCGCGACGCTGGCGTCGACGTGGCGATCCTCGAAACGTCCTCCCACGGCCTGGAGACGCACCGCGTCGAGGGCTGCCGCTTCGATGTCGGGATCATCACCAACATCACCCACGAGCACCTGGACTTCCACGGCACGGTCGAGCGCTACCGGGCGGCCAAAGCGCGCCTGTTCGACGAGGTCGCCGCAGCGCGAAGCCACGGCAAGCTCGGCGTGGCGATCCTCAATCGCGACGACCCCGGCGCGCTGGCCGTCATCGATCGTGCAGGTGACTGCCAGCTCCTGACCTACGGCATCGAGAGCGACGCCCAGTGTGATGTCGCGGCAAGCGAGATCGAGCCGCTCGAAGGCGGCTACCGCTTCAAGCTGCGTTGTGGCGAGCAAGTGGCGCTGGCCCATTTGCCGCAGATCGGCCGTTGGAACATCTCGAACGCCCTGGCGGCGAGCGCGGCGGCGCACGCGCTCGGTATCCCGGTCGAGCGTATCGCTGCCGCTCTTGAAGACTTCCCGGGCGTGCCGGGGCGCATGCAGTCGATCCGGGCCGGCCAGCCGTTTCAGGTCATCGTCGACTACGCCCACACCGCCCCGGCACTCAAATTGGTGCTCGACGCCGCACGGGAGGCGTCCAGCGGCAAAGTGCTGACATTGTTCGGCTCGGCGGGCGAGCGAGACGTTGAGAAGCGCGCCGAGATGGGCGCGGTCGCGGCACGTTGTGCCGACTACGCGATTTTCACCAGCGAGGATCCGCGCTTCGAGCCGGCGGAGGAGATCATCGCGATGATCGCCGAGGGGGCGCTGATGAGCGGCGCCGTCGAAGGTGTAGACTTCGACCGCCTGGAGGATCGTGCCGTCGCCATCGAGCGTATCCTGGGCCGAGCCGGGCCGGGAGACGTCGTCGTGCTGGCCGGCAAAGGCCACGAGCAATCGATACTCTACGGCGCTGAGGCGCGCCCCTGGGACGAGGCCCGGATTGCGCGCGAGACACTCGAGCGTTTGGGATATACGGAGACGCCATGTTCGCCAGAGGCCGAAACACTCGCCTGATCCGCGCGCCGCGCGCCATGCTCGTCGCGCTGGTGCTGCTCGCCGGCGTTGGGTTCAGCGCCTGCGGCCAGGCCGAGGACTTCCAGCGGACCGGCCAGGCCCGCGAGTCGAGTGGTGAGATCCTATTCGTGGCCGATCACAACGTGATGCGCTGGCAAGACGGCGACATCGAGCAGCTCACCGAGGGTGTCCACGCCGAGTCGCCGACCTGGTCCCCGGCTGGCGACCGCTTCGCCTATGTCCAGAACCACGGCGACTTCTCGGAGATCGTTATTGCCGAGCGCGACGGCGACCCGCTGGTCGTGCTGACCAACCATGACTCCGGCGTCGAGCATTTCACCGAAGATCACGTCTACCTGGCCGCCTGGGGTAAGGAGCCGGACTGGTCGCCGGCCGGCGAGGAGCTGGTCTATATCTCCGACAAGGGCGGCCTGGATATCTTCTCGCGTAATCTCTACATCTGGATCGCCGAGTTCGGCGTCGAAGCGCCGCCATACCCGCTGCCGGCGTCGCAGTCGATCGCGCTCAGCCAGTCCGGCCCGGTCTACTCGCCGGATGCCACGCAGCTGGCCTTCTCAGTGCGCCAGGAGGACGGAGGCGTGCGCTATCACGAGGTCTGGACGCTCGATCTCGAAGCCGGCACCTGGAAACCGCTGGTCGCCGGCACCGAAGGCGCCTACGATCCCGACTGGTCGCCGGATGGCGAGCACATCGCCTATATCCAGCGGAGCGGCGAGAGCAATGACGTCTGGATCGTCCCAGTCGATGGCGGTGAGCCCTACCAGCTCACGAACGTTGGCTCGGCGGTCGAGCCGGTCTGGTCGCCGCGCGGAGACCAGATCGCTTTCATCCGCGCGGTCGGCGTGAACTTCGAGGTCTGGGTGGTCGACGTCGAACTGGGTCCGGACGGGCGCTATGTCGCCTCCGAGCCCGAGAAGCTCTTCAGTGCCGACAACATCGACGCCGCATCAGGTCTCTCCTGGCGCGCGACCAACTAGCGAGCGGAAAGCCGCCAGCCTATCACCGCACGATCAGGATCGGGCGATTGAGGCGGCCGATGATGTCGGCCGTCAGATCGTCGATCAGGAAGCGCATGAAGCCCTTGCCGCGATGCGCGCCAATCGCGACGAGGTCGTAATCCACGGAGCGCGCCTCGTCGCAGATCTCATCGACCACCAGGCCGTGGCGAATCTCTGCCGTCGCGCTCGCGCCAGCGCGCTGCGCGATTGCCAGCAACTCGCGCAGATGCTCGCCCTCCGGGGTGCCATGCTCGATATGCCAGCTGGCGTCGGCCTCCATCGGCACGCCATGCAGGCCAGGTTGGAGCGCGATCTGCGACATGACATGCAGGATCGTCAGTTCCGCGCCAGTGCGGGCCGCGATCATCGCCGCGTACTCGACGTTGTGCCGGCCACTCGGCCCGCCCGCCGTGCAGACCAGGATCTTGCGAATCTGGGGCCGGCTACGCCGCACGATGACGACCGGTACCGTCGCCCGCTCGACCAGCTGGTAGGCGGTGTTGCCCAGGAACCAGCGGCCGACCATCCCGCGGCCCCGTGCGCCGACCACCAGCAGGTCCGCTCCATATGTCTGGATCTCAGCAAGGATTTGCTCAACAGGCTTGCCGGTGCGCACGACGGTTCCCGGCTCCGGGTCCAGACCCAGCGCGGGGCTCAGCTCGGCCAGCAAGTCGGCCAGCTCTTGCTCGTCCTGGCGCGATTCGGCCACGCCCAGCAACCGGCACTCGGCATCGAGCGCTTCGGCCAGCAGCGCGCCGAAACGAGCAGCTCGGTGGGAGAAGTGCGAGCCGTCAACCGCGATCAGGATGTTCATCAGAGGAGCACCAGCACGATCGGTACCAGGAACAGCACTGCCAGTACGATAGCAAGGTTGCGCCCCGAGACCAACGACCAGTTCACTAGCTCGACGACCGCCCGCTCGTAGGGCTGCAAGATGAAGAGCAGGGTCAGCATCGACACGATCGTGATCGCGATCATGCCGATCAGCACGACGGTGAAGCCTTCCAAGCTGTCTAGCAAGACGGCGACCAGCAATGTGTCGATCAGGGTCGAGACATTGGAACCCATGATGTAGGGAATCAGGTTCTCTCGCCGGATCAGACCGCGGGCCGTAAGCGGGACCAGGATGCCGACCGAAACGGTGACTGAGAGCGTCAGTAAGGTGACGATCACGCCGAGCATGAACATGATCGATGGGCGGTAAATCAGCACCGGGGTCTCTCCGAAGCCGCGCTCGCCAAGCTCTACTTCGGGCAGGCCGCGGTCGAACAGGTTGAACGTCACGACGATCAGGATGATGCCGATGCCCATGACCGCCAGGTCCGGCAGCCGGTCGGCCAGGGCTGTCACCACTGGCTCGTAGAGCTGATCCAGCAGGTCGATGATTCTGAACGAGAACTGGATGTCGGAGAGCGCCCCGGCTCGCAAGGCGACATAACCGAGCGCGAGCGCGGGCACCTGCACCGTCGCCGAAACGGTGAGCGAGAGGAGTCCAACCGAGAGGCTGGATTGCCGGTCGCTGCCGCGCAGCACGTAGTAGAAGCCGAGCAGCAGGACGACCATTCCCGAGCCGAGCCGCGAACCGCCGATCATCATGAAGCTTTCGGCGTCGGAGATCGCGTTCTCGGACAGAAGCACCAGCGCGATCGCTGCGACCGGCGAGCCGGAGAGCGCGGCGTATGCGAGGAGCCAGCCGAATCCCAACGCGTTGAGTGGGTGAGTGACGCTGAAGGTGTCCCGCACGAGCGGCCCAGCCGATGCGGCGCCGGCCTTGATCAACTGGAGCGACAGGATGAATAGCACCAGGCTGAGGACGATGATGGCGATCTTGCCCAGGTTCGCGTTGGCGACCAGGCGCAATCCGCGGCAGGCCAGCGATCGGGCGCGGCTCGACCTCCCGGGCGACGACGCGAGCGCGGCGCGTTCGGCCCCGTCAGCGCCGGGTTTCGCGTGTTCTCGATCGGGGCCGTGTATCGACATTACGCGCGTACATCCAGGCTCATGCAGGCGTGGCGGTTGCGGACAACGGGATGCGTGCCAGGCGACGTGGGATGGTGCCCGGCACTAGAGCGCGGCGCGAAGCGCAAGAGCGATGCCGGCCATGCCCTGGAGATCTTCGCGCAGCTGGGAGTCCTGTGTGGCCGCGAGGAAGACCCAGAACGCGCAGCAGCAGCAAATTGCGAGGAACAACAGGAACAGCCCACCGAGCATCCACCAGATGCGGTTATCCCGGCGCGAAGGTTGCGGCGGTGGCGTCCAGCCCGGCTGACCGTAGGCTCCTGAGGTCGTACTCGTTCCGAAGCCAGGGGGAGGCTGCGGCGGGATGGTAGGCGTTGGGCGCGTCTCGACCACCGACGGATCGGGTTCCGAAGGCGGGCCCTCCGGCGAGGGGGCGCGCGGCGTCGCCGCCTCGGGCCATTCCTGTGGTGTGCCGCAGCTCGGGCAATAGCGGTCGCCGTAGTTGACTTGCGCCCCGCAGACCGGGCACGGCCGTTGGCCGGTTTCGTTGACGCTCACCGCCCCGTCCCTCTCATCCCGGCTCCTCACCCAGCCGCGGTACGACTTCCTCAGGCTCGTCGCTTTCCTTCGACCTGAGCCAGCGCGCGGTGATGGCGAGGGCCGACAATCCAACTGCAACCCCGAACCACAGCGTAGCAAACCGGAGAATGAGCGTCGCGGCCGCGGCCACCGTGCCGGTCATCTCCGGCTGATCGATCGTGACCACCAGCAGCGCGGCGGCCGACGCCTCGGTCGCGCCCAGGCCGCCAGGCAGGAGCGAGGCGCCCCCCAGCCAGGCAGATGTGGCGAACACGAATGTGGCCGCCAGCAGCAACGTCCAGGAATGCTCGAAGCCCAGCCCGCGAAGGATGACGTAGAGGACGATGCATTCAAAGAACCACGAGACGCTGGAGAGCAGCGTCATCCCGACCAGCGGGCGGGGGCGGAGCAGGTCGCGCGTGCTGTGATAGAGCTGTCGTAGCTCGTCGATCCGGCCTTCGAGGAAGCGGGTCGAGCGCAGCCGCTCGATGATGCTTTCGACGAGCGCCTCGCGCTGCAGCACGACCAGGAAGAGCGCGAGCGCGGCGCACATGATGAGGAACAGCGGCCAGCCGACCCGGAAGGTCAGCAGGCCGATGGCCGACAGGACCACCATCGACAGGCCATCGGTCAGGCGCTCGGAGAAGACGACCGGCAGCGTGCGGGTCATCGGGACGCCCGTCTTCGAACGTACCAGGAGCGATTTGAGGAATTCGCCAACCTTGCCGGGTGTCATCGCCATGCTGAAGCCGCTGACGAAGATCAGCGCCGATTCCCGCGGTCTCAGCCCGTCGACGCCCACTCGGTCGAGATAGAAG
>Ga0079224_100008588_pt1 | contig 13855 bp, 13 predicted proteins | sample Stecom2015_FD_80414 | JGI IMG/M metagenome (GOLD analysis project Ga0079224, IMG submission 80414) | Agricultural soil microbial communities from Utah to study Nitrogen management - Steer compost 2015 | ecosystem: Environmental > Terrestrial > Soil > Agricultural land | place: USA: Utah... | reverse complement strand
TGGTGCGCTGGCACCTGCTGCTGAAGGGGCCCGACGCCGCCGTGCTCCGGCATGCCCTGCGGGAGCCCGTGGCGGCCCTGGAACGCGCCGCCGGCAGGGTGCGCGTCACCGTCGACGTGGATCCCCACAGCATGCTCTAGCGGGGCGCCGGATCCCGCGCCGGCGCGGCTCCGCGCGGTCCCCGGGCCCTTGTATAATGGCGTAGGGGGGGCGCAGTTGAGCGAAAGCGACCGCAGAGCGGTGGGCCGCGTCCGGCCCATCCTGCGCTACGACGTGCCGGCCGAAGCCCAGGTGCTGCGCCGCCGGGCCGAGCCGGTGGCCCGCGTCACCCGCAGCGTGGCCCAGTTGATCGACGACATGCTGGCGACCATGTACCACGCCGACGGCGTCGGCCTGGCCGCGCCGCAGATCGGCGTGTCCCGCCGGGTCATCGTGGTGGACGTGGGCGACGGCCCCCTGGTCCTGGTCAACCCCGAGATCGTGCGGCGCTCCGAGGAGCGGGAAACAGCCTTCGAGGGATGCCTGTCCATCCCGGACCTGATGGGAGAGGTCGCCCGCCACAAGTCCGTCTACGTGACCGGCCTGGACCGGCGGGGCCGCAAGGTCTGGGTGGAGGCCGAGGGCTTCCTGGCCCGGGCCATCCAGCACGAGATCGACCACCTGGACGGTATCCTGATCCTCGACCGCGCCGAGCGCATCGTGGAGATCCCGAAGGAAAAGCGCCTGAAGATCGTGTTCATGGGTACCCCGGAGTTCGCGGTGCCGGTGCTGGAGCGGCTCATCGACGACGGCTTCAAGGTGCGGGCGGTGGTCACGCGGCCCGACCGCCCGGCCGGGCGGGGGCAGCGGCTGCGGCCGTCACCGGTCAAAGAAGCGGCCGAGGCCCACGGCCTGGAAGTGCTGCAGCCGGAGCGGGCATCGGACCCGGCGTTCCTGGCGCGCCTGGACGAACTGGAGCCCGATGTGATCGTCACCTGCGCCTTCGGTATGATCTTGCCGAAGGCGGTGCTGGAGAAGGCCCGCGTGGCGGCCCTCAACGTCCACGCGTCGCTGCTGCCCCGGCACCGGGGAGCGGCGCCCATCCAGCACGCGTTGATGGCGGGCGACACCGAGACCGGCATCACCGTCTTCTACATGGATGAGGGCATGGATACCGGCGATATCCTGTACCAGCGCCCGCTGGCCATCGAGCCCGACGACACGTCGGGCACCCTGCACCGGCGCCTGAGCGTGCTGGCCGCCGAGGCGCTGCCCGAGGCGCTGCGGCTGCTGGTTTCCGACGACCCGCCGCGGCGGCCCCAGGATCACAGCCGGGCCACGTACGCCCCCAGGCTCACCGCCGGCGACGAGCGGGTGCGCTGGGAGGAGCCGGCGGAGCGGGTGGCCGGGCGGATCCGCGCCCTGGACCCCTGGCCCGGCGCCGTCACCACCTGCCGCGGCCGGCCGCTGAAGCTGTTCGCCGCGTCGGTGGCCGAGGGGGACCCGCCGCCGGGGACCGCGCCCGGCACCGTGCTGGCGGCGGGCGCAGAGCACGGCCTGGTGGTGGCCGCCGGCCGGGGTGCCGTGACGATCCGCGAGGTCCAGGCCCCGGGCGGCCGGCGGATGCCGGTGGGGGATTGTCTCAACGGGCACCCGCTGCGACCCGGCGACCTGCTGGGCGCCGGCGAAGCCGGGGACCGCAGCGCCGGAAGCGGTGGAGGATGCTGAACGAGACATAAACCCGGCTGCGGCCGGAAATCGCTGGTTGGGAGGTGCAGCCACGATGCTGATGTTCGACCCGGTCTATTTCATGTTTGTGGGGCCTGCGCTGCTGCTGGCGCTGTGGGCCCAGGCCCGGGTGCAGAGCGCCTACGGCCGCTGGTCCCAGGCCCTGGCTTCCAGCGGCCTGACGGGGGCTGAACTGGCCCGCCAGCTGCTGGCCCGGGCTGGCGTCGGCCAGGTCCGGGTGGAGGCCGTGGGCGGCCAGTTGACCGATCATTATGATCCCCGGGACAAGGTCGTCCGGCTGTCGGCCCCGGTGTACAACGGCCGGTCGCTGGCGGCGCTGGGCATCGCCGCCCACGAGATCGGCCACGTGCTGCAGGACGCCGAGGGCTACACCTGGCTGGGCGTGCGCAACGCCATCATCCCGGTGACCCGTTTCGGGTCGCAGTTGGCCATCCCGCTGTTCATCCTGGGCCTGATCCTGCAGGTGGCGTCGCTGCAGAACCTGGGCATCCTGCTGTTCCTGTTTGCGGTGATCTTCCAGCTGGTCACCCTGCCGGTGGAGTTCAACGCTTCCAGCAGGGCCATCGCCCTGCTGGAGGGCGGCGGCTACATCACGCGCCAGGAAGTGGGGCCCGTCCGCGAGGTCCTCAACGCCGCGGCCCTCACCTACGTGGCGGCGCTGGTCATGGCCGTGATGCAGCTGCTCTACCTGCTGAGCATGAGGCAGCGGGACTGATGGGGGACGTGGCGGTCGCCCGCCGGGCGGCCCTGGATGCCCTGCTGGCCTTCGAGCAGGGAAGGCCGGTGGACCAAGCCCTGGCGGGAGCCCTGGACCGCCACCTGCCCGCCGATCCCCGGGACCGGGCGCTGGCCGTGGAACTGGCCTACGGCGTGATCCGGCGCCTGCGCGCCCTGGACTTCGCCCTCAACGCCGCGGCCACGCGGCCGGTGGACCGCATGCAGCGGCCGGTGCGCGCCGTGCTGCGCCTGGCCGCCTATCAGTTGCTGTACCTGGACCGCATCCCGGCCCACGCCGCCGTCCACCAGGCCGTGGCCCAGGCCCGCGCCGCGGCAGGGCCCGCCGCGGCCGGGTTCGTCAACGCCGTGCTGCGGTCGCTGCTGCGCCGGCGGGAGCGCCTCGCCTGGCCCGATGCCCGCCGCCAGCCGGCTCGGCACCTGGCGGTGGTCCATTCCCACCCCGACTGGATCGTGGAGCGGTGGCTCCAGCGTCTGGGGTTCGACGAAACGGCGGCGCTGTGTGAGGCCAACAACCGCCGGCCGGAACTGACCCTGCGGGTCAACCGCCTCCGGTCCGACCCGGCCGCCGCGGCCGAGGCCCTGCAGGCGGCCGGTGTGGAGGCGGCCCCAGGCCGCTACCTGGACGGGGCCCTGCGGGTCCGCTCCCAGGTGGCGCCGGACGCGCTTCCCGGCTATGCTGAGGGAGCCTGGACGCCCCAGGACGAGGGGTCCATGCTGGTGGCGCTGGTGCTGGACCCCCAACCGGGCGAGAAGGTGCTGGACGCCTGTGCCGCGCCCGGGACCAAGACCACCCACCTGGCCGAGTTGATGGGGGACCGCGGCGAGATCCTGGCCCTGGACGCCGACGAGGCGCGTCTTGTGCGGGTCGCCGAGAACGTGCGCCGGCTGCGGCTGGCCTCGGTGCGCTGGCGGCAGGGTGACGCCCGCCAGGCCGGCAGCCTGGTGGGCGCAGGTTGGGCCGACCGGGTGCTGGTGGACGCGCCGTGCACCGGCCTGGGCACGCTGGCCCGCCGGCCGGACCTGCGCTGGCGCCGGCGCCCCGGCGACGTGGCCGCCCTGGCGGCCCTGCAGCGGGAGATCCTGGCCGGCGCCGCGGAAGCGGTGCGGCCCGGCGGGGTCCTCGTCTACAGCACCTGCACCACGGAACCGGAAGAGAATCAGGAAGTGGTCCGCAGTTTCCTGGCGGAGCATCCTGAGTTTCGGACGGAACCGGTGACGCCGTGGCTGCCGCCGGCGCTGCGGCCGGCGGTGGACGCCGAGGGATGGGTACAGTTGTGGCCCCACCGCCACGGCGTGGACGGATTCTTCATCGCCCGGATGCGGCGGGAGGAGGTGCCGGCCCGGTGAGCGCGGGCAGCGAACCCGTGGACGTGATCGGAATGGAACGGCCGGAACTGCGCGCCTGGGTACAGACCCTGGGCGAGCCGGCCTTCCGGGGCGACCAGATCTTCGCCTGGCTGCACCAGCGCCGGGCCGCTTCCTTCCTCGAGATGACCGACCTGCCGGCGGCCTTCCGCGCCCGCCTGGAGGAAACGGCGCACATCACCCGCCTGCCCGTCCTCCGGCGGCAGGTGGACCCCAAAGACGGCACGCGCAAGTACCTGTTCCAGCTGGGCGACGGGGAGACCGTGGAAACCGTGCTGATGCGCTACCGCCACGGCTACAGCGTCTGCGTGTCCACCCAGGTGGGCTGCCGGATGGGCTGCCGCTTCTGCGCCTCCACCCTGGGCGGCCGGGTCCGCAATCTGGAAACGGCCGAGATCGTGGCCCAGGTGCTGGAGGTCCAGCGGGACCTGGATGCCGAGCAGGGCCGGGTGGGCCACGTGGTGGTCATGGGCATGGGCGAGCCGCTGGAGAACTACGAGGCCGTCACCCGTTTCCTGCGCATCATCCACGACCCGCGCGGCCTGGGCATCGGGTGGCGGCACATGACGGTGTCCACCTGCGGCCTGGTGCCCGAGATCCGGCGCCTGGCCGACGAGGGGCTGCCGGTGACGCTGGCGGTGTCGCTGCACGCCCCCAACGATTACGTGCGGCGCCAGATCATGCCCATCAACGCCCGCTACCCGGTGGCCCAGTTGATGGACGCCTGCCGGTACTACCTGGAGCGCACCGGGCGCCGCATCTCGTTCGAGTACATCATGCTGGCCGACGTCAACGACCATCCGGAACTGGCCCGGGAACTGCTGATCCTGCTCAAGGGGCTCAAGTGCCACGTGAACCTGATCCCGTACAACCCCGTGGCTGAGCGTCCTTTCCGCACCTCGCCCCCGCAGCGCATCCAGGTCTTCCGCCAGGTGCTGGAGCGCGGCGGCATCCCGGTGACGGTGCGCCGCAGCCTGGGCCGCGGCATCGACGCCGCCTGCGGGCAGCTGCGGCGGGCCGCCATGCGGGAGAAGGCGGTGCACGCCCCGGCCGCCGGCCCGCCGCCGGGGAGCAGGTCCCCGTGAAGGACCGGCGGCGGCCGCTGACGAAGTGCTGGGGCACCGCCCGCCGGCCGCCCGGCAGCGGCAGCCCGGCGGGTCCCGGCTCCGGGTGCCTGGAGGAGGCCGCATGCTGACCTGGAGCGCAGCCACCGACGTCGGTCGTCTGCGGGACCGCAACGAGGACGCCTACGCCATCTTTCAACTGCCGCCCCCGGTGGGCGGCCACGTGTTCGTGGTGGCCGACGGCATGGGTGGGCGCCGCGCCGGTCACGTGGCCAGCCGCCTGGCGGTGGGCGCCCTGCGTGCCCACCTGACCCGCTGGAGCCTGCGGGCCGCTGAAACGCCGGCGCCGGAAGCGGCGGTGGCGGCCCTGGCCGCCGGCGTCCGGGCGGCCCACCGCAGCCTTCTGGATTACGTGCAGCGCTACCCCGAGTGCTCCGGTATGGGCACCACGCTGACCGCGGTGCGCGTCACGCCTACGCAGTACCAGTACGCCCACGTGGGCGACAGCCGCCTCTACCTGCTGCGGCAGGGCGCCCTGCGGCAGTTGAGCCGCGACCACGCCCTGGTGGCCGACCTGCTGCGGTCGGGCCAGATCACCGAGCAGCAGGCGCGGCAGCATCCCCAGCGCCACGTCCTGACCCAGGCCCTGGGCCAGGAGGGTGACGTGGAGGTGGACGGCGGTGCCGGCTTCATCGACGCCGGCGACTGGCTGATCCTCTGCACCGACGGCCTCACCAGCGTCCTGACCGACGCGGAACTGGAAGCCCGCGCCGCCGAGGCCCGCGGCGACCCGGCTCAGTGGCTGGTGGAACTGGCCAACCGGCGGGGAGGCCCCGACAACATCACCGTCATCGTCATCCAGCCCGGCGGGCCGGCGGCGGCCGGCCGCACCGCCGCCCAGGGGGGTGGTCCCGCGTGACCGGCCGCCAGTTGGGCGGGCGTTACGAACTGGGCCGCCAGATCGGCGACGGCGGCATGGCGGTGGTTTACGAGGCCGTCGACCGGCTGTTGGACCGGCGGGTGGCCGTCAAGATCCTGCGCCCCGAGTTCGCCAACGACGACCAGTTCCTGCGCCGCTTCTCGCGGGAAGCGCGGGCCGCGGCCCGGCTGTGCCATCCCAACATCGTCCAGGTCTACGACGTGGGCCGCGACGGCGGCGTGGACTACATCGTCATGGAGTACGTGGAGGGGCGCACCCTCAAGGACAAGATCCAGGAGGAGGCGCCGCTCAAGCCCTCGGTGGCGGTGAACCTGGCGCGCCAGGTGCTGGAGGCCCTGCGCCACGCCCACCAGCACGGCGTGGTGCACCGCGACATCAAGCCGCAGAACATCCTCCTGACGCCCACGGGTCAGGTGAAGGTCACCGACTTCGGCATCGCCCGGGCCGTGGGCGGCGCCACCATGGCCGACACCGAGATCGTCATGGGCACCGCCCATTACCTGTCTCCGGAACAGGCCAAGGGGCGGTTCACCGGCGCCCAGTCGGACCTGTACTCCCTGGGCGTGGTCCTCTACGAGATGCTGACCGGGAAACTGCCCTTCGACGGCGACACCGCCGTCACGGTGGCGGTCAAGCACCTGCAGGAGCAGCCGCCGCCGCTCCGGTCCCTCAACGACCGGGTGCCGCCGGCCCTGGAGTTGATCGTGGAACGGGCCCTGGCCAAGGACACCGCCCGGCGTTACGCCTCGGCCGACGAGTTCCTGGCCGACCTGGCCCGCTACCGCACCCGCAACCTGGACGAGCTGATCGCGGCGCAGAAGGACCGCGGCCGCACCCTGGTGCTGGCGCCGCTTTCGGGCGGTGCCGACGGCGCCGATGCGGCGGCCCTTGAGGAACCCCTGGACGAGGACCGGGAGGAGACTGTCGGGGACCAGGCGAATCCGCGGCGCCGCCTGGCCCGCTGGCTGCCCTGGGTGGCGGCGCTGCTGGTGCTGGCGGCCGGGGCCTATGCGGGCATCTCGTACCTGATGTCGTGGCTGCGGCCGGAGATGATCCGGGTGCCGCCGCTGGTGGGGGCCACGCTGGAGGCGGCCCAGGAATCCCTGGCGCCCTACCGGATCACCGTGCACGTACTGACCACCCGTTACGACAATCAATACGCGGCGGGCGTGGTCATCGACCAGAGCCCCGCCCCCGGGGAACTGGTACGGCTGGGCAGCCGCATCGACGTCATCGTCAGCCGGGGGCCCGAGTTCGTGGAGGGCGGCGTCCCCGACGTGCGGGGCCTGCTGGAGCGGGCCGCCGTACTGGAACTGGAGCGAGCCGGCCTGCAGGTGGAGGTGGCCCACGAGCACAACGCCCTGGTGCCTGCGGGACGGGTGGCCGACCAGAACCCGGCTCCCGGCACCCGGGTGGTGGTGGGCACCAGTGTCCGGCTCACCGTCAGCCAGGGCCCGGAACCGGCCTCGGTGACCCTGCCCAACTTCATCGGGCGGCCTTACGAAGAGGTCCGCCGGGTGGTGCAGCAGCTGGGTCTGGAGATCGGCACCATCGAGACCCAGTTCAGCGACTACCCCCGGGAGTACGTGCGCTCCCAGTCGCCGGAGCCGGGCACCGTGGTGCGCCCCGGCGACAAGATCAACCTGGTGCTGAGTCAGGGCAACGGCCTGGTGCCCAACGAGACGGTGCTGCCGCTGCAGTTGCCCGATCGTCCCGCCCAGCAGCGGGTGGAGGTGCGGGTCCGCGACCGCTCCGAGCGGGTGGTCCACATCGGCGAGCACCAGGGCGGCGACCGCTTCAACGCCACCGTCCAGTGGTACGGCGAGCAGGCCGAGGTCTTCGTTTACGTCAACGGCCAGCTTTACGACCACGTCATCCTGCAGTTGGGAGGAGAAGACCAGATGGGAGGCGAGGAAGTCGAGGGTGGCTGAGGCCCGAGGTGCCGGGCTGGTGGTGGAAGGGCGCATCGTCGGCGTCGACAGCGGCTTTTACGACGTGGCGCTGGGGGACCGGGTGGTGCGGGCCCGTCCCCGGGGCCGGCTGCGGCTGGATGCCGGGGAACTGCTGACGGGTGACCGCGTCGAGCTGCTCCTGATGGACGACGGCACCGCCGTCATCCAGCGGGTGCTGCCCCGGCGCAACCGGCTCCTGCGCCCCGCCGCCGCCAACGTGGACCAGGTGGTCATCGTATTCAGCCTGGTGGAGCCTCCCTGGAACCGGGCGCTGACCGACCGCATCGCCGTTCTGGCCGAGGCGGAAGGCATCGACGTGGTCTTCTGCCTCAACAAGATGGATCTGGTGGACGCGGCCGAAGCCGAGGCCGCGGCGGGGGTCTACCGGCGGGCCGGGTATCCCGTGGTGCTGGTGTCGGCCCGTACCGGCGCAGGGCTGGAGAGCCTGCTGGAGCGGCTGCGGGACCGGGTGACGGTGCTGGCCGGGGAAAGCGGCGTCGGTAAGTCGACGCTGCTCAACGCGCTGCAGCCAGGCCTGAAACTGGAGACCGGCCAGCTGAGCCGGCGGGGTGGGCGCGGCCGCCACACGACCCGGCGCTCACGGCTGCTGCCGCTGGTCCGCGGGAACCGGGTGGTCGGCTACGTGGTGGACGCCCCCGGCTTCAGCCGCCTGGACGTGACGGTCATCGACCGCTACGAACTGGCGGACTGCTTCCCGGAATTCCGGGAGCCGGCCCAGCAGTGCCGCTTCGACGACTGCCTGCACCGGGCGGAGCCCGGCTGCGGGGTCAAGCGGGCGGTGGAGGCCGGCGCCGTGGATCCGATCCGCTACCGGCATTACCTGGAGCTTCTGGACGAGATCGAGGAGTACGAGGCCAACCGCTACTGACCGGCGCCGGAAGGGGATGGCCGTTGTCGCCCGACAAGTCCCTGATCATCGCCCCATCGCTGCTGGCCGCCGATTTCGGCGACCTGGCCGGCGCCGCTGCCGCCGCCGAGGAGGGCGGCGCCCAGTGGCTGCACCTGGACGTGATGGACGGCCACTTCGTGCCCAACATCACCTTCGGCCCGCTGGTGGTCGAGGCCCTGAGGCGGCGGACGCGGCTTTTCCTGGACGTGCACCTGATGATCGCACCGCCGGAGCCCCACCTGGAGGCCTTCGCCCGGGCCGGCGCCGACCGGCTCACCGTCCACTGGGAGGCCACCCCCCAGGTGCACCGGGCGCTGCAGCGGATCACGGAACTGGGGATCAGGGCCGGCATCGCCGTCAACCCCGGCACTCCCTGGCAGGTGGTGGAGCCGGTGCTGGCCGACGTGGACCTGGTGCTGGTGATGACGGTGAACCCCGGCTTCGGCGGCCAGCGCCTGATCCCGGCCTGCCTGGAGAAGGTGGCGGCCCTGCGCCGCTTCTGCCGGGAGCGCGGGCTCAGCCCGTGGATCCAGGTGGACGGCGGCATCGACCTGACCACCGCCCCCCAGGCGGTCCGGGCCGGCGCCGACGTGCTGGTGGCCGGAACCGCCGTGTACGGGGCTGCCGACCCCGCCGCCCAGGTGCGGGCGCTGCGCCAGGCGGCGGCCGCCGCCGTCCGCTGACCGCCTGCCGCCCGTCCTGGGCCGCCGCCGCTCACCGCTGGCCGCCCGCTCATTCCCGCCCTTCAGCCCGGCGTCATAGGATGCAGGGAACCGACGAGGGGGTCGGCGCCTTTGCTCCTGGGACCCAGGCTGAAACTGGGCCGGCGGCGGCTCTGGCCCGCGCAGCCGCTGCTGGGCCTGGGGCTGTTCGTGGCCGGCATCCTGCTGGTGCTGGCGGCGGCGCCGGGCTGGCTCTGGCGCGCCGGCATCGGCCTGGCCGCGGCCTGGTGGGGCTGGAAACTGTTCACTGAGCGCTGACTGCCGGGCAAGAGGGGGGAACGCGGTGCGCATCCTGGTCATTCGCCTGCCGCGGGTGGTCGGCCGCGTGGTGCGGGGGCTCGGCGCGCTGCTCCGCCGGCGCTGACGCGGGCGGCGGGCCGTCACCGGCGCCGCGTGGCGCCGGCGCCCGGCCCGCGCGCTTGAGCGCCGGCCGTGGGCGGGTAGAATCGAAGGAGGCGGCGCCGGGTGCTGCCGGCAGCCGCCTCCATGCTCGAGAGAGGGGGAGCGGCCGGTCATGACCGATGCAGCAGGCGGCGATCAGTGGGTGCGGGCCGTGGCGGCGGACGGGCAGATCCGCGTCCTGGCCGCCCGGACCACCGGAACCGTGGAAACGGCGCGGCGGCGTCACGGGACGGCGCCCACGGCCACGGCCGCCCTGGGCCGGGTGCTGACGGCCGCTGCCCTGCTGGCCGTGCTGCTCAAGGACGACCAGAAGCTGACCCTGCGCATCCTGGGCGACGGCCCCCTGGGCGGCCTGGTGGCTGACGGGCTGCCCGACGGCCGCGTCCGGGGCTACGTCCAGCACCCCGACGTCCACCTGCCCCTGCGTCCCGACGGCAAGCTGGACGTGGGCGGCGCCGTGGGCCGCCGCGGCACCATCAGCGTCACCCGCGACCTGGGCCTGCGGGAACCCTACACAGGCAGCGCCCTCCTGGTTTCCGGCGAGATCGGTGAGGACCTGACGGCCTACCTGTGGCAGTCGGAGCAGACGCCCTCGCTGGTGTCCCTGGGCGTGCTGGTGAATCCCGACGGGTCGGTGCGGGCCGCCGGCGGCCTGCTGGTGCAGTTGCTGCCGGGCGCCGACCCCGAATGGGCCCGGTGCCTGGAGGCGAACGCCCGGTCGCTGGCAGGCATCAGCCGCCGGGTGGACGACGGCCTGTCGCCCGCCGGCATGGCGGAACGGGTACTGGAAGGATTCGATTCCCGCATCCTGGCCGAGGGCGAGGTGCGCTTCGCCTGCGGCTGCAGCCGCGCGCGAGTGGAAGGCCTGCTGGCTGCCCTGGGTCGTGAGGAACTGACCCGGATGCTGGAAGAAGACGGCGGCGCCGAGCTGACCTGCCGCTTCTGCGGGGAAAGATACAACTTTGGAGCCGACGACCTGCGCCGGCTCCTGCTCCGCGAGGCTTGAACCGGATCGAGCGCGCTGGGCGCGCAGGGGGTCGGGCGCGCCGTGTCAGGCGCGCTGGACGCGCCCGGAGCGCAGGCAGCGGGTGCAGACCTGCAGGCGCTGGACGGAGCCGTTGACGACGGCGCGGACCCGCTGCAGGTTGGGAACCCACGTACGCCGGGTCTTGCGGTTGGAGTGGCTGACGGCGTTGCCGGTGGCGACGCCGCGGCCGCAGATGTCGCAGCGACGGGCCATGGCGGGACCTCCTCACAAAACCGGACCCAATTCTAGCACACGCCGCAGAGGCCGCCAAGCCGAGGCGCAGGAATCACCCGGGTGATAGAAAACCTGTTTGGATGAGTTCGCGAGAAGGGCGTCGGGGCCGATGGCTCAGGAGATCGAAACCCCCGAGGGCAAGATCATCTTCTCCAGCGACGTGATCGCCACCATCGCCGGCCTGGCCGCCATGGAGTGCTACGGCGTGGTGGGCATGGCGGCGCGGTCGCTGCAGGACGGCCTGGCCGGCATCCTGGGCCGGGAGAACCTGACCCGAGGCGTCCAGGTCAGCAGCCAGGACGGCCAGCTGGTGATCACGCTGGGAATTATCGTAGGATACGGCGCGCGCATCTCGGAAGTGGCCGCCAACGTGGTGGACCGGGTTCGCTACAGCGTCGAGCAAGCCACAGGACTGAAGGTCAAGCGGGTCAACATCAACGTGGCCGGCGTCAAGGTGACCCGTTGACCGGACGGGCCCGCCGGGAGGAACGTCATGGCAGCTGACGTGCTGGACGGTGCCGCCCTGCGCCGGATGATCGAAGCGGGTGCCGCTCGACTCCGCCGGGGAGAGGCCCGCGTCAACGCTCTCAACGTGTTTCCGGTTCCCGACGGGGACACCGGCAGGAACATGAACCTGACCATGCAGGCGGTGCTGGAGGAACTGGAGCGGGTGCCGCCGTCGGCTTCCCTCAGCGACGTGGCCCGCGCCGCCGCCGCCGGCTCCCTGCGGGGTGCCCGGGGCAACTCGGGCGTCATCCTCTCGCAGTTCTTCCGGGGTTTTGAGCTGGCTTTCCGCGGCCTGGACCGCACGTCGCCGGTGGGCCTGGCCGCCGCCTTCCGCCAGGCCGCCGACACCGCTTACCAGATGGTGATGCGGCCGGTGGAAGGCACCATCCTCACCGTCATGCGGGCCGCCGCGGAGCAAGCGGACCGCGCGGCCCGGGCCGGAGCCGGGCTGCAGGCGCTGCTGGAGCAGTCCCTGCAGGCGGCCCGGGACGCCCTGGCCCGGACCCCGGAAATGCTGGAGGTGCTGAAGAAGGCGGGGGTGGTGGACGCCGGCGGCCAGGGCCTGGTCCTGGTGCTGGAAGGCTTCCTGGAGGCGCAGCGCTCCACCGGCGGCGCTGCGGCAGCGGCGCCGGAGGCGGGAGCCTCTGCGCCCGGAGCGGCGGGAACCCCGCGGGCGGCGGCCGCCTCTGGAGCCCCGGCCACGCAGGTAGCCTTTGAGCTGACCGGGGACCTGGCCGACATCCGCTTCCCCTACGACGTGGAACTGTTCATCCTGGCGCCCGGCGTGCCCGTGGAAGCGCTGCGGGAGGGGCTGGGCCGGCTGGGCGACAGCGTCATCGTGGTGCCGGGCGACGGCGAGACCAAAGTCCACGTGCACACCGACGCGCCCGCCGCCGTCCTGGACCTGTGCCTGGGCTACGGGCCCGTCCACGAGGTGCAGATCCTCAACATGCGGGCCCAGTACGCCGCCCTGCAGCCCGGCGCGCCGGGGGGCCGGGCCGAGGCTCTGGAGGCGTCACCGGGCGTCGGGAGCGGTCCTCATGGGGGGGCCGCGGATGAGGCCGTCGCCCAGAGGGGAGCCGGAACGGGCGCCGGCGGCGCCGCCGGCGCCGAGCCCGCCCGCCTGGCGGTGGTGGCGGTGGTGCCCGGACAGGGCCTGGCCGACATCTTCCGCAGCCTGGGCTGCGGCGCCGTGGTGGCCGGCGGCCAGACCATGAACCCCAGCGCCGAGGAGGTGGCCTCGGCTGCCGACGGGACCGGCGCCGCGGAGGTGATCGTGCTGCCCAACAACAGCAACGTGGTGCTGGCCTGCCGCCAGGCCGCCCAGTTGACCTCCGTGCGGCTGCACATCGTCCCCACCCGCACCGTCCCCCAGGGCATCGCCGCCGTGCTGGCCTTCCAGCCGGACAAGCCCGCCGCCGACAACGTCCGCCGCATGGAAGAGGCCATGGCCGCGGTGCGGTCAGGTTCCGTGACCTATGCCGTCCGCGACGGCAGCTTTGACGGCGTGCCCTTCCGCCAGGGCGACGTGCTGGGGCTGGCGGAAGACGAGATCGTGGCGGCGGGGCAGGACCGGGCGCAGGTGCTGGTGGACGTGGTGGGCGCGCTGCTTTACCAGGAGGCCGAGATCGTCACGCTCTACTACGGGGCCGACGTCGACGAGGAACGGGCGGCGGCGGACGCCGCCCGGCTGGAGGCCGCGTTCCCGGGGGTTGACGTCGAGGTCCATCCCGGAGGTCAGGCGCACTATTTCTACATCGTCTCGGTGGAGTGACAGGTCGGCGGTGCTGGAGGCGCCGCTGGGCCGGCTGCGGGGCATCGGGCCGGGGCGGGCCCGGGCCCTGGAGCGGCTTGGGCTGCGCACGGTGGGCGACATGCTGGAGTTCCTGCCGCGCCGCTACGAGCGGGCCGGCCAGGTGCGCCCCATCGCCGCCCTGGAGCGGCAGAGCCGGGACCTGCAGCGGGTCCGCGGGCGGGTGGCCGCCGTGGGCGGGCACCGGCCGCGTCCCAACCTGCACATCACCCAGGCCGCGGTCCAGGACGGTACCGGCACCCTCTGGGCGATCTTCTTCAACCAGCCCTACCTGGTGGAGCGCCTGCGGCCGGGCACGGACCTGGTCCTGACGGGCCGGGTGGAAATCCGATACGGCCGCCTGGAGATGCACAACCCCCAGTACGAACTGGACCCGGCGGATGACGACGGGCGCGGCGGCCTGCTGCCCGTTTATCCTGCCACCGCCGGGCTGTCGCAGAAGGTGCTGCGGGC
>Ga0079224_100008587_pt1 | contig 13855 bp, 12 predicted proteins | sample Stecom2015_FD_80414 | JGI IMG/M metagenome (GOLD analysis project Ga0079224, IMG submission 80414) | Agricultural soil microbial communities from Utah to study Nitrogen management - Steer compost 2015 | ecosystem: Environmental > Terrestrial > Soil > Agricultural land | place: USA: Utah... | reverse complement strand
TGCTCGCTATGCATGGGGAATCAGGCGCGTGTGGCTGATAGGGCGACTGTATTCTCAACGAGTACGCGGAACTTCGACAATCGTATGGGCAAGGATGCGCGTGTCTATCTTGGCTCAGCTGAATTGGCTGCAGTGTGTGCCAAACTGGGCTATGTGCCGACTCCGCAGGAATATTTGGATATGGTCGGTGATAAGCTGACGAAAAATGCAGGTGACATTTATCGCTATCTGAATTTCGACCAAATGCCGGAGTATCAGCCTAAGAAAATCATCCCAATAGCAGAGGTGGCTACCTGAAAGGATATTGGAGAAACTAGGTCTATGGCGGGTTTCCCGTCTGGCTGGATTATATGAACTTCGCGTATTACAATCGTGCTCCACATTTCGAGCAAATTCCGGGCCATTGTCGATTGCCACGGGTCGCTACAGGTGTTTGGCGACTCAAACGGCAATGCTCGGCCATTGATATATTATGAGCTTAAACAATAACGCCAAGCGCACCGTCTTTTATATTTCGGATAGTACCGGTATTACTGTCGAGGCGCTGGGGCAATGCCTTCTGTCGCATTTTGAAGGGCTGACATTGAAGCAGGTGCGTATGCCCTTCATCGATTCCATGGAGAAGGCAAGGGAAGCCGTGGAGATCATTAATGCCACTCAGGAGCGCGATGGCGTACGTGCGATCCTGTGCATGACTGTGGTCAACCCGAATATCCGGGCCTTGTTCCATCTTACTGGTGGCCATTGTCTGGATATGTTCGGCACTTTCGTGAATCCTCTTTCCTGCGAATTAGGTATGCCGGCAAATGAAACTATCGGCATGTCCCGCCGCGTAGCCGGAGCAGAGTACCGGAATAGAATCAACGCCATCAACTTTACGTTAGGTCACGACGACGGTATCACCGAGTCGGGATTACAGGACGCTGATATTATTTTGGTTGGTGTCTCACGTTGCGGGAAGACACCAACAAGTATTTATCTGGCGATGCAATTCGGTATGCGTGTGGCGAATTATCCGATCATTCCGGAGGATCTCGAACGGAATGCCTTGCCTGGCACCTTGGTGGATTACAAGGATAAGATGTTTGGCCTGACCATCGATCCGGTGCGATTGAGCAAGGTGCGTAGCGAAAGGCGTCCTAACAGCCGATATGCGGATCTCGAGAATTGTAAGAACGAAGTGAAGCGGGCAGAGGAGTTGATGCAGCGAGAAGGCATCAGCATGCTCGATTCCACCTCGCGTTCGGTCGAGGAGTTGTCTTCATTGATCATGCAGCAAATCAGTTTCAAAGCGGCAAAGAATATGCTGCTTAACTGATTGTTGTAGCCGACCTAAGCGAAATTACACGAGAAACTTACTGAGTTACAGAATAAAACTATTCATGAGGAAATTGGTATGCAAGCCTATGTAATCCCGTTAGAACAGCTGGGTATGCAGGATGTTGACAAGGTCGGCGGAAAGAACGCATCGCTCGGCGAAATGATCAGCAATCTTGCCGCGAGTGATGTGCGCGTTCCCGGAGGTTTTGCTACCACGGCCCAAGCCTATCGTGACTTCCTTGCCCATGAGGGGTTGGAAGGGAGAATCAAGGCTGCACTCGATGCGCTCGATGTGGACGATGTGGTGGCATTGGCGAAGACGGGAGAGCAGATCCGTAATTGGATCATTGATGCGCCTTTGCCAGCGCGTCTGGAAGAAGAAATCCGTGAGCATTACAGCAAACTCGACACTGGGGATGGAGCTAGTTTCGCCGTCCGTTCTTCTGCAACGGCGGAAGATATGCCAGATGCATCCTTTGCTGGGCAGCAGGAAACCTTTCTGAACATTCAGGGGATCGATAATATCCTGCATGCGATCAAGGAAGTCTTTGCATCGCTTTACAATGACCGTGCAATATCCTACCGCGTGCATTCCGGTTACAGCGGGATCGAAGTGGCGCTGTCTGCGGGCGTTCAGCGCATGGTGCGCTCCGATCTCGGCGCTTCAGGTGTCATGTTCACATTGGATACCGAGTCCGGTTTTCGTGACGTGGTGTTCATCACATCTTCCTATGGACTGGGTGAGATGGTGGTTCAGGGTGCGGTTAACCCAGATGAATTCTATGTTCATAAACCGCAATTACAGGCTGGATACCCAGCATTGATACGTCGTGGGCTGGGCTCTAAGATGCAGCGCATGATCTTTAATGATGAGCGCTCGGCAGGACGTTCAGTCAAGATCGTGGAGACTTCAGAAGAGGAGCGGAATCGGTTTTCGCTGACAGACCAGGAAGTGCTTGAACTGGCACGCCACGCGATCGAAATTGAGAAACACTATGGCTGCCCGATGGATATCGAGTGGGGTAAAGATGGTTTGGACGGCAAGCTTTATATCGTTCAAGCGCGGCCAGAGACGGTCAAGTCGAGATCCGAAGACAAGGCGATTGAGAAATTTACACTGAAGCAGCGCGGCAATGTGCTGGCGGAAGGACGTGCGATTGGCCAGAAGATTGGTGTTGGTCCTGTACGTATCGTCGATAGTGCGAATGACATGCATTTGGTTAAGGCGGGAGATGTGCTCGTCACCGATATGACCGACCCTAACTGGGAGCCGGTTATGAAAAAGGCAGCAGCGATCATTACCAATCGTGGCGGGCGTACCTGTCATGCGGCGATCATTGCGCGTGAGTTAGGCATTCCTGCTATCGTTGGTTGCGGAGATGCCACCAAGACATTGACTGAAGACCAGATCGTGACCGCGTCCTGTGCGGAAGGCGACACGGGTTATGTCTATGAGGGTGAATTGCCGTTCGAGAGAACCCTGCAGGAAAGACAATCACTTCCCGAATTGCCGGTGAAGCTAATGTTGAACGTTGGCAATCCTTCGCTTGCGTTTGACTTCGCCCAGTTGCCTTCGGCTGGTGTCGGATTAGCGCGGTTGGAGTTCATTATCAATAATCTGATAGGGATTCACCCTAAGGCTATCTTGCGCTTCGATCAGGTGCCTCATGAGTTGCATGACTCTGTTGCTGAGCGAACAAGAGGCTACGCGGATCCACGTAGCTTTTATGTTGAGAAGATCACTGAGGGTGTATCCACTCTAGCTGCCGCTTTCTGGCCTAATAAGGTAATCGTGCGTCTTTCCGATTTTAAGTCGAATGAATATCGCAAGCTGATCGGTGGCGATTTGTTCGAGCCTATCGAAGAAAACCCGATGCTTGGTTTCCGAGGTGCAGCGCGGTATATCTCTAGTGATTTCCGCGATTGCTTCGCGCTAGAGTGTGAAGCAATGAAAAAAGCGCGTGATGTGCTTGGGTATACGAATATCGAGCTGATGGTGCCATTCGTCCGTACGCTTGAAGAGGCGCGCAGTGTAGTTGAGCTGTTGGAGCAGTACGGGCTCAAACGTGGTGAGAATGGCTTACGCCTGATCATGATGTGTGAGATACCTTCGAATGCATTGCTTGCAGAAGAGTTCCTGGAGTACTTCGATGGGTTCTCCATCGGCTCCAATGACCTGACTCAACTCAGCTTGGGGCTGGATCGCGATTCCAGCTTAGTGGCTAACAGTTTTGACGAGCGTGATGACGCTGTTAAAAAACTGCTATCGATGGCGATCCAGACCTGTAATAGCAAAGGTAAATACGTAGGGATATGTGGTCAAGGGCCATCGGATCACGTAGACTTTGCTGAATGGTTGATGGAACAAGGTATCCAGACGATGTCACTAAATCCGGATACGCTGATTGAAACTTGGAATACCTTGGCAAAGGTTGCCAAGTAATAAGGAATAAAGCCGAAAGTCTTGTAAGAAGCCCATTTACTACAGTGCTGGTAATGGGCTTCTTGCTTTAGGACAAGAGGTTTTATGCCAAATAATTAGTAAACTGTACTTGGGAGAAGTGTAATCATGAGTTCGATCGTATCCGTAATGCAGGAGACCCGATTGTTTGAGCCGGCGGAGTCGGTAAAAGCTCAAGCAGCGATTCCAAGCGTGCAAGCCTATCGGGACTTGTGTGATGAAGCTGAGCGTGATTATGAAGGCTTCTGGGCTCGGCTCGCGCGTGAGTTGCTAGACTGGAAGAAACCCTTCACCCAAGTGTTGGACGATACAAATCCTCCTTTCTATCGCTGGTTCGCCGATGGTGAACTGAATGCCTCTTACAATTGCCTGGATCGCCATCTATCCAAGAGAGGGGATAAGACAGCGATAATCTTTGAGGCAGATGATGGTCAAGTGACAAATGTTACTTACCGGGAATTACATCAGCGTGTTTGTCGATTCGCAAATGGATTAAAGAAATTCGGGCTGGAAGTTGGCGACCGGGTGTTGATCTATATGCCGATGGGTGTTGAGGCAATTACTGCTATGCAGGCATGTGCCCGACTAGGTTTGACTCATTCCGTCGTTTTTGGGGGATTTTCTGCAAAAAGTCTGCAAGAGCGCATACATGACACAGGTGCCCGTGTCGTAGTGACGGCTGATGGCCAGTTCCGTGGTGGTCGTTCGCTCCCGCTTAAGTCTGCTGTGGATGAAGCATTGCAAATGCCGGGGTGTGAAAGTGTTGAGAAAGTCGTTGTGTTCCGGCGAAGCGGGATCGATGTAGCGTGGAACGAGGGTGATATCTGGTGGCATGATCTGATATCTGATGTGTCGGACGAATGTGAACCAGTATGGGTGAATGCGGAACATCCATTGTTCTTGCTGTATACCTCAGGGTCGACCGGCAAACCTAAAGGAGTCCAGCATTCTACAGGGGGCTACTTGCTTCAGGCGGTCAATACTACGCGATGGGTCTTCGATGGCAAGGATGAGGACGTCTTCTGGTGTACCGCTGACGTTGGTTGGATCACCGGTCACACATATGTGGCCTATGGGCCACTTGCATTAGGTCTCACTCAGGTCGTATTCGAGGGGATTCCGACGTATCCTGACGCTAGTCGATTCTGGCAAATGATCGATAAGCACAAGGTGAGTATTTTCTATACAGCGCCAACGGCCATCCGCTCCCTTATCAAGGCTTCTGCAAGCAATCCTGAAGTGCATCCTAAGCAGTTTGACCTATCTAGTCTGCGTTTGCTTGGCTCAGTCGGTGAGCCGATTAACCCAGAGGCATGGGTATGGTATTACGAGGAAGTCGGTAAAGGGCGTTGCCCAGTCGTGGATACTTTCTGGCAGACAGAGACCGGTGCACATGTGATATCGCCATTGCCTGTAACGCCATTGGTTCCGGGGTCATGCGCATTACCGTTGCCTGGCATACAGGCAGCTGTCGTAGATGAAACTGGCCAGGAGCTGCCCTGGGGTCAGGGTGGGATACTGGTCATCAAAAAACCATGGCCTTCGATGGTTCGTAATATCTGGGGTGACCCTGATCGTTTCAAAAAGTCTTACTTTCCGGCTGACCTCGGTGGGAAACTCTATCTTGCGGGTGATGGTGCCGTTCGGGATGAGAAGACAGGTTACTTTACCATTATGGGACGTATCGACGACGTGCTTAACGTTTCGGGGCATCGATTGGGTACCATGGAGATAGAATCAGCATTGGTGGCCCATCCACTTGTTGCTGAAGCTGCTGTCGTAGGAAGGCCCCACGATGTCAAGGGGGAGTCGGTCGTTGCCTATGTGGTACTGAAAGGTGAGCGACCGGATGGTGAAGCTGCCAAGCGTGTGGTCTCAGAACTGCGTGATTGGGTGGGTAAGGAGATCGGGCCGATCGCAAAACCCGATGAGATCCGCTTTGGTGAGAATCTGCCGAAGACACGCTCTGGGAAGATTATGCGGCGACTATTGAGGTCGTTGGCTAAAGGCGAAGAAATCACGTCCGATATATCGACCTTGGATAATCCCGCCATCCTTGAACAACTTAAACAGGCGGTAGTGTGACACTGATCAAAAGTGAGGATCTGATTGCAAGCATCGCTGATGCATTGCAGTTCATGTCTTATTACCACCCGGTGGATTTTATTCAGGCACTAGGGAAGGCTTATGAGATCGAGCAGTCCCCAGCAGCAAAGGATGCGATTGCACAGATTCTGGCTAACTCACGGATGTGCGCCGAAGGCAAGCGACCCATCTGCCAAGATACCGGTATCGTCGTAGTCTTCATGGAAGTGGGTACCGAAGTCCGTTGGGAGCCGAATACGGACATTGAGGAACTGGTCAATGAAGGCGTACGACGCGCATACGGATTGCCTGGCAATCCTTTGCGCGCATCTATCGTAAGCGATCCCGCTGGTCAGCGAAGAAACACTTTTGACAATACGCCCGCGGTGACACATATCCGTTTAGTGCCAGGAGACAAGGTAGCGATCAGGATCTCTGCAAAAGGCGGCGGCTCTGAGAATAAGGCACAGTTGGGTATGCTCAACCCATCCGATAGTGTAGTGGACTGGGTGCTGAGCCGGGTGGAAGAAATGGGAGCCGGTTGGTGTCCACCGGGTGTTCTTGGGATCGGCATTGGCGGCACGGCAGAGAAGGCTATGTTGCTGGCTAAGGAGGCGCTGCTAGATGGCATCGACATGCCGACATTGAAAGAACAGGGACCGAAGAATCATATTGAGGCATTGCGCATCGAGATATATGACAAGGTAAATGCGTTGGGTATCGGAGCCCAAGGATTAGGCGGGCTTACGACAGTGCTTGATGTGAAAATTCAGGATTACCCGACGCATGCCGCATCATTACCCGTTGCGGTGATACCGAATTGCGCCGCCACACGGCATGTACACTTTATCCTGGATGGGAGCGGGCCCGCGATATTGGAACCACCGAGATTGGCAGACTGGCCCCAAGTTGACTGGAGTCCGGATCCACAAGCCAGGCAGATCGATTTGAGTACTGTCAGTCGTGAAGAGGTCGAGACATGGAGACCTGGCGAGACCTTGCTGTTGACTGGAAAACTGCTGACCGGCAGGGATGCGGCACATAGACGTATCGCTGAATTGCTGGAACAAGGGAAACCCTTACCAGCAGAACTCGACTTCACTAACCGCTTTATCTATTACGTAGGGCCGGTTGATCCGATTAATGATGAGCCGGTTGGGCCGGCAGGGCCGACCACGGCGACTCGAATGGATAAGTTTACAGACACCATGCTGGCTCAGACTGGATTGCTCGGCATGATCGGTAAGGCTGAACGCGGCGAAGAAGCTGTCAAGGCGATACAGCGCCATCGTTCGGTTTATCTTATTGCTGTGGGTGGTGCGGCCTATTTGGTCGCCAAATCCATTAAATCAGCCCGAGTTCTGGCCTTCCCAGAACTGGGTATGGAAGCCGTGTATGAGTTCGAAGTAAAAGATATGCCAGTGACGGTTGCTGTCGACAGCAGTGGGAACTCGATCCATAAGAGCGGGCCTTCGCACTGGAGAAGAATCAAACTCCGCTAGGACTCAAAAAACGCTGACTTAATGTCAGCGTTTTTTATCAATGCCCCTTTTCAGAATGCGACATCAGCTTATCAATATAGGCAATCGAGACCGCTGAAACGATAAACGCCATATGGATGATCGTTTGCCACATCATGGTCTGTTGATCTAGATTTTGGGCGTTGATGAACGTCTTCAACAAATGAATCGACGATATCCCGATAATCGCCGTAGCGAGCTTGACTTTAAGTAAGTTCGCATTGACATGAGACAGCCAGTCAGGCTCGTCAGGATGCCCACGCAGATTGAGACGTGATACGAAGGTTTCGTAACCGCCGACAATCACCATGATCAATAAATTGGAGATCATGACAACATCGATCAGGCCGAGCACAATCAGCATGATGTCAGCCTCTGCCAAGTTCGGCACTTTCTCGACCAGATGTGTCAGTTCAACCATGAAATGGAATACATAGACCGCTTGAGCTACGATAAGGCCAAGATACAGCGGAAGCTGCAGCCATCGACTACCGAACAGGATCGTGCTCATCAGTTTCATTCGTGGACGTGCGTTGGATTCTTGCATTAGGCGTTCCTGTCAGATTTCTATCCAAAATAGCCGCAGATTTTAGCAAAATTGACGGGTGACCATAAATGAATTTTTAATCGATACACTGATTTTTTAAAGGCGATTCTTGCTTGCTTTCTAACGATCAGTTGATCTGATATTCAAGGCCATAGGCAGAACTCTGGTCCACCGCTAACAGCTTGGCTAGATTTGGCATGCTTTCTTCTAGCTTCCCAGGAAGTGTATATGGCGGGTTAATGACGAAAAGTCCGCTGCCATGCATGCCGAAACCATCGATGGAAGGTGATTTCACTGTCAGGTTCACATGTACCCAACTCTCCATCGGTAATTTCTTTAACTTGGTCAGCATCTGCCGCGGTTCAGGTCTCTGTAGAACTGGATACCAGATTATATAGGTGCCGGTGGCAAAGCGTCTTAGACTGTCATCTAACATATCAACGACACGCTGATAGTCCTTTTTATCTTCATAGGGTGGGTCAATCAGGATGACTGCACGGCGAGGTGGAGGTGGTAGCAACGACTTGATGCCGGTAAAACCGTCTTCGGCCTTTAGCAATAGCTGACGAGGGTTCGCATTGATTGTCCTGAATGACTGTTGCAAGAACTGGTAATCATTCGGGTGCAGTTCGAATAGGCGCAAGCGATCATTGGGGCGCAGTTTATAGTGTGCAAGTATTGGGGAGCCAGGGTAGCGTCTGAGTATGCCGTCAGGATTAAATTGCCGGACAGCATGGATATAGTCACTCAGAAGCTCGGGCAGATTGTCTGCGTCCCACAGGCGACCGATACCTTCCTTAAATTCGGCAATTTGTGTTGAATAGCCTTTGTCTAGAGCATAGATTCCTGCGCCAGCATGCGTGTCGATATACCACAGTGGCTTGTCTTTAAGGATGGCATGGCTCATGACTTGAATAAGAACCATGTGTTTCAGCACGTCGGCATGGTTGCCGACGTGGAAGGCGTGACGATAGCTGAGCATGAAGTAGATTTATGTGTTGCAGATGATGACGATGATTTACTCAATGATGCCACAGGCAATACGCGAGCCGCCGCCGCCGAGAGGTTTGGGCGTGTCGCTGTAATTATCGCTGCCAGCGTGTATGATCACAGCACGGTCGATAACGTCACTGATTTTAAGCTTAGGGGCAATGACCGTTTGTGTGGCTGTTCCGTCCTCGGCTACAACCAAAGCCGGTAAGTCCCCGTCATGTCCATCTCCTGTCGGCCCTGCATGTTTGCCGCTATGCGACGGATCGTAGTGACCGCCAGCGCCCAGACCCGCCACTAACCTGCCGTCTTTCTCAAGCGTTTCGCAGCTCGGGTTCTCATGAATATGGAATCCACGTTCACCCGGCGGGAGCTCTGCTAAGTCGGGTGTAATCACCAGACCTTGGTCGCTATCGGATAATTTGATGATCCCGATAATTTTCCCTACACCGGCCTCACTAATGGATCGCACGGTGACGACCTTGTCGCCAGCCATGGCAGACACGCTACTGGATAGAAGAATGGCGATAAGTAAACGACTCAGTTTCATGATGAATTTCCTCGATTGAAATGGTGTCTGTCTGACCACAGGTTCGATATTGTATTCCATCCAGTGATGAAGTTTTTTCATATTCTCGTCAACCGCGTGCTTGGTGTCGACGTTTGAACACATGCAATCTTACGAAACACTATGAAAGGATGATGCAATGATATTGAGAAAAGTTATCGGTGTAGCTGCTGCTGTTGCTATGTTAGGTGCTGGCAGTGTCTATGCCAATGATGCTGCAGAGACTCCGAAGAACCATAAGGCTGACCACGCTTGGAAGCTGGACACTGACCAAGATGGCAAGATCAGTTATGATGAATTTCGTGCCGCGCAAGAAAAGCGTGCAGAGCAGCATTTCAAGCGTATGGATGCAAATGGTGACGGATTCATTGACCAGGCTGAGAAAAAGGCCATGCACGAGAAGTGGAGTCATAAGCGCAAAGTGAAAGGCGAGCGCTGCCAAAAGGTAGACAAGGCTAAGACTCTGTAAATCCTCACTTTCCGATTCAAAAGGCTCTGGTTCGAACCAGAGCCTTTTGTTTTTATACCATGCTAAAACTACTCATACACCTCCACTAAATCATCAGCTTTCATTGGAGACTTGCTGCAGGACTGCTAGCATATGGCCTATGGGGCATCACCATAAACATACATCAGGTCGACAGGGTAACGACGTTCTGCTGCTGCCATTGCTCTTGACGGCGGGTTTCGCCGCTATCGAGGCACTGGGCGGATGGATAACCGGATCTTTAGCGTTATTAGGAGACGCAGGCCATATGGCTTCCGATTCTGCGGCATTGGCGTTGGCATGGTTCGGGGCTTGGGTCGCAAGTAAGCCAGCGAATGCTAGGCATAGCTATGGTTATCTGCGCGCCGAGGTGTTAGTTGCGCTGTTGAATGCGCTTATCATGCTGGGTGTCGTAGCGGCGATTCTGATGGAGGCTATCGAACGGATACGGATGCCTCAGGATGTCGCTGCCTCTGGGGTCATGCTGATCGCTTTCATTGGCCTCATGATCAATATCTTTGTTGCTTTCCATTTGCATAGAGGTCAGCGCACTCTTAACCATCGTGCCGCTTTGTTGCATGTCATGGGCGATTTACTCGGTTCAATTGCCGCAATAATGGCAGGAGCGGTGATTTACTTCACCGGTTGGGTGATGATCGACCCGATATTATCGTTATTCATTGCTGTATTGATCCTGGCCTCGACATTGCGGCTTCTGCGAGAGGTGCTTCACATGCTGATGGAAGGCGTGCCTGCCCATTTGGATTTAGAGGCGATTCGCCAACGAATGTTATCGATAGATGAAGTGGAAGATGTGCATCATCTCCGAGTCTGGTCTCTCTCCAGTGAAGTAGTCGCGTTGTCAGCGCATGTCGTGGTGAGTCAGCAAAGCGTCTGGCAGAATACCTTAGAAGCGCTCCGTCGCACCTTGCACAAGGATTTTCATATTCAAAGCGTTATCTTGCAGCCGGAATTTAGACATACCGGTACACAGGATGCAGATGGCTGTTGGTTAACTGGCAAGGTGTAGCGAAAAATGACACAAGTGTATGACAGTGAGTGCCGCCGATGTGGAAGGCTGGCAGGGTTTCTAGATCAGGTTCGGGATCGGTATCCAGATTATTTTGCACATCCGGTACCACCCTTTGGTGATAATCGTCCGAAATTGCTGATCGTGGGGCTAGCGCCCGGTATGCATGGCGCCAATCGCACGGGTCGCCCCTTTACCGGAGACTATGCCGGTGTTTTGCTGTACCAGACACTGCATAAGTTCGGTTTCGCCAGTGCAGACGTTTCGCTTTCCGCAAGCGATGGTTTGCAATTGCAAGGATGCCGTATTACCAATGCAGTCAAATGTTTACCACCTGAGAACAAGCCCACAGGCTCAGAGATCAATATGTGTAACAGCTATCTGGCAGCAGAGATTATGGCTTTACCGCCACAATTGGTGATTCTTGCGTTAGGTAATATTGCACATCAGGCGGTGTTGAAAGCGCTTGGATTGAAGCTCGGAGCGTACAAGTTTAGCCATGGCGCACGCCACCAGTTGCCAGATGGCAGAGTGCTCTATGATAGCTTCCATTGCAGTCGCTATAACACTCAAACACGCAGGCTGACTGAAGCCATGTTTCATTCTGTTTTTGAATCCATACTTGAAGAAACAAGGAGGTAATCGCTATGCCGTACATCAACGTAAAGCTTGCTGGTTCTTTGACACGTGAACAAAAGGACAAAATTGCCAAGGAGATCACAGATACCATGGAGCGAATCGCGAACAAGCCGAGATCCTATACCTATATCGTTTTCGATGAAGTGATGGAAGAGAACTGGGCAGTCGCTGGTGATTTGTTAGACGAATAAGGAAATATTTTTGATGGCCTGAGGGTGTCTGTGAAGATGTTTGACATATTCGGCCAATGACTGAATTACCGGTAGCCCATGAGTTTTGATCCCAAACCGGTTCTCAAGTCCCTACCCAATCTGCCTGGTGTATACCGCATGATCAACGCTAAGGACGAGGTGATCTATGTTGGTAAGGCAAAGGACCTGAAGAAGCGGGTGTCATCCTATTTTGTAAAAACGTTAGCCAGTCCGCGTACGCGGATCATGGTCAGTAATATTGCGCGTATCGAGACTACAGTGACGCGTTCAGAAGCGGAAGCCTTGCTGTTAGAGAACAACCTGATCAAGAGCTATATGCCGCGTTATAACGTCTTGTTTCGTGATGACAAGTCCTATCCGTATATCGTTCTTACCGGAGACGAATTCCCGCGTCTTGCGTTTCATCGGGGTACGCAAAGACGCGGCCATGCATATTTTGGACCGTTCCCTAGCGCAACCGCGGTAAGAGAAAGCATCCAGTTGCTTCAGAAGGTCTTCCGCCTGAGAACCTGTGAGAACACTGTATTTTCGAATCGGTCGAGGCCTTGCCTGCAATATCAGATACAGCGATGCACTGCACCTTGTGTTGATTATATTTCAGCAGAAGACTATGGAAGGGATGTGCAACATGCCACGCTGTTTCTACAAGGACGGGAGCAGCAGGTCATGCAGGAGCTCGAAAACAAGATGATGGAAGCGGCCGGACTTCAGGAATATGAATTAGCCGCAGTTTATCGAGATCGTATACAAAGCCTTAGGCAAGTGCAGGCCCGCCAATTTGTCAGTGACTTTAATGTCAATGATGCGGACATCATTGCTTGCGCGGAGCAGGGTGGCGAATACTGCGTAAACCTTGTCATGATCCGAGGAGGGCGGCATATAGGTGATAAGAGTTTCTTTCCCAAGAATGCTGAGGATTGCGATATCCAAGTGCTCATAGAGGCATTTCTTGAGCAGCATTATGTTGGGAAAAAGATGCCGCCACTCATTATTGTCGGTGTTCCTATCGAAACGAACGCGCTAGAGGAAGTGTTTAGCGAGCAATCAGCCAGACGGGTGCGAATATTGACACGTGCGGTCGGCGACAAAAAGGTCTGGCTGAAGATGGCAAAAACAAATGCAGAGCTGGCCTTACAGCAACGAACGAGCACACAGGCAAGTCAGCAGGCAAGATTGCAGGCGCTGCGTGAGGCACTTGATCTACCTGATAGCACAGAACGTATCGAATGTTTTGACATCAGCCATACAATGGGAGAAGCGACAGTGGCCTCCTGTGTCGTATTCGATAAGGGGGTCATGCAGAATGGCGAATATCGGCGCTATAACATCAGTGGTATCACGCCAGGGGATGATTATGCCGCGATGCGGGAAGTGCTACAGCGTCGCTATAGGAAGGTTGCGGCAGGTGAGGGCAAAACGCCTGATCTGATATTTATTGACGGCGGCAAGGGGCAGCTAGGGATCGCAATAGAGGTGTTACACGAGGTCGGCCTGTCCGACATCCAGCTCGTGGGTATCGCCAAAGGTGAAGAGCGAAAACCTGGGCTTGAACAAATGTTCTTTCCAGAACGGGAAACACCCGTCGTTTTGAATAAGGATCATCCAGGACTACACTTGTTGCAACAGATACGCGATGAAGCCCACAGGTTTGCCATTACAGGACATCGGGCGCGACGTGGGAAGGCGCGAGTTCGCTCATCTTTGGAGGAGATTCCCGGTGTTGGGGTAAAGCGGCGGCAGCGATTATTGGTGCGGTTCGGTGGGTTGGACGGCGTTAGAAGCGCAAGTGTGGAAGAGCTTGCTCAAGTAGAGGGGATTAGCCAGCAATTGGCTGAAAAGATTTATGAAGAACTACATTGATCGCGAACGCGAGGAACGAGGAGCCGCAGGAAATGAACTGGAATATACCCAATAGCCTGACTTGGTTGAGGATACTGCTGATACCGGTATTCGTCGGTATTTTTTACATGCCGGCAGAATACATCGATCCTCACTG
>Ga0079224_100008586_pt1 | contig 13856 bp, 10 predicted proteins | sample Stecom2015_FD_80414 | JGI IMG/M metagenome (GOLD analysis project Ga0079224, IMG submission 80414) | Agricultural soil microbial communities from Utah to study Nitrogen management - Steer compost 2015 | ecosystem: Environmental > Terrestrial > Soil > Agricultural land | place: USA: Utah... | reverse complement strand
GACCGTTTTTTAATAAATCTTGTGCAAATAGCAAATATGTGATCTCAATGATTGCTACACATAGGCAAGAGGCAGGGGCGTATGCTAATAGCTTCGAGGTGGTGTTTTTGTAAAGATCTTCTTTAATATCAGGATTAACGGACAAGGCGCTTACGGAGCAATATGATCAGAATGCAGACCGTCATGGTGGGTCAAATAGCAAAGCACATTGTTAATGTTCGTCAATTCAATATCAAAACGATTTATGAAAAATTTAAAGTACTTTCTTTTTGACGCTATTTGCCGCAATACTATCCTGAAGAGACGATGCAGATGAACAGCCTCTGAATGAAAAGAGAGCCAGAATCGAAGTGGGATTTGAAGGAAGCTTGAACCAGTATATGATCAATTTTGGCATCCACTCCTTATACAAACGAGAAAATAGATTTGTCACTCCGATAATTCAACACCCCGCGGATGTAGAGTGGACCCAGGTAGTAGAGCAGGCCAATACATATAACCTTTCTATGCCGTTGATCTTTTCAAAACTTATAGTGGGATCCGAGGAGCCTGTCCACACCATCGGATTTATTTTCAATGCCATTCATACTGGGGGTATTCCGGACGAGAACTTCCAGGAATTTAAAGCCACTATTAAAGTGTTTGGGGATGGTGAAGAGGTTGAGACTTACCAGTATTCAGCAAGACCGGTAGGGGAGGTGTCGGAGGCTTTAAGCGAAACGGTGATGTTTTAGGGGAAGTATTTGGACTTCTACATTTTGATTCCCATTTTTAGAATAGGGTCGGATCAATAAAGGCAATAGGATTGATGAAGGCATATTACCGGATCATAGAACATGGCTCTGTAATCATACAAGCCCAGATTTTGGTCTACCAGGAGCTCCTTGCCGTTTCAGATAGTTATTCTTTTACTGTTGCCTGATTGCCGAACTGGACGAGAAAGACAAGTCCGTTATCTTTGGCCTAATTGAGACGATGCTCACCGAAAAGAAGTTTAAAGACTTCTTTCAGAAAAATGTAGCGGCTCTATAAACAAAAACGGGAGTGTTAGGCAGGCAGGGTACGTATTCTTGTCCGACTACTACCAAAAGTTTAGAAACAAGACTTATAGAACCGCCGTATACCGAACGGTACGTACGGTGGTGTGAGAGGACAGATAGGGAAATAATCCCTATCTTCCTACTCGATTTAAAATCTAATAGATCTTCGATTTTATAAGATCTAACAGCTTAGGGTTGTCTTCCATTAAGTTGCCATTCAATATAGTATCGAAAAACTCCCCAAGACATAGAGTATCAGTCTTACTTGAATAGTCTATCAATACTTTTATCCTAATATCAATAGATCTTTCACTATCGTTAGCCTTCAAACCCTGTAATTCTGTACTAAGAGAAGTTAGGAATGCTTTATCTGATATCACTTTCGTGTTGCGAAAAGTTAACATAATGTCAATCGATTCACAGGTTACAGGTACCATTACATTAGTGTATTCCGGCAGATATGTCACCCTTACTCTATTGATTTCCCTACTTTCACCTTTACAGGAAAACAATACAGAAGAAAGAAACAATACAAACATCTGAAACAGACTATAATTTCTCATTTGCTACCAGTTTTTATCAAGTGATTTCAATTGTGCTTCTTTCAGTTTCTTATAATAAGCTTCTGTTTTCACCGTATTCTTTCTATTTGAAGTTGGCCCCGAAGTTATTACACTTCTGCCGGAGTGACCTGTTCTAGTGACTCCGTTAGCGGGGACTTCTCGATTTGAACGTGCGGTTTTTTGCTCGGATCCCGTAATGACTCGCCACTCCTCTTTGTTCGTATATTGTGAGTCAGGTATTGCAACTCCTTTTTTGTGATTCCCCGGAGCAGTTTTGAACTCTAAAGCATGATCTGACTCATGTTCCAATACTGTAGCCGGAGACACTGTTGCATTTTTATATTCTGCCCCTAATTCTGGATTCCAATAAATATTGCCTCCTATATGACCTGACTCATACTCCGTAGACATTACACCAACGGCTATCTTATTGTTGGTAGCAATCCCCTGCATTTTCTCCCCACCACCGTTTTCTACATTGTAATTGTAAGCACTGATGAACTGCTGTACGAAATCGTCATTAGGGGCGCCATCCGCATTGGTGCCGATAAACCTGAAATTAGACTGCTTTCCTTTATCATCAGTGTACCAGATTATAAAATCCTTACCGTCTGGGTCTATCATCATTACAGGGTTATTTGCCACCCAACTATAAGGTGACATTGAGGAATACTTATCCCCATGCGGATCCAATTGCCATGTTCTGCCTATTACCGGATCATATCCACGGGCTTCAAAATCATAAATATTGAGGTTTTGGTCATCCATCCACTCTTTGCCCTGATAGAGGTATCTGTTGACCTTCACCCCACCCCCGGCCTGGAAACCAAGCCCCGTCAGCTCCAGTCCCCAAGGATCATAGTGTGTCTCCTGGACAATAAAGGAAGAGGTGCTTTGTATACTGAAATCATCGAACCATACATCTTCCTGTGTCTCATTGACCAGAAAAGCCTCCATATAACCGTCTTCCGAAATATACAGATCCTCTTCCAATACTTCGTGTCTGTTGGCCGCATTTTTCGTAAATACCTGTTTCCCAGTCTTGTATAATACGCTGTCACTGTCATACAAGGCGTACATCATATAGGCTTCAGGTGCGTCTTTCTGTTGCAGGTTTTTGGCAAGTAGGTCGATGATATTGAAGACGGTGATGGCGTTGGGCTCCGCGGATCTTGTCATGGCCTGACCGAATTCCAAGAGGTCGGTAAGAAGCCGGTCCTTTGCGCCCGTGGCGATAAACGATCGGATGTTGGCCTTTCCTTTTTGTTCGTCTGTATATTTTCCATGTACCGAGAGCCTGATGCTGTCCCCCCGCTGTACCTCCTGTGTCCTGGCAGGGCCGAGCACCCTCCCGCGTGAGGCGTTCAGCCAGGCAACCCTGTCCCCGCCCGGGGTCACGTTATGCTCGGCACCGCCCTGACGGCTCTCGGGGAGCTGCTCAAACTGTACCTCCTCTTCCTCTGCGGCGGACATTTCCATGGTGGCCATAAAGCCGCCCGTCTGCGGCGCACGCACCACCTGGCGTACATTGCCCAGATGGTCCTTGATATTATATTCATAACGGAAGCTGGACGATTCATAGGCTGCCTTTCCCTCTTAATGTACTAGGGTGGCCAGTCTGTTGTTTACAAGCCTATCGATAACCAAACCGACGTCGAACAGCTCAGGCTCATCCAGCAGTTCGAATAAGAGGACAGACAGGCTAGATTCAAGCTGATCGACAAGATGCTCACCAACAAAAAATTCAAGGACTACCTCCAGGGAAATGTAGCTGCTCTTTAAAGCAAAAGCCCGGCAGTGCCGGGCTTTTCATTGTTTATGTGTCCTCTACAATCGGGTAAAACCTTTTCTCCAGTTTTACCCTGCCACAATCAATGGGAAGATCCATGTTGGGAACAAGCAAGCTGGTAATTGTAAATTCCTGACCATTTTTTAATCGGATAATCGAGTAATTGTAATTATCCCATGGGAACCACTGCAGCCGGTTTTCCGCTAATGGGTAAGATTTAAACCGCTTTATCAATTCGATATCACTGAACGAAAAACTCGCCGTCTCACCCTTCCGGTTTACCGTTATTCTTTGCCCTGCAGGATCATAGAAAAATATATCCCCTTTGTTTCTCATGTAATAATTGATGTGAAGGATTATTTGAGGAATGAGGAATATTAGAACTGTCACCAATGAAATTGGTATGATTTTTCCATAATCAATAAACCCATATCTACTATAACTAAAGTAAAATGCCCCGCATACTATTACAAGAACATAGTAAAAAATCACCCAAAGGTGTTTAAATTGATGTTCGATTGAAATCCTATAAGTATACATCCTTTATCTTGGTCTCCATCCCCTTCTTAAAGCATTATCAAATTGCCAGTACTGACGGCTTATTTCATTCCTCATTGGCTGTGTCATATCCCAGGCCTTTTCGCCCATGAGAAACAAGCCGCCAACTGCGGCTCCATAAGGGCCTCCAAGCCCGTACGCCGCACCGATAGAAGCACCTGTTCCTGCTGCCCGATAACCTAAACGGGAGCCACTTAAATCAACGCTCGAATAATCCACAACATCAAAACCTAAACTGACAATAGATAGAGCCGTTCCGGCACCAGATAAAGTTTTTCCTAATGGGGCTAACTTACTTATCGGTCTTGTCGCCGAAGTCATTGGCTGATTACCAAATAAGGAAAGGTTTCTTCCCGTTAATTGATAATTGCCGCTCAAACCTCTTCTAAACCCTTGCTGATAAAGACTTGTGCTTCTGTTTTCCCCCAATAACCACATCCCCTCTCCAGCAAGGCTTAAGCCTGTTGCGAAATCCCCTAAACTATAGTTACTTCCAAAATTTCCTCCGGCATTAATTTGTGACGCAGTCACTGTTACCTCGTCCAAAGTCCTTCCTTCGTAAATTTCTTCTGATTCTCGTTTCTTCCCTTTTTGCTTATTTATAAAATCACTTATTTCCCTCGGATCATTTGTTGAATACCCTCCCGGAATATCCACCCACATTCCGTTGGGATCAATAAACCTTATAGGGTTGTTAAGGGTATAATTATATGGACTGTAGCCAGTATAGGAATCAGAAAGAGGATCCATAACACTCCACCTTCCGGTCGCCGGATCATAGAACCTCGCCCCGTAATCATACAGATTGAGATTAATATCATTCTGGATTTCCTTGCCGTTGTAGAGATACCTGTTCACCTTCACCCCGCCGCCGGCCTGAAAGCCCAAGCCGGTCAGCTCCAGCCCCCAGGGATCATAATGCGTTTCCTGGACAATAAAGGGCGAAGTGCTCTGAATACTGAAATCATCGAACCATACATCTTCCTGTGTCTCATTGACCAGAAAGGCCTCCATATAACCGTCTTCCGAAATATACAGCTCTTCCTCCAATTCTTCGTGTCTGTTGGCCGCATTTTTTGTCAATACCTGTTTTCCCGTCTTGTATAACACGCTGTCGCTGTCGTACAGGGCGTACATCATATAAGCCTCGGGAGCCTCTTTCTGTTGCAGGTTTTTGGCAAGCAGGTCGATGATATTGAAGACGGTGATGGCGTTGGGCTCCGCCGACCTGGCCGTAACGCTGCCAAATTCTAACAGATCCGTAATAAGGTTTTGCTTCACGCCGCTCGATATAAACGATCCTATGTTTGCCTTGCCTTTTTGTGCATCTTTATATTTGCCGTGCACCGAGAGCTTGATGCTGTCCCCCCGCTGCACCTCCTGGGTTCTGGCAGGGCCGAGCACACGGCCGCGCGAGGCGTTCAGCCAGGCCACCCTGTCCCCGCCTGGGGTCACGTTATGCTCCGCCCCGCCCTGACGGCTCTCGGGGAGCTGCTCAAACTGCACCTCCTCTTCCTCTGCAGCGGACATCTCCATGGTCGCCATAAAGCCGCCCGTCTGCGGCGCACGCACTACCTGGCGCACGTTGCCCAGATGGTCCTTGATATTGTACTCATAACGGAAGCTGGACGATTCATAGGCTACCCTTCCCTCTTCATGGAGCAGGTAGTCCAACTGGCCGTTCCTGAAGACAAAATCGCCTATATAATCTGTCGTGCTGCTTAAGGTACTGCCCGTGTAAACCTTCTGCCTGAGTTTCCTGCCTTCCGCATCATAGCTATACTGGATCTTTCCGATAGATCCAGTAAAGGCCACTTCGGAAGGCAGATCAAAATGGTTATAGGCAATGTTGCTTACCTGCTTGTCCAGGTTGGATTTGAGGTTACCATTGGTGTCATAAGTATAATTGGTAGTGCTCCTTTCCTTAAAGTCCTTTGCGGTATAAGTGAGGGAGCCTTCCCCATCTTTCACCTGTAGCAGTCTGTTTCCGTAGGTATCATAGGTGTAGGCGAGACTGTCAACCCTTCCATAAGTAGAAGCGGTACGCTGGTTGTGCCGCTCCATAACGGTGATGTTTCCGTTTGGATCATATTTTATCCCACTTATATTGTACCTGCCGTTTTGTGCAGTGGCCGAAGGTACTGTGTAAGCCGATGCGGTGATCCTGCCCGCAGGATCATAACTGTAATTGTATCTTCTGCTTACATTGTCCCGGCCTTTCCAGTCCATGCGGGTGATGTTACCGTTCCAGAGGTTGGCGGTCGCACCGCTTTCGTAAAACAACTCCATCCCGAACAGCGGGTCGGTTCCGGTGGAGCTGTTGATGCGCTTGGCCCATCCCCTGATGTTGTAGGTATAGGAATTGGATGCGCCGGCTTCCGGATGGGATTTACCCGTCAGTTGTCCCAACTCGTTGTAAGCATGTGAGGCCAAGGTGATAATAGTGCCAGTGTTGATCCTGTGGGTGAGGGCGGCAAGATCCCCTGCATTGTTATAGGTGTAAGACCTGGTGAGGGTATAGGTGCCGGCACCGTTAAACAGGGTTTGGGTTTCTACCGGTTTATTTTCAAAGTTATACCTGGTTGAATGCCTAATGGTCCCGCCGAGGTGGTGCTTTGCGAGCGACTGGATCTCCCTGCCGAATTTGTCATAATAATAAACCGTTTCGTAAAAGATCCCCGTCTCCAGGTTTTTAACGAGTTTCCCCGTCAACAAGCCGGTTGTTCTGTCGGTATGGTCAAGATAAGAGCTCCCCGGCTTGACGTAGGCCGACAGGGTAGTGTTTTCATAGTTATCGTAATACATCACGGTTAGGATGTTTCCCTCATTGGCGGGGAAAGCGCCCGTGCCGACATTGGTATCGTTGGAGGGCAGGGTATATATATACGCCTGAAGGTCAACCCGAGGCCTGGAATCGCTGATAATTCCTGTTTTAACCGGACGGTCAAAGACATCATACTTGGTGTATTCCCATTGTCCCAGCGCACGCTGCACCGCATCCTGAGTAGCTACTAACCTGTCCTTTTTGTCATAGACCAGGTGCTCCCAGCCCTTTCCGGGTACCTTCTTTTCTGCCAGCCTTCTCCTTTCATCATACTTATAGAGGAAATACTGGCCGTTGGCCATGGTTGTATTGGTGGACAATGCCCAGTTGGTAGCCATTGCGGACACCGCCTTGGGAGGGACCACTACCCGCAGGTCCCCGAAATCGTCATAAACATAATAGGTGCAGAGCCAGCCGGTATGTGCCGCGGACGGAGATGGATCGGCCTGGATTTTTTTAAGCACTATCTGGCCCTGCTTATCCGTGTATTCCACAGATATCCTGTTATTTTCATCGGTGACAGTCTTCACCCACAGTGCCCCCGCCCCATATGCGGCGGTGCTGACAGGTAATCCGGAAGAATTGACCGTCCATATCCTTATCGCATCCGCTGAGGTGTTCGCCCGTTCGCCGTATTTTATCTCTTTTCCGCTGCCCAGCTTCCAGGCATTTCCCGGGGCGGCCTGCTTCTCCACCCGGTTAAGGGGGGAAGGTTCAAACTGCTTCTCGGAATAACTGTAAATATCCGAATATTGGCTATTGTAATAAGCGGAGTCGTGGGCGACGGCTTCGGACTGATAGCCGCCGGAAGCCGCCCCATAGTTCCGGGCGTAGGGAAGGTACTCCCTAGCCTGCCTCCCCGCGGCATCATAGGCTACAGGCGTGACAATGTCCCATCCCGAGACGGATCCCTGTTTGCGGACCGTCTGGGCAGGCCGACCGAGGCCGTCAAAATAGCTGAAATCCTTGTAGGACTGGGCCGATGTCCCGGTTCTTGCAATGGACTCGCTGGTGATTTCCGTTCTTGGACTGTATTTTTTGACAAAATTTGGATCCGATATTACTGCCCGAACGGGTACTTTGGCAGTGATACACCCCGATGCCGTATGCCTGTAGGCTAATTGATAGGTAGTCGTGACAGAAATGCTTGGAGTGGTGAAGTTCTGGCTACTGGAAAGCAGGGTAGTACCGTTGGAGGCATACCATTGATAAGTAAAGCCGGAAGGCGCAGATGCGGCTGAAAGTGTCACCGTCCCCGCGCCTATCCGTGAGACGTCGGGCGCTGAAGGCACAATACCCGAGCAGGGATCACCGCTCACCTGTATCGTGTGGTAGTCCGAATAATAGTTGTCGAAGGTGGAATACTCATAGTAGACACTGTGGGTGCCCGGGGTGCTATAAACTACCCTAAGGGAGTTTTGGGTTTGCTGGACTACCGTGCCCACGCCTGAATAGCTCCAATAGTAGTTTCCCCCCGCTGGCGGGGATACCTGGCCGCCGCTACTCCAAAAAGAGATGTTGAACAGCGTCTGGGTCCCGGTGGTCGCCGTGGAAGGCCCGGTGATTTCTACATGGCTCAGGCTCTGGCCATATAGGTTCCCGAGGATAACAAACAATACGGGCAATAAATAAATTGATTTCATCGGTCACCGGATTCTATAAAATTAAAGTAAAGCACCTTTAACATACCTTGCGTGCGGCCCAATGGCTCCAGTACCATCCTGCCATCGGAAGGAAAACTCACCAGGTATATAGAGGCACCTGTGGGAGAAGTAATTTGTAGCTCTCCCTCTTTATTCCAAATCCATCTCCCTTGAGTTGAAAGGTGTTTTCCATGTGCTTCCCATCTTGCTGTAAAATCACCTGATGCATCGAAAGTAAATTTTCTAGACGCAAGGTTTTCTAAAAACCTTATCCGCGGGAACTCTGACATTGATTCAAAGTCGAATCTTTCAGGTTCTTCCATATTGCTTATCATGCTGTGGGCATCCATTTCCCAAACTCCAACTAAAGTTTCCGCTCTTGTGACGGGGGTCTGAGCAGTAACTGTCGTAAAACAAAATGGGAGTAGAAGGATCAGTATTAGATTCTTAAATATATGTGTCATTTTTCTTAAAATCAGTTTCCAGTAGAATAGTTATATTCATGATGTTCAACAATATGCCCATCGTCATTCTTGACGGTTTTCAGTCTGCCAAACCCATCATATTCATAATAAGTCGTCTGATTTCTAACATCAGTGATACTTGTTACCCCTACTTGAGGATCATGCGTATAGGTGGTCATTTGTGCTCCGGATGGATGTAGACGGAGTTCGTCAATAAAGATCCCGCTTCCGCTGATGGTCACCGAGGCCGTAGTCACCATCCGCTCCACAAATTGCCAGGCGGTGGTCAGGTTTTCCGTTTTGTTCATAAAAGTCCAGGTGCCGGTACCGCTGGACCGCCTGACCCAAAAAGAGAGTTTGTAAGGCGCGGCTGTGGTTGCCCCGGTTGCGGATTTGGTAATATTTCCGGTATCCAGACTGTAATACTTCCTGCCTGTTTTTGAATTGGCTGAAGCAACAGGAGTACCCGTATAGATCCAACCACCTTTTTCTTCCGCCTCGAAACTTGTATATGACACCTGATTTTGCAATGCGTTTTTTATTTCGGCAACAACTAATTGTGGCTTGTGAGCCCATAAATATGATGTCTTTAATCCTCCTATGTAGGTATACTGGATAGGATTCCCCGCACTGTTGTAACTGTCATACTTTACCGCAGTTTTATATCTGCTATCTGCTAAAAATGCCGAGCCAGTTACTGTATCAGGAAGAGTACCAGTCGGTTTATTGCTGAATTTAAATGAAGATAAACCTAACGGGTTTAGTGTTTCCAATCTAAAAACTTCATCGACTAGAGCCCGCCCCCCTTCTTTATACTTCGTCAATACACCATCCACAATGGTGATAGCAGCGCCTTTTTTTATAGCGGTAACTTTTTCGATCGGGTACGCAATCTGGTGATTCGAAATCATTCCAGAAATAAAAGCTCCTGGAGTATTTGAATAATCTTGAGGATAAACGTATAATTCCAGTCGTGTTTTGTCGCTTTCAGTTACTTCTTTTTTTGTAACCTGTTGATGTCCTATATTTTCATATTTGAAAATGGTGGATACGAAGAAACTATTGTTATTGTCAAAATATGTTTCTTTTTTGGAAACGGGATAATTGTCATCAGAACTAATAGAGTAGTTTGAATACAACCAGCTACTAGCCTCCTCTTGTTTAATATTCGGATCTATATCGGCATCGAACCCCACTATCCCGTCGTTCACCGCATTTTTGGAAACCACCAAGCCAACATTATTATACCATTTTTCTGGATAGTATGAGTAAGTAAATTCTGTCTCTTTTACCTTGCTAAATACATTCCCTGCAGATAGTTTGTATTCCATTTTTTTCATAATTTGGCCTCGTTCATAGAAGTAACTGTTTAGCGTTGGTCTGCCTATATGGGAAGCTGCTTGCATAGCATCAGTTCGATCACGGAATTCATATTCTATTTTTCCGATTTTAACATTTCCACCTTGAATGTATTCGGTGACTTTCGGATAAACCACGATACTTCCGTCAAAGGGAACGATATCAATGGTCGGAGTAGCAAAGAAAGACCTGACTCTTTTAGAATTCGAAAGGCCGTATCCCATACTTGAGGTATATGCGTAATATCGAAACGATTGGCTGGCGAAGAAATAATAATTACTTAATTGAAAGTTTGATCTCGACACGTTATATTCAAATCTTCTTGTAATAGGAGTGGCGCCACTTTTTTCATATGTGTGAATTTCTTTGATTCTGAGTCCACCGGCCAGTTTCATACTGCCGTTGTCAGAGTACCTATTTGTTTCGAATTTAAACTCCGAATAACCTCCTGTCGCATAGTGAATTTTATCTAATATTCCAGCCTTCATATAGACTGAATCGGGCTCCCTTCCATTTATTGTATTACTTCCAACCCAGATAGAGCCTTGGTTATAGGGGATTTGCATCCTCGGAATTAATGAACTGTTTGTTTTACCGTTGTAGTAGCCCCAGTAGTCTTTCGAAAAAGAGTTATATCTCGGCAAGCTGACATTCGTATTATATTCAAATCTGTGGCTGTTAATCTTTTTGCTATCCTTATCATATAGTTCCATTCTATCGAGTCTCAATCTTTTAGATTGGTTATCGGTGCCATTTATAAAATAGCTATAAAAAAATCGATATTCCTTGACAACCTGATATGGGTCGTTATCTACTTTTTTATATATCTTAATCGAAGATAAACTTCTAAAATCGCCAGAAATATCCTCTCTTGGAGATGTAGATTGAATAAATTCAACCTTGCCTCCAGGAAAAATAATTTCATTTAATTTTTTTTCCGTTACATAAACATTATAATTTTTAAAAGAGGTGGTACCTGGGTCGGGGTAGTATATCTGAGGACTTGCAACCACTACTACATTATCGCTTACAACTAAAGACTCAGTTCCCTCATTTGCAATGGTTCCTGAAACTGTTGAATAGGTAAAATTTATACTGTCTGTTTTGTTAGGTAACAGGATTTTCTCTAAAAGCCAGGAACTTGTATTTTGGCTTTCCACCCCACTGTTACTTACCGTTGTCGTCTCTCTGGTGGTTTTCCCGAATTGAAAAAAATTGCCTGATTCATCTTTAATGTCAAAACTGAGGGAGTTTTGATGATGTGTGTAATCTATTTTGATTGGGGAAAAAGGTATCTTTGCCACGACCGTGTTTCCACTAGACCTGTCAAAAAAAAATTTTCCTGATTTTCCGACAAAGGAATAGGAGTATATATCTGGCTCGACATCCTTTAATCCACCTTTGACCATAGAGAGATAATTTCTATCGTTTACATCATATACACTCAAGTTAGAAGCCTTCTTGATGACGTTGTTCAAATATCCGTTGCTCCCTTCATCATGCCCCCCCATTATCCTTCTACTAACCTGTCCACTTGCTTCAAGAGCCCATCCCATCCCTACCCAACTAGCTCTGTCGGTTACCTTGTTACCTGAAGCGTGGTATTTAAGAACGATTGGCACCGACATGTCATTTACCTGGATTACATGTAACGGAATGGATATATCCACTGTACCATTGAATAGATTCACCTCATGATTCTCAAATTTGGTAAGGGCTCCCATGGAAGGTGGTTGTGCGGATAAGGTGGGTAATAGTCCTTGGGAATATTGTGCCCAAGTAACAGAAGGCGTCTGAGATATGAGTCCGACGCAGAGGACAAAGAGGGGAGATTTCCAATTTTTCATTAGCTACTTGGTTTGACTTGCTTGTATGATTTTTGAGAAGATGTTGAATCGGTCTCTATCTCTGTTTCATACGTTTAGTGGAAGTTCGTTAGAGTGTAGTCCTTATTTTAGATCCTGTATCAGTTCGTATTTTCCTATTGATTTTTAACCTTTACTACTTTGGGGAGTTAATGAGCTAGGTCTGAAATAACTCCGGCAGATTCTAGTTTAACTCTATATGTCTACCCTTCTGCCCCAACATGCTTAGCGCCCCCTCCTTTTATGTGAGCCGCTTTAATCCTAAATGTACCTTGCCAGCGCTGTAGGAATTCACCCGATAGCCCTTTGACTTCAAAAGCCGGTTTTTTCAAGAACTACATGTGATATATGTTTTCCTTTTTGAAAAGGTTACAAATAGCTACTACAACCACCCCTGGCTTCCGTCGGGATGGTTCTTTGGGATGACCTATCGGATCAGGAAACACTTTGGCTCCTATCTAGAGCGGTTTTCGAGTCTTTAATAAAAAGATAGAGTTGTACAACTAAGCTTTCACTATAAAATGCCACACCATTGGTATAAATTCCAAAATATACGCTGAAAATCACCTCATTCACCACAAAACAATTTGGTATATTTTTTCGGACAATATTTTCATTCAATTTAATGCGATCCTCCAATAATCTCCAAAGCTTTTCGTAAAAATTTCTAGTTTATAAATTAATAAAAAATAATATATTGATAAATTGCATATTATCACGTTTTTATAACATTATTTTTGGGTGGGCCTATTTCGTCCCAAGTTAAAGATGTTTCATGCTGGTTCTGATGCTTTTTGTTTTTATAACTTGCTTGCTTCATGAATTTACGTGCTTTCCTAATAGCAGACATACTCGATCCAGTTAGTTTCAAATACATAAAAACGCATTTCTTTTGAGAAAATATTTTTTTGTTTAGCTATATAAAAAAAATGCAATTCGATAATTTCTCGTTATGTGGGATTCGGCCATTTTCTTCCAGAGCCAACTCAACCCCGCATTTTTCAGTGGCTATAACAAGAAAAACAGCCTCACCCTCTCCTCGGATCCACCTTCAAGAGCATCCTCCCTGCTTTCTTAACCTCTATGGCCGGACAGTCAAACTCCTGCACCACCTTCCCCTCCAGCAGGTAGATCCCGTTTCCCCGGAGCGGATATGCTTTCAGTGATTTTGAGAAATGGACCGTTTTTCAATAGAAATTGAGATGAGTATTTGATAATGTGTGAATTTTTATTAATAAATTACCCCTATTCTTCAGCGATATTTTGCCGTTCTGGTGAAACAAGTCCCTAAAAGTATCCTGTCAGCCATTTAGCAGGCATTTTCTTGCCGCTTCCACAACATCTTTGTTGATCGCCCTCAGATTATTGATTTTGATAACGCGTGTGATCTGGCTAAATAAACGGTCTATCAGTCTGAAGTTTCCAGCGGTAAAGTGAACAATTGTGTTCAGTGCTTCTACATCCGAAAAGTGATCAGGATTGTAAGTAAAGTCCAAACTTGCCTATATCTTAAGAAAGATGAAGCGCATTTCATCATCGCTCAACCTTTTGAACTCATGACTGAAACCAATTCTAGAAAACAACTGCGGAGATCGGGAAAACCGTTTTTCAATGCCAGGCATATTAATAAGGATAAGTCCGAATTGATATTGGTCATAGAGATTTCTTACTTCCTCCAAAGCTTTGATGTTAAGCCGGTCGGCTTCATCAATAATTATTAGGGGGCATGTCACGTAAACATCCCTGACTCT